>Ga0208589_1000824_pt1 | contig 13659 bp, 14 predicted proteins | sample NGESurshal092012_2_FD_184486 | JGI IMG/M metagenome (GOLD analysis project Ga0208589, IMG submission 184486) | Arctic peat soil microbial communities from Barrow, Alaska - NGEE Surface sample F53-2 shallow-092012 (SPAdes) | ecosystem: Environmental > Terrestrial > Soil > Wetlands > Peat ... | reverse complement strand
GAAGTCGTGTGGTCCTGACGCCCCGACGCTGGCGTCAAGTCCTTAAGAAGCGAGAGCTTCTCGAGGGCGATGGTGGCAAACAAGCCCGGTCACCAGGGAGAGCACGTATAAGTCGTCGAGCCATTGCGCAGGGAAGGCCGGAGTGTTTCCGCTTCACCTGTATGCTCGTGTGCGTTTTTCTTTCGATGCACATTGCACACGAGACCGCGGGTGCAGCGCGCACCCGGTCTTCCCCGCGCCCTCTTCTTTTTGGGGCGCGAAAGAAGTTGCAAGACTCGGACAAAAGCTGTCGCGAGAATGCGGACGCATATCTCGTCGTCCCGGCCTCCGAGCCCGGACCCACACAGCGCCCGTGGCTTTATCTAGCGTTTCGACAGCACCGCAAGGGTCATGGGTCCCGGCTCGGAGGCCGGGACGACGAGGATTGGCTGTTTGAAAATCGAATCAGCACTAACGTGACGAGCTTATCGCCGTGACAATTGCTCGGTGCGGTCGCGTTCGGTCATGTCGACCACGGTCAGCATCGGCGCGGTGAGTTCATAGACATAGCTGACATCGGTAAAATAGCGCTGCGAGGTGCCGCCGAGTGCCTCGGGTGCGACGCGGTCGAGCAGGATGACGCCGAAATCGCTGTCCTCGCGGCGGGTCGCGGCGCTGGTGTTGAACTCCTCCCAGCGGAAGTGGAAGATGCTGTCGGGCTCCTCGCCCGTCACTTCCCAATGCGCGACGATATGCGGGTGCTTGCCGACCAGCGAAAGTCCCTCGTCGGAATGCGACGCCAGCTCGAAGAACAACAGCGACAGGCTTTGCGCGGCGCGCGCGCTAACCGAGATATCCGGGCCAGAGACCGCGATGCGTTCGGCATGCGGGATCGCGCGCGCCTCGAACAACCCCTTCAGCTTCACGCCCTGCCACTGGCTTTCACTGAGCAGCGACACCACGTTCGACATCGCGTGGATCCGGCCGATCAACAATTCGCGCGCGACGTCGATGTCCGCGCCATGGCGCAGCGTCCGCGTCACGATCGACTGGATCACCGCCAGGATATTCTTGACCCGGTGATTAAGCTCGTCGATCACGGCCGTCAGCCGGCGTTCGAATCCGATCCTGACCTGGATTTCACGGCTGAGTCGCAAATTGTTGTAGGCGACATAGCCGAACAGCCCGCAGACGATGCCGGTCAGCGCAAAGCCGATCGCGGCCACGATCGTGGCGGTCTGCGTGGCGCGCTTCACCGCATTGGTCTTGGCATAATAGCCGAGCGTCCAGTCGCGGCCGCCGAACATCACCGTTCGCGTCGCCGAAGGCGGCGGCCCTGACAGATCGACCGTCCGCGTCGACACCACGCCCTGGTCGTTGGCGATCAACTCCCGATCGGCGCCGCGTGGGTCCTTCAGGACCACCGAAAACAGCGACAGATCGTCGTTGGTCAGCATCAATGGCGCCAGCTCGTAGGAAAACGTCACGAAGCCGACCGGCGCGCCGCCGCCGTCCGGCATCACGGGGGCGGCAAGCACGAGACCGATCGGCCCGTTCGGTTGCCACAGCGGTATCGGATCGGACGCGACCGGCTTTCCGTCCGCATTGGCTTGCGCGAACATCGGCCCGAGAATCGGACTCTGATCGAGAGAACGGCCGGGGAACGCCATGCTCTGCGCAGTGCGCGGTTCGACATCCATCAGCACGTCGATCGGCTTGGTCAGGGCGCCGGTATCCCGCGGCGAATCGTCATAGCTGCGAATGCTGGGGTTGGAAAACCCCGCTTTTGCAAGTTCCGCCCGCGCCGCATCCAGTTCGCCGGGCTTCAGCCGGGCGATCCAGCCGGCCAGCACGAAATCGGTCTTGAATGCGTAGATCGAGGCGCGCAGCGGTTGCAGCATGTCGGCCTTGATGACCGACGGCGTGTGGAACAGGCCCGAGGCGACACGGGCGAGCAGTTCGCGTTCGGTCAAGCGATCCTGGACCAGGCTGGCGTGAACGTCGATCGCGCGCGCCATCGCGATGCGGTCGAGTGTCAGCTCCTGATCGTGCACGCGATAGGCCGCAAGACCGGAGAGCAGAACTCCGATCAGCGCGACAAGCCCGATAATGAAGCCCAGCCGAACCACGCGCTTACTCGAAAAACAGGGGTTGGCTCAAAACAGAATCAAGCATGTCTGACATTCGCGGGGGCAGCAACGAACTGCAAAGGATGCAGGCGGCCGACCGGCTGATCTAGCGTCTGACATAGTGAAGGAGCGATCATCGGTGTGCAACCGCGGCAGGCGAGAAAGAGGGATACGGTCCGCCTGCACATGCCGGCCAGGCGGAGCCAGAGCGTATCAATCACGACGGGCTGATTTGGTTCCGGCCCGAGGCAGAGAATCGTTCTAACCTGCCCTTATCGCCGCCCCGGCAAGGCAAACCAAAAGTTAACGACAAGCCGCGCTTGGTCGCGCCGGCCAGTCCGCAGGCCGCTTTCAGTCTGCCCCGGTGTGCGCGGCAGGTTTGAGCCCGCCCTTGGCCTCGATAAAGCCGATGATGCGATCGAGGCCCTCGCTCTTCTTCAGATTGGTCATCACAAACGGCCGCTCGCCGCGCATCCGTTTGGCATCGGTATCCATCTTCTGCAGCGACGCGCCGACATGCGGCGCAAGGTCGATCTTGTTGATCACCAGCAGGTCGGATCGGGTAATGCCCGGGCCGCCCTTGGACGGGATCTTGTCGCCGGCCGCGACGTCGATCACGTAGATGGTCAAATCGGCAAGCTCTGGCGAGAAGGTCGCCGCGAGATTATCGCCGCCGGATTCGATCAGCACCAGATCGAGGTTCGGAAATTTCGCGCGCATGTCGGCGACCGCGGCCAGATTCATCGAGGCGTCCTCGCGGATCGCGGTATGCGGGCAGCCGCCGGTCTCGACGCCGGCAATGCGATCCGGCGTCAGCGAACCTGACCGCACCAGGAATTCCGCGTCCCATTTGGTGTAGATGTCGTTGGTGATCGCCGCGATATCATAACGCTCGCGCATCGACTTGCAGAGCAGATCCATCAACGCGGTCTTGCCCGATCCGACGGGACCACCGATGCCGATCCGAAGCGGGCCGTGGGATTTTGCCATATCTTACACTCTCACTTGTGATTGCCGATTGATCGCGTTCGCTGCCATCCCCGTCATGACCGGAACAGCCGCGTGTACTGCGCCTCGTGGCGCATGCCGGCGAGATCCGCGCGAAAGGTCGCGCTGCCGAGATCGTCGAGCGAAGCCGCGAGCGCGCGCGCGCCGGTGGCGGCAACGACCGGCTCCAGCGCCGCCAGCACCCGCTGGCTATCGGTCTGCCCGAGCGGAACGAGCCGCGCGCCGGCCGAAATCCAGTTCGAGACCAGCGCATGCAAGAACGCGTGGATCGTCGGCGCCAGCGGGATCGCGTGCGCGGCGCTGACAATGCCAACCGCGACGGGATAGACGATCGCGGCGTCGCAGGCGGAAATCATCCGGTCAAGTCCGTCGCAATTCCACGCCGACCGCGCGATGGTAATAAACGCCTGTCCCTGCGCCGAGGTCTCGAGCTGGCGCTCACGCGACGGCACGAAGGCCGCCGCCAGCTCTGCGATATCGCGCAACGCAATCTCATCGCCCGACGTCGCCGCCCGATGCGCCTGCGCCACAAACACCCCGTCGCAAAATCCCGGCCCGTGCGCCAGCATCGCCGCCAGCCACTCTCGCAGGGATGTAGCGTCGGCGATATCGCCGGCTTCCACCGCCCATTCGAGGCCGCTGGAATAGGAAAACGCCCCGACCGGGAATGACGGCGACAGCCAGGTCATCAGCCGGTACAGCGCCGCCTCGCTATCCCCGGCGGCATGCGCTGTGGATTCCGCCATCGCATCCACGGCCGCAACCGCGCGCCGCCGGGGTTTAGCCGGCGTCCTATTTGCGGTCATGAGCATGGGTATGGCCGTGATGATGCTCATGCCCGCAATGCTCGTCATGGTGATGATGGTCGCCATGGTCGTGGGAATGATCATGTTTCGAATGGTCGTGGCCCGAATGATCATGCGTATCGTGATCAGGCGCATGATCGTCGGCGCCGTGACCGTGACCGCCGCCGGCATAGGCGCCGCCTTCGGGATCGAACGGCGCCTCGATCTCGATGATGCGCGCACCGAGGCCCTTCACCATCGCCTCGATCACATGGTCGCGCCGGATCCGTAGGCCCTTGGCCATGATCTGGGTCGGCAGATGGCGATTGCCGAGATGCCAGGCGACCCGGACCAGATGCAGCGGATCGACACCGCGGATCTCGATCAGCGGCTCGGGCGCGGCAATCACCTCGATCAGCCGGCCGTCCTCGAGCAGCAGCGCATCGCCGCCGCGCAGCGCCACCGCGTTTTCGAGATCGAGCAGAAATTCGAGCCCGCGCGTGCCCGTCATCGCCATCCGCCGCCGGTGCCGGTCGTCGAAATCGAGCACGACGGTGTCGGCGGGCGGCTCTTTCCAGCGGTGCTGGCCCTGAACTTTGGTGGCGCGGATCATTTGCTCAGAACTTCTCGACCTTGCCGTCGCTGATGATCTCGATCACGGTCGGCGAGACCCTCAGCGGCGCGGAATATTCACGCCACACCTTCATGTGCGGCGCCTTGCCGTGGGCATTGAGATCGTCGCGGCTTTCCCAGCGCTCCACCACCACGAACAGGTTGGGATCGTTGATGCTGGTGTGGTTCTCGTAGGCAATGCAGCCCTTTTCCTTGCGGGTCGCCGCGATGACTTCCCTGGCGCCCTTGATGAAGGCGTCGCGCGATTCCGGCTTCACCTGCGTGGTGGCAACGACATAGATCATCGAATTCTCTCCAATCATCGTTCTTGACGTGCGGCTCTCCGCATCAGCGCACGACGACATTTTCCGGCGTAATGACTTCGATCCGGGGCGGCGCGGTGATGCATTTCACCACGACGCGGCCGAACGTCTTCATGTGCTCGGCGGCGCGGTGCGGCACCAGCGCCTCGGCATTTTCCCACTGCTCGACGAACACCATCTTGGAATGGTCGGTCACGCTCTCATGCAGGTCGTAGGCGATATTACCCGGCTCTTTCCGGGTTTCCTTGATGCAGGCGGTGGCCGCGGCGATGAATTCGGCGTGCATTTCGGGCTTGATGGTCAAGGTGGCAACGACATAGATCACGACAAATCCTCCCGGCTTTTGTTCTGGCTTTGATCGCCGGAAGCGACTCTAGAACATGAAATAGCGCTGCGCCATGGGCAGAACCTCGGCCGGCGCGCAGGTCAGAAGCTCGCCGTCCGCGCGCACCTCGTAGGTCTCGGGATCGACCTCGATTTTGGGCGTCGCGCCGTTATGGATCATGCTCTTTTTTGAGATGCGGTCGCGGGTGTTCTGGACGGGATAGAGCTTTTTGCTGATGCCGAGTTTTCGCGCCAGGCCGGAGGCCACCGCGGCCTTTGACGAAAACACCACCGAGGAGGCCGTCAGCGATTTGCCGTAGGCGGCAAACATCGGCTGGTAATGCACCGGCTGCGGCGTGGGGATCGAGGCGTTGGGATCGCCCATCGGCGCTGCCACGATCGAACCGCCCTTGATGATGCAATCGGGCTTGACGCCGAAGAAAGCCGGCGACCACAGCACCAGATCGGCAAGCTTGCCCTTTTCCACCGAGCCGATCAGCCTGGAGACGCCGTGCGCGATGGCGGGATTGATGGTGTATTTGGCGATGTAGCGCTTGACCCGGAAATTGTCGTTGTTGCCCTTATCCTCGGGCAGCGAGCCGCGCTGCTTCTTCATCTTGTCGGCGGTCTGCCAGGTGCGGATGATGACCTCGCCGAGCCGGCCCATCGCCTGCGAGTCCGACGACATCATCGAGAGCGCGCCGAGATCGTGCAGGATGTCTTCCGCCGCGATGGTTTCCTTGCGGATGCGGCTTTCGGCAAAGGCGAGATCTTCCGCGATCGAGGGATCGAGATGGTGGCACACCATCAGCATGTCCAGATGCTCGTCGATGGTGTTGCGGGTGAACGGCCGGGTCGGATTGGTCGATGACGGCAATACATTCTTCAAGCCGGCGATCTTGATGATGTCCGGCGCGTGGCCGCCGCCGGCGCCTTCGGTATGGAAGGCGTGGATGGTGCGGCCCTTGAACGCCTTGACGGTGTCCTCGACGAAACCCGACTCGTTCAGCGTGTCGGAATGGATCATCACCTGGACGTCGTAATCGTCGGCGACCGAGAGACAATTATCGATCGCGGCCGGCGTGGTGCCCCAATCCTCGTGCAGCTTCAGCGCGCAGGCGCCACCCTTGATCATCTCCACCAATGACGCCGGACGCGAGGCGTTGCCCTTGCCGGAAATGCCGAGATTGACCGGGAACGCATCGAACGACTGGATCATCCGTCCCATGTGCCAGGGCCCGGGCGTGCAGGTCGTCGCGAAGGTGCCGTGCGACGGCCCGGTGCCGCCGCCCAGCATCGAGGTGACGCCGGACATCAGCGCATGTTCGATCTGCTGCGGGCAGATGAAATGGATATGGCTGTCGAAACCGCCGGCGGTGAGAATCTTGCCCTCGCCCGCGATCACGTCGGTGCCCGGGCCGATGATAATCGTCACGCCAGGCTGGATGTCCGGATTGCCGGCCTTGCCGATCGCGCTGATCATGCCTTCCCTGATCGCGACGTCGGCTTTGACGATGCCCCAATGGTCGACGATCAGCGCATTGGTGATCACGGTATCGGCCGCGCCCTGCCGATTGGTGACCTGGGATTGACCCATGCCGTCGCGGATCACCTTGCCGCCGCCGAATTTCACCTCCTCGCCGTAGACGGTAAAATCCTTTTCCACCTCGATGATCAGATCCGTATCGGCCAGCCGCACCCGGTCGCCCGTGGTGGGTCCGAACATGTCTGCATAAACGGAACGCTTGATCTTTACGGACATGACTTCGCTCCAGATTTCAGGGCGTCATCCCCGGGATGAACGCAATTGCGTTCACCCGTAGGTGCTCGCCCTCTTGGGCGAGCCTCGAAGGATGGCCAAGTTTGTGCACGTTGCCATCCTTCGAGGCGCGCAAGAAAGTGCGCGCTCCTCAGGATGACGCCGCTGCTTTTGGCAAGTTGTCGTCTCACAGCTTCCCCATCACCTCGCCACGAAAACCGTAGACCACGCGCTTGCCGGCCAAAGCCACCAGTTGCACGTCGCGGGTCTGGCCCGGCTCGAATCGCACCGCGGTGCCGGCCGCGATGTCGAGCCGCATGCCGCGGGCTTTCTTGCGATCGAATTTCAGCGCCGGATTGGTTTCGAAGAAATGATAATGCGAGCCGACCTGGATCGGCCGATCGCCTGAATTGGCGACCGTCAATTTCACCGTCTTGCGGCCGGCATTGAGCTCGATCTCGCCGTCCTTGATGAAGAATTCGCCGGGAATCATTGCGGTCGCTCCTACCTGATCGGCTCGTGCACGGTGACAAGCTTGGTGCCGTCCGGAAACGTCGCTTCCACCTGGATGTCGTGAATCATCTCGGCGATGCCGGGCATCACCTCGGCGCGACTCAGCACCTGGGCGCCGGCCTGCATCAGCTCGGCCACGGTGCGGCCGTCGCGCGCGCCCTCGACGATGAAATCGGAAATGATCGCGATGGCCTCGGGATGGTTAAGCTTGACGCCGCGCTCCAGCCGCCGCCGCGCCACCATCGCCGCCATCGAGATCAGAAGCTTGTCCTTTTCGCGGGGGGAGAGATTCATGCGCGCACTCTGATGATTTGACCTGATTGAATCGAAATTAGTTGAGCCAGTCTAGTTGAACCAGATTCTTGGCAGCGCCGAACTGTTGGCGAGGCCCAGCACCGCGATCATGTCGGTGCGAAGCCGCGTCGCATCCTGGGCGCAGAAGCGCGCCATTGCAAAGCCATTCCACGCTGAGATTCCGACCTCGCCACCAAAGCGATCCGACAGCGTCCGGATGCGCTCGACCAGCGCCTCGTCACCCGGCACGATCAATGCGGTGCCGATCGCCACGCCCCCCTTGGCGATCGCGGATTTCGCCAGTTGGCTGCCGATGTCGCCGTCGAGCCGAATGGTCTCCGCGAACACCAGCCTGCCGCCGCGCCGGACCCGCCAGCGATCGACGAATTCGCCTTGCAGCATCCGCTCGCCCATCGCGGCGCGGCCGAACACCACGATTTCACACAGCACGAGCGAGGCGCTTTCCGCCAGATCGATGTCGATCGTACGCGACACCCGGGCCCGATCGAACAGGATGGTTTCCTGCGGCACCCAGCCCAGATGCGCGCCGGCCGCGGCCCGCAGCGAAATATGCAGTTGCGCCGGGCTGCTCTCGGCGCGGTAGATCTTTTCCGCGGCAGCGGTGGTCAAGGTCAGCCGCGCGCTCTCGCCGGCCGCGATGTCGATATCGAAGCGGTCGCCGCCGGCGACGCCGCCGGCGGTATTGACGAACACGGCCGAGAGGCCATCGGCCTCGGGCGAAGGAAAACGCACCCGTAGCGAGCCGGATTCATGCAGGTGCCGGCGGCGGGTGACGCCGTCGGTGAGGTGCACGTCAAACGCCACCGAACCTCGCGCCCGGTTGGCGGCGAAGATCAGGGAGGCCGCGCTGGTGGTGTCGGTCAGCATCGTCGCGCAAACGCTCCCCAAACCGCGCGGCATTGGTTCGCCGCGTCACAACCTTGAATTAAAGCGCCATCTGGCGACTGATTTCGCCGGGATCGAGTTGGCTCCGATCGCAGGCATATTTCACCGCACCCCGGTCCATTACCGCGAAATTGTCGCCGAGCTCGCAGGCAAAGTCGAGATATTGTTCGACCAGCACGATCGCGATATTGCCGAGGCTGCGCAGATACGAGATGGCACGGCCGATATCCTTGATGATCGAGGGCTGGATGCCCTCGGTCGGCTCGTCGAGCAGCAGCAATTTCGGCCGCATCACCAGCGCCCGGCCGATCGCAAGCTGCTGCTGCTGGCCGCCGGAGAGGTCGCCGCCGCGCCGGCCCAGCATGGTGTTCAGCACCGGAAACAGCGAGAACACGTCATCGGGAATGTTGCGGTCCTCGCGCTTCAGCGGACCGAAACCGGTCTTCAGGTTCTCTTCCACGGTCAGCAACGGAAAGATCTCGCGGCCCTGCGGCACGAAGCCGATGCCGCGCCGCGCCCGTTCATAGGGTTTCAAGCCGGAAATGTCGGTGCCATCGAAACTGATCGAACCCGACGCGATCGGATACTGGCCGACCAGCGCGCGCAACAGGCTGGTCTTGCCGACGCCATTGCGGCCGAGCACGCACGTCACCTTGCCGGGCTCGGCCGCGATCGACACCCCGCGCAGCGCCTGCGCCGCGCCGTAAAACAGATTGATGTTGTCGACCTTCAGCATGGACTATCTTCCCAGATACACTTCAATCACGCGCTCATTCGCCGAGACCTGATCGATGGTCCCCTCGGCCAGCACCGAACCTTCGTGCAGGCAGGTCACCTTGACGCCGAGTTCGCGGACAAAGGTCATGTCGTGCTCGACCACCATGATGGTCTTTTCCTTGTTGATTTCCTTGAGCAGCTCGGCGGTCTGATGGGTTTCGACGTCGGTCATGCCGGCGACCGGCTCGTCGACCAGCAACAGCTTCGGATCCTGCGCCAGCAGCATGCCGATCTCCAGCCATTGCTTCTGGCCGTGCGACAGGCTGCCGGCGAGGCGATTACGCGAATCCTTCAGCCGGATGGTTTCCAGCACCCGATCAATCCGCTCGGATTCCGCTTTGGTCTCCCGCCAGAACAGCGTGCCCCTGACGCGATGGTCGACATTGAGCGCCAGCAGCAGATTGTCCTCGATGGTCTGGCTCTCGAACACCGTCGGCTTCTGGAATTTGCGGCCTATGCCGAGCTCGGCGATCCTTGTCTCATCGAGCCGGGTCAGGTCGGTGACGCCGTCGAACAGCACCTCGCCTTCGTCCGGCCTGGTCTTGCCGGTAATGATGTCCATCATCGTAGTCTTGCCGGCGCCGTTGGGGCCGATGATGGCGCGCATCTCGCCGGGCGCCAGCGTCAGCGACAGATTGTTGATGGCGTGAAAGCCATCGAACGAGACATGCACGCCGTCGAGATAGAGCAGCGCCGAAGTCGCCCGTGCATCCCTGACGTTCATGCCCTCACTCCGCCATGTCAGGTTCGGCAACGCCGTCTTCGCGCGCGGCGCTCACGTCATTCTCGGTCAGGCGCTGCGCCTTGCGCGGCTCCCACCAGGCGTTGAAAGTTCCGACAATGCCTTTCGGTAGCAGCAGCGTTACCAGAATGAACAACGCGCCCAGCATGAACAGCCAGTAAGGCGCCATCGGACCCGAGGTGAAGACGGTTTTTGCGTAGTTGACGACGACGGCGCCGAGCGCCGCGCCGATCAGCGTGCCGCGGCCGCCGACCGCGACCCAGATCACCGCCTCGATCGAATTGCCAGGCGCGAATTCGCCGGGATTGATGATGCCGACCTGCGGCACGTAGAGCGCGCCGGCCACGCCAGCCATGCAGGCCGACAGCGTGAACACGAACAGTTTGTAGGATTCGACGCGATAACCGAGAAACCGCGTGCGGGATTCGGCGTCGCGCACCGCGATCAAAACCTTGCCGAGTTTCGACGTCACCACCGCCCGGCAGATCAGGAAGCCTGCGATCAGCCCCAGACAGCTCAGCGCGAACAACGCGGCGCGGGTGCCGTCGGCCTGGACGTTGAAGCCGAGAATGTCCTTGAAATCGGTCAGGCCGTTGTTGCCGCCGAAACCGAAATCGTTGCGGAAGAAGGCCAACAGCAGCGCATAGGTCATCGCCTGCGTGATGATCGAGAGGTAGACACCGGTGACGCGCGAGCGGAACGCGAGCCAGCCGAAGCAGAACGCCAACAGGCCGGGCGCCACGATCACCATCACGGCCGCGAACCAGAACATGTCGAAGCCGTGCCAGTACCAGGGTAGCTTCGGATAGTTCAGGAACACCATGAAATCGGGCAGGATCGGATTGCCGTAGACGCCGCGGCTACCGATCTGGCGCATCAAATACATGCCCATGGCGTAGCCGCCGAGCGCGAAGAACGCGCCATGGCCAAGCGAGAGAATGCCGCAATAGCCCCAGATCAGGTCGATCGCGAGCGCGAGAATTGCGTAACAGACATATTTGCCGAACAGCGCCACCAGATAGGTCGGCACCTGGAACAGCGAGCCGGCCGGCAGCAGCAGGTTCGACAGCGGAATCAGCACGCCCGCTCCGGCCACCACGACCAGGAATACGGTCGCGCTGCGGTCCAGCGAACGCGTGAGCACGTGCGGCATCATGCTTCCACCGCCCGCCCCTTGAGCGCGAACAGGCCGCGTGGACGCTTCTGGATGAACAGGATGATCAGCACAAGAATGGCGATCTTGCCGAGCACGGCGCCGGCCACCGGCTCCAGGAACTTGTTGGCGATACCGAGCGTGAAGGCGCCGACCAGCGTGCCCCACAGATTTCCGACCCCGCCGAACACCACCACCATGAAGGAATCGATGATGTAGCTCTGGCCGAGATTGGGGCTGACATTGTCGATCTGCGACAGCGCCACGCCGGCGATCCCGGCAATCCCCGAACCGAGGCCGAAGGTCAGTGCATCGACCCGCGAGGTCGCGATCCCCATCGAGGCCGCCATCCGGCGGTTCTGCGTCACCGCGCGCATCTCGAGCCCGAGCGCCGTGTAGCGCAGCATCGCCAGCAGGATCGCAAACACCGCCAGGGTGAAGCAGAGGATCCAGAGCCGGTTATAGGTGATCGATATCTGCCCGAGCTGGAACGCGCCGCTCATCCAGGAGGGATTGGCGACCTCCTGGTTGGTCGGGCCGAACATGGTGCGCACCGCCTGCTGCAACACCAGCGACAGGCCCCAGGTCGCCAGCAGCGTTTCGAGCGGGCGGCCGTACAGGAAGCGGATGATGGTACGCTCGATCAGGATGCCAATCGCACCGGCCACGATGAACGCCGCCGGAACCGCGATCAGCAACGAATAGTCGGCCAACCCGGCATAGCTGGTGCGGATGGTCTGCTGCACCACGAAGGTGACATAGGCTCCGATCATCACCATCTCGCCATGCGCCATGTTGATGACGCCCATCACGCCGAAGGTAATGGCAAGGCCGATCGCCGCCAGCAACAATACCGAGCCGAGCGACAGGCCATACCAGGCGTTCTGCACCACCGACCATAGTGCGAGGCGCTGCTGGATCGCCGAAATCGCGCTGGCCGCGGCACGGACCACCGTCGGCGGCGCGTCCTGCGGCACATCGGTCAGCATCGCCAGCGCCTCCTGGTCGTCGCGCGCGCGGATGGTGGCGACGGCATCGAGCCTTTGTTCTTCGGTGGCGTCGTCCTTGAACAGCAGGATCGCCGCGCGGGCGCCGGTCAGGGCTTGCCTCGCGTCCCTGTTGGTCTCCTTCTTCAGAGCGGTGTCGATCAGCGGCAGCATGGTCTCGTCATGGGTCTTGAACACCGATTGCGCGGCCTGGATGCGCTTGTCCGCATCCGGTGAGGACAGCGTCAGGCCGCCGAGCGCGGCCTCGACGGCGCGGCGCAGATGGTTGTTGATCCGGACCGCCGCGGCGCTGTCGGGCATGCTGGCAACCGTAGCCCCAGTCGCGGCATCGACGATCTTGCCGTCGGCTTGCGTGACGTAAATCTTCTTGGTGTCGGGGTCGGCCATCAGGCGGCCGTCCTGCAGCGCGCTGATGATCGAAAAGGCCAGCGGATTGCCCGATGTCGCGATCATGCCGACGGCCTCCTCGGTCGAGGCGTAATCGTCGTCGGCGAATTTGCTGAGCGCGTCCTCGAACGGCCCGGCGAGGGCCGGAAGCGCGGTTACGAGCACCGTCAGCAGCGCGAATGAAAGCGCGCGAAAGCTTTTGAAGAGATTGGCAGGCACTGGACTTACCCCGGCAGGAGCGATCGGGAAGGCGGCGGACGTCGCCGCCTTCCCTGGTTCGTTGGTGTTCAGGCCTCGATCAGGAGCCCTGACCGCCGCACTTGTTGGTCTTGGTGTTGTAGTTGCCGCACTTCTTGCCGACCCAATCGCCGATCAGATCCCTGGAATCCGGCAGCTCCTTCGACCAGGCATCGCCGGCCACCAGGCCCGGCGTCTTCCACACCACGTCGAACTGGCCATTGCCCTTGATCTCGCCGATGAACACCGGCTTGGTGATGTGATGGTTGGGCAGCACCTCGGCGACGCCGCCGGTCAGGTTCGGCGTCTTGGTGCCGGGCAGCGCGTCGATCACCTTGTCGGCGTCAACCGACTTGGCCTTCTCGACCGCCTTCACCCACATGTTGAAGCCGATATAGGTGGCTTCCATCGGGTCGTTGGTGGTGCGCTTCGGGTTCTTGGTGTAGGCCTGCCATTCCTTGATGAACGCCTCGTTGGCGGGCGTCTTGATCGACTCAAAGTAGTTCCAGGCCGCGAGATGGCCGAGCAGCGGCTTGGTGTCGATGCCGGCGAGTTCTTCCTCGCCCACCGAGAACGCGACCACCGGAATATCGGTCGCCTTGATGCCCTGGTTGCCCAGTTCCTTGTAGAAGGGAACGTTGGCGTCGCCGTTGATGGTGGAGACCACAGCGGTCTTCTTGCCCGCCGATCCGAACTTCTTGATGTCGGCGACGATCGTCTGCCA
>Ga0208589_1000823_pt1 | contig 13666 bp, 10 predicted proteins | sample NGESurshal092012_2_FD_184486 | JGI IMG/M metagenome (GOLD analysis project Ga0208589, IMG submission 184486) | Arctic peat soil microbial communities from Barrow, Alaska - NGEE Surface sample F53-2 shallow-092012 (SPAdes) | ecosystem: Environmental > Terrestrial > Soil > Wetlands > Peat ... | reverse complement strand
ACCATCGAGGAAGGCTCGATCGGCGGCTTCGGCTCCCACGTCATGCAGGCGCTGTCCGACCACGGCATGCTCGACGGCGGCTTGCGGATGCGCGCGATGATTCTGCCGGACGAGTTCCTCGATCACGACAGCCCGAACGCGATGTACGCTCGCGCCCATCTCGACGCCAAGAGCATCGTCGCCAAGGTGTTCGAGGCGCTCGGCAAGGACGTCAAGACCGAGACGGTGAAGCTGGCCTGACCGGTTGACGGGGCGGCGGCCGGCCGCCCCTGCCCGGCGTTCCGAGCCCAGGCGCGGAATCATTGAATCATGCCCCCTCCCCGCAAGCGCGCGGATGTATTGCTGGTCGAACGCGGCCTGTTCGAAAGCCGGGCCCGCGCCCAGGCCGCGATCGAGGCCGGCCTCGTGACCGCCAATGACAAGCCGGTCGCGAAGGCGTCCGAGACCATTCCGGCCAATGCGGTGTTCCAGGCGCAGCCGGCGCATCCCTTTGTTTCGCGCGGCGGAGTAAAACTGTCCGGCGCGCTGGAAAGATATCCGCTCGATATCGAAGACCATGTCTGCCTCGATGTCGGCGCCTCGACCGGCGGTTTTACCGAAGTACTGCTCGCCAATGGCGCGGCCATCGTATTTTCGATCGACGTCGGCACCAGTCAGTTGCATGCTTCGCTGCATGGCCATCCCAAAATCGTCTCGATGGAGCAAACCGATATCCGCAAACTCGAGGGCAAGCGGCTGCCGCAGCGGCCTGATGTCGTGGTGATCGACGTCAGCTTCATCTCGCTGAAAGCCGTGCTGCCGGTGGCGCTGTCGCTGGCGGCGGCGCCGATGCAGTTGCTGGCACTGATCAAACCGCAATTCGAGGCGGAGCGAAAACATTCCAAGCGCGGCATCATCCGCGACGCGGCGGTCCACCGCCAGGTCTGCGACGATATCGCGGCTTTCGCCGCTTCGCTCGGCTGCCGGGATATCGAGGTGTTTGCGTCCCCGATCGCGGGCGGCGACGGCAATCTCGAATTCTTCATCGGCGCCCGCCGTGGCTGAACGCTTGCGCATCAACCATGTCGGGCATCGCGGCGACGGCGTCAGTTTTGCGGGCGGCGAAAACCTTTTCGTGCCGTACACGCTTTCAGGCGAAACCGTCGACGTCGAGCCGGTCGCCGGCCACTCCGACCGCCGGCATTTGACCGGGATCGAACAGGCGAGCCCGGAACGGATCGCCCCGTTCTGCCGGTATTTCGGCGCCTGCGGCGGCTGCGCCATCCAGCATTGGCAGCTAGATGCATACCGCGCATGGAAACGCGCCATCGTGGTCGAGACGCTGGAACATGCCGGCATCGCCTGCGAGGTCGCAAGCCTCATCGATGCCCATGGCGCCGGCCGCCGCCGTATCACCCTCCATGCCCGCCGCGGCGACGACGGCACATTGCGCACCGGCTTTGCCGCCGCCTCCAGCCACGCGATCGTCGCGATCGAGGACTGCCCGATCCTCGATCCCGGCCTGCGCGGTGCGCTCGACGCCGCCCGCGCGCTGGCGGACGCTTTGAAGCCCGCCGGCAAGCCGCTGGATATCCAGATCACCGCGGCCAGCAACGGCCTCGACGTTGACGTGCGCGGCTCGGGACCGCTGACATCGACGCTGATCGCGACGCTGTCCGCCATTGCCCAACAACACGGCCTCGCCCGGCTGACCCGCCATGGCGAGTTGGTGCTGATGCGCACCCCGCCGACCATCGAAATCGGATCGGCGCGCGTCACGCTGCCGCCCGGTTCGTTCCTGCAGGCGACCGTCGCCGGCGAGGAAACGCTGGCGGCGCTGGTTGCAGCGCAGTGCAAGCGCGCCAAACACATCGCCGACCTGTTTTGCGGCGTCGGCCCGTTCGCATTGCGGCTCGCGACAATGGCGCGGGTCTCCGCGTTCGACAGCGACGCCGGCGCCGTGACGGCGGTGGCGAAAGCCGCGACATCGGCCTCCGGATTGAAGCCGGTCAGGGCCGAGGCGCGCGACCTGTTCCGGCGTCCGCTGATGCCGCAGGAATTGCGCGACTTCGACACCATCGTGTTCGATCCGCCGCGGCAGGGCGCGCAGGCGCAGGTCAAGCAACTCGCGGCCAGCAAGATTGCGACCGTGATCGCGGTGTCCTGCAACGCGTCGACCTTCGCGCGCGACGCACGGACACTGATCGACGGCGGTTTTCGCATCGAAGGCGTCACGCCGGTCGACCAGTTCCGTCATACGCCGCACGTCGAACTGGTGGCGCGCTTTTCGCGGTAGACGGAGGCGAAAGAGCTTCATGGTTCGGAGTGAACCAAGTCGTTCGTAGGATGGGTTGAGCCAACGGGTCGCGCGAATGCGCGCCCGATGACAGGCTCCGCGATACCCATCACATTAGCTTCATTGCATGATCGGGACCGCGACGATATCAGGCGCAGCGATCGGTTTCGCTTCGCTCAACCCATCCTGCGAACTGAGGAGGCGCCAACAGCCAGCGCGACTTCACTTTCGCACGCGCCATGCCGAAATCTTGGCTGCGGTGCCGAGATCGATCCGCTCCAGAAAGTCGGGCGCATCTCCCCGCAGAAGTCTTGCCTCCATGCCATCCGGGGCGCGCTCGATGACGTTTCGATTTGGGTCGGTCCGGCAGATCACGACGTAGTCGACGTGACGATCCAACAGCATTTGGTGCGCCGCCGGCGGCTGCGCCAGCATCAGCTTGAGCATCGCGAGGTTGCCGTCATTGTTGCGATGATACGGGGCTGCAAAGACCTCGTGGCTGGTTTCGGCCAGAATGGCCGGTCCGATGTCGATGGGCCCCATCACCCGTCCTTTCGGAAGGTCTTTCAAGGACGCCACGTCCGACATGCTTTGGCATCGCGAGGCTTCGGGAGCGAAGTACATCTTCCGCGGCACGAAGACCAGGTGGATCAGCGGTTGGATGGCCGGCCCCAGCGTTGCAAACATCATCGGCGAGACGACGAATGCCAGCAGCGCCAGATTGTGCCCGACAGCGAGCGTTGGCCAGATCATGGCAGCGCCGGCAGCAAACAGTGGCGCTGCCACGATCGCCGCTCCCCCCGTTCCCCGCATCTCCCACACACTGATCGCGAACAGGGCGGCGAGCGCACCGATACCGACGACCCAGCGGAACCGATCCGCTGAATCCGACCGGACCAGCACCCAGGCGGCGATCCCCAGAGTAATTACAGGAAACGCGTAGAAGCCAAGGACTTCCTCCGGGCCAAGGCGAAGCATGGTCGCAAGCGAGACCGCCTCCGCAACATGACCGAGCCACACCGACACCACAAGCGGATCCAGTTGCGCATAGGGCGATGCGAGGCATCCGTCGAACAGCCAGAGGAACGCGCCGATCAAGGCGACCGCCGATCCCATCGCCGTTGCCACGCGCAGCCCCAGCGCGGAGCGGTAGCGATCGATCCCGACCATCAGCATCAAGCTGGCGCCGCCGCCAACGGTCAGCAGCAGAAGCGGACCACCCCAGGAATCGCAGACCGGCGCCGCCAGCCGGGGCACTGGAAGCAGTGCCAGTGCAAGGACGAGCGAGGAAGCGGCCAGCGCGATCGCAAACGTCGCGACCTGCCGCGCGACCGGTGCGCCGCGCCATACAAAGAGCCCGACCACGGCGACACAGATCGTGGCGATCACCGGCAACATTTCGACGCCGACCGCCAGCGATAGCGATGCGACCACACCGGCCAGCGCGGCCTTGATCGCGCTCCGTTCGATCTGCATCGTGAACAGGATCAGGACCAGCAACAGATCAATCTGGGCATTGTGATGATCGATCGCGCCCGGCCGGAAATGAACCAGCGCCGGCATAGCCAGCAACGTGAGTAGCGCTGCGCTTGCCTGTGAAACGGCTAAACCATGGCTCATCAGCCGGGCAATCGCCACGACCAGCGCGACCGCGCCGGCGAGCAGCAGCAACGGCCACAGCAAAATCGTCACCGCCTCCGCATCGTGCATTCCGATCAGCGGCTTCAGCGATACGATCGACAGGGCCAGCGGCAGATCGATAAGTCGCGACCAGTGCATCAGCACGCCGGGCGGGTCCAATCGATATTGCCAGAGATCGAACCAGCCTTGTCCGTTGATCAGATCGCGAATTTCGACCAGCCGCATGGCATCGTCGGTCGACATCGCATCGAAGACACTGGTCTTGATCCAGAGTAATTTGATCGCGAGCACGGCGGCGAATACAAATACCGTAATCAGGATCGCCGTTCGCGCGCTCCGCCGCTCCTTCGGCAAATCGCCGGCGGTTGAAACGAGTTCCGACATGGTTTTCCTCAACCGTAACAGCGGCGGATAAGGCGGACCGCGCAACAGGCGGGACCGCCCGTCCCTGCGCCGGGCCGAAGTACACTTAACTCCGCGAGCCGTGCACCAGTGCTACCGGCACACGCTAAAGAATCCGTTACAATCTGCTTAATTCCCCGAGCCTCGGGAGCGGAAATAGCGACGCCGCCGGAAGGATTTACCGGCTGCTTTCGTATTCAAGCACCGTCCCTAGCGGCGGGCTGTCCGCGGCGCCGGAGAGGCCTTCTGCAAGAACCCGGGACAGGCGGATGGCCAGCGCAATGGAACCGGCGGCCACGACCATCCCTCCCGCGATATCGATGCAGTAATGCGCGCCGATCACGGGCGCTGCCGCTATCATCCAGCTGTTGATGCCGATCGCGAGCCATCGCAAGCCCCGGACCGGCCACAGTGCCCAGGCGTAAAGAACGGCCGACGCGGTGTGGAAGCTCGGAAACGAGACGATACCCGCCAGTCTGAACAGTTCGAGATGGCGTAACGAGCCGTCGCGCAACGCCGTGATATCGCGGAGTTGCGCCGCATAGTTCGATGAATCGAGCAGCGGAAATTGTTCTGCCGGCGAAATGTTCAGGCCGTAATAGGTGCCGATGGCGGGCACGAAGACTGAAATGACGATGGTCACGGCGAGCGCAATATTCAACGCAAGTACGAATTGCTGCAGCCTGACCAGGCGCAGCCCCATGGTCAGGATGATGGGAATGCCAAGCAGTGGCCACTTGATGAGGCCATAGCCATCGTTCAGGTATTTAACCAGCCAGCTATGATCGTTGACGAACGCCGCGATCGACAGGGGGTCGAGCCCAATGGCGCGGTCGATCAGCAACAGCGCATGATCCTGCAGGGGAAAATTCAATGCATTGGCGACGTAGCTGAGAGGGCCAACGATCGCCGTGACCACGATCACCTGGGCGGTAGAACCGAACCAGAAAGTCAGCTTGGGATCCGCACGGCGAAACGCGGCACCGTAGGCAATTGCCGCCAGGCCAAGCCCGATCGCAACCGTCACGCCGAAGGCAACCGGTTCCAGCGAAAAGTCGGTGCAGGCGGTCACGCCCAGCAGCACGGCGCCCATGGCGGCGACGAGAACCCAATTCAGGTTGAACGTTTGCCAGGCAACGCTGACCTCATTGTCGTTCATGTCTGTACCGAAGGTTGTAGCACAGGAGGGCACGTTTTACCTTTGGTGGAAAACTAGGGCGGCATCCACTAACACTTTCTAAAGACGCGGCGCGACGCGACGGTCATCCCTTCGAAAGCGTTGGTCGATCGACCGAAAGCCTCCTACTCCATGTTGAAATAGTGGCGCCACTCCGTGCCCATGTTGTCGTCCGTGACCGGCGTCATGCCGGCCGTCCTTGCAAGGACTTCCGGACAGCCCTCGATCCTGCGCCCGGACCCCTGATCGACGGATGTGACGGAATCGAGGAACGCGCGGTCATCGGCGTTCTGCGGATCGAACTGTCTCTGGCCGTCGATCACGTAAGATTCCAGCGTGTGGCGCCAGCGCGAAAAATTCCAGTCGATCGCGCTATCCGAGACCACCATATGGTTGGTGAAACGCGCGCCATAGGGAAATGCCAGACACGCGGTGCGCTGCACGCGAGCGGAATCGGTGGTGTTGTAGAACGCTATCCCGTGCGGATTGAGGTGCTGCCGGACAAGGCCCAGAAATTCGGTCGACAGCAGATTGGTGACGTTGGCACGGAAATTCCAGGTCGTGTTCGACACGATTGCGTCAAAGCGCCGCTCGGGATGATGGCTCAACCAGCGCCGGCCGTCATCGGTGATGATGGTGACCTTCGGATTGTGCAAGATCGACGCGACCTCGGGCTCACCTGCGATCAGCGAGAGGTACCCCTGATTGATCTCGACGACCGTCAGCGATTTCACCGCGGGATTGCTTGCGAGCACCTGCGCCCAGGACCCGGAAGATAATCCGATCATGAGCACGTCGCGTGGCGCGCCATGAAACAGGCTCAACGCGTAGGGTCGAATGACCCCGTTGCGATCATCCCTCAGCGCGGTATTGAACCGTCCATCGTACATGCCGTTGCCGAACACGGTACCGTCGGTATCGACGGCGATAATGCCGCTGTGGTTCTCGACGATTTTGGCGAAGGCGTGATCGGCCTTGCCCTTAACGAACAGGTTTTCGAGCACCCGGCCGGACATCAGCGGAACCACAATGACGCCGATCAACAGCACGCCGACGGCCCATGCCGCGCGCCGTTGCCATTCGGCACGCTCCGCATTCAGTCCGGCGATCAGAACCAGCGCGCAGACCGTGCCGGCCAGGCCGAGCGCCAGCGCGATTTGCACCAGACTGAGATAGTCCGTCAGCACAAAGCCGGTGATGATGGCGCCCGCCGCCGATCCGACGATGTTGGAGAAATAAAGCAGCGACACCCGCATTCCCGCCCGATCGTCGGACGGCACGCCGAATTGGGCGAGATACGGCAACAGCGAGCCCCAGCGCCGGGCAATCAGGTAAACCATGATCATCGCAAGGCCGGCCACGCCGCGGCCGAGCCAGGCGCCCTGCGTCATCAACGGAAGGAACAGAAGCCCGGTCAGATTTGCCAGCACCAATTCGTCGGCGGCCTTGCGCATGGCGTCGGCCGGCCGGAATTCCTCGCACATCTTTCCCGCGTGTCGTGACCCGCCTGCGATGCCGACCAGAAAGCATGCCAGTGTCACGGCAAAAGCGGTCGCACTCGATCCGGAGGCGTAGGAGACGGTGCGGAACAGAAATATCTCGTACGACAGCGAAATGAATCCGCCGAGCGCGGCCAGCAGCAATGTCCAGCGCATATCGAGGAGGACCGCGCCGACCTTGCCGGTGGAGGTCGTGGCGACGACAGGACGCGCTTCGTCCCGATGAAAGGCATAGGCCGCCAACGCGCCCACAGCGACCGCGAGGTTCATTCCGGCAGCGGTATAGATGGCGGCGTGCATGCCGAAGAACGGGAACAGCACGACCGCGCATACCAGGCAGGCCGCACCGGCGCCGAGCGTATTGACGTAATAGAGCAAGCCGACCGCGCCGCCGACCTGGCCGGAACGACGAACGAGGTGAGAAACCAGAATCGGCAGGGTCGCGCCCATCAGGAGCGTCGGAACGATCACCAGCGCCAGATTGAGCGCGGCCATCGCCGCCAGCGGCCAATCGACCGTCAGCGCGCCGACCTTTTCGAACACGGCGAGCGACACGATGCCGAAGGCGGCGGTCGCGATCTCGATCGCCGCCAGCAAGGGAAGCAGAGCGATGCCCGGCCGCTTCGACAACCAGCCGCCGGCGAGGCTGCCGAGCCCGAGCCCGAGCATGAAGGCGGTGACGACGATGGTGACCGATTCGGAATTGACGCCGAAGATGCGGAACAGCTCGCGCTGCCAGGTCAGCTGGTAAATCAGCGCCGGAAATCCCGAGCAAAAGAACAATGCGCAAAGGATTTTGGTCCAGGTCGGGAGCGGCGTCTCGGCGCGAACCAGCGGCAATTCAAGAGTGGTCATCGGACCTCCCGGAAAACCGCGAGATTACCTAAAATTCGTCAATCAATGGTTGCCCGGAGGGCGCAAATTGGCGGGAAGCCGGAGCAGCTTCCCGTTGGAAACACAGATATTTCCGGTCGGCAGGGCAAATTCTGCGGCGACGAAGGACGAAGTTTGCAGGATGGGTGGAGCGAAGCGATACCCATCATATCAGGCGTGATGTGTGTCCGGATGGTCGTAGGCGTCGCTTCGTCAGGACCGCAACGATATCATGCGCAGCGATGGGATTCGCGGAGCCTGTCATCGGGCGCGCGTTCGCGCGACCCGTTGGCTCTACCCATCCTACGAAATTCCCTACGATATCTATCGCCCCCACCGATCCTGCCAGATCTTCTCCCCGATCAGGCAGGACATGCGCGGCTCCTTGTGGGCCACCGGAACGATCCGGCGTTCCGGCTCCTTGCCGGCGACTTCGAGCAGCAGCTTGGTCCGGATCGCTTCCTTGAACTTGTCGCGGTCCTTGATCGACACCACGAACGAGCCGGGGCCGCCGATCACGCAATCTTCGTAATACCAATCGAGATTGTCGATATCCATGGTGGAGTAAGACGGCTCCTTCACCATGATCGGCAGGCCGTTGATGACGATGCCCTTGGACAGCGCCTCGTCGCGCGCGCCGAGCACCGGCGAGCCGTTGTTGTTGGGGCCGTCGCCGGAAATATCGATCACGCGGCGGAGGCCGTGATAGGGATTTTGCTCGAACAGCGGCATCGCGAAATAGATCGCGCCCGAGATCGAGGTCCGCGACGCCCGGCGCACCGGCGTCTTCATGATTTCGTTGGCGACGGCGTCGGCGGATTCCGGGCCGTCGATCAGCCGCCAGGGGATGATGATCTTCTGGTCGCTGGAGGCCGCCCATTCGAAATAGGTGATGGCGATCTTGCCGTTCGGCAGCGACTTCAACGCCTGCAGGAATTCCTTCGAGACGATCGCTTGCGCATAGCCCTCGCGCTGGACCGCCAGCTCATCCATGTCCATCGAATAGGAGATGTCGGTGGCCAGCACCAGCTCGACATCGACGTCCGGCTTGCCGCCGTTCTGCACGAGCCGATGTTGCGGACTGGGCGCCGCGATACTCGCGACGTCGCCTCCGGCCATCGCGCCCGCGATCATCACCGCCCCGATCGAGACATACCAGCGCATCGGCTGCCCTCCCGTCGCAAGAGGCGGATCGTGACACGCAAATCGGGCGGCGAAAAGCGCGAAGATCGGTTGCGCTTCACATTCAAGTCAAGTCTCGCGGGCCAAGGCTAAGTCCCGCCGTTCGGTATTCGCAGAATGATCCGGCGCGCAACCGTTGCCGTACCTCGATCCGGCGTGCCATACAGCGCTGCGCAAAGAGAACAAGGTGTGGCAAAGGGGGCATCATGTTTCGGATCGGCATCGCGTGCGGCGTTCTGCTATTGGCGGCATCGAACGCCGCCCTCGCGCAATCAAGGCCAGCCCTGGTCGAGCGCGGCAACTACCTCGTCAACACCATCATGGCCTGCGGCAATTGCCACACCCCGCGCGGCGCCGACGGCCAGCCGATCGCCGACCGCGCGCTGGCCGGTGGCGGCCTGACCCTGGCGACCCCGGCCTTCACCGTTACCGCGTCCAACATCACGCCCGACCGCGAAACCGGCATCGGCAACTGGAGCGATGCCGAGATCAAGCACGCGCTGCTGACGGGGATGCGGCCGGATCACGGCCACCTCGCCGGCGTGGCGCTGGCCGCCGTGATGCCCGCCAATTTCTACAAGGGGCTGTTGCCGGACGATCTCGACGCGGTCGTGGCCTATCTCCACACCCTCAAGCCGATCCGCAACGTCGTTCCGGAGCCCGTCTACAAGGCGCCCGCGCACCGCGACGCCTATCCCGACGCCGAGGCGGGTTTTACCAAAGCGATGTTCACCGATCCGGTGAAGCGCGGCGCCTATCTCGCCACCATCGGCCATTGCATGGAATGCCATGCCGCGTGGTCGCGCGGCGTCTCCGACTTCAAAGGCGGGCTTGGCCGCGGCGGCCGCGAATTTCCGCCGCTGGGCGCGCCGGAAGGCACCCCGCCGAGCATCGCCGCCAACATCACCTCGGACAAATCAGCCGGCATCGGGGCCTGGACCGACCAGGAGATCGCCCGCGCCATTACCGCTGGCATTGGCCGCGACGGCAAGGCGCTGAAGCCGCCGATGGCCTACGGGTTTTATGCCGGGTTGAAGGCCGGCGACGTCGCCGACATCATCGCCTATTTGCGCACGGTGCCGCCGCTGCATTGAAGGCATCGCCAAACGGGCGGTTTCCCGGCGGCCCTGGAGCCTATATTCTGGGGCGAGCCACGCCCGGAGATGCCGTTCGGAAATGCCCGATACCGTCGTCACGCCGAAAACGAAGACAAAAGTCAAGACCGAGCGGCCGCGCCTGCACAAGGTGATCCTGGTCAACGACGATTTTACGCCGCGCGAATTCGTCGTCAGCGTGCTGAAGGCCGAATTCCGCATGACCGAAGACCAGGCCCACAAGGTGATGATCACCGCGCACCGGCGCGGGGTCTGCGTGGTCGCCGTGTTCACCAAGGACGTCGCCGAAACCAAGGCGACGCGCGCCACCGACGCCGGCCGCGCCAAGGGCTATCCGCTGCTGTTCACGACGGAGCCTGAGGAATAGCGTGGTTGAATGAGCCCTGGTATCCGAATCTTTCGGTCCAGCGATCACCCCGGGACAGGGCTCTCGATCCCCCGGACTTCGCGCACCGCGTCGCGATCGGCGATCCGAGCGTGATGCGCGACCAGGCTCGGATAGGCGCTGATATCAAAATCGACACGCGGCGCCCAGCCCGTCATCGCATACAGGCCGATGTCGGCAATCGAGCAGTCCTTGCCCAACAGATACTCATGCGTGGACAGATGCTGGTCGACAAAGGAAAAACGCGCTCTCAACCGCTCGCGGAAAACATCCTTCGCGCGTTCGTCCAGTGCCGTGTAAAACAGCGGGCCAAGACCTCCCTTGTGGATCTCGCTGGAGAGAAAGTTCAGCCAGGCCTGAAGTTTTGCACGCGCGATGGTGCCGGGCGGTGGCGCGAGCTTTCCCGCGGGATCGCGGTCGGCGATGTACTGGGCGATTGCGGCGGCCTCGAGCAGCACGCTGCCGTCATCGAGCATCAGAGCCGGGATATAGCCCAGCGGGTTGATCGCCCTGTAGTCCCCGCCATCCGCCATTTTCTTGCTGGCTTCATCGACCCTGACGGCGACAAACGAAAGACCACTCTCGAGCAAGGCGACATGAGGCATTAGCGATATCGTGCCCGGCGCGTAATATAGCTTCATGGCCATCGCCCTATCTCTCCCGGCCCATGGGCGTTGAGGCGACGGACGTTAATGCGCGCAAACGGAGATGCCAATCCGATCGCAGACCCGCCCCGCTAGCGCCCGGCGGCGATCAACGCGGCGAGTTCGTCTCGCACCCGGTCGATCACCTTGCCATAGTCGTGAGTCTCATCCTGCCGGAACAGCCGCACCGTGGGATACCAGGGGCTGTCGTCGCGATCGAGCAGCCAGCGATAATCCGGCGTCCAGGGCAGCAGGATCCAGGTCGGCCGGCCGAGGGCGGCGGCGAGATGAGCCACGCTGGTATCCACACAGACGACCAGATCGAGACAACTCACCAGCGCCGCGGTCTCGATGAAGTCGGTGAGGTCGGCGGTGAGGTCGACGATATCGGCGCGCTCCAGCAACACCGCCTTGTCATCGGGGCGAGGATCCTTTTGCAGGCTGACGAAGGTCGCATCGAGATCGAGAATCCGTGTCAGCATGCGCAGCGGCATCGATCGGTTGTGATCGTTGCCGTGCTTCGGATTGCCCGACCAGACCAGGCCGACCCGAAGCTTGTTGCGCGGGCCCAGCCGGCGTTCCCAGGCTTGCACACGGCTATCGAGCGCAGCGGGCCAATACGAGGCCGGCGGCGGAATGGTGTCGAGCCGGGTCTTGAACGCCAGCGGCAGGCTGCAAATCGGACAATGCAAGTCGAAGGCCGGAAGCCGGGTGGACGACAACGCAAGGCATTGCGAGACACCGGGGAAACCGGACAACAACGGAACCAGCGCGTCGGCCACGACCAGCACGACGCGCGCGCCAAGGGCGGCAACCATCGGCAGATAGCGCGCGAACTGAATGGTATCTCCCAGTCCTTCGTCGACATGGACGAGAACGGTCTTGCCCTCGATGGGTTGCTCGCCCAGCCACATGGCCTGCGGGAAATTCGGATAGATCGTCGAGCGAACCGCCGAGCTCCATCGCGCTTCGCGTCCGCGCCAGCCGTCCTCGAGATTGCCGGTCACCATGTTGACGAAAGCCAGGTTCCATTCGGCTTCCACGTCCTCCAGCTTCATCTCTTTCAGGTGAAGGTAGACCGCGGCAGCTTCCTTGAAGCGGTGAACCTGAATCAGCGCGAATGCCTTGCCCATCAGCGCGAGCGCGAACCGCGGGCGAGCGGCCAGGACGCGGTCGAACCAGGGTAGCGCCTCCTCGTGCCGGCCGAGCAATTTGAAGGCGTCGCCGATATTGTTTTGGGTGTCGACGTTTGCCGGATCGAGCGTGTGGGATCGCCGGCTGTCCGCGAGATACTCCTCGTATCGCTTCAAGCCGCGCAAGCACAGCCCGCGCGCCTGCAAGATCAGCGCATGATCCGGATGCAATGTGTTGCAGAGGTCGAAATACCCGAGCGCTTCCTCCAGACGGTCCAGTCGCTGGAGCAGGATCGCGCACCGGATCGCCGTTTCCCAATCATGCGGATTCAACTTGAGTGCGTGCTGGAGGCTCAGCAGCGCTTCGTCTGGACGGTTCAACTCCTCGAGAATCTTGCCGAGGTTGATCCACCCTTTGGCATCGTCGGGCCTGAGCTGCACCGCCTTGTCGAAAACCTGGAGCGCCTCTTCGAGCCGGCCTTGTTGCTGCAATGTGGCCGCGAGGCTTGCCAGATATTCCGGCTTGGGATCCTGCCGGATCGCACGGGTGATCCACTCCACGGCGTGATCGTGGTCTTGCGCCCGTGCCGACAACAGGCCCATCAGATGCAGGGTATCAGCGTGACTCGGATCGATCGCAAGCGCCCGCTGGCAACAGGTCTGCGCATCGAGAGTTCGACCGGCCCGCATATGACCGAGGCCGGCTTGATGAAGCGCGTCAACCGTCGGGGCGGCCGGACTGTGTGATGAATGTGTGGCTTTTTGGCCCGTGGCCCGGCGTTCGCGACGGTTCATCTGTGCTTTTCAAGCTAGCCGAACGTAAGGCTTAGGCGATTCGAAGGCACCCGAACAGTCCAGCCAAAGGTCAGGTGCTACGCGGCTTCGATCAGCGCAAGCAGTTCACGCCTTACCCGGTCGATCACCTCACCATAGTCCCGGGTTTCGGTCTGCCGGAACAGTCGCATCGTCGGATACCAGGGGCTGTCGTCGCGATCGAGCAGCCAGCGATAGTCGGGGGTGTAAGGCAACAGGAGCCAGGTCGGCCGGCCAAGTGCGCCGGAAAGGTGAGCGACGCTGGTGTCGACCGTGATCACGAGGTCCAGGCAGGAAATCAGCGCGGCCGTTTCCACGAAGCTCGCAAGATGCGCCGTGAGATCGACGATGTCGGTGCTTTCAAGGAGGGCCGCCTTGTCATCAGCCCTTGGATCCTTCTGCAGACTCACGAAGGTCGCATCGAGGTCGAGGATGGGCGAAAGCGTTCGCAGCGAGATCGATCGATTGTGATCGTTTTTGTGCTTCGGATTGCCCGACCAAACCAGTCCGACCCGCAACCGATCGCG
>Ga0208589_1000822_pt1 | contig 13667 bp, 13 predicted proteins | sample NGESurshal092012_2_FD_184486 | JGI IMG/M metagenome (GOLD analysis project Ga0208589, IMG submission 184486) | Arctic peat soil microbial communities from Barrow, Alaska - NGEE Surface sample F53-2 shallow-092012 (SPAdes) | ecosystem: Environmental > Terrestrial > Soil > Wetlands > Peat ... | reverse complement strand
GTTTGCAGGTGCGCGCACACCATCGGCTCGTCGTCCACGACCACCACGCGGATCATGGTCACGCCACGGGCTCCGCGGTCGGGACGTAGGCGGGCAGCCTGGCCTCCACGCAGAATCCGCCGTCCGCCGCAGGCCCGGCCCGCAGCGTGCCGTGCACCAGCTCGACGCGCTGCCGGAGATGAGCGAGGCCGAGGCCGGAACCGGTGCCGGCCAGGCCGGAGAGGTCCACGGCGCGGTCGGGCGCCAGGACTGGCGCGGTGTTACGGACCTCGAGCCGGACCTGCGCGTCGCCGTAACTGATGTACACGGTCACCCGCGAGCCGGGCGCGTGCTTGCGCACGTTCGTCAGGGCCTCCCGGACGATGCGGTAGGTGGTCCGCCCGACCACCGGCGAGGCGAGGGCCGGATCACCCTGCTCGGTCAGCTCAGCCGGGGTGCCCACCTTGACCGACTCCGCGATCAGCGCGGCCAGGCCGGGGGTGGACGGGGTCTCGTCGCCGTCGGGGTGGGCGCGCAGGATCCCGACCAGGTCCCGGAGCTCATCCAGGGCCTGGCAGCCGCTCACCCGCAGGTCCTCGGCGGCCTGCCGGGTCGCCTCATCAGGGGCGGTCATCCGCAGCGCGCCGGCCTGCAGCACCATCAGGCTGACCCGGTGCGTCACGACGTCGTGCATCTCGCCCGCCAGCCGGGCCCGCTCCTCGGTCCGGGCCTGCTCGGCGAGCAGGTGCTGCTCGCGCTCAGCCCGCTCGGCCCGCTCCTTCAGCGACTGCAGCAGGGCGTGCCGGGCCCCGAAGTACAGCGCCAGCAGCGGTCCCACCAGGATCCGGAGCAGTCCGCTCGTGATGACCTCGACCGAGGGCTGCCAGGGCCGGCACACGATCACGGCCAGCAAGGCGACGGCCAGGAACGCAACCCGTCGGTCCCGCCGGTAGTAGAAGGGCCCGTAGGCCGCGAGCGATGTGGCGAACGGCGCCCACACGTTGCCCATGTTGGCCGGGGTCAGGGCGCCGGCGGGCCAGATCAGCAGCGTGACGGCCAGCGTGAACCCGCCCAGGATGGCGATGACCAGCAGCGGCGCGCGGCGCCGGGCCACCAGCGACAGGCAGGCGGCGGCCTGCAGGCCCAGCAGGACCCAGGCCAGCGTCCCGGGATGCGCCGGCCACCAGCTGATCCCGACCAGGGTGGTGGCCGTGTCGAGCAGCGCGAAGAAGACCGCGATCCCCACGTCGGTCGCGGTCCGGTGTCGGGACGGCCAGGCGGGCCAGCGGTACCGGGACTGGCAGCGTTCGTCGCTCACGCGTTTAACGCTACGTCAGCGGTGGCCGCCGGCCCCGGCCACGCGCACCTTCGGCGGGACAGAAACCTACGAAAGTCGTATCCCGCCTGCCCCGGCGCGACCTTCGCCGGCCCAGGACCGTCCGGATCGCCCTGCCGCGCCGCAACCACGTGAGCGTGTCATGAGGGCATGACGACAAAACCAGAATTCTCCGCAACGAAACCCCGTCTCGGCCGTTATGACATCGACCCGGATGGATCGTCCGTGGCGTTCCGGACCCGGCACCTGTTCGGGCTCGCCCCGGTGCGCGGCACGCTGCGCATCCGGTCCGGGGCGGTCGACGTCACCGAGCCGCTGGGCAGCTCGCGCATCCGCGTGGAGGTCGACGCGGCAAGCTTCCGGACCGGCAACGTGGCCCGCGACGGCGTCGTGCGCTCGGCCCGGTTCCTGGATACAGGACGGTACCCCGTGCTGGTTTTCGTTGCGGAAAGAATGGACGGTCAGGTGCTGAGCGGCGACCTGACCGTCTGCGGAACCACGCGGCCGCTCTGCTTCCCGGCCGAGGTGAGCGCGCTGCCGGACGGCTCGTTCACGGCCCGCGCCGCAGTGCGGATCGACCGGACCGAATTCGGGGTCACGGCCTCACGCGGGCTGGCCGGGCGCTACCTGGACGTGACCGCCGAGCTGCGGTGCGTGCGCCGTGGCTAGCGCCATCACGGTCACCGGGCTGGCCAAGAGTTACGGCGGCGTGCGGGCCGTGGACGGGGTCAGCTTCCTGGTCGGCCACGGGGAGATCTTCGCGCTGCTGGGGCCGAACGGCGCGGGGAAGACGACCACGCTGGAGATCCTGGAAGGGTTCCGCCGCCGGGACGGCGGGCAGGCCGACGTGCTGGGCCTGGACCCCGGTGACCGCGCGGCGGGACGGGCGCTCCGGGAGCGGATCGGGCTGGTGCTGCAGGACATCGCGGTCGAGCCGTACCTGACGGTCCGCGAGACGTTCGCCCGGAACGCGGGCTACTACCCCGCGCCGCGGGACGTCGGCGAGGTGATCGCGCTGGTCGGCCTGGCCGGGCAGGAGCGGACCAAAGTCAGGAACCTCTCGGGCGGCCTGAAACGGCGCCTGGACCTTGGCCTGGGCCTGATCGGCGATCCGGACGTGCTGTTCCTGGACGAGCCGACGACCGGGTTCGACCCGGGCGCCCGGCGGGACGCCTGGCAGATCGTGCGCGGCCTGCGCGGCTGCGGCACCACGATCCTGCTCACCACCCACTACATGGACGAGGCCCAGGTCCTTGCCGACCGGGTAGCGGTGATGTCCGGCGGCCGGATCGTGGCCGAGGGCACGCCATCGGACCTCGGCGGCAGGGCCAGCGCCCAGGCCCGGATCCGGTTCGCCCTGCCCCGCGGGTTCCCGGCCGCGGAGCTGCCGATGGGCGTGGCGGCAGCGGAGGACGGCCTGGTCAGCCTGCACACCAGTGAGCCGACCGAGACGCTGCACCAGCTGACCGGCTGGGCCCTCGGCCGCGGGCTGACGCTGGACCGGCTCACGGTGGACCGGCCCAGCCTGGAAGACATCTATCTCGGGCTGACCGCGGCCGGCGACCCGGCCGCGGCAGCCCCGCTGGAAAGGAGTGCCCGGTGACCTCAGTCAGCTCTTTCAGCCCGGTGATGAGCCGGCCGGCCCGGAAGCATGATCTCGCCCTGCTGTGGCACCAGGTCCGCTACGAGCAGCTGTCGTTCTGGCGCAACCCGCAGAGCGCCTTCTTCACGTTCGCGTTCCCCGTGGTGATCATCACGCTGTTCGGCGTGATGTTCGGCGGGGCGGCCCGCAGCTCGTACTTCTACGGGCTCTCGGCCCTGCAGTACTACGTGCCCACGATCGCGGCGGTCTCCGTGCTGGGCTCCTGTTACAGCCAGCTCGCGATCGTGCTCGCCACCCGGCGGCAGAACGGGATCCTGAAACGGGTCCGGGCCACCCCGCTGCCCGCCTGGGCCTACTTCCTGGGGTTGCTGGCGCACTGCATCGTGGTCAGCGTCGCGGATATCGCACTCATCGTCGGCGTCGGCCGCCTGTTCGGCGTGCCGCTGCCGGCCCAGTGGGCCGCGATCGCGGCGGCGCTGGTGCTGGGCGCAGCCAGTTTCTGCGCGCTGGGCGTCGCGGTGGCCTCCCTGATCGGCAACGCCGAGGCCGCACCCGCCGTGGTGCAGCTCGTCCTGTTCCCGCTGCTGTTCATCTCCGGGACATACCTCCCGATCCATTCCGCCCTGCTGAACCGCATCTCCGGCTGGCTGCCGGTCCGGCCGTTCAACGAGGCCCTGCTTGGCGCGTTCGCGCAGCACACCGGCGTGGACTGGAAGGCTCTGGGGATCCTCCTCGCCTGGGGCGCGGCCGGGGCGCTCATCGCGATCCGGCGGTTCCGCTGGGATCCCCGGTCCGGGTGAGCGGCCCGGTCCGGGCGAGCGGCTCAGAGCCCGTTGGGGAAGGTGATGGAGGCCGGGGAGATGAGGGGCTTGCCGACTTCCAGCTGGATCTGGGCGTGCTTCTCGAGCGGGATGTCGCGGGGGTTGCCCTGGTAGACCCGGCCGTTGTAGAGCGCGGTCACCGGGCCGCGGGCCGGGCCTACCTGGTTGGCGCTGAGCGGCTGGCCCCAGATGTCGAAGAAGTCGCCCAGCGTGTATGTGCGCTGCACCGGGGACTCAATGTGGATGATCCCGTCGGGGGCGTGCGTGTGCAGCCAGTAGAAGCAGGTGCCGCTGGCGATGAACGGGCCGTTCGGCGTGTTCTCGGCCTGGGCGCCCGGGATGCCGATGGCCGCGGGCACCTGGCGCGCGGCACCGTTCACGAACACGGTCAGATGGGCGTGGATGTGGAAGGCGACCTGCTCACCCCGGTCGCAGCTGATCCCGTCCACGGTCTTCCCGCTGGCCACCGTGGCGGTGCTGGCGAGCGAGGGCCCGGCCGGGACCGGAACGCCCTCGGAGCCGTTAGGGCCGGGAGAAGGCAGCGGCTTCAGCGTGCCGAGCGTGCTGAGCGAGGCCAGCTTAAGTTTCGGGGTGCTGGCGGTGGCACGATTGGAGCTTCCGCTGTTGCTGGTCACAGCCAGCGTGATGGCCACGGCGGCGATGATGACGACCACGGCGGCACCGATCCCGACCAGCCAGTTCCGGCGCCGCTTGCGGGCCGCTTCCTGGGCGCGCATCTCGGCGACCCTGGCCCGGGCGGCGGCCTGGTTTGTCTTGCTCCCGCGGCCCTTGCCCCCGCTGCCCTGGTTCCTGTTGCCCGGGTTCCCGCCGCCTGGGTTCCTGTTGCCCGGGTTCCCGCGGCCTCTGTTCCCCGCCTGCTTGGGCACCTGACCTTCTCCCTTGAGCGATCCGCCCATTGTGGTGACTGCCAGGTTATTGCGCGCAGCCGGCTTCCCCGGTGAAGTAGGTGCCAGCAGCGAGGAGGAGTCGCATGCCGGTCATCCGGGTGCACGGTACGGACCTTCACTATGCGGACACGGGCGGTTCCGGCGAACCTGTTCTGTTCCTGCACGGTTTCCTGTTCGACGGCCGGCAGTTCGACGCCCAGGTCGCGGCGCTGCGGGACCAGTACCGCTGCCTGACCCTGGATTTCCGCGGCCAGGGCCGGTCAGCCTCGTCTCCCGGCGGCTACCAGACCGAGCAGCTGACGGCGGACGTGCTCGCGGTCATCCGGGCGCTCGGCATCGCGCCGGTCCACCTGGCGGGGCTATCCATGGGCGGGTTCGCCGCGATGCGGATCGCGGCCCGCGAGCCCGCGGTCGTCCGCTCACTGATCCTGCTCAACACCAGCGCGGCCGCGCACCCCCGGGCCAAAGTGCCCGGGCACCTGGCGCTGACCGCCGTGGGCCGGCTCGCGGGCCTGTCCGGCCGGCTGCTGACGTCCAGGATCGAGGCGGAAATGTACGGCGCGGCGTTCCGCGGCGATCCGGGACGGGCCGGCCAGCGGGAAATCTGGAGCCAGCGGTGGGCGCGGGCGGACCGCGCGGCCGTGGCCAAGACCATGCTAGGAATCGTGCTCCGGCCCGATATCCGCGCCGAGCTCGGCGATATCCGCGCGCCAACCCTGATCATCGCGGGTGCAGCCGATACGTCCCTGCCGCCGCGTTTCTCCCGCGAGATGCAGTCCCTCATCGCAGGTTCCCAGCTGGTGGAACTGCCCGGCGCCGGGCACAGCTCGCCCGTCGAGGACCCGGACGGCGTGACCCGGGCGCTGCGCGAGTTCCTGGCCGCCCGCTCCGGGCCGCCGGGCCAGATCAGCCCCTGACAGTCCGGCCCGTCAGGACCAGCCATCAAGGAATGAGGTCAGCCCGAGGGCGAAAGCCTGGCCTCGGCCCTGGTCGGCTCGAATAGCTCGACCGGGTTGCCCGAGGGGTCCTCCAGCAGGATCTGCCGGCCGCCCACCCCCGAGACGATCTCGTTCCGGAAACGGGCGCCCTGGTTGTGCAGCGTGGCGACGAGGCTCTCCAGATCGCTGACCTCGATCGCGAAGCGATTCCAGCCGCCGGGAGCCGGCAGCGTCCCATCCGGCATGGCCTGGCCGCCCCCCGGGCCTGCTCCGGGGGCACTGAGCACCAGGCGGAGGTCGCCTCGCGAGAGCATGGCGAACGCTGGCGCCGGGTGCATGACCTCAGCGAAGCCGAGATGCTGGCAGTAGAAGGCGATCGCCTCGTCGACATCGTTGACGATGTACCGAACGCTGACGGTGGCCATCGCCGCCCCTCCTCCGGTCCGCGGAAACAATCCATCCGTGTGACCACGCTAACACCGGGCGCTGCTCCCCGCGCCCGGCCGGCCCGCCCCCGTGCGGGCCGGCCGGGCCAGGGCTCTGGCCGGCGCGGCTACTCCGCGCGGAGGGCAGTGGCGGTGCGGATCCGGGCGGCCCAGCCCGCCGGAAGGAGGGCCCCTGCCACCGCGATGACCATCCCGGCCAGGGCCAGCCCGGCGAGTTCCGCGCCGTGGTAGACGTCCAGGTAGCTGGCGGGCAGGCCCAGGTTCGCGGACGACGCCATTTCCGGCAGCACGGCGTGATGCAGCGCGATCCCCAGCGGGACCGCGATCAGGCCGGCCACGAGCCCGGTCCCGGCCACCCAGCAGATCACCATGGCGATGGTCTGCCGCGGCGTCATCCCGACCGCCTTGAACACGCCCAGGTCGTGCACGCGTTCCCGGGTGTTCAGGACCACGGTGTTCAGCACGCCGAGCCCGGCGACGACCGCCAGCAGCAGGGTCAGGGTGCCGATCAGGCCGAGCATCAGCGTCACCACGGGTGAGTTCCGGCTGTTGCCGAAAATCATGTAGCGGGACCCGAGTGTCCTGCCGAGCGCCTGGGAGTACGCCGCCGGGGAGGTGCCCGCCCGCAGCCCGACGTCGTACTGGTCGGGCTGGGCCAGGCCGGGGTTGGCCGCGTCCAGCGTCTGCCAGCTGGTGATCACGGACACGCCCCGGCCCTGCCCGGCAAAGGTCTCCCCGACGATGCGCACCGGCATCGGCCTGGTGCCCACGCTGAGCGTGACGGTGTCGCCGACCGCCTTGCCGGTCAGGGTGAGGAAGCCGGTGGACACGTCGGCCTGACCCGGGCCGGTGTACCAGTGCCCGCTGATCAGCGGGTAGCCGGTCCAGGCGGAGGCACCGCGGAACGCGGTGAGGGGATGCTGCCCGGTCAGCCCGGCCACGGCGAACTGCTGGTCAGTCTCGGCCACGTAGCGCCGCGTGCCCGGCTGGGCGCGCAGGGCCGCCACGACGGTCCGCTGCTGGGCGGCATCCATGATGAAGGTGTTCTGCGAGCTGAGGCCGATCTGTACCGGCTGCGCCGCCGCCTGGGACAGGCCGGTCACCACCCGGCTGAGCGACGAGCTCAGGCCGACCGCGAACGTCACCGCGACCGCGCCCAGCAGGACGGCGGCCAGGGTGACCGCGGTGCGGGCGGGGCGGGCGAACGGGGCGGCGAGGCCGATGGTCACCGGCCTCGGCAGCCGCAGCCGGCCCAGCACCCGGTGCGCGGCGTACCCATGGCCCGCCCGCGGCGCCCGCCCGGCCGCGATGGCCTGGACCGCGCTGAGCCGGCCGGCCCGGGCCGCGGGCAGCAGCGCCGCGACACCGACCAGGCCGAGCATGGCCACGGGCACCGCCACCCCGACCGACACCGGCACGCCCAGGGCGCCCACGCCGTAGGCGTTGGCGGCCTGCTTGAGCAGGAGCGTGGCCAGGACGAGGCCCAGGGCCAGGCCGCCCAGCACCCCCGCCACGGCGGGCACGGCGATCTGCCCGGTGTAGGCCGCGACGACCTGGGCGGGAGTGAAGCCGATGCTCTTGAGGATGCCAATCCGCCGGTAGCCGGCCACCACCGCGGCGCTGACCACGTTGGCCACGATCAGCACTGACATGATCACGCCGATCACCCCGAAGGCCACCAGGAACGGCACGAACGGCCCGATCCGCGACGTCTCTTGCATCTTCACGGCCAGGTAGGACTGCACGGCGGTCACCGCACCGGCGGGCAGCGCCGCGCTGACCACGGCCGCGTCGGCGCGGACCGCGGCGGCACTCCCCGCGCTGCGGAAGCGGTACAGCATCTGCACGGCAGCCGGCTCAGCCGGCGCACGCAGCCGGGCGACCTCGCCGGGCACCACCCAGCCGTCCGCCGAGTTGGTCACCGAGGTCGCGAGGCCGACCACGGTCAGAGTCGGGCGGCCCGGGACCCCGGTCACGGTGATCTTCGCGCCGAGCGGCAAGCCGATCTGCTCGTTGCTGGACGGGTTACTGGCCAGGACCAGCTGCCCGGGACGCTGCGCCCAGTGCCCGGACTGCAGGACGATGTCATCGACGGGGCCGCCGGCCGTGGCCCGCCCCGCCAGCGTCATCGGCGGCAGGAATCCGTTCGCGCCCGCCACATGAGCGATCTGGGGCGCGATGGTCACCTCCCCGAACGGCCCGGCGGCAGCCGTCACCCCAGGGCGGCGGCCGGTCGCGGCCAGTTCGGCCGGGGTGGCCCGGGCCGGGTCGACGACTGCGGCCAGGTGGGCGCCGCGCTGCGCCGTGAACGAGTGGTCGAACGGGGCGCTGGAGTCCACGACCAGCGCCAGGGCCAGCACAGACGCCCCGGTGGAGACCAGCAGGACCAGGCCGATCACGACGGTCTGCACCCGCCGGCGGGCTACCCCGCCGCGCACGGCCTGGCCGACCGGGCTGCCTCTCATCGCGGCACCCCCGCCGGCGCGGCGTGCTGACCGGCGGCGTGCCGGTTTTCGTTGCGGAGAATGCGGCCGTCGGTGATCTCGACGGTGCGGCTGGCGTAGTGAGCGGCCAGGTCAGGGTTGTGGGTGACGAGCACCAGCGTGTGCCCGGACGCGTTGAGGTCGCGCAGCAGCGTGCCGATTTCCTCGCCGTTGGCGGTGTCCAGCGCGCCGGTGGGCTCGTCCGCCAGCAGCAGCGCGGGCCGGTTCACCAGGGCGCGGGCGATCGCCACCCGCTGCCGCTCGCCGCCGGACAGCCGCCCGGGGTAGGCGTCCTGATGCCGTTCGATTCCCAGGGCGGCCAGCAGTTCGCCGGCCCGGACCCGGGCCTGCCGCCGCGACAGCCCGGCCAGCTGGGCGGGCAGCAGCACGTTGTCGGCCACGGTCAGGTCGTCCAGCAGGTTGAAGAACTGGAAGATCATGCCGATCCGCTGGCGGCGGAACCGGGCCAGCCCGGTCTCACTGAGCCGGTCGATCCGCTGCCCGGCCACGGTGACCGTCCCGGTGGTCGGCCGGTCCAGCCCGGCGATCAGGTTGAGCAGGGTGGACTTGCCGCTCCCGGACGGGCCCATGATCGCGACCGCCTCACCCTGAGCCACCGTGAGGTTCACCTCCTGCAGCGCGGGCTGGCCGTCGTCCTCGTAGCGCTTCGTGACGTCGCTGAGCTGTATCAGCGGGTCCGCGGGCTGGTCAGCGGCGCCCCCGCCGCCGGACCAGTCCGGGGTGATGTCCGCGTTCATGGGTGTTCCTCCCGTGCGGGGTGCTAGCCAGGAACGGCGCTAGCCACTGTGGGCCCGGGCCGCTGCGGCCCGTCGGTGACAGCGTCCCGGGCCGGGGGCATCCAGCGACATCCCGCGAGACCCCCGATTCAGGGTGGTGCTAGCACCCCCGGCGACCCGGGCTCCTCCGGGATGGGCGGCGGACCACGAATTCCTCTAGCGTCAGTCCCGGGACCAGGTAACCGGGGGAGCGATGGCGGACAGCGGGGCAGGAGCCGGGCCTGCGGCCGGCATGCCCGCAGGCCCCCTCCCCGGAAGCAGGAATGGCCTGCGTTCAGGCAAAGGCACGCTGACCGGGATGCTGCTGCGGGTGGCCGGCCCGGTGGTCTCCGCGCAGACGTGGCTGGCCGTCATCCACCTGACGGCCGGGCTGATCACCGGCGTGGTGGCCTTCGGCCTGGTCGTGACCCTCGGCGTGCTGGGCATCAGCACGCTGTGGTTCTTCCTGGTTGGCCTGCCCGTGCTGGTGGCCGCGCTCTGGCTGGGCCTGCAGCTCGGCCGGGCTGAGCGGGCCAGGTTCGCGCTCACCCTGGGAGCGCAGATCCCGGCCCCGCCGGCCAGCCTGAGCCCAGGGGCGGGCCGCAGGGGGCGGATGTGGCGGCTGCTGACGTCCCGCAAGGCATGGCTCCACGCCGCGTACGCGCTGCTGCGGCTCCCGCTCAGCCTGGCGGAGACCATCATCGTCACCGCGTTCTGGTCGTTCGCCCTGGCCATGCTGGGACTGCCCCTCTTCGCCTGGGCGCTGATCCGGCTGAATTGGCATCTGGACGTGGCCCCGCCGCGTCCCGGGTTGCTGGCCGTGGCCGTGATCGTGGGCCTGATCCTGCTGCCGGTGGCGCCGCGGGTGACGCAGGGACTGGCCGCGGCCGACATCGCAGTGGCCCGGTACCTGATCGGACCGGGCAGCCAGGCGGACATGACCGTACGGATCGGTGAACTCGAGCAGAGCCGGGCCCGGGCGGTGGGATCCGCGGAGGCCGAGCGCCGCCGGATCGAGCGGGATCTGCACGACGGCGCCCAGCAGCGGCTGGTGTCGCTGGCCATGAACCTAGGACGGGCGCGTGCCCGGTTCGCCGACGACCCGGACGGGGCCAAGGCCATCATCGATCAGGCCCACGACGAGGCCAAAGAGGCCCTCACCGAGCTGCGCAACCTGGTCCGCGGCGTGCACCCGCCGGTGCTGTCCGACCGGGGCCTGGACGCCGCGATCTCCGGCCTGGCCGCGCTCAGCCCGGTGCCGGTCACCGTGCGGGCCAGCCTGCCGGACCGGCCGGCTGCTTCCGCGGAGGCCATCGCCTACTTCGTCGTCGCGGAGGCGCTCACCAACGTGGCCAAGCACGCCCGCGCGACCCAGGCCGACGTCGTGATCTCGCGGCATGGGGACGTGTTGTGCGTGGTCATTCGCGACGACGGCATCGGGGGCGCCGACCCGCACGGGGAGGGCCTGGCCGGGCTGGCTGACCGGCTGTCCGGCGTGGACGGGCAGCTGTCGGTGCGCAGTCCGGCCGGGGGGCCGACCGTGATCGAGGCGGAGTTGCCATGCGGGTCGTGATCGCCGAGGACTCGGTTCTGCTCCGCGAGGGCCTGACCCGGCTGCTTGCCGAGGCCGGGCACGATGTGGTGGCGGCCGCCGGCGAGGCCGAGGAGTTCCTGCGCGCGGTGGGCAAGCACGAGCCGGACGCCGTGGTGGTCGACGTGCGGATGCCGCCGACCTTCAGCGACGAGGGGCTGCGCGCCGCCCTGGTCGTCCGCCAGCGCTGGCCGCGGGTCGGCGTGCTGGTGCTGTCCCAGTACGTGGAGGAGCGCTACGCCACCGAACTGCTGTCCGACCGGCCGTACGGCGTCGGTTACCTGCTCAAGGACCGGGTGGCGGACCTGGCCGAGTTCCTCGACGCGCTGGACCGGGTGGCCGCGGGCGGCAGCGCGCTGGACCCGGAGGTCGTCGTCCAGTTGCTGGCCCGCAGCCGGCACCCGCTGGCCGAGCTGACCGCCCGGGAGCGCGAGGTACTCGCGCTGATGGCCGAGGGCCGGTCCAACGCGGCCATCGCGGCCGCGCTCGTCGTCGGCGAGGGCGCCGTGGCCAAGCACATCAACAGCATCTTCACCAAGCTGCAGCTGCCGCCCGCCGACGGCGATCATCGCCGGGTCCTCGCGGTCCTGCGCTACCTGGGAGTGGGATGACCATGGCTGCTGCCCTGCCCATGCCCCCCGCGCGCCGGGTGATTCTGGCCGCCGGCCTGCCGGTGGTCCTGGCTCTCATCGCCTTCGCCTCCTACGGCTGGGTCAACCGCACGGTCGCCTACCTGGCCAGCCAGACCCAGGTCGGCTACTCGGTCGGGTTCAGCGTGCCGGCGGCCGGCGGCACGGCCCGGGTGACCACTAGCGACGGAAATCTCACGGTCCGGGCCGGCCCCAGCCGCCAGATCGTGGTCCGCGGGCACCTCCGCAGCAGCTTCGCCCGCCCCCACTTCACCTACCGGTCGACCGCGGCCGGGCTGGCGCTCGATCCCCAGTGCCGCGTGCCCAGCGGAACCTGCTCGTTCGACTTCGGTATCACCGTGCCGGCCGGGCTGCCGGTCAACGTCAGTGACTCGTTCGGTGAACTCGACGCCCGCGGGCTGCACGGCACGGTTGCACTATCGGACAACAGCGGGGACCTGACCGCGTCCCGGCTGACCGGGAACATCCAGCTGGGCGACTCCTTCGGCACGCTGACCGCCTCGGGCCTGTCCGGCCGCATCCAGCTGGACAATAACTCCGGCGACATCCGGGCCTCCGGGGTGAACGGCGACACCCGGCTGCAGGACAGCTTCGGCACCATCGCGGTCAGCGGGCTGGCCGCAGACGACGTGGTGGCCAGCAACAACTCCGGTGACATCACGCTGACGTTCACCAGGGTCCCGCAGCGGGTGAACGTCACGGACAGTTTCGGCAACATCACGATCGTGCTGCCGAGCGGTGCCACCGCATACCGGGTGACGACCCATGACTCCTTCGGCGCCACGAATGTCCGGGTGCCGCGGTCGCCGACGGCCCGGAACGTGATCACGGCCAGCAACAACTCCGGCGACATCACCATCGTCACCCAGGAGCAGCCCCCGCCGCCGGCCAGCCCGCCCGCCGCACCGGGCGGACCGGCCCGGCCTTAGTCAGGGGAGGGTGACGCCCTCGGTGGCCTGGACCGCCCGGCGCACCATGCGCGCGTAGACGTAGGTCCCGGGGATGATGGGATGGATATGGTCCGGCCAGAGCAGATTCATCCGGTCCTTGATCGTGTCGAACCAGTCAGCCGGAGTGATGCTGGGATGCTGCGCGATAAAGGCCGCCTCCGTCGCGTTCACCTGCTTACTCCACCCATCAGGAACATAGGTGTTGATAAGGACAAGCTTGCGGTCCGGGCCGAGTATCTTCATCAGCTCGTTCAGCTGCCGGGTGGTCACGAGGTAGTTGGTGCCGAGGCCGATCACCACGATCGGGCGCAGCCGGCCGGTGTCCGCGAGCCTGCGCACGATGGCCAGGCCCGCAGGCATCTCCCGGTCAGGCTTAGCGTCGATGTAGATGCCGGGCATGGCGTCGGCGAGAGCAAAAGCGCTGGCCGCCATGACTGAGTCGCCGATCGCCGTGACCTGCTTGCCCATGGCCCTGCCTGGGGTGGCTGACGGCGTGGGCGCCCCGGTGGCGAGGTTGCTGGCCCCGGGAACGCCGGTGCTGGCGGTAGCGGTGCCCGGAGTAGCGGTGCCCGGATCGGCTGAGGGCGACGCGTGCGCCTGGGTGGCTGCACTGACCCGCTCGCCCTGCGAGATCTGCCGTTCCATCCCAGCGGGCGCCGCGGCCTGATGCAGTACGCCGCACCCGCCGGCAGCCCCTGCCGTCAGGACCGCCACCGCACACAACCCCAGCCGTGACCGTTTCCTGATCCAGCCTCCGGTATGAGCCGCAGCAGACATTTTCTTAACCAATGGCCCGGTTTCCCCGATTTCCCCAGTGGTCCGGGCCGCACGTTTCGTAATCAATTCCCTGCCCCCCGTTCACTGACTCTTTTCGCCAGCGGGAGGTGATCGCAAACGCCGTGTTCGCGAATAGGGCGGAAGGTACGGTTAGCCGTTGCCGCCCCTATTGACGCACGCCAAGGCCGGGAAACGGCCGTGCGGCCCTGGGAGAGAGGGCGCCCAGGCGGCGGGCCGGCGGGGCGCGGCGGGCTCCTGGGATGCAGTGAGCTGCCGGGGCGCAGCGGGCTGCCGGGCGCAGTGGGCCAGACGGGGCGCGGCGGGCTGCTGGGGCACAGCGGGCTGGTGGGGCACAGCGGGCCGACGATAGCCAGGAGGCCAGGTGGGACGCCGGGCGGCTGACGGGACG
>Ga0208589_1000821_pt1 | contig 13670 bp, 10 predicted proteins | sample NGESurshal092012_2_FD_184486 | JGI IMG/M metagenome (GOLD analysis project Ga0208589, IMG submission 184486) | Arctic peat soil microbial communities from Barrow, Alaska - NGEE Surface sample F53-2 shallow-092012 (SPAdes) | ecosystem: Environmental > Terrestrial > Soil > Wetlands > Peat ... | reverse complement strand
ATCCATCTCAGTTGCTCTTCAGCTGCAGGCCGGGGGTGACGCGGCAGGCACGCCAGGCCGGCAGCACTCCGGCCAGCAGGCTGGCGCCCACCGCCAGCAGGAGTGTCATCAACAGCATCGCGCCATCCAGATGCGCCAGCGGCGCATAGTCCGCCGGCTGTCGACGCACCAGCCACAATCCGAGATACGCGAGCAGCAAGCCACCCAGGCCACCGGCAAGCCCGATCACGCCGGACTCCACCAGCAACTGGCTGAACAACGCGCGCCGCGATGCACCCAGCGCACGACGCACCCCCAGTTCGGCGGAGCGACGCAGGAACTTGGCCAGCATCAGGCCCACCGTATTGACCAGGCACACCAGCAGGAATCCCAGCGCCAGCCAGCTCTGCAGCTGCACATCACCGGGCACCACCTGTTCGTAATCCAGCCACTGCATCAGGTTGCGCAGGCGTACGTTGGGTGGGCGCTGAAAACGGCCCAGCGTCTTCTGCTCCTGAGAGTAATGGATCAGAAACTGCCGGTACGCGACTGCCTTGGCTGGTGTGTCCAACTGCACCCAGAACTGCAGCCAAACGCAAGGTGCCGTGTGCGTGGCATCGTCGCCGCCATTGCCCCAGCAGTCGGCGCCGCCGAGATGCGCCAGATGCAGATCCTGCGAGGTGGACAACGGCAGGTAGACACCTTCGTCCCCACCGTAGTTCTTCACGTTGAGATCATAGAAATGCGGATTCGGCCGCCAGTCGCCCAACACGCCGATGATGCGCAGGGCGTGATCCTCCAGGCGCAGCATGCGTCCGCTGCTGTCGCGGCCACCGAACAGCTTGTCGTTGAGCTTGCTGCTGATCACCACCACGGCTGCGCTGGCGGCATCCTCGGCCGCGCCCCAGGCGTGGCCATACCGGAACGGCACGCCGAACATCGGAAAGAAATCGACCGTGGTGTAACGCGCCGTCTCGTAAAACGGGTCGAGCGCGGACTGCGCTGGCTGGATGGCTACCGAACCGCCCGTCATCAGCGCCTGGCGATCCGCCCGCTTCGCCTGCAACAGGTTCATGCCGTCGATCCAGGTGACCTGATCCGGTGGCTCGCTTTGTGGTTGGTAGTCACCCATGTCGCGCGGATCGAGCTGCGGCGCATACAAGGTGTTGCTCCTGCCCGGCAACGGATCACCCGACAGCACATGCAGCACGGTCAGCGTGGTCATGCTGGCGCCGATGCCCAGCGCGATCGCCAGCACCATCAGCGCGGTGAGCGCCTTGTTGCGTCCGAGGCTGCGCAGGGCAAGGCCGAGGTAATAGCCGAACATTCCATGTACTCCTTGAGAACAGGCCCCTCTCCCACCGGGAGAGGGGTGGGGGTGAGGGTTCGGGCGAAGCGAAAGTTCACGCTGCGACCGAACCCTCATTCGCTTTTTGGACATTCGGGCGGCTTGCGCCGCGCAAATCGGCGATCCTGCCGATTTGTCTCTCCGAGGGAGAAGGAAAAATCCGCATATCACACCGATCTCGTCGCCACCACCGGGGGCACCGCTGCCGCGTGCAGCGCTGGACCGAGTACAGCTATCTGACCGATCAGCCACAACAGCACGGCGCCCACCGGGAAATAGGCGGCCGGAAGTCGCGGCAATTCATAGTGGGTCATCAGGAACAGGTTGATGCCGTAGGCCAGCACCATGCCCAGCGCGATGCCAAGCGTGGCCAGCACGAAATTCTCGATCTGGAAGTAATGCAGGATATTGCCGCGTGTGGCACCCAGCGCACGGCGCACGCCAATGGTGCGGCGACGCTGCGCCACCCAGAAGCTGGCCAGACCGACGATGCCCAGTGCGGTGACGATCAGCAATGCCACGATCACGCCGACCAGCATGCCGGCCATCGCACGGTCGTCCTGAAAAAACTTCCGGCGCACTTCATCGAAGCTGCGTTTGGTGGTCACCACACGCTGCGGGTCGGCCTTCTTCAGCGCGGCCAGCGCGGCGGCCAGCACGCTCGCGCGATCTTCCGGCCGGGTGCGGATCAGGTAGCTCTGGTCCTTGTTCGCGCCCATGCGCAGCGGCACGACCATGGTGTACTGCGCCTTGGCTGCATCGTAGGCATTCGCCCGCGCCAGGCTGTCCAGCACGCCGACCACGCGCAGGCCCACCACGGGCGTGAGGTAGATGATGCGGCCCAGCGGGTTCTGTCCCGGCCACAGCCGCTCGGCCAGGGTCTGGGTGATCAGGGTGACGTGCGGCAGGCTCTTGCTGTCGCCCGTACCGAGCCCCTTCATCGCCGTCTCCACGTCGACGAAGTCATCGGACTGCAGGTCGCGCCCGGACACCAGCCGCGTGCCCAGCGTCTGCACCAGGTTTTCGCCGAAGTAGGTGCCGGCGTTGAGCGTGCTTTCGCGCTGCGTCGGGTCGAGCATGACGTTGCCGTTCGACGACGAGCTGCCGAACGGCACCTGGTTGGAGGAAGCCACCGAGATCACCCCCGGCACTTGCCTGAGCACCGCCACATCCTCCGCGAGGCGGGCATACGGATTGGACGGTGTCGTCACATCGGCCACCTGGATCTGCAGCAGTTCGTGCTCGGCCACGCCACTGGGCATGTCCATGCGCTGCAAGCGCTGACCGATCAGGAACACCGCGTTGCAGACGATGGCGCAAGTCAGCGCGATTTCCAGGATCAGCAGCCAGGACGTGAGCTTGTGCCGGCGCAGCGTGGAAAGGATCGGAAGAATGTCCATGCTCACCTCAGTTGCTCTTCAGTTGCAGGGCGGGTGCGATCTGGCAGGCGCGCCAGGCGGGCAGCAGGCCGGCCAGCAGCGTGGCGCACACCGCCAGCACGAAGGTGGTGAACAGCATGCTCAGGTCCAGATGGGCCAGCGCGGCATAATTCGAAGGCCTTTGCCGCACCAGCCACAATCCGAACATCGCCAGCAGCAGGCCGCCGATGCCGCCGACCAGACCGATCACGCCGGATTCGATCAGCAGCTGTGCAAACAGCGCGCGCCGCGACGCACCCAGCGCACGGCGCACGCCCAGTTCGCCTGCGCGGCGCATGAATTTGGCCAGCATCAGCCCCACCGTGTTGACTAGGCAGACCAGCAAGAAGCCGAACGCCAGCCCGGTCTGCAGGCGTACGTCGTTGGGCACCACCTTGTTGTAGTCAAGCCACTGCATCACGTTGCGCAGGCGCACGTTGGGTGCGCGCTGGAAGCGGCCCAGCGCCTTCTGGTCCTGCGAGTAATGCACCAGAAATTCCTGGTATGCGGCTGCTTTCGCGGGGCTGTCCAGTTGCGCCCAGAACTGCAGCCAGACGCAGTCATCCGAAGGCAGGATGCTGCCGACGCCGCCACCGCCATTGCCCCAGCAATCGGTCGATCCGCCGCGATCCAGCCGCAACTCCAGCATCGTCTGCAGCGGCAGGAACACCTGCTCGCCATAAGCGTAGGAGCCCGTGTTGAGATCATAGAAATGCGGATTCGGCTGCCAGCTGTCCAGCACACCCACGATACGGAAGGAAGTACCCGCCATGCGCAGTGTGCGACCCACGCTGTTGGCTCCGGTGAACAGCTTGTCGTTGAGCGACTTCGCGATCACCACCTCACGCGCCTTGGCCTCGCCTTCCGCCGCGGTCCAGCCGTGGCCGTACAGGAACGGCGCATCGAACATCGCGAAGAAATCCGCCGTGGTGTAACGCGCTTCCACATAGAACGGATCGAGCGAGGATTGCTCAGGCTGCACCGGCACCGAGCCGCCGGTCATCAACGCCTGGCGATCCGCACGCGCGGCACGCAACAGATTCAAGCCGTCGATCAGGGTGACCTGCTCCGGCGGCTCCTTGTTCGGGAGCATGCCCTTGAGGTCCTGCGGATCGACCTGCGGGTAGTACAACTGCGCGCTCTTGCCGGGCAACGGATCGCCCGACAGCACATGCAGCACGGTCAGCATGGTCATGCTGGCGCCGATACCCAGCGCGATCGCCAGCACCATCAGCGCAGTGAGCATCTTGTTGCGCCTGAGACTGCGCAGCGCAAGGTCGAGGTAATAGCCGAACATTACGTGTGCTCCGTCAACGATCCAGATCAGGCAGCCCCGTAGGAGCGCACCCTGTGCGCGATGCTTCTGTTTGCATCGTGCGAAAGCAATCGCGCACAAGGTGCGCTCCTACCGGTTCTTTGTTCCCTACACGCTTCTCGTCGCCACCACCGGCGGCACTGCAGCGGCACGTAGTGCAGGCCCGAGCACGGCAAGCTGGCCCAAGCCCCACAACGCCAGTGCACCGATCGGCAAGTAGTACAGCGGCAACCGCGGCAGCTCGTAGAACTTCATCAACATGATGTTCAACGCGAACGCCAGCAGCATGCCCAGCACGATGCCGAACGTGACGATCAGGAAGTTCTCGATCTGGAAGTAGCGCAGGATGTCGCCGCGGGTGGCGCCGATCGCACGACGGATGCCGATCTGCTTGCGCCGCTGCGCGACCCAGAAGCTGGTCAGGCCGACGATGCCGAGCGCGGTGACCAGCAGCAGCGCCACGATCACGCCAATCAGCAAGCCGGCCATGGCGCGATCGTTGCGAAACATGATGGCGCGCAATTCAGTCAGCGCATGACTGTCTTCGCGATCGATCACCACGTCGGGCAGCGCCTTGCCGATGGCTACCAGTGCATCGCGCATCACAAGCGGCATGTCTTGTGGATTCGCGCGCAACAGATAGCTACCGGACAAAAATGGCCCCGGCAGTGCTGGCACGAACGCCGACCATGTCCGTTTGCTCGGACTCCAACCGGGCGGATCAGGCCTGACCAAAGTCTTCAATACTCCAACAACGCGAAAGTGGAATTTGTCCTGCCAAATCTGCTTTCCAAGCGGATCTGCACCGGGCCACAAGTGCTTGGCCAAGCTTTGCGTAATCTGGATGGGCGCCTCGTCCGGCATCAATCCGGTGAATGGCTGGAAATCACCCGGCTGTGGCCCGCGCCCGCGAATGACCTGAACGCCGAGCGCTTGAAAGCTTCCCGGTGCACCCACGTAAAACTCGATGACGCCGCCGAAGTGCTGACCGGCCGCATCAGTGGTGATGCCGGCCGTACCACGGCGCATGCCGAAAGGTATGGAATTGAGCAGTGAAGCCGATTGAATGCCCGGCACCCCACGCAACGCCGTCAAAGCGCGAGCATCCACGTCGGCGGATTTCGCCGGGTCATAGCCACTCAGTTGCACCGTTGCGAGCGCGCCTTCGTCCGCGCCGCTGGCGATGTGCATGGCCGAGAGACGATTGGCGACCATGAAACAGGCGTTGCACAGCACCGCGCAGGCCATGGCGATTTCCAGCGTGATGAGGATCATGGCAAGACGATGCTTGCTCAGCGCGGCAAGGATGGGGCGGATTTGCATAGCGAAGATACTCATCAGTGCCTCACAGCGTCTTGAGCTGCAAAGCCGGTGCGATACGACTGGCACGCAGCGCGGGAAGCGCGCCGGCGAGCAGGCTCACCAGTACCGACACAACAAACGTCGTGACAAACATGCCGAGGTCGAGGTGCGCAAGATCGGCATAGGCAACCGACTGCCGCCGCACCAGCCATAGCCCAATCAAGGTCAATAGCCAGCCGCCGATTCCACCCAGCAATCCGATCAATCCCGCCTCGACCAGGCATTGTGCGAACACTGCGCGTCGCGAAGCCCCCAATGCGCGGCGCACTCCGATCTCACCACCGCGGCGCAGGAACTTGGCCAGCAACAGACCCACGGTGTTGAACAAACAGATGGCAAGAAATGCGAACGCCAGCCAGGTCTGCAACCTCACATCGGACGGCACCACACCATTGAAGTCCAACCACTGCATCAACGTGCGCAACCGCGTACCGCTGAACTTGAAGCGACCCAGCGCCTTCTGCTCATCGGCGTAATGCCCGAGAAAGTCGCGGTACGCCGCCACTTTCGCTGTGCCATCCAGTTGCACCCACAGCGAGACCCATACACATGGCGCATTCTCCAAATGACCGGGTTTGTCAGGTGCGTGCCAGCAGGTGAACTGCCAGAAGTTGCCGTCGTTGACTTCCAGGCCCGTATTGAATGGTGTGAATACGTCCTCTGGTTTGCCGTAGAAATCCGCCGTATCGCCGTTCGAAAAACGACCGCCACGCACGTCGTAGAACAGTGGCGATGGTCGCCATGGTGCCAACACGCCGACGATACGTACATCACTGTCCTTCAATAGCAACGTGCGGCCAACGCTATTCTGTCCGCCAAACAATTTGTCATTCAGATCGGACGAGATCACGGCGACACGGGCGTGCTTTGCATCGTCGTCTGCGGCCCAACCACTGCCGAATTCGAATGGCACGTTGAACATCGGAAAGAAATCCGAAGTCGTGGCCAACATATTCAGCATCAGCGGAGGCACGCTCGTATCCGGTGCACGCACCTTGACCTGACTGTTGGCGATCAGCGCCTGTCGGTCGGCACGGTGAGCACTCCACAAATCCACCGCGGAGTGATAGTCCATCATGTCGAGCGGCTCTTTGCGCTGCGTGTCAGGTGTTGGATCGGTATACACCTGCGGATAGAAGATATGCCCGCTCTTGCCCGGCAACGGATCGCCCGACAACAGATGCATCACCGTCAGCGTGGTCATGCTGGCACCGATGCCGACCGCGATCGCCACCACCATCAGCGCGGTGAGCATCCTGTTGCGCTTCAGGCTGCGCACAGCAAGTTCGAGGTAATAGCCAAACATTTCATGCCTCCGTTGACTTGTCTCCTCCCTCTGCTTGCAGGGGGAGGTTGGGAGGGGGTTGCTCTTTCGTCGACTCAAAAGCACCCCACCCCAGCCCTCCCCTGCAAGCAGGAGAGGGAGTAAAAAAACCTCACGCCGCGCGCGTCGCCACTACCGGCGGCACATTGGAAGCGCGACGGGCCGGCACGAATGCCGCGGCCTGTCCGAGCGCCAGCATCGTCAGCACGCCTGTCGCCACGTAGGGCAGCGGAATGCGCGCCATCTCGTAATGCGTCATCAGCCACAGATTCAGCCCAACCGCCAGCAGCACGCCAAGCAGCACGCCGATACCGGCGATCAGCAGGTTCTCGATCTGGAAGTAATGCAGGATGTCGATCCGGCGCGCACCCAGCGCACGTCGGATGCCGATCTGCTTGCGCCGCTGGCCGACCCAGAAACTGGTCAGGCCGGTGATGCCGGCGGCCGTCACCACCACCAGGATCACGCAGACGATGCCCATCACCAGCACCATGCCGCGATCGGCGCGGTAGATCTTGTCGCGTATCTGGGAGAGCGACTGGATGCCCCAGGTGTCCGGCATCACCCGCAGCGGATCGACCGCCAGCAAGGCCTTGCGTGCTTCGCGCATCGCCGCCTGTTCGCGGCCTGGTCGTGCACGCACCGCGTAGCTGGCCGAAGCGTCATCCACACGCACCGGTTCCAGCACCGAGTTGTAGTCCCAGGCGCTGCCCCACTTCGCCGTGGTCGGCGTCTGCAGGCGCTCGACGATGCCGACGATGGTTGCCGGCTTGCCGTCCTGATACACCGTCTTGCCCAGCGCGTTGCCGTCGGGAAACAGCTGGACGGCCACCGGCTTGCTGACGATGATCACCGGTGATGCGGCATCGCTGGTGAGCGTGTGATGCTGGATTTCGTCGGCCTTGAAATCGCGACCGGCGATCAGGCGCACACCCAGCGTCGAGCGCAGATGTTCATCGCCGTAGTAGTAAGCGGCGCTCACCGCCACGCCCGTTTGCTGCGGGTTCAAGGTGAGCGTTCCGCTGTAGATCATGCCTTGCAGCGGCATGCTGGTCGAGGCGGCCACGTCCTGCACGTCGGGCAAGTTGCGCAGCGTGGCCAGATCCGTGCGCTGCAGCGCATCGAGCTTTTCCACGGACGCGGCATCACCTCCGGTGGGTGCGCCGAACCAGGTCTGCGATATGCGGATCAGACCATCCTCGACGGTACCAGTGGGGCGATTCACCCGCTCGATGCGCTGGCCGATCAGGAAGATGGCATTGCACACGATCGCCAGGGTCAGCGCGATCTGCAGCACGATCAGCAACACGCCGGCCTTGTGCCGTCGCAACGCAGACAGGATGGGATGCAGTCTCATCGTTGCCTCCTCAATTCGTCTTCAATTGCCATGCGGGCTGCACACGCGCCGCACGAAAAGCGGGATACGCACCGGCCAGCACGCTGGCGACGATCGCCACCGCCACGGTGAGCAGGAGCAATGCCGGATCGATGCGCGCCAGATCGGCCAGCCGTGGCGGCAGCACCCGGTTGACGAGCAGTACACCAACAGCGGTCAGCAACAGGCCCAGTACGCCGCCGCCGACGCCAATGACCGCGGCTTCGGTGAGGAACTGCGCATGGATGGCGCGGCGCGACGCGCCCAGCGCTCGGCGCACGCCGATCTCGGCGCTGCGGCGCAGGAACTTGGCCAGCAGCAGACCCACGGTATTCACCAGGCACACCAGCAACAGACCCAGCGCCACCAGCAGCGACACGTGGGTGTCATCGGGCACCACATGCTCATAATCGAGGAATGCACGCATGTCGCGCAGGCGATTATTGGGTGGCCAGCTGAAGCGGCCGATCTGCTGCTGCTCGCGCGCGTAGTTGTCCAGGTATTGTCGATAGCGTTGCACCGCCGCCACATCGTCCAGCTCGGCCATGTAGGCCAGCCACACGCAGTTCGACTGCTGCAGGCCATCCGGACCTGCACCGGGCTGCACGCCTTTCGGGCAATTCACCGCGCCGGCATTCTCCATGCCGCTGGCGACGGCTCGCTGCAACGGCACGAATACCTGCGGACCTTCGCCACCGAAACCGCCGGTATCGACCACGTCGAAGAACATCGGCTGCGGGTTCCACGGCTTCATCACACCGATCACACGGTAGTCCTTGCCATCCAGATCGATGTTGCGGCCGACGCTGTTGTCCCCGCTAAATACCTGCCGATTGAGTGCATCGCTGATCACGATGACGGGTGCGCCGTCGCTGTCGTCACTGGCGTGCCAACCGCTGCCGTACTGAAACGGCACATCCAGCATCGGGAAAAATTCGCCATAGACACCGAACCCGAACACCGGGAGCGGGCTGCGCCCTGGCTGCGCCGGCAATACCGTTGGCGCGACTGCGTAGATCGCCGACTGCAGGGTGGCACGATGATCGTGCATCAGCGCCATTGCATCGGCGTAGTCCAATGCATCCGGCGGCTCGTGGACGCCGCTGCGCGCGCCCGGTCCGGACATCTGCAGCGGCCCCCACATGTCGATCTGCGGCACGAACAGCTTCGACGACTTCCACGGAATTGGATCACCGGACACGCCGCGGAACACCGCATAGGTGGTCATCGATGCGGCAACGCCGAAGCCGATCGCCAGCACCATCAGCGCGGTAAGGCCGGGACTGCGCTTGAGGCTGCGCAAAGCCAGTTCAAGGTAGTAGCCGAACATGTGTCGATCGTCCCTTTTATGTGAGCCCCTCTCCCATCGGGAGAGGGGTTGGGGTGAGGGTTCGGTGTGAGTGGACATTCCGCTCCGCCCGAACCCTCATCCACCCCTGCGGGGCACCTTCATTCGGCACATCCATGTGCCTCACCCTACCGGCGGCTTTCGCCGTGCAAATCGGCGATCCTGCCGATTTGTCTCCCAAAGGGAGAAGGGAAAAACATCACACCGCTCTTGTCGCCACCACTGGCGGCACGTTGGAAGCGCGACGCGCCGGCACGAATACCGCGGCCTGCCCCAATGCCAGCACCGCCAGCACCCCAACCAGCACATAGATCACCGGCATGCGGTCCATCTCGAAGCGGGTGATCAACCACAGGTTGAGCCCGATCGCGAGCAAGATGCCCACCACCGCGCCGATACCGGCAATCAGCAGGTTCTCGAGCTGGAAGTAATGCAGGATGTCGATCTTGCGTGCGCCCAATGCGCGCCGCACGCCGATCTGCCGTTGTCGTTGACCGACCCAGAAACTGGTGAGGCCGACGATGCCGGCGGCCGTGATGGCGAGCAGAATCAGGCAGACCACGCTCATCAGTATCGCCATCCCCAGATCGGCTCGATAGGCATCGGCACGAATATCCGCGAAGGCGCGCACGCCATGCTCATCGTCTATCACGCGCATGGGATTGACCGCATACAGCGCGGGCCGTACCGCGTGCATCGCGGCTTCCAGTCGCCCGGGTTTTGCACGCACGACAGTGCGCGAGAAATTCGCAACCTGCCGGACCGGGAACAAGGCCGAATTCCAGGTGAGGCTGCTGCCTACGGTATCGATCGGACTCTGCAGTCGCGCAACCACGCCGACGATGGTGGTCGGCGTGCTGCTGCTGTCGAGATAGATCACCTTGCCTACGGCGCCGCCCTGCGGGAACAGTTTGTCTGCGATCGACTTGGTGATGATCGCGAGCACCGGCTCGCTCTGGTCGCGCATCGACTTGTTCTGGATATCGGCGGCGGTGAACGCACGCCCTGCGATCAGCTGCAGGCCCAGAGTCGGCAGCGCCTGCTCGTCGCCATAGTAGAAATTCAAGTTGACCGTGCTCTTTTGCTGCAAGGGCTTCAGCCCGAGCCCTCCGACCGAGCCGGAACGCAGCAATGGCAACGATCGGATCGACGCCACCGAAGCTACGTCCGGCAGGTTGCGCAAGGCGGCCAGATCCGCCTGCTCCATGCTATCCAGCTTTTCCAATCCGGCCGGATCATCTGCGCTGGGCGCACCCACCCAATGCTGGGTGATCAGGAACAGGTCGTTCTCTTCGTGCATGCCGGTGGGCTGGTTCACCCGCTCGATACGCTGGCCGATGATGAAGATCGCATTGCAGACGATCGCCAGGGTCAGGGCGATCTGCAACGCAATCAGCACCACGCCGGCCTTGTGCTTGCGCAAGGCAGCGATGATCGGATGCAGCGTCATGCTGCGCTCCCTGCAGCTTGTTTAAGGTAATAACCGAACATGCATCCATTACTCCTGCACATGAAGCCCACTTCCGTCAGCGACAAAAGAGGAAGGGTTGTCATCAGACCGATCGTGTCGCCACCACCGGCGGCACGTTGGACGCGCGACGCGCCGGCACGAACACCGCCGCCTGCCCCAATGCCAGCACCGCCAGCACGCCGACCAGCACATAGATCACCGGCATGCGGTCCATCTCGAAGCGGGTGATCAACCACAGGTTGAGCCCCACTGACAGCAAGATGCCGATCACCGCGCCGGCACCGGCGATCAGCAGATTCTCGAGCTGGAAGTAATGCAGGATGTCAATCTTGCGTGCGCCCAGTGCGCGCCGCACGCCGATCTGCCGATGCCGCTGGCCGACCCAGAAACTGGTGAGGCCGACGATGCCCGCGGCAGTGACGCCGAGCAGAATCAGGCAGACCACGCCCATCAGCACCGCCATGCCGACATCGGCACGGTAGGCCTGCGCGCGGATGTCGGCGAACGACTTGACACTATCGTCGTCCAGGACGCGCATGGGATTGACCGCATACAGCGCCGGCGTCACCGCATGCATCGCCGCCTCCAGCCGGCCCGGCTTGGCGCGCACCACGTAGCGCGAAAAGTTGGCGTCGAGCCGGACTGGCAACAAGGTCGTGTTCCAGGCGAAGCTGCTGACCCAGCTGCCCGTACTGGGCGTCTGCAGGCGCGCTACCACGCCGATGATGGTGGTCGGTGTGCTGCTGCCGTCGCTGTACATCACCTTGCCGGCCGCATCGCCTTGCGGATAGAGCTTGTCGGCCAGCGCCTGGCTGATGATGGCCATCGGCCGCGGGCGCTCATCGCGGAATCCCTGGTGCTGAACATCGCCGGCATTGAAACCACGCCCGGCCACCAGGCGCAAACCCATCGTAGATAGCAGGTGCTCATCGCCAAAGTAGTACGCCGTGCGGGTGCCATCCTTTCCGCCCAAATGAGCACCGGGCTTGAGCGAGACCGAGCCGCTCCAGGTGGAATCTAACAACGGTATCGAATTGGACGGCGCCACCGAGGCCACGTCTGGCAGGCTGCTGAGTGCGGCCAGATCCTCCTTCTGCATGACGTCGAGCTTTTCCACGCCATCGGCAGTGTCTGCGTTGGGTGCACCTACCCATTGCTGGCTGACCAGAAACAGATTGTTCTCATCGAGGCCGGTGGGCCGGTTTACCCGTTCGATGCGCTGGCTGATGATGAAGATCGCATTGCAGACGATCGCCAGGGTCAATGCGATCTGCAGCGCAATCAGCACCACGCCGGCCTTGTGCTTGCGTAATGCCGCGAGAATCGGATGCAGAGTCATAACGAGATCCTCAGTTCGATTTCAGCTGCCACGCGGGCTGCACGCGCGAGGCACGGAAGGTGGGATAGATCCCGGCCAGCAAGGTCGCGATGACGGCAACCAGCAGGGTGAGGATGAGCAGCGAGACGTTGAGTCGCGCCAGGGCAGCGATGTCCTTCGGCAACACCCAGCCCACGCTGGCCACGCCCACGCCGGTCATCAACAGGCCCAGCACGCCACCGGCCAAGCCGATCATGCCGGCCTCGGTGAGGAACTGCGCATAGATCGACAGGCGCTGCGCACCCAGCGCACGACGCACACCGATCTCCCCGCTGCGACGCAGGAACTTGGCCAGCAGCAAGCCCGCCGTGTTGACCAGACACACCATCAGCAAGCCCAGCGCCACCAACAGAGAGACCTTGGTATCACTGGGTACCACATGCTGGTTGTTCAGCCAGTCCGGCAAATCGCGCAAGCGGTTGTTGGGTGCCCAGCCGAAGCGCCCAGCTTGTTGCTGATCGTGCGCATAACCGTCGAGGTACTGCCGATAAGCCGTCACCGCCGCCGCATCGTCCAGCTCGGCCATATAGGCGATCCACACACAGCTGGAATGCTGCAGACCGACAAAGCCCGATTCAGCAGGAACCGCATTGCAATTGGTATTGCCGTCATTGGGTATGCCCACCGCGATGGCGCGCTCGAATGGCAGGAATACATCTTCGACGCCAGTGGAGAAACCGCCGCTGTTGACCACATCGAAGAAGCGCGGCTGCGGGTTCCAGTCATTCAGCACGCCGACGACGCGATAGTCCTTGCCTTCGATATTGACGGTCTTGCCCACGCTGTTGGCACCGCCGAACAGCTTCTGGTTGAGCTTGCTGCTGATCACCGCCACGGCAGCACGTTGGGCATCGTCGTCCGCACTCCAGCCACTGCCGTACAGGAACGGCACATCCAGCATGGTGAAGAACTCGCTATACACCGCATGTCCGCTGACGTTGATCGGATGCTTGCTGGCGTCCGCCGGCACCACGGATGGAGAAATCTGGTACATCGCCGATTGCAGTCTGGCGCGGTGATCGCGCATCAGTCTCATCGCGTCGGTGTAGTCCAGCGCATTCGGCGGCTCACCGTCGGCACTGCGCCCGGTCGGGCCCCACATGTCGATCTGCGGCACAAACAGCTTCGATGACTTCCACGGAATCGGATCGCCCGACACCGCGCGAAATACCGAATAGGTAGTCATCGACGCAGCCACGCCGAAACCGATGGTGAGCACCATCAGCGCGGTCAGGCCAGGACTGCGCTTCAGGCTGCGCAAGGCCAATTCGAGGTAGTAGCCAAACATGTCGTACTCCTGAGGTTATCGAGCTCCCTCTCCCCCGACGGCTTCACCGTTGGGGGAGAGGGTT
>Ga0208589_1000820_pt1 | contig 13693 bp, 9 predicted proteins | sample NGESurshal092012_2_FD_184486 | JGI IMG/M metagenome (GOLD analysis project Ga0208589, IMG submission 184486) | Arctic peat soil microbial communities from Barrow, Alaska - NGEE Surface sample F53-2 shallow-092012 (SPAdes) | ecosystem: Environmental > Terrestrial > Soil > Wetlands > Peat ... | reverse complement strand
GACATCGAGGACACCCCGAACCCTCATTAGGGTCGGGGTGTTTTCGGTGGTGGGCCAGGTGGCCGTCCGGTGGGCTGGTAGTCCCTGGAAGGGTCGAGGGTGAGTTCGCGGAGTAGTTCGCCGGTGGCGGCGTTGATGACGCGGATGTGCAGGTCGCGGACGAGCATCAGGACGGGGGTCCGGGCGAGGGTCCGGCCGATGCCGATGTGGTGGAGCTTCCCATGGACGCGGAGGGTGAGCTTGCCGTCGGAATCGACCCGGTCGGTGCGCACCCGGTCGTGGGTGTCACCTGCCCGGTCGCCAGGAGCAGCTTTCGGGCGGGCCGTGTACGCGGTCGCGGGGGTCGCCCGGTGCGGCAGCGAGCGGTGCGGCCGCTGGTGGTTGTAAACGGTGGTGAAGGCGTCGAGGAGGGCCTGGAGCTGGCCGATCGTGGCGGGCTGGACGGGCTGGGCGCGGAGCCAGTTCTTCAGGGTTTGCTGAAACCTCTCCACCTTCCCCTGGGTCTGCGGGTGGCTGGGCTTGCCGTTCTTCTGCCGCACCCCCAGCCGCCGCAGCTCAGCCTCGAAGCCGTTGCGGCCACCCCGCCCGCCGGAGAATCTCGTGGTGAACACCAGACCGTTGTCCGTCAAGGTAGCGGCCGGGATCCCATGATCAGCAACGGCGGCGCGGAACTCGGCGACGACGATGGGGCCGGAGACCCGCCGGTGCGCGGTGATCCGCAACGCGTAGCGGGAATGGTCATCCAGCCAGGTCAAGACCTCAGCATCCGTGCCATCCGCCAGCGGGTAATGGGTGAAGTCGGACTGCCAGCACTCGTTCGGCAGCTCGGCGGCGAACCGCAGATACGACGACTTCGGCCGCTTCGCCGGATCAGGCGTTACCAGCCCGGCCCGGGCCAGGTACCGGCTGACCGTCGCGGCCGAGACCCGGACGTGGTGGTGATGTTCCAGGTGCCAGCAGATCGTGTGCGGCCCGGCGTCCAGGCCCTGCCCCGCCAGATCCTTACGCAGCCCGGCGATCAGCTCTGCCGTCTCCGGCGCGATCGCGTTCGGTGAGGACTTCGGCCGCCGCGACCGCGGCTCGAACGCCGCCTCACCCTCCTCGCGGTAGCGGGCCACAAGCCGGCTGACCCAGTGTCCCGTCTCACTGAAACTGGTCCGTGTCTTACTGAGTCTGGTCCAATCCAGCCAGTTGTCTCACTCAATCTGGTCCGATGTCCGGTCAGGCTGGGCCCGATACCTTCCAGTTGCCGGGTTTAGTTGTCGTCGTCGGACACGCGGTAGCGGCCGGCGCGACCCGGACAGTTTCCGCAGCTAGGTGCGTGTCGGCCGGCGGAGGGGTATCGTCAGGTGGCTACCGCAGCTCATGGATGAGGCTAGGCACGGGAAAGCTGATGCCAGGGGGGAAGCGCATCCTTGCGGCCATGCTGGTGCTGGCCGCGGCCGGCTGCACGGGGGGCAACAGCGCCCCAGCCGGCACTACGCCCGTGCGCGGTGGCACCGCCACATATGCGCTGTCCCCCGGGGCCGTGCCGGACTACATCTTCCCGTTCCTGAGCACCCCGCACTACAGCATCGCCAACATCCAGTACTTCACTCAGCTGATGTACCGGCCGCTCTACTGGTCCGGCTCCGGCGGCCGGCCGGTGCTGAACCGGGCGCTGAGCCTGGCCGACCCGCCGACATTCCACGGCCGGAACGTGACCATCACGCTGAAGCACTACCGGTGGTCCAACGGCTCCCCGGTGACAGCGCAGGACGTGCTGTTCTGGCTGCACATGATGCTGGCCGTGCCTAACGACTGGGGCGGTGGCACCGGGTTCCCGCAGAACGTGACGAACATCCGGGCGGCAGGCCCGGCCACGCTGACCATGACCATGAAGCAGGCGTACTCACCGGCCTGGTTCCTGTACAACGAGCTGAGCCAGATCACCCCGATGCCCGCCGCCTGGGACCGCACCGCCCGGGGGCCGGCCGACTGCACCACGACGGTCCGGGACTGCGCGGCGGTGTATCACTACCTGGACACCCAGGCCAGGAACCAGCACAGCTACGTGGGCTCGCCGCTCTGGTCGGTCGTGGACGGGCCGTGGCGGCTGAGCGCGTTCGACCCGGACGGGCACGTGACGTTCGTGCCGAACAAGGACTACTCCGGCCCGGTCAAGCCGAAGCTGGCCGCCTTCCAGGAGGTGCCGTTCGCCAGCTACACAGCCGAGTTTTACACGCTGCAGTCGCCGCGGGCTGGCCGGATCGACGTCGGGTACCTGCCATTCGAGGATGCCCCGGTGAAGCCGGCCCACGCGGTGGCCGGGCCCAACCCGCTGGCGGGCCGGGGGTACAGCCTGCACCCGCTCTACACCTGGGGCATCAACTACTACGTGATGAACTTCCACAGCACCACCGGCAACGGCCCGGTGATCAGGCAGCTGTACTTCCGCCAGGCGATGGCGTACCTGATGAACCAGGCCGCGGTGATCCAGGGCCCGCTGCGCGGCTACGGCGTGCCCACCGTGGGCCCGGTGCCCAGCACTCCGGTCACCCCGTTCCTGTCCCCGATGGGCAGGCAGGGTGACCCGTTCCCGTATAACCCGGCCAAGGCCAGGGCGCTGCTGGCCAGCCACGGCTGGACGGTGGTGCCGGGCGGGGTGACCACGTGCGGCGTGCCGGCCCGGTGCGGAGCGGGTATCCGGAAGGGCCAGGCACTGGAGTTCGGCTTCCCATACGCGGGCAGCGCGCACGGCGACTGGGTCACCGAGGAGATGACCGCGCTGCAGTCCAGCGCGGCGGCGCTGGGCATCGGGCTGAACCTGAAGCCGATGACGTTCAACAACGTGATCGCGCGGGCCGGGGGCAACTGCGTGGTCACCAAGAGCCCGTGCGACTGGGACATGGCGAACTGGAGCGGCGGCTGGCTCTTCGCGCCGGACTACCTGCCGACCGGCGAGACCCTGTTCCGTTGCGGCGCGGCCGCCAACTCCGGTGGGTTCTGCGACAAGACGAACGAAGCGCTCATCAGCAAGACGCTGATCAGCGGCAACATAGCGGCCCTATACCGCTGGCAGGACTACCTAGCGACCAGGCTGCCGGTCATGTGGCAGCCCAACAACGTCACCGCGCTCACCGAGATCGCGGACGACCTCAGCGGCGTTACCCCGCAGAGCGCGACCGGGAGCATCAACCCGGAGAACTGGTACTTCGTCAAGTAGCCAGGCCCCCCGCCCGGGCCGGGGCCGCAGACTGGCTGCCATGGTCGTGCAGCGCCTGGCGGACCCGCCCGGCGGCCGGGTCTCCCAGCCGCTGGTAGATGGCCAGCGCCTGGCGCAACTGCGCGATGCCTTCGCGGTGATCACCAGTCTGGATGCGGCAGCAGCCGATACCTTTCCGGGCCCGCGCCTCTTCGATCGGCGCGCCGAGCTCGCAGGCGATGGCCAGCGCCGCCCGGTGATTCTCCTCCGCCTCGCGGCCAGCCGCGCACCGAAGTCGCAGATCACCCAGGGTGTTCAGCACGGACGCCTCGATGAGCCGGGCGCCGAGCGCACGGGCTATCTCCAGGGCCTGCCCGAGGCAGTCCGCGGCGGTGGGGTGGTCTCCGGTCAGCACGTGCAACTGGCCGAGTTGGCCGAGCACGTCGGCCTGGCTGAGCCGGTCACCCAGGTCACGGGCCAGGCTCAGGGACTGGCCGAGGCAGTCCGCCGCGGTGGCGTACTCTCCGGTCAGCCGGTGCACGATACCAATCTCGCCCAGGCTGGCCGCATAGTTGGCCCGGTCGCCGACCTGGCCGAAAATCTCCTGGGCGTGCCGCATGCTGGCCGCCGCAGCCAGGTAGTCCCCAGTCAGCCGCTCCACCACGCCCAGCGCTGCCACGGCATGGGCCTCGCCGTCCCGGTCGCCGAGCTCGCGGTATAGCTCCAGGGCCTGCCGCAGGCGGGTGACTGCGGCCGGATACTCCCCCGCCTGTATCTGCAGGCCGCCGAGGCCACCGAGGGTCACGGCCTGGCCGTACCGGTCGCCAAGATCGCAGAACAGGTACAGGGCCTGCCGCAGGCTGGCGCCCGCCGCAGGGTAGTCGCCCGCCAGCTGCTGCGCATCACCCAGATCCAGCAGCGCGTCGCCCTGCCCGAGCCGGTCACCGGCCTCCCGGTACCGGGCGAGGGCCTGCCCGAAGCTGGCCGCCGCCGCCGGGTAGTCGTCCGCCATCTCCTGCACGAATCCCTGGGTGTGCAGGGCGTCGGCCTGGCCGAGCGGGTCGGCGAGTTCGTGGTACAGGGCCAGCGCCCGCCGCTGGTTCGCGGCCCCGGCCGGGACGTCCCCGGTCTGCGTCTGGAAGATGGCCAGATGGTTGAGCGCGTCCGCCTGGCCGGGCCGGTCACCGGCCCGGCGCGCCGCGGCCAGCGCGGTCCGGTGCAGCCCGATGGCCTGGTCCCAGAAGCCCCCGGCGGACAGGAATTTGCTAATCGCGGCCGGGATCTGGGTGGCGTGCTGGTGGTATCCGCAGGCGGCGGCGTAGTCCGTGGCCGCCTGCAGGTTGCCGCGCTCGGCCGCCAGCCAGGCTGTGGCCTGCTCAGCCGAGGACAGCCGGGGCGCACAGGCGGGCAGCCGGGCCGCCGGCGGCGCGCGGCGGTCGCCCCGGAGGCGCACGACGACGTGGTGGCTGGCGGCAAGAGCGGTGTGCAGGTAATAGTCCAGCAGCCGCCCAGCGGCAGCCGCGCCGTCGGCCGGCTCATCGGCCGCTAGGGCCCGGGCGTGCTCGCGGATCAGGTCATGGAACCGGTACCGGCCCCGGCCGGGCTGGCCGAGCAGGTGCTGGTTGTACAGGTCATCGAGGTGGCGGCGGGCCTCGGCCAGGCTGGTGCCATCGAGCGCGGCGGCCGCGTGGGCGTCAATATCCGGGCCGGGATGCACGCCCAGGCGGCGGAACAGCCGCTGCTGAGCGGCGCCCAGGTCGCGATAGGACAAGTCGAAGGCGGCGGCCACGGACACGTTCTCGGCCTGCATTACCTCCAGCCGGTCCCGCGCGGCGGCCAGGTCGGCGGCCAGGTCCGCCGCGGTCCAGGCCGGGTGATGGAACAACTGCCGGCCCAGCAGGCCGAGGGCCAGCGGCAGGTACCCGCACAGCTCGGCGAGCTGACTGGCCGGCCCAGACTCCAGATCAGGACGGCCCGCCAGCCGGGCCAGCAGCGCAGCGGCCTCGTCTGGTGGGAGCGTGTCCAGGCTCAGCGCCACGGCGTCTTCCAGCGCGGCCAGCCGCCTGCGGCTGGTGATCAGCACCAGACTGCCCGCGACGCCGGGCAGCAGCGGCCGGACCTGCTCATGCCCGGTGGCGTCATCGAGCACGAGCAGGATCTTCTGGCCGGCCACGTGGGCACGCCATAGGCCCGCCCGGGCCTCCAGGTCAGCCGGGATGTGGCTGGCCCGCAGCCCGGCGGTCAGCAGCAGCGTGGCCAGCGCATCAGCGGGCTGCACGGGCTGCTGGCCCGGGGTATGGCCGTGCAGCGGCAGGAAGTACTGCCCATCCGGGTAATCCCCGGCCAGACGGTGCGCGGCATGCACCGCGAGGGCCGTCTTGCCCACCCCGGCCATTCCGCCGATGGCGTGAATCGACACCACCCCACCGCCGCTGGCCGCCTCACCCACGGCCGCCGTCAGCTGCCTGAGCTCACCGATCCGGCCGGTGAAGCTGGCGATGTCGCGCGGCAGCGTGCGGACGGCGGTCGCCCCGCCGGACCGGCGGCTGGCCGCCAGCGTCTGCACGGCCGTGGCCTGCCCGCTCGCCGCCGCCCCGAACAGCTCCCGCTCCGGCCCGGCCAGGTCCAGCGCGTCGGCCAGCAGCCGGGCCGTCTGCTTGCGCGTGCTCCGGTTGATGCCCCGCTCCAGGTCACTGATCGACCGCGGGCTCAGAGTCGCCGCATGGGCGAGTTCCTCCTGGGTCAGCCCGGCATCGACCCGCAGCTGGCGCAGCAGGCCGGCGAAACTCAGTGCAGGCTGCTCCCCCACCGGCGCATCGCCCCTTCACCACCCCGCCTGGCGGCCAATCCAGCCGACCGTCAGCAGCCCGCCACGCGCGGTGAAATTCAAGCGTAACGCCGCTCCGGCGATCCTGTGGGTCTCCTGTACACCGGCACGTATGGTGACCCGGCCTCCGGCCAGCGACGGTGGAAGCAACACCGGCCCACGCCGGAAGGAGATAGTCATGAAGCGCATCACCCGCATCCTGGGCATCCTGGCCGGAGTGGGCGGAGCCCTGCTGGGGATCCTCGTTACCAGCTCCGCGGCGTTCGCCTACGAGGTGCCGGCCCGCGGAGGTGCCACCGGCCCGCCGCCCTCGGTCATCATCAATGGCGGCGTGACCGCGTGGCAGGTCGCCCTGATCGCGCTGGGTGCCGCCCTGTTCGCCAGCTTCGTCGCGGTTCGTGCCGACCGGTCACGGGCGGCCCGCCGCCAGCACTCGGCGACCAGTGCCTGACGAGTGCCCGCACGCACGGGGAAAGCTTCCCGCAGATCGCCGGGAGCTTCCCGGCCGCGTGCGGGCCACCCGGCGTGGCCCTGGGGCGGGCGCAGCGCCGCCCGCGCAGCTACCTCAGCAGCTGGCGCGTCAAGAGTGACCGGACGGTAACAGAACACCCTGGCCCGGCGGCCCGAACAGCCTGATCATTCCAAGATCACGGACCAGGTTCAGTGAGACACCGCCGGGCTTCGAGCCGATGCGGACCAGATTCAATGAGACAACCTGGTTCCGCCTGTCTCATTGAATCTGGTCCGTAGCAGGCCAGGGCGATATGGGCGGACCAGATTCAGTGAGACCGGACACCCAGCCCTGGGACACGCCGTAGGCGCGGGCTACCTCCCCCTGGCTGCGGCCCTCCGTGACAACAGCAGTGATGACCAGGCGCGCTCTCGACATCCGCCGACCCTGCCGGGCCAGATATTCCTATGTCTTGAGACACCCCATTCGCATGTCCTGAGACTCAACACCTTCGCCCGCTCTCACCGTTACGGCCCAGGTCAAGGGCATGATCACCCGTTTCGGAATGATCCCTAAGAGGCGCGCCTCCGGCCGCCCGTTAGTTACCATGTGTCGTACATCTACTTATGATGGTCATGTGAGTAAGATGAGGGGCCCGATGCGGGAGCCGACATACTTCGTCCTGGCGTCCCTGCTGGATGGGCCCCTGCATGGTTACGCCATCATCCAGCGCACCGGGGAACTGTCAGGCGGCCGGATCCGGCTGGCGACCGGGACGTTGTACACGGCGCTGGACCGCCTCACCGCTGAGGGCTATGTGGAGCTGGTGCGCGAGGAGATCGTCAATGGCAGGGTGCGGCGCTCCTACGGGCTGACGCCGCCTGGTGCTGGGGCGCTGCGGGCCGAGGCGGCGCGGATGGCGGAGGCGGCCCGCCTGGTGACGGACCGGGGCAGCGACCTAAAGGCGGGCGGCCCAGCCCGGAAGGCGAGTCCTGCGTGACCCCGCTGGAGCGGCGCTGCCGCTGGCTGCTGCTCACGTATCCCGCCTGGTACCGGCGCAGACGGGGCGAGGAAATGCTCGGCACCCTGCTGCAGGCCAGCCCGCCCGGCGGGAGATGGCCTTCCTTCCGCGACGCGCGGGCACTGATCACCGGGGGCCTGCGCGTCCGCGGCTGGTGCTGGTTGCTGTCGATGCTGTGGGTGATGGCAGGAGCTGTCGACACTGGCTACGACTTTTACATCACCACCAAGCCGTACACCTGGGCTGACTATGGCATCGGGATTCCGGGGTGGAGCACAGCTCCTGAGGCGGTCAGGATCGCCATACTTCTGGCGACTGTCGCAGGGCTGGCTTTGCCTATTCCAGTGCTGATTGCCGGGTTCATCAGGCTTCGCGGCTGGCGGCCGGGCAATTGGTTCCGCGCAGCTGCGTGGGCAGGTGCGTGGATTGCAGGCTTCGCTCTCTGGTACCAGGCCGATGCTTGGGGAATAACAGGGAACTACCCTCCGACAGGTAGCCCGGCCGTGGTGAGCTGGGGAGAGCTGCCGATCTGTGCCGCGTGGCTGGTGCTCGGGGCCGTGCTGACCTGGATCCTGGCCGGGTCAGCCCACCGTTCGGATGTACCCGATACAAGCAGCCGTGCTAGCGACGAAGCTAGCCGATGGCCGCCCGGTGCCGGTGATTTGCAAACGTAGAGCCCGTGCCCGATCCGTGCCCGATGGGGGAGTCAGCCAACGGTGCTGATGGTCACTCATGGGCAGATCGAAATCAGCTCTAACCTGCTCGGATGCAGATCGGGGCCCGCCCGGTGACGATCTCCTAAGCAGTGGATCAGGCGTCCGAGTCTGACCCACGGTTTCCTGAGGACAGTGGAAAGACCTCACCCGTCCCTGGTGCGTAAAGATATGAATCCGCACTCTCGGAACAGCCGGTATCCGGCGGGCCTTCTATCGCGGCCAGGCCATTACCTTGGAGAACATTTGAAGTGGTTGGGGTCGTGTCGGTCCAGGGAAGCGCTCTGAGCAGCTCGACCAGCGCGGGCAGCTCGTTACCCGGCAGCCACTTGGCGAGCTGGATCCCGGCGTTGCCGCAACCGCACGCTCCGCATGAGCACAGCGGAATCCGGGCCAGCCAGATGCCGCCGTCCCCGGTGTCGATGACAGCCACACCATCGGTCTCCTCGGGCTCACCGGCCCACGCTTCCACATCAAGTTCTCCAGCCTGATCACCCGGACTCACGAGCAGCTTGAGGCCACGACGGATGCCGATGAGCGCACGCCAGTCATTGCCGTTGAGCATCTCCACGCGCTCGGCGCGCTGGCTCCAGCCCTCCCCCATGAGCTGCCGCTCACCCGGTACCGCGATCACCGCATCGGCCACGCCGCCATCGTAGACATGGCATGCGAAAGCCGTGCCCGCTGCGTGCCCGATGCCGCGCGGCCACTCGCGGACGGACGACACACCTTCCCACCTGGCTGGGTCGCCGCGGGTGCCCCAGGCATAGGCGGCGATGGCGGACGTCGTGACGGCAACGTTGAAGCTGGCGCGGTACGTCTCGTCACTGACCCGGTTACCGCCGAACTGGTCGATGTTATAGAAGTTGTCGAGGAAGCCCTTCAGCCAGGCGGGGGTCCGCCGCCGCCGGCTGCCGGAACCCATCGAACAGGTTCGCCGGTACGCCGTCGGGGTTGTCCGGCGCCTGCGACAGGTACGGCGGGATCGGCCCGATAAGAACCGCCCGGTCGATCTTCGCCGATCCGTAGCTGCTCAGGTACCTGGTGACCTCGCCAGTCCCCATGGAGTGGCCGACCGGCGTGAGGTGGTCCAGCTCGAGCGTGCTGACGAGCGTGTCCAGGTCTGCGGCGAAGGTGTCCCAGTCATAGCCGTTGGCTGGCTGGCTCGAGGCGCCGGAGCCACGCCGGTCGTGAGTGATGACCCGGTGGCCGAACGCGAGCAGGGCAGGGATCTGCTTGTCCCAGGCCCGGCCGCTGAGCGGGTAGCCGTGGATGAGGATCACCGGCGCGCCGCTGCCGTGGTCCTCGTAGTAAAGGTCGATGGAGCCGGAGTTTTCGGTGCCGACGGTGATGATGGGCATGGCTGTCGCCAGGTCGCCAGGTCGCTAGCCGGTTGACGCTGCGCACGCGAGCCGCAGCGGTCAGGGGCTCTCCTGCTCCTTCAGCAGGCGGTCAGTGAGGACGATCTCGATGATCGCCGCGACCGTGTCCTGGCGGCCCCAGTCGCGCTGAAGCTCGCAGGCGAGCGAGACCCAGCTGGTCGGCTGCCCGCCGGCTTGCATCACGCGGTCAAGGCCGGCACGGTGGGCCTCGGGCGAGGTGCCGCCGATCGCGTCGACGACCGGATAGACCTCATACCCTTCGCGCAGTGCATCGAGTGCGGTGAAGGCCATGCAGATTTCGGTCCACAGGGCGCAGATGATGAGCTTCCTGCGGCCGGTGGCGTGGACGGCCTGAACGAATTCGATGTCCTCCCAGGAGTTGACCGTCGTCCGGTCGAGTGGCTTGTCGTCTTCGAGCAGCTCGGCGAGTTCTGGCAGGGTTGGCTTTCCCCGGCCGGTTGCGACATTGACGGTCGAGTGCACGACCGGGACCCCGAATGCCTTGATGGTCCTGACCGTCGAGACTGCATTCTTGAGCAGGAGCTCGTGATCCATCGAGCGGACCGCGGCCAGCTGTGCGGGCTGGTAGTCGATAAGCAGGAGCGCCGCATTCTGCGGCGTGATGAGATGGTCGGCGAGCGGGTCGCGCACTGGGGCGCTGGTCATGAGTGGCTCCTTCTCGTAGCGAACGCGGCGCGGCCGACGCTACTGGCCGTCATGGTGAGCAGCTGTCATCTGATCCTGGTGATTTGCGGTCCGGGGTGAGCTGGCGGACCCCGAGCAGGTCCTGGCCGGGCGCGCCGATCCCGGCCAGCGCACTGGATCCGGATCATGTGCAGGGCGGGTGCCGGGTCCATGCCGTCATGGTCACGGGCTGGCAGGTGACCCCGCATCACCAGGATCCGATGACCGCCGGGTTACCGTGCACGGCCGGCCGATAGCAGCCGCAGCTCCCGCGCCCGCTGCACCGCCGCGGACCGGTCACGGACCTGGAGCTTGGCGCAGATGCTGCGGATGTCCGTGCTGACGGTGTCCGGCGAGACGGGCAGCTCGCCTGCGCTCTCAGGCCGGGCCCCTTCGCGCGGAAGGCGCGAGCAGGCCCAGGACGCGGGCACGGTCCACCGCCTCGTGCCGGCTGTGGACGCCGAGCTTGGCGTACAGGTGGCGGGTGTGCGTGTTGACGGTGTTCACCGACAGCCAGAGCTCAGCGGCGATCTCGGGTGCCGTGAGGTGGGTCGGCAGGTAGCGCAGGACGCGGGTCTCGGTGTCGGTGAGCCGTTCATCCAGGCCACGGCCGCGGGCCCAGCCCGCCTGGCCGGCCGGCGGCGGCCCGGCCCTGGCCGGCCTCGGTTGCAGGTCCAGGATCTGGGAGATCAGGGCCGGGTGAGCGGTCCGGCCGCGGCGATGCCGCTCGAGCAGCGCCGGCACGGGATCCAGCAGGAACGGCAGGACTATGCCGCTGGACTCGGTGATATCCAGCGCCCGCTCCAGGCCGCTACCGGCCCTGGCCTGGTCGCCCAGCGCGTCGCGGGCTCGTGCCTCCAGCAGCAGTGCCGTCACGTTCCGGACCCGGCGGACCCCCGGGACCGAGCCGTCCAGCACGGGTCCGAGCTCATCAGCGGCCCCCTGCGGGTCATCCGAGGCCAGCCGCAGCGCCGCCGTCGCGGTGCGCATCTCGGCGCTGGCCCGCTCGTCCTCGCCCAGTTCGGCGAGTACCTGCCCGGCGCGCCCGGTCTGGCCCAGCCGCACCAGCGTCTGCAGCATGCGTGATCGCATCGACGTCACGCAGGTGTGCGGCCCGGCGAGGGCCGCGGCCAGCTTCTCGGCGTCCCGGAAAGCCGCCAGCGCCTCCTGATTACGGCCCCGGGCCAGTTCCAGGACCGCGCGAGCGTAACGCAGGCTCATCCCGGCGGCCGGTTCCACCCCGGTGCGCAGGGTGCGATCGGCGCGCTCCAGCCATGGCTCTGCTTCATCCAGCCGTCCCTGGTACAGCATCACGATGCCGAGCTGGGCGTAGGCCATCCCGGCGAGCGGCTCCTCGCCCCAGCCGTGCCGTTCCGCGAGCTCGATCGCCTGCCTGCTCCATTCCGCGTGCGACGCATCGGGCCGGAACAGCAGCATCCCGTGCGCCCGGTGGGTCAGGCCGGTGAGCTCCAGGTACGGTCGCCCGATCTGATGCGCCAGGGCCACGCCGCGCTGCAGATGCCGTTCCGCGTCCTTGAACCGGAGAGCCCAGATCTCGGCGATACCAAGGCTGATGAACGCCGCAGCGCGCAGATCATCGCCCAGCCCGAGCTGCGCGGCATCGGCCGCGTCCGTGAGGGCGAGCAGCCGCTGAGCCTCCTCGACCACGACTGGGAAGTCGACGCGACACCGGGCCAGGAACAGCCGTAGCACGGCCAGCATGACCTGCACGCGTCCGCGGCGGTCCGCGGGCACCGCCGTGAGCGCGCCAGTGGCCTGGGCCAGGTGCCGTCCGGCATCCTCCAGGGATCCCCCGATCAGATCGCCTGCCACCTGCACCGTGGTGAGTTCCGGGCTGGCCGCGACGACCCGGCGGGGGAACCTGGCCAGGAGCTCGGCCAGGGTGGCGCCCCGCCCGCCGAAGTAGAGGTCGAGCCAGCAGTCCGACAGCAGCTGGCCGGCCATCTCCCAGTCCCCGGCGGCCTGGGCTTGGCGGACCGCCTCCACTGGGTGCCCGTAGTCGGCCAGCCACCCGGCGGCAGCGCGGTGCAGCGCGGCCCGCTCATTCGGCTCAGTGCGGCGCAACTCCAGTTGCAGCAGGTCCGCGAACAGCTGGTGGTAGCGGAACCACGACCTGCCCGCGTCCAGCGAGACCACGAACGCGCCGGCCTGCTCCAGATCCTGCAGGATCCGTTCCCCGCCCGACCTGCCGGTCAGCACGTCCGCCAGCGGGCCGGACACCCGTTCCGCCACTGACGTGCGCAGCAGCAGCCGCCGCACCTCCTCGCTCTGGCGGTCCAGCACCTCGGCCAGCAGGAACTCAGCCACCGCCCGGTCGGTGCCGGAGAACTCCGCGGCGAACCGCTCCGGGTCCGGGTGCCCGGCCAGCGACAGCGCGGCCAGCCGCAGCCCGGCCGCCCAGCCCTCGGTCCGTCCGTGCAACCGGGCCAGCGCCCCCTCCGGCAGTTCCGCCCCGGTAGCGCCGAACAGCGCCCGCGCCTCGGCCAGGCTGAACCGCAGATCGGCGGTACGGATCTCGGTCAGCTCCCCCTCCAGCCGCAGCCGGTGCAGCCCCAGCCGCAGATCGTGCCGGGTGGCAAGGACGAACCGAAGCTGCTGCGGCGCGCGCAACAGCAGGAGTTCCAGCTGGGACAGCAGCTCACCTGAGTCCAGCAAATGCGCATCATCGATCACCAGCCACAGCCGGTCTTCCAGCGGGGCCAGGTCCGCCAGCAGCCGCTCCACCACCGCCCAGCCGTCCAGGCCCGGCGCCGCGGTCAGCGGCCGCACCAGCGCCGCCCCGGCCGCCGGGCCCCGCAGCGCGCCGGCGACCGAGATCCAGAACCCTTGTGGATCCTCGCTGTCCACCGCTACCCACGCGGCGTGCCGGGCCAGGCCGGCCTCGGCGATCCACGACCGCATCAGGACCGTCTTCCCGCTCCCCGCGGGCGCCGATATCGCAGCGACGCGTTCCGCTTCGGCCAGCCGCCGCAGCAGCGCGCACCGGGACACGACTTCTCCCCGGACGGGAGGAGCGGCGGGAACATCACGGGTTCCGGGCTCGCGGGCGGGCGCCGTAGCGCCACTGAGCGCCGCCAGGCCAACTGTGGCGCTGCCGGGCCGGCCCAGAGGGACCGGGAAGGGTCTCAGCTCGCGCGGGTCTACCTGGCGGGTGGCTAGGCTACGCATCCTGCCAGCCCAGGTCTAGGTGCCACGTTTCCAGGGAATCCCCTGGGCCGGGCGATGAATAGTCGTCATCTGACGACACCTGGCGGCGGGCGCGGTTCCTGTTCGCGCGGTCCGCCGCGCGTGCCGCTATGGAGAGACGCCCAGGCGCAGTGCTTCGCGGACGATCTCCACCCGGCCTTTGGCGCCGAGCTTGGCCAGGATGCGCGAGATATAGGTCTGCACCGTGCGCCGGGACAAGAACA
>Ga0208589_1000819_pt1 | contig 13698 bp, 14 predicted proteins | sample NGESurshal092012_2_FD_184486 | JGI IMG/M metagenome (GOLD analysis project Ga0208589, IMG submission 184486) | Arctic peat soil microbial communities from Barrow, Alaska - NGEE Surface sample F53-2 shallow-092012 (SPAdes) | ecosystem: Environmental > Terrestrial > Soil > Wetlands > Peat ... | reverse complement strand
CAGGTTGCGATCAAGCTTGCACGACCTGAGCGAAAGACAATTGATGGATATCGGCCTGACAGCCGGCGACATCGACTGCATTGCCGCTCACCGGGCTTTTGAGGGGCTCAGAGACGGCACGACGTATCTGTGGCTGTCTCGTGGTGTGATGTGAGAGATAGCAAGCAGGACTCGTAGGGTGGGTTAGGCGGTCTTCCGCCGTAACCCACCATTGCGAGATTGGCGCCGCGGCGGATTACGGCTTCGCCTAATCCGCCCTACGATTCATTCGGCCTTTTCCATGTTCCAGAACACCGGCGTCGCCGGTCCGCCGAGCACGCCGGTAATCGACGTGCGCCACGCGCTGGGCTGCAGGAATTGTCCGACCGGAATCAGGATCACCTGGTCATAGACTTCCTTCTGGATCTCGGCGGCGATCTTCTTCTGCTCATCGAGTGAGGTGGAGCGGGCAAAAGCGTCCTTGAGCTGCTCGATCTTCGGATCATCCGACCAGCCGAACCAGCCGCCATTCTTGCCCCTGCCGTTGATGGCGGTGCTGGCGATCGGGTTCGACGAATCGGAGCTGTTGAAGTTGGTGAAGAACAGGTTCCAGCCGCCCTCCTTCGGCGGCTTCTGGCTGGCGCGGCGCGAGACGACGGATTGCCAGTCGGTGGCTTGCAGATCTACCTTGAAGCCGGCTTCGCGCAGCAATTGCGCGGCGACGACCGGCTGCGCCTTCAATACGCTCACATCGCCCGGCGCCAGGATCACGATGGGCGTACCGTCATATCCGGACTCGGCAAGCAGCTTCTTCGCCTCCGCCATGCCGTCGCCCTTCACCAGCGTCTCCGAGCCGGCGTCGGTGGCAAGCGGCGTGCCGCAAATGAACAGCGCGCCGCAAATCTTGTAGTATTCGGGATTGCCGACCAGCGCATCCAGAACGTCCTTCTGGTTCATGGCCAGGAAGGCCGCGCGCCGAATCTTGGGATTGTCGAACGGCGGTTGGATGAAGTTCAACCGGCCGCCGGTCTGGAAACCGCTCTTGCTCAGCACGTCGACCTTGATGTTCTTGTCGGCGGCCAGCACCGGAAGGATATCGAAGGGCGGGACTTCCATGAAATCGATATCGCCCGCCTGCAGTGCATTCACCGCGGTCTGGGCATCCGCCATCGTGATCCATTCGACCCGATCGACCTTCACCACCTTGCCGCCGGCGGTCCAGCTTGGCGGCTCCTTGCGCGGCACATAATCCTTGTTCTTTTCGTAAACCGCCTTCACACCGGGCTGGAATTCGGCCTGCACGAACTTGAACGGACCCGAGCCGATCTGTTCCTTGATCTGCTGGCCGGGCGGCGTTTCCGCCAACCGCTTCGGCATCATGAACGGCGTATAGGATGACGGCTTGCCGATCGACTCCAGCACCAGACCGTACGGCTCCTTCAGCTTCAGCGTGATGGTTTTGGCGTCGGTTGCCTCCAGGCTGGCGGTAAAATCCATCAGCTTCTGGCCCATGCTGTCGTTGCGGGCCCAGCGCTTCAGCGACGCGACGCAATCCTCCGCCGTGACGGGCGCGCCGTCATGCCATTTCAACCCGTCGCGCAGCGTGAACGTATAGGTGAGCTTGTCGTCGGAGATCTTCCAGTCCGCCATCTGCGGCTGGACCTTGAAATTCTCGTCCATCGCCAGCAGCGTGTCATAGACCATGTAGCCGTGGTCGCGGGTGATGTAGGCGGTGGTGAAGCCGGGATCGATCACGCGCAGATCGGAATGCATCACGGCGACGATGGTCTTGGCATTCGCCGGAGAGATGGCCGGAGACACGGCCAGCGCGGCGGCGAGCGCCGCAGCGGCAAAACACAGAAAACGCCGACCAGGAACTTTCATGACGCCCCCACTGACGGCAAAAGGCTAACGTAATTCCACGGCGTGGGGAAGGGCCGCGGCAGTCGCTCGACGGTTCTTTGCGTCGCCCCGCTCTTTTGCGGGGAGAGGGAGATCCCTAACGCGGCATCGCCTTCAGCGCGTCGGCCAGCCCTTGCGGATCGTCGGTGCCGATGCGGCGGATGTCGTGCGACTTCAGATGCAGCTCGACGGCATCGAGACCCGCCACGTTGTAGAGCCGGAAGCCGGAACGTCGCCGGATGCCATAACCGTTCCACCAATGATTGCGCACGATCGCGACCGTTTCGATTTCATCGAGCGGCAACCGGTAGGTCCAGAATCCCGGGCCGAAGCTCCATCGCAATTCGCTCGCGTTCACCTCGACGGTAAGGGAAGAGAACACGATTGCGACGGCAACGAGAACAAACAGCGTAAAGCCCGCGGGAATCCATTGGCCGGTCAGCCCGATCACGAAGGCATTGAGCGCGGCCGCGGCGAAACAGATCGAGGCGACCAGGACACCGCGTTGGGTATGACGATACAACATGGCCAGGACCTCCTTGCAAAATCTTGCGTGCCAAAATCTTGCGTGCAACGTCTTTCGTGAAGCGCCGCTGTCGCGGGCGCATCGTCGCCGTGCCCGACATCGTGGCATCATTGTGACTTGTTGAACGTAACTTGCTCGACAAGATTTGGACGCCGATACCGACGTCCGGGTTCACGCACGGGCTTGTTGTTGCACGTTGCATCGGATACGGATGTGCCCCCGGTCACAGAAGAAAAATCTCTGCAACCCATGCGCGAGATGCGGGATTTTTCGGGGGTGACAAGCCGGCCGATAATGGCGACAATCGGCGCAAATCATGTCGCACGGTGTTTTGTTCGGAATCGCGTTGGGAAATTCATCCGTGTTCGCATCACGTTGCTTTATTTTTCTGATGGCCGCGTTCGCCGGCTGTGTCGCGTTGCAGCCGTCGCGGGCGCTCGCGCAATGGTGGCCGCATACGCCCGCCGATTTCGAGGAATGCGCCGACACCGCCGAAAAGGCATCGACCAGGGAAACCAAGGCGCAGGCGCTCGTCGAATGCAACGCGAAGTTCGCCGGACGCCGCAAGCCCGGCGGCGGCTACACTTATTACGATTTCATGCAGAACCGCAGTTTCGATATCGCCGGACCCAATCCGACGACGGAGGAGCAGCACAAGATCGATCAGCAATATACCGAATTCCTCGATCAGGAACGGCGCAACAGCATTGCCGCGGCGGCCGCGGTCAAACAGCAGCTACAGCAACAACAGGTGCAGCCGGTCACTTACCACCCGGAGAACGAGAGAGTGCCGCTGCCGGTGGAAGCGCCCAACAGGCAGCCGCCGGCCGCGAGCGCCGATCTTCACGCGCGTTCCAGATACTGCTCCAGGCACGCCTTCTCCTGCGAATGGCCGCGGCTCTCCGAAGGCATCAAGGATTTGAAGAAGATGCTGTTCGGTTCGTCCGGCAACAAGGCCAAGCGGGGCTCGGGCTAGCAGGCCCTGAGGCCGACATCCTCGGCCGCACCGCAGCACGACCGTTGAATCTCACCGCCTGCTAACAACCGCATCCCGGACGGTTATCTCGGCGTTCACTGATGAAAATGTCCGGTCGCCCGAAAAATTGGGCGCGGTGATCCTGGCCGACATCGCCGATCGGCAGAACATCAAGGGCGGCGAAGTCCGCGGGGCTAGAGCATGATCCGGAAAAGTGGAAGCCGGTTTTCCGAAAAGATCATGCTCAAACAAGAAGATGACCGACGAGTATGATTCAACTCTGTTGAAACATGCTCTAGTGTGCGAGAAAACCCTTCAGGCCGGCGTAAATTGATCCGGACGCCGTCGCAACAAATCCGATCAGTGGCCCAACGGTTCGGAAAACGTCTTGAACCAGTCGCGCCCGTCGCCGTAGCGCCTCTTTGCCAACATGCTGCCCCAACAAGCCGGCGATCCAGTACGCCGCCGCACTGGGTTTTCCTCTGGAGGAAAACGCTCGCGGCAAGATCTGAAATAACAACGTCGCCAGAATATTGCCGGTCCCGAATGCGAGCGCGATACTCGTCGCGTATTCCAGGGTTTCCCGCCATTCCTGGCGGTTCGACGGCAACACGGGAACTCCATCCAGCTCACCCGTTACGGCAAGCATGCTCAATACGCCCAGTGCAGCCGCAGCCACGCCTAACGCTATAGTTCCGCGAAATCCGACGTTTTTCAGGGCAGCCAGCGCAAATCCAAACGGCAGCGGAATCAGAACCGACGCGATGCGAAGATAGACTGGCGATACGTCGAGCCAAAAACTTACCAGGACATGCGCTGCTACCAGCAACGCCGAGGGAAACAGGACGAAAGCAGCCGCATATGTCAGCAGCACGCGGCCCGGTGTTTCGATCATCGCCAGCTTCGCTTGGGCGCGATTCAACTGTTGCCGCAACGCGTCCAGTTCTGCGATCATGCCCTGAATTTCAAAAATGATCGGACGCACGATCTTCAAGTCACGCCCGCAACTCCTGCAAACGAGCGCTTCATCCTTGATCGCTTCGATGCAAAACGGGCATTCCATTTCTACCAAACCCAAAGCCTGCGATCACCGCTCCGAAGTTTCGCATTTATACGGTGGAGTTCGGCCCGAAGCTGCTCCCGCTTGAGCGAGAGCTCCCTGTGTTCGAGCGTCAATGACAGGGGAATGGCAATGTCACGACGACAGGCGCGGCAAACGATAGCCTGCTCGCTGTTCTCCTCAACGCAAAACGGGCAACGCATGAGACCTTCGCTCATGGAGAAATCTTCAAAGAAAAGACCGAGTCTCTCGTTCTTCCTTCCGAGTCGCTGACCTCAACGCGGAGAAAGTGTTCGCCGGCCGGTATCTCCGCATCGGGGACGTCGATACCTCCTGGTTGCGTGAACGGCTTGACGCGAGGGGTTATGTCGATCTCAGGGGTCTTCAGATAGACGATATGCAGAGTTTCAAGGTCAACCGCGGCTCCGCCGAAGGACCGAAACCTGATCTGAAAATGCACCGGCGAATGCGTTTTTTCACTTGGTTGAATTAGTTCAACACGTGGTCCCCGCGTAATGCCGCGCTGACCGACTGCAACGCGTTCGGGCGGCAGGCTGGCTTCTTGCTCGGTGATGAGCACGGTGCCGGCGTATACCGGAGAAGAAATGGCGACCAGTACCGCCAGGATATTCAGAAACGTGAACGCCCGTTTGCCCATTGTCATCCCCGGATGTATCTCTAAGCTACTCTAAAGCCTGCCGCCACTTATCGCACAATGCTCCATCGCCCTAAGGGCGCGTCCAACTGAAAAAGCACGCGAACCGTGCTCTGTATCGGGTGGCTCTCGAAGACGTACAGCACATCACGTCTGGCGCTCTCGATAAAAGATTCCAACCTCCCGAGCGCCGCAAGGGTAAACGAATCCGCCGAGTGGGTCTCGTGAATGTCCGCGAAAGCGGCTCCCATCCGGTCAGGCGCGGCCACCAGCAAGGGGTGATTCGAGGCGGTCTCGGCGAAAACCTGGCTATTGGAGAGATAGCCGCCGACTGCCTTTGCGGCCGTGCTTTTGCCCGAACCCGGAATGCCATCAATAAACAAGACGCGCGGGCGCGGGACAGACGTCTGCATGGGGGCGCATTCCTGCGATCAGAATGCAGCAGTGTAATCTTGTAAGTTCCGTATTTGGAAGACTTCGTGGCCGGTCGAACGAAATTTCTTCAGTTCCGGCCGCGTAGCGGTCTTCTCCGGTGGCCACGCGAAGTCGATTGGCTTTGGGAAGTTAAGAAAGCACTGCCAAATGGCCCGCGAATTCGCAGTTCCGGGTAGGAGGTGGTTGATTGCGGCAAGCACTTTTGCTGGAACACGAAGCCGACGCGTCGCATGATTGCACGATGGGAAATAGCATCTGGTCGATTGAATACTTTAGCTGCCCTAATTGCGGGATGAATTACACCGCGACAAAGGAGCAGCATCAGCATCATCATTCTGGCAGGTTCGAATGCAAGGTTTGCGCGAGCGAGGTCCATGCATGGTCTGGCCCATATGAATTCTACGGATGGAAAGTGGAAAATACGATGTCGCCGGAGTTCGGTAGAAGGTGGCAGTCAAGTCTCTAGTACCCCTATAACGAGAGCCATTTAAAGGCAGAACCCTACGGGGCGACCTGTTCCGGCGTCAGCCCGGGCGATCCCTGGCCCGCGACCTCCGCGCTCCTGATCAGCGCCACGATGCGGCGCGACAGCGGCACGTCGAGCCCGTGCCGCTCGGCGAGCTCGACCACTATGCCTTGCAGATAATCGATTTCGGTGCGGCGTCCGCGCTGCAGATCCTCCGACATCGACGAGCGGGCTTCGGGATCGATCTTCATGGTCCGCCCGAGCAAGAGCTGAAAGATCGGATCGGGCAGCCGCAGCAAGGACGGTGTCCAACTGGAAGGCACCGGCGTCGGCGACACCGGCGCGATGCCCCCGGCGCGGATCGCGGCCAGCCCCTCGGCGACCTGGTCGGCGAGCAGCCGGCGCCATCGGCGGTCCGCCAATTGGCCGCGCAGCGGCAGGCCGGACAGCGCATTGAGCGCGTTGTTGAGATTGACCAGAAGCTTGCCCCATTGCACGCCGGCGATGTTGCCGGTCGCGCGCATCTTCAGGCCCGGCACCGAAAGCCGGCCGGCGGTATCGGCATCGTCCTGCTCGACGATGATGTCGCCCGAGGTGGCGCGATGGAACCGACCCTCGCCCGGCGCCACCACATTGAACGGCACCATCGCCGCCAGCACGCGGCGCCCGGGCAAGCGTTGGCGCAGCACCGCCGTATTGCCGACACCGTTCTGCAGGCTGACGATGACGGCATCGTCAGGCGCATGCCGTGCGATGATGTCGGCCATGTCAGCGGTATCGGCGCTCTTGACCGTCACCAGCACCGCACTCACATCGGCAAAGATCGCGGGGTCTTCCGACAGCGTCAGTTCGCGCGCGGCGACGGTGCGGTCAAAGCCTTCAAAGCTCGTCAGCCGCAGGCCGTTGGCCTTTATCTCTCCGATCACCCGCGGCCGCGCCAATAGCGCGACCTTGCGCTCCGAGGCCGCGAGCATGCCGCCGACGAAGCAGCCGATGCTGCCGGCGCCGGCCACGCCGATCGGTTTGTCCGCCATCATTTCGCATTCCATTCAATATGCCGGCGATTTTGTTAGCAGAGTTTTACGAGCCTTGCTGCGCCAGCCGGCCGGCGCGCACGAAGGCCCGGGGCGACCTGCCTTGTAACCGTCACGGGCCGCCAGTATGTTTCACGGGGCGGGGCTCGGCAGCGGCAGGAGAGAACCATGGGTTTACTTGACGTCCTCAACGGCATGCAGAACGGCCCCCGTGGCCCCAGCAATCCCAGCGCCTCGGGCGGCGGAATGTCGCCGATGACCATGGCGATCCTCGGCCTGCTGGCCTGGAAGGCGGTCAAGCATCTCACTGCCGGCCAGCCCGGCGCGGCCCCTGCGCCCTCGCCTGCCGGCGGCGCAACGAGCGGCGGCGGCCTCGGTGGCGGACTTGGTGATGTCCTGAAAGGTAATCTGGGCGGGCTACTCGCCGGCGGCGCCGCGGGCAGCGTGATCAGCGGCGGCCTCGGCGATCTCCTGAAGCAATTGCAGCACAACGGCCACGGCGAGACCGCCAATACATGGGTCGGCCCCGGCCAGAACAAGCCGATTGCGCCCGGCGATCTCGCCAAGGCGCTCGGCGCCGACCAGATCAGCGGCTTGATGTCGCAAACCGGTCTGTCGCGCGAAGACCTGCTGTCGGGCCTCAGCCAGCAATTGCCTGACGTGATCAATCATCTGACGCCGGACGGACGGCTGCCGACCGACAACGAAGTGTCGGGCCGGCTGTGATCGCAACATAGCGTTTTCGAGCGAAGTGGGGCCCGGTTCGCGTGAAGAAAACGCGTCAAACAAAACTTCAAGCCGCCGTCGAATTCGTGAGAGTGGTTTTAAAAGGGGAAGGACGATAGCCATGCTGTATATTCTGATCGTAGGCCTCGTTGCCGGAATTCTCGCGCGCATCATCTCGCCGGGCCCGAATAATCCCGGCGGATTCATCCTGACCGTGGTGCTCGGCATCGTCGGCGCGTTTCTCGCTACCTTCATCGGCCAGGCGATCGGCCATTACGGCCCGGACCAGGGCGCCGGCTTCATTACCGCGACCATCGGCGCGCTGGTGGTGCTGTTCATCTGGAACCGGCTGGTGGCGGCCCGCGTGATTCCGGATATGAACAAGTGAGAAAAATGTAGGGTGGGCAAAGGCGCTCTTGCGCCGTGCCCACCACAGCGATCGCGATTCAAGCAAGATGGTGGGCACGCTTCGCTTAGCCCACCCTACGCAGTTCGCTGTCTTACGAAATCAAATGCGCGCCGGCGTCCATGCGCACGACTTCGCCGGTCATGTTGCCCGACTGCGGCGTGGCGAGAAAGCACACCAGAGCCGCGACGTCTTCGGCTGTTGAGGCGCGCTTGAGCGGCACCTTGGCGATCACGGCATCGCGCACTTTTGCGGCGCCCTCGACGCCGCGGCCCTTGGTGAACCAGGGCGTGTCGATATAGCCGGGGCAAACGGTGTTGACGCGGATCAGCGGCGCCAGCGCGCGCCCCAGCGACAGCGTCATGGTGTTGAGCGCGCCTTTGCTCGCCGCGTACGCGATCGACGAACCGGTGCCGTGGATACCTGCAACCGACGAGATATTGACGACCGCGGCCGTATTGCCCGACGCCTTGGCGCCGGCTTCCAAAAGCGAGCGCGCCGCGCGCACCATCTGAAACGGGCCGATGGTGTTGACGCCGTAGAGCCTTTGAAAATCCTCCGCCGACAGGCCGTCGAGATTTTCATGGGCGACATGCTTGGTGGTGCCGGCATTGTTGACCAGCGCATCGAGCCGACCCCAGGACGCGGCGACGGCGACGATCTTCTTGCAATCCTCGTCGCGCGACACGTCGCCCTGCACGACCGTCACTTCGGCGCCGGCCTTGCGGCAGAGATCGGCGGTCTGCTCGGCTTCCTTGGCGCTCGAGGAGTAATTGACCACGATGCGGCCGCCACTCTTCGCCAGAATCGCCGCGGTCGCAGCGCCAAGGCCGGAGGCCGAACCCGTTACAATCGCGTAGAATCCATCCTTCGACATCCCAAGTTTCCTCTTCGTGCTCTTGACCGGCCGTTTGCCTGCGTTCGCGCGGGTACTACCATATCGCGCGCGGCTTTGCCTGCAAATCCGCCAAAGTCCGTTGCGCGGAATTAATCCTGCAGCCACGGATACTTATGCCGCCTCGGCAGGCTGCCCTGCGGACATCGGCGCTTGTCATGGCACTGGCTTTTGCCCATCATCGGGCGCAAGAAAACACCGCACCCGATGCGAGGCTCAACGCCGGCAGGATGCGTCCAGATTGAAAACGGGGAACGCTGTGGCGGAGAGTGAAAACATCGTTGCCGAGACCGCGGAGAAGATATTCGCCGATCTCGCCGACACCCAGACCATCAACCGCGACAAGAAGGGAACCTGGAAAGCGCCGCTGTGGCAGGCGCTGACAGACGCCGGCCTGCCGCTGTCATGGGTGCCGGAGGATTGCGGCGGCTCGGGCGCCAGCATGGCCGAAGGTTTTTCCGTGCTGAGCGCGGCCGGCCGTTTCGCCGTGGCAGTGCCGCTCGCCGAAACCATGCTGGCCGGATGGCTGCTGGCACAGGCAAAAATTTCTTCGCCCGAGGGCGAGATGACGGTCGCGCCGGCTAGCCCAAGGGATCGCATCACGCTCAACGCCGATGGCACCCTGTCGGGACGCGCGCGCGGCGTGCCGTTTGCAAAGGCCGCAAAACATATCGCGGTGCTGGCCCATGCCGCGAACGGCTTGTCGATCGCGCTGGTCGATGCGGCAAAATGCCGGATCGACGCCGGCCTCAATCTCGGCGGCGACAACAGCGACACCGTGACCTTCGACAAGGTCGCGCCCGCAACCATCAAGCCGGCGCCGAAAGGGTTCGATCACAACGCGCTCCTTTTGATGGGCGGGGTTGCCCGCAGCCTGCAGATCGCGGGCGCGCTGGAATCGCTGCTCGACATCAGCGTGCGCTATTCCAACGAACGCGTCGCCTTCGAGAAGAAAATTTCAAAGTTCCAGGCGGTGCAGCACAATCTGGCCCGGCTCGCCGGCGAATCCGCCGCGGCGCTGGCCGCGGCGACCTCGGCCGCCGACGCGCTGTCGAACGCAACGCAATTCAACGACGAAGTGTTCCTCGAAGCGGCCGCGGCAAAGATCCGCTGTTCGGAGGCCGCCGAAAAAGGCGGCGGCATCGCCCATCAGGTTCACGGCGCGATCGGCTTCACCAGCGAGCACATCCTGCATCGCTATTCGCTACGCGCGCTGGCCTGGCGTGACGATTTCGGCTCTGAGAGCTACTGGGCCGTCGAACTCGGCAAACTGATCGCTGCCCGCGGCGCCGACGAGCTGTGGCCGCTGGTCGCCTCGCGCTAGGGCATGCGGATGACATTCAAACCCGAGCGCTCGCGTTCTGCCACCTCTCCCTTAGGGAGAGGTCGGATCGCGCCAGCGATCCGGGTGAGGGGTTACGGTTTATCGATAGGGCGTACCCCCTCACCCCAGCCCTCTCCCCTCGAAGTCGGATATATCCGACTTCGATCATTATCGATGCCCAGCTCGGGTGGACCCGATCTGGGTGGGAGAGGGAGTTCGTTTCCCGCTTTCGCGGGCGTTGTCGTTCCAATTGCGAGACCAACATGACCGCAGCCCTTCGTTTCGATCCGATCCGCCTGCCGCCCGAATGCGAGCAATTGCGCAAGGAAGTGCGCGCGTTCCTCGCCGACGAGATCGCGGCCGGCACCTTCGATCCGCACAAGCCCAACCGCGAGGACGCCGACGCGCCGGGATTTTCCCGCAAAGTCGGCGCCAAGGGCTGGCTCGGCATGACCTGGCCGAAGAAATATGGCGGCCATGAACGCTCCTTCCTCGAGCGCTATGTGGTGACCGAGGAGATGCGGGTGGCCAACGCGCCGACCCGGCGCTTCTTCGTCGCCGACCGCCAGAGCGGCCCGGTGCTTTTGAAATACGCGCCCGAGCGCATCAAGATGGATATCCTGCCGCGCATCTGCCGCGGCGAAGTCTGCTTCGGCATCGGCATGAGCGAGCCGAATTCCGGCTCCGATCTGTTCGCGGCCAAGACCAAGGCGACCAAGACCGACGGCGGCTATCTGATCAACGGCACCAAGATCTGGACCTCCTCGGCCCACATCGCCGACTATCTGATTGCGATCTTCCGCACCTCGCCGTCGACCAAGGAAAACCGCCGCCACGGCCTGACGCAATTTCTGGTCGACATGAAGACCCCGGGCATCAAGGTCAACCCGATCAACCAGATCACCGGCCAGTCCGAATTCAACGAGGTGGTGTTCACCGACGCCTTCATGCCCGACGATCACGTGCTCGGCGAAATCGACGGCGCCTGGAAACAGGCGACCAGCGAACTCGCTTACGAGCGCTCCGGCCCCGAACGTTTCCTGGAAACCTATTACGTGCTGACCGAGCTGGTGCGCGCGGTGGGCAACAAGCCGGACACCCGCAGCGCCGAAGGCATCGGACGGCTGGTGGCGCAACTGCACACCATGCGGCGGATGTCGGTTTCGGTCGCCGGCATGCTGCAGGCCGGCAAGGAGCCGGTGGTGGAAGCCTCCATCGTCAAGGACATCGGTACGGTGTGGGAGCAGCAACTGCCGCACCGGGTGCGCGATCTCGCGGCCTTTGTCGAGGAAAACGCCACCAACCGCGAGACGCTGGAGAACCAGCTCTCGTTTGCCATCAAGACCGCGCCCAAGCTGACGATCCAGGGCGGCACCACCGAAGTCCTGCGCGGCATCATCGCCCGCGGCCTTGGACTGCGCTGAATTTCACCTCTCCCTTTGGGAGAGGTCGGAGCGCGAAGCGATCCGGGTGAGGGGTTACGACTTATCGATAGTCCGCCCCCCCACCCCACCCCTCTCCCGCAAGGGGAGAGGGAGCCCGTTTCCTTCGCGGCGCAAGCTGCGGCAAATCTGATCGGAGATTATCATGGCAAAATACACGGACATCGGCGTCGAGAAGCACGGGCATGTCGGCCTGATCGAAATCCGCAAACCCCCGTTGAATTTCTTCGACGTCGCGCTGATCAACCAGATCGCGGACGCGCTGGAAGAATTCGACAACGACATCGAAATCCGCGCTTCGGTGCTGGCGGCGCAAGGCCGGGCGTTCTGCGCCGGCGCCAATTTCGGCGATCCGGCGCGGCAGGAACAGGAGAGCCGCGCCAAGACCGATCCGGCGTCGAACCTGCCGATCAACCATCTCTATGTGCAGGCGGTGCGCATCTTCCGCAACAAGAAGCCGTTCGTCGCAGCCGTCCATGGCGCGGCCATCGGCGGCGGGCTTGGGCTTGCGGTATCGGCGGATTTCCGCGTCACCTGCCCCGAGGCGCGCTTCGCCGCCAACTTCACCAAACTCGGCTTCCATCCGGGTTTCGGGCTGACCGCGACGCTGCCCGAACTGGTCGGCAAGAACAACGCCGAACTGATCTTCTACACCAGCCGCCGCGTCACCGGCGAAGACGCCACGCGAATGGGCCTTGCCAATGTCTGCGTGCCGCAGGACCAGGTTCGCGAGGAAGCCATGAAGCTCGCCGCCGAGATCGCCGAATGCTCGCCGCTCGGCCTGGTCTCGACCCGCGCCACCATGCGCGCCGGCCTCGCCGACCGCGTGCTGGCCGCGACCAACCACGAGCTGGTCGAGCAGAACAAGCTGCGCGTCACCGAAGACTTCAAGGAAGGCGTCAAAGCTACCGCCGAGCGCCGCGTCGCGAATTTTAAAGGGCGGTAACATCTCCGTCGTCCCGGCGTTCGCCGGGACGACGGTGCTACTTACTTCGCGGCACCACCAGCGCATCGACGATGGTCACGCCCTGTCCCGCCGGATGCACCAGCACGGGGTTGAGCTCGATCTCGGCGATCTCGCCGCTTGCAGCGGCGGCAAGCGCGGAGATCTGCGCGATCAGTTGAGACAAGGCCGCGATATCGGCCTTCGCCGCACCTCTGAATCCGTTCAGCAACGGCGCGGCCTTCAACTCGGCCAGCATCGCACCCGCTTCCGCTGAACTCACCGGCGCGGGACGGTAGATCACGTCGCGGAACAATTCGGTGGTGATGCCGCCGAGCCCGACGTGCGGATCCGGGGCGAGGCAGAGGTCGTGGCAGCGGCGGACCGGCTGGTGGCGAACACGGTCGAGGAGGCCAGGGAGCTGATCCGGCACTACGACGCCGACCCCGCGCGGATCAGGACGGTCAACCCGGGGGTCGACCTTTCCGTCTTCCAGCCCGGCTCACGGCGGCAGGCGCGCCTGCGGCTGGGGCTGCCGGCCGATGCGGTCGTGCTGATGTTCGCCGGCCGGGTGCAGCCGCTGAAGGCGCCCGATGTGGTGCTGCGCGCGGCAGCGCTGCTGATCCGGGACGACCCGGGCCTGGCCCGGCGGCTGTGCGTGGCGTTCGTGGGCGGCCCGAGCGGCACCGGCCGGGCTGACCCGGACGGCCTGACCGAGCTGTCGGCGGCCCTGGGGATATCCCGCGTCGTCCGGCTTGAGCCGCCGTGCCCGCAGCATGAGCTCGCGGACTGGTACCGGGCGGCCACCGTGGTGATGGTGCCGTCCTACTCCGAGTCGTTCGGCCTGGTGGCAGTCGAGGCCCAGGCCTGCGGCACGCCGGTGGTGGCCGCGTCGGTGGGCGGCCTGCGCACGGCGGTCCGCGACGGGG
>Ga0208589_1000816_pt1 | contig 13712 bp, 13 predicted proteins | sample NGESurshal092012_2_FD_184486 | JGI IMG/M metagenome (GOLD analysis project Ga0208589, IMG submission 184486) | Arctic peat soil microbial communities from Barrow, Alaska - NGEE Surface sample F53-2 shallow-092012 (SPAdes) | ecosystem: Environmental > Terrestrial > Soil > Wetlands > Peat ... | reverse complement strand
GCAGGGCGTGCTGGAAAAATCCAGAGCAGGCCTGTTCAGCCAGTTCGAAGTCCAGCGCGGCTTGCCGATCCAGTTGCTGGTCAAGCATTTCGTGCAAACCGGCGAGCTGTGGCAGCTCAATGCCGATATCCGCGCCATGGTCCAGTTCCGGCATCTCAATCTGCTGCAGGACTTTTCCCACCTCGGCGCGTTCGACATCATCTTCTGCCGCAACGTGCTGATCTATTTCGACCAGGACACCAAGACCAACGTGTTTGGCCGGCTTTCCCGGATGATCGAGCCGGACGGTTTCCTGATGCTCGGCGCCGCCGAAACCGTGGTCGGGTTGACGGAGACGTTCAAGCCCTATCCGGATCGGCGCGGACTTTATATCCCGAACGTCGCCGGGCGGGCACGCGCCGGACAGCCTGCCCTCAGGGCGGTCGCGTCGCGCTAGACTAGCTTCTTGTTTTGACGCGTTTTCTTCACGCGAACCGGCATCCACTTCGCTCGAAAACGCTATGCTTACAGGATCGCGTGCGGCAGGAATCGCGAAGTGTTGCCGGTAATCGGATTTTCGTCCTCGCGGATCGACAGCCCGCACGGCGCGTGATCGACCACCCAGCTGCCGAGCACGGGATACTGGCCTGAGAAATCGGGTAGCGGCGCAAGAGCCTGGCGAATAAATCCCTCGCTGCCATATGGTCCCTGTTGCTCCACCAGCGTGACGCCCTGGCTGACAAGTGCGACGTTGGCGCCCTCGCGCGAGTAAAGCGGCTTGCGCACAAAGGACGCGCCAAGCTGCGCGGCGGCGGGATCGTCCTCGAAAAACGCCGGCAGCAAATTGGGGTGCCCTGGAAACATCTGCCACAATAGCGGCAGCAGGCCCTTGTTCGAGAGGATCGCCTTCCACGGCGGCTCGATCCAGCGCGTCGGCGCTTTCGCAATATCCGCGCCGAAGGCGTCTTGGAACATCCATTCCCAGGGGTAGAGCTTGAACGAGAGCTCGATCGGGCGATCGTCGAGATCGACAAAGTGGCCGTCGCGCAGGCCGATATCCTCGATATCGATCAAGGTGGTCGGCAGGCCGGCCTGGCGGGCGGTATCCTCGAGATAGGCCAGCGTGCCGGCATCCTCGATATTGTCGGTCATGCCCGCGAGATGAAGATGGCGGCCGTGGCCGAGTTTCTTCCACGCCTCGATCAACCGCTCATGGATCGAGTTGAACTGGTCGGCGCGGGCGGGGATGATCTGCCGCTCGATCGCCTGTTCGAGCCAGGTCCATTGAAACACCGCGGCCTCGAAAATCGAGGTCGGGGTGTCCGCGTTGTATTCCAGCAGCTTTGCCGGATTCCGCCCGTCGAAACTGAGATCGAGCCGGCCGTAGAGGCTGGGGTCGTCGCGGTGCCAGCTATCGGAGATCAGCGGCCAATAGGCTTGCGGTATCTTCAGCGCCCGCAGGTATTTTTCGTCACGAAGCGCGCGGCCAACCAGCTCGAGGCACATCGCGTCGATTTCGCCGGTCGGCGTTTCGATCTGGCGTTCGATCTCCTCCAGCGTAAACGCATAATAAGCCCGCTCGTCCCAATAGCGTTCGCCGTCGATGGTGTGAAAATCAAATCCGCAGGCTTCGGCGGTCGCGCGCCAGTCGTCTCGCTCGGGGCAGGCGATGCGCCGCATCGGTCACCGCTAGCCGCCACCATGCGCATGGCCGTGGCCGTGCAGGCCATGCGGCGTGCGGCCGAAGCCGCCCGACAGCGGCCGGCAATAGGGCTCGCCATTCGGGCCCGGTACCGCCGTCAGCCCGGGTCCACAGTCCGGCCGCCGCACAAACCCGGTCGATACCGCGCCGATGGCGGCGGTACCCATCATCGTCAGGACAACTCGGCGCGAGCGTTTCATGATGCGGCCTCAGGTGATCCGGCGCGGCTATTCAGGCATGCTCGCCATGGCGACGCAAGCCGCGGGCCGAAAATTTCACGGCATCGTGCGGCGCCCTTTGCCGCGCTCAACCGCCGGCGGAGAAATGCGCCGAGAAGGCGCGCGCGAACGAGCCGAGGCCGCCGCGTGTGGCGCCGCTCGATCCGGAATCCGGCGTGCCGCCCGACGATGCATGGCCTGCTCCGGAGTTGTCGCTACTGAAGAAGCCGGAGCGCGACGACCAATATCCGCCATGGCCACCTCCCCACGATCCGGTCCGGCTACAGTCAGCCGCCTGCTGCGTCACCGTCGGCGCCGCCATGCCGGGCGACGCCGGCTGGCAGCTGCCGCGTGGCATCAGCCCATAGGCGCCGCCACCGACGGCCACGGTGCCCATCAACAGCAACGCGACATGGCCGGAACGCTTGGCCGGCACCGCCGGCTGCGGCGCGATCGGGCCGCGTTTGCCGAATTCGTGGGTAGGCTTATCGTCCATGGTCAATAGATCATCGAGGCGGCGTTGAGCGCGCCGGCAGCGACCGAGGACAGCCCGAGCCAGATCGCGGAGGCCATCTCGCCCGCCGCGATCCGCGCCGACAGGTTCGGCACCGGGATCTTGACCATGAAATAGACCGCAATCTGCACGATCAGCGCGACCGCGCTCCAGATCAGGCAGTCCCAGACATTGGCGGAATGGGCGATGGCGCTGACCACCGGCAGCACGAAGCCGACCAGGCTCAGACCCAGCGCAACCGCGGCCGCCGGATCGTTGTCACGGATCAGCTTGAATTCATTGTGCGGGGTAACCCAGGTGTAAACGAACAGATAGGCCATGACGGCCACCACGCCGGTGCAGAAATACACCAGAAACGCCGGCAGCCCGGCCAGTGATTGCAGGATCATGCGGAAGGCTCCCGACTCGCTGCCTCAGAGTTGCACAATTCATTCGTCGATGCATGCGAACGGCTGGTTCAATCCGCTTTGTTGATGCTTCCAATGCGCGGTCGGTGCGGCAAGGAGTCCCATGTGAGGCTGTTGCACAAGGTGAGCCGAAATCGCGGCTATAGGATATACAACCTATGGTATAGATGGAGGCGGAAGCCTATGTCGCGAAAAGCCATTGTAAATGTATTCGGCCTGCGGGGAGCGACGATGAAACGGACGATCGGCGCAGCACTCGTCTGCAATCTGTTGCTTCTTTCCGGCGTCCAGGCGATCGCACAATCGACGCCCAATCCAGCGATGACCGCGCCCGATCAAGTCGCCTGGCAATTGTTTGTCCAGGTCAATGCCCGGGCCGGCGGCAGCAACGCGGCATTCGAAACCTGGGCAAGCGACACCGATACGTTCACGCCCAATCCGAAATTCCCGACAACGGCGACCCCGCCAGCGTTGCGCCGCCCAATTCTGCCTGAGATCGCCCGCCAAGGCGCGCAAGTGGCCGGCGGAGTGCGGTCCGCGATTGCGCCCGGTATCGCGCAAGGCGTGACCGAGGAAACCCGGCACAACAAGGCGACGTTCGATTTCATCGTGCAAAATAACCTGTACAAGATCTCCGGCCTCAAGGCCGCTTTCGGAAAGGACCTGTCGTTCCCGGTCGACTCCATCGAGGTCAAGGCCAACTGGGTGGCCGTGAGCAATATCCCTGCTTTCACCAACAACAAGGTGACCGTTGCGCAGGTGCCGGAATTGTATCACGTCAACAGCACGGGTGGCGTCAAGTACGCGCTGGTGTCGATGCACGTGATCAGCAAGCTGGTGCCGAACTGGACCTGGGCAACCTTCGAGCACAAGTTCAATCCGGGTCGGTGCGATATCATCGGCTGCAAGGATGCGTTCGGCGCGGATCCTGCTGCGGTGCCCGCGAGCCGGACCGCGAACCAGGGTTATCCTGACTGCGCCAAGACGCCGGCTCTCGCTGCCATGCTGTCGGCCGCAGATATCGAGCCGGTCTATGCGAATTATTGCCTCAAAGGCTCGCAGACCGACTTTGTCGACAATGTCGGTCTGGACGTCCGGGTCGGGAATTCCGTTACCGAACAGGGCTTCGTCGCCACCGCTTCGTGCATGACCTGTCATGGCCGCGCGGTTTTCGACAAGACCGGCAACGCAACCTCGACAGCCGGCTTTTCTCACCCTCAGCGCCAACGCAGCTGTCGGCCCGCTCGGACCATTGCTTCCAGCCTGGTATTGGAAATTCAGCGGCCAGCCGCCGATTTTTGAAGGCAAATCAGGTCTCAGCCGGCTGGCGACAGCCGCCGACTTCGTGTGGTCGGTCGCGTTCTGCGCGATCGACGATACCAAAAGTCCGATCCCGCCGAGCAGATGCGCTGGAAAATAAGCGGGATCAGGCCGTCGTTTAGACGGGCGGGCGGATATTCTGAAAGCAATCCTGGCCGCGTTATCCTTCACCAAACAAAAACCCCGCCATTTGCGGCGGGGTCCAGTCGGGAGGAGAGAGCCTTGGGAGGCTCACTTAAAACCCTGATCAGGCGGGAATGCGCTCTTCGACCTCGTGCGGCTCGCGCAGCACGTAACCGCGGCCCCAGACCGTTTCGATGAAGTTGCGACCTTCGGAAGCGTTGGCGAGCTTCTTGCGCAGCTTGCAGATGAAGACGTCGATGATCTTCAGTTCCGGCTCGTCCATGCCGCCATAAAGATGGTTGAGGAACATCTCCTTGGTGAGCGTGGTGCCCTTGCGGAGCGAAAGCAGCTCCAGCATCTGGTATTCCTTGCCGGTGAGATGCACGCGCTGGCCGCCGACCTCGACCGTCTTGGTGTCGAGATTGACCACGAGATCGCCGGTCTGGATCACCGACTGGGCGTGGCCCTTGGAACGGCGCACGATCGCATGGATGCGGGCGACGAGTTCGTCCTTGTGGAAGGGCTTGGTCATGTAGTCGTCGGCGCCGACGCCGAGACCCTTGACCTTGTCCTCGATGCCGGCGAGGCCGGAGAGGATCAGAATGGGTGTCTTGATCTTGGAGACCCGGAGCTGCTTGAGCACGTCGTAACCGGACATGTCGGGCAGGTTCAGGTCGAGCAGGATAATGTCGTAGTCGTATAGTTTACCGAGATCGACGCCTTCTTCCCCGAGATCCGTCGTATAGACGTTAAAGCTCTCGGATTTGAGCATCAGCTCGATCGACTGCGCGACGGCGCTGTCATCTTCTATCAGCAATACGCGCATGCCAGTCCCCTATAGTAGCCGCCCCGGGCGTCAGGTCGGCCGCACTTGCGGCACTCAAAACGCCTTTGAACAACTGATTCGGATCCTGACCACATATGGTTAACAAAATCTGATTCTATTGCGCAAGCTCTGATCGTGCAATTTTTTTCGAATCGCCCTAAGATATTGCGTAGAAGCAGCTTTTCGTACCCAATCGTGCTCAAGTTCCACATTAAGAGGCGGGCCTAACCGACTCCCGCGACTCGACCTTCCTTCTGACGGTCGAGCGCTCTCAGTCCTCAAAGACAGTGACGCAATGATTAACGATGCGGGTAAACACGAGGTTAAGGGCGCGGCTTCAAAGCGTCGAAACTTAAGGTTTTCGCAATGAAGGCACTGGCCCAGCAGATTGCCGACGTCGACGGCGTCAACATTTATGGCCGGGTGGTGGGCGTCCGCGGCCTGATGGTCGAGGTCGCGGGGCCCATTCATGCGATGTCGGTCGGCGCCCGCATCGTGATCGAGACCGGAACCGACCGCTTCATTCCCTGCGAGGTGATCGGCTTTACCGGCGACAACGCCGTCGTGATGCCGTTCGCCGGCCTCGAGGGGGTCCGGCGCGGCTGCCGCGCCGTGATCGCCAATGCCGCCAACCAGGTGCGGCCTTCGCCCTCGTGGCTCGGTCGCGTCATCAACGCGATGGGCGAGCCGATCGACGGCAAGGGGCCGCTGGTGCAGGGGCCGTCGCCGATGACCTATCGCAACGCCCCGCCACCGGCCCATTCGCGGCAGCGCGTCGGCGCTCCGCTCGACCTCGGCGTGCGGGCGCTCAACACCTTCCTGACCTGCTGCCGCGGCCAGCGGCTCGGCATCTTCGCCGGCTCCGGCGTCGGCAAGTCGGTGCTGCTGTCGATGCTGGCGCGCAATGTCGATGCCGATATCACGGTCATTGGTCTCGTCGGCGAACGCGGCCGCGAGGTGCAGGAATTCCTGCAGGACGACCTTGGCGACGCCGGCTTGGCGCGTTCGGTCGTGGTGGTGGCGACCTCCGATGAACCTGCATTGATGCGGCGGCAGGCGGCCTATCTGACGCTCGCGATCTGCGAGTATTTTCGCGATGAAAACAAATCCGTGCTGTGCCTGATGGATTCGGTGACGCGCTTTGCGATGGCGCAGCGCGAGATCGGACTATCGGCGGGCGAGCCGCCGACCGCCAAGGGCTATACACCGACCGTGTTCACCGAACTGCCGAAGCTGCTGGAGCGTGCCGGCCCCGGCATCGGCGTCGGCAGCATCACCGGCATCTTCACCGTGCTGGTGGACGGCGACGACCATAACGAGCCGATCGCGGACGCGGTCCGCGGCATCCTGGATGGCCATATCGTGATGGAGCGGTCGATCGCCGAGCGCGGCCGGTTCCCGGCGATCAATATCCTCAAATCGGTCTCGCGGACCATGCCGAAATCGGCCGATCCGGCGTTCTTGCCGACCATCACACGGGGCCGGCAGGTGATGGCGACCTACGCCGACATGGAGGAACTGATCCGGCTCGGGGCCTATCGGGCGGGTTCCAGCCCCGAGGTCGACGAGGCGATCCGGCTGCATGAGCCGCTGGAGGGGTTCCTGCGCCAAGCCAAGGACGAAGTGGCCAGTCTGGGCGACGGTTATCGGCGGCTGGAGCAAATCCTCGGCGGTTTGGAAACGGAACGCTAACTTTGTCAGGCCATCATGCCCCACACAGAGTTTGTAATACCGGCGGGGTCCCTGAGGGAGGCCGGTTCCGTCCCGCGTGCAGTTCGGGACTTCTGGGGAGTATGCGTCGATGAAGTCACGTGAAACGCTCATCCGGCTGAAGAAATTTCAGGTCGATGAAAAGCGCCGGAGGGTCGCCCAGATCGAGGGCATGATCGCCGATTTCCAGCGCATGTCGGTCGACCTTGAGCGCGAAATCCAGACCGAGCAGGAGCGCGCCGGGATCAACGACCCCTCGCACTTCGCCTATCCGACCTATGCCAAGGCCGCGATCCAGCGCCGGGAAAACCTGACCCGCTCCGCCGACGAATTGCGGATCCAGCTTGAAGACGCCAGGAGCCTGCTGGCGGAAGCCTTTGAGGAACTCAAGAAGGTCGAGCTTCTGGACGAGCGCGATCAGGCGCGCGAGCGGGCCGAAGAGAACGCCCGCGAGCAGGCCGATCTCGATTCCATCGGGCTGATGCGCTCGCGCATCGGGGCGGTAGCCTAAGCTTCCATCCGCAGCCGCTGCAATACCATCCAACCCGGGCCGTGAGGTCCGGGTTTTTTGTTTTGATGTCCACAAGGGGCGGCCAACGTAGTGGATCACTTCGGCGCAGGGTATGATAGGACAGTCTGGAATGCCGCCGCGATCGACGTTGAGCGATGGGGGCATCGCGAATTCTGAAGGACGTTGAATGCTGACGCCGGCTGAACTGGTCTGGCTGATTGCTGCCGTAGCGAAGGGGGATGAGGCTGCTTTCGAGCGGCTTTATGCCGCCACGCGCGCGAAACTATTCGGCGTGGTGCTCCGTATCTTGCGGCGTCAGGATCTCGCTGAGGAGGTCATTCAGGAGGCCTACGTCAAGATCTGGAACAGCGCCGGACAGTTCAATCCCGGCCTTTCCTCGCCGATCACGTGGATGGCATCGATTGCCAGAAACCGCGCCATCGACGTCGTGCGCAAGCGTAGCGAGGTCTCGATCGAAGAGGAGCCGGCCGCCATGGAAGTGGCAGCCGATAACCCGGATCCGTTGGCGCGCCGGGAAATGAGCGAAGAGCTGAAGCGTTTGTTGGAGTGCGTCGGACGGCTGGAGCCGGATCGTCAGAAGCTCGTGCTGCTGGCCTATTACAACGGCTGGAGCAGGGAGCAACTGGCGGCGAAGTTCGAGACGCCGGTGAACACCGTGAAGACATGGCTGCGTCGCAGCATGATGGATATCAGGGAGTGCCTCGGACTTTAGCAAGCTTACTTCAGAAAGTCCTGGACCATAGATGATGGCTTACAGCGAAGACCATATCGCGCTCGCCGCGGAATATGCGCTCGGTACGCTTGATACCGAAGAGCGCGCGCAGGTCGAGGCCATGATGTCCATCGACAGGGACTTCACGGCGATGGTCGGGGCGTGGGAGCAGAAGCTCGGCGCGCTGAACCAGATGGTGGGTGCCGTCGAGCCGCGGCCGTTCATCTGGGAGAACATCAAGGCCGCGATCGGACATTCGGGCGCGCAGGAGCCTCTGGTGTTGCCGGAAGCGCCGCCACCGGTTGCCGAAATCGTTCGGGCGGCCGTTGTTGCCGACAATTCCAACGTGATCCGGTTCTCCAGGCAGGCGCGGCTTTGGCGCGGTGTCGCGACCGCGGTGACGTCGATCGCAGCGGCCTTGGTCGCTCTCGTCGCCGTCGGGCTCTACCAGCCCGATCTGCTGCCTGACGGGCTTCGCCCGAAGCCGCAAACGCAAGTGGCCGAGGTCAAGGCTCCCGCTGCGCCGGCAGCGCGGTCCGCGCAATATGTCGCCGTGTTGCAGAAGGAGGGCGGGGCGCCCGCGTTCATTCTCACGGTCGACGGCGCGACCAAAAATTTCACCATCCGCAAGGTCGACGCCGCGCCCGAGCCGGGCAAGAGCTACGAACTGTGGCTGATCTCGGACAAGCTGCCGAAGCCGCGCTCGCTCGGCGTGATCGGCGGCAGCGACTTCAATATCAGTCCGGTGCTGGCGTCCTATGACTCCGGTATCGTCAACGCCGCGACCTATGCGGTGACGGTCGAACAGGCGGGCGGTTCGCCGGACGGTGCGCCGCATTCGACGCCGGTGTTCACCGGCAAGCTGATTGAAACCGTGCCGCCGCCGGCGGCGCGCTGACCGTCCTTCCCCATAAAAGAAAACGCCCGTGGGGAGCGGGCGTTTTCAACAGTCAACTAACTTGGGGGTAGTTGGGGTCTTCTACATACTCACGTGGCGACTTTGGGGGGCTGGTAAAGAGCCGCGTGAATTCACAAATTCCTTTTTCCTCAGCGCACCAACAGGGCGTCCGAACTGGTCAGCGCCATGGGTTTGCCGGCTTTCACGACATGCGCGGTCTGGGTATAGCCGTCATCGGTCGAACGGGCCGAGATGCCAAAACCCGCCACCGCGATGCCCGCCACGAGCGCCACGACCACGATCTTGAGGTGGGTCGTGCGATCGGCGCTGTAGATCGAGTGGTTCATCGAAGCCTCCTGCCGTCTAGCTGCCTCTTCGCGGATTGGTGTCGTTCTTCCGCAGGCAGGTTCAACATCTCAGTTCCAGAAACGTAGGAATTCGGCTTTCGGTCCCACAGGGGGCATCACAAGGCAGTGATAAGACGTGAACCGCCGAGAGCCAGTCAGCCGCCTGAGTGGTAAATTTATGAAATAATGTATGTACTGCAGTGGCTTATTGCTTTTATCATTTTCGAGATTGAAGCGCCTTCCAAAGCGCCTGCCGATAAAAATCGTTTGCCTGTGGCGAAAAAGCACGCCTCCGGACTGCTTCGCCCTTGCGATCCCGCTACACGCTGCCGACGGTTTTGAGCCGCGCCCGCGGGTGGATTTCCGCCTGCGACAGCACCGTGGTTTGCGAGCGGAAGCGCTCCACCAGCGAGCGCACGAACGGCCGGATCCCCGCCGAGGTCACCAGCACCGGCGCCTCGCCCTCGCGCGCGGCGCGCTCGAATGCGTCGCGCACCACGGTCATGAACTCCGACAGTTTGGACGGTTGCATCGCGAGGCTGCGTTCCTCACCCTGTCCGATCAGCGACTCCGCAAACGCCTGTTCCCACTTCGCCGACAGCGCGATCAGCGGCAGATAGCCGTTGTGCGAGGTGTTTTGCGCGCATATCTGCCGCGCGAGGCGAGCGCGGACGTGTTCGACCATCGTCGCCGGATTGCGCGAGAACGCCAGCGCGTCGGCGACGCCCTCGAGGATGGTGGAGAGGTCGCGGATCGAGATGCGTTCGGACAACAGCAATTGCAGCACGCGCTGGATGCCGGAAACCGTGACCAGGCTCGGCACGATGTCCTTGAGCAGTTCGCCCTGTTCCTTCGGCAGGTCCTTCAGGAGTTTCTGCACCTCGCCATAGGACAACAGGTCCGACATGTTGTTCTTCAAGAGTTCGGTGAGATGGGTCGAGAGCACGGTGGCGGCGTCGACCACCGTGTAGCCCTTCAGCGAGGCCTCTTCCTTCAGGCTGGCGTCGACCCAGGTCGCCGGCAGGCCAAAGGTCGGCTCGGTGGTGTGAATGCCGGGGATCGCGACCTGGTTGCCGGCGGGGTCCATGACCATGAACGAGTTCGGCCAGATCCGCCCGGTGCCGGCGTCGACTTCCTTGATCTTGATGATGTAGGTGTTGGCTTCGAGCTGCACGTTGTCGAGGATGCGCACTGCCGGCATCACAAAGCCCATTTCGACCGCGAGCGAGCGGCGCAGCGCCTTGATCTGTTCGGTCAGGCGGTCGGTGCCGTCGGGGCCGTTCACCAGCGGCAACAGCGCGTAGCCGAGCTCGATCTTCAAATCGTCGATCTTCAGCGCGGTCGAGATCGGCTCTTCGGCCGCGGCGGCCTTGGCCGCGGCATCGGCGGGAGCTGCGGCCGCGGTCGCGGCGGCAACCTTGGCGGCGCGCTTGTTCTTGCGGGAGTAGAACGCCAGCGCGGCGGCGCCGCTGCCGAGCGCCAGGAACGGCAGCATCGGAATGCCCGGCAGCATCGCCAGCACCAGCATCACGCCGGCCGACATGCCGGCCGCCTGCGGATAGCCGGACAATTGCTTCATCAGCGCCTTGTCCGCCGCGCCGCTGACGCCGGCCTTCGACACCAGAAGGCCCGCCGCGGTGGAGACGATCAGCGCCGGGATCTGCGTGACGAGGCCGTCGCCGACGGTGAGCAGCGTGTAGGTCTGCGCGGCCTCGGAAAAGCTGAGGCCCTGCTGGGCGACGCCGATGATGATGCCGCCGATGACGTTGATGAACACCACCATGAGGCCCGCGACCGCGTCGCCGCGGACGAATTTCGAGGCACCGTCCATGGCGCCGAAGAAACCGCTTTCGTCCTCCAGCGCCTTGCGGCGCTCCTTGGCGACCTTCTCGTCGATCAGGCCGGCGCCGAGATCGGCGTCGATCGCCATCTGTTTGCCCGGCATGGCGTCGAGGTGGAAGCGGGCGGCGACTTCGGCGATGCGGCCCGAGCCCTTGGTGATGACCACGAAGTTGACGATCACCAGGATCGCGAACACGATAATTCCGATCACGAAATTACCGCCCATCACGAAATTGCCGAACGCCTGGATGACGTGGCCGGCGGCGTCGGTGCCCTCATGGCCGTGCGACAGGATCAGCCGCGTCGAGGCGAGGTTGAGCGACAGCCGCAGCATGGTCGAGATCAGGAGGATGGTCGGGAACGAGGAGAATTCCAGCGGCGCCTGGATGAACAGCGAGGTCATCAGGATCAGGATCGACAACGTGATCGAGATTGCCAGGAAGAGATCGAGCACGATCGAGGGCAACGGCATGATCAGCACCACCAGGATGGTGAGGATGCCGAACGCCAGCGCGAGATCGCCGCGCTTGAGCAACTTGCCGATTTCGCCGAGGCTCAATCCGCCTGCGGCCGCTCCCGTACCCGAACCCGCCGTGACATCAACCATGGTCGCAGCTTCCCCCCGCCCCTGGCGGCCGCGACCGCCGGAGGTCTGCGCGACGGCCGAAGGGCCGCCCCGAAAGTGAGGTACCGCACTGGCGTCCACGGGTACTCCCCCGTTTTACGCGGATGACGACACTCAACTTCACTAGGCAATTTTTGCCCGGTTTATGGTTAGGAAAGGGTTAACAAGGGCGCTTCCAGACGAAGGCCGCCTGCTATCTTTCGTCATTTCGGGGGCGTCGCATCGGCGGGGAGGCCGGAACGGTGGCAGGCGGGGCGTTGGCACGACTTTTCCCGTCCCGCTGCCTCTGCATGCCCAATATCGCGCCACGACGCTTGACCCGAGGCCTTTGGCCGAACAAGTTGCGACCGCCGTGGATATTTCTTCTCCCATCAGCCCTGATTCCGAGCTGTTCATTCCCGATTCGCGTCGGGCATGGACCCGGCTTGCCGTGGCGGTGCTGATCGGCTCGCTCGGCAGCGTCGGAATGTGGTCGGTGGTGGTCGTGCTGCCGGTGGTGCAGGCCGATTTCGGCGTCGCCCGCGGCACCGCGTCGCTGGCCTTCACCATGGTGATGCTCGGCTTCGGTTCCGGCGGCGTGCTGACCGGCAAGATCACCGACCGTTACGGCATCGTCGCCGCGATCGGGTTCGGCGTCGGCATCCTGGGCCTGGGCTATCTCGGCGCCGGAATGTCGTCGTCGGTCTGGCAGTTCATCCCGGTGCATTTCGCCATCGGGCTCGGCTCGTCGGCGACCTTCGGCCCGCTGATGGCGGAGGCCTCGCACTGGTTCAACCGTTACCGCGGCCTTGCGGTCGCGATCGCCGCCAGCGGCAATTACATCGGCGGCACGATCTGGCCATCGGTCATCAATCTCGGCATGCAGTCGATCGGCTGGCGCCACACCCATTTCGCGATCGGCGCTTTCACCGTCGTTGCGATGATACTTTCGCTGATCCTGTTGCGGCTCTTGATGGGCGCGGCGGTGCGGCGCACCCATGTCGACGCCGCGGCACCCCGCGTCGACCTGCGGCTGTCGACCAATGCGTTGACCGCGATCCTGTCGCTGGCCGGCATCGCCTGCTGCGTGGCGATGTCGATGCCGCAGGTTCACATCGTCGCCTATTGCGGCGATCTCGGTTACGGCGTGGCGCGCGGCGCCGAAATGCTGTCGCTGATGCTCGGTTTTGGGATCATCAGCCGGATCGGCTCCGGATTTTTGGCCGACCGCATCGGCGGCATCCGCACGCTGTTGATCGGTTCGATCGCGCAAGGCGTGGCGCTGCTGTTCTATCTGTTCTTCGACAGCCTGACCTCGCTCTATCTGATCTCGGCGATGTTCGGACTGTTCCAGGGCGGCATCGTGCCGAGCTACGCCATCATCGTGCGCGAGGCGATGCCGGCTTCGGAGGCCGCCACCCGCGTCGGCATCGTGATCTTCGCCACCGTGTTCGGAATGTCGTTCGGCGGCTGGGTCTCCGGCGTGATCTTCGACGCCACCGGCTCCTATGCGGCGGCGTTCCTCAACGGCGTCGGCTGGAACGCGCTCAACGTCACCATCATGACCGCGCTGCTGTTCCGTTCGCGCGCGCGAATGGTGCTGGCGTAGGGCCGAGAACAATACCATCCGACGTCGTCGCCCGGCTTGACCGAGCGATCCAGTATTCCAGAGCGCCTGTGCTTGGGCCGAAGTGCGACCTCTGATTTCCATCATCTACGCTCTGGAATACTGGGTCGCCCGCTTTCGCGGGCGATGACGACTGAATATGGCTTCTCGTTCTCGCGACATGGTTTTGTCCGAGGCTTGCAAATCGTTGGCCCTCCAAAGAAGAAAGAGGGCGCAGGGAAGACCGGGTGCGCGCTGCACCCGCGGTCTCATGTGCAATGTGCATCAAAGGAAACGCACATGAGCATACAGGTGAAGCGGAAGCAGTCCGGCCTTCCCTGCGCAATGGCTTGACGACTTATACGTGCTCTC
>Ga0208589_1000814_pt1 | contig 13732 bp, 10 predicted proteins | sample NGESurshal092012_2_FD_184486 | JGI IMG/M metagenome (GOLD analysis project Ga0208589, IMG submission 184486) | Arctic peat soil microbial communities from Barrow, Alaska - NGEE Surface sample F53-2 shallow-092012 (SPAdes) | ecosystem: Environmental > Terrestrial > Soil > Wetlands > Peat ... | reverse complement strand
CCCCCCCCCGCCCACCCGGAATACCGGATAGGTGGCCGAGAAGGGGAATGGCACCATCGGTTCTTCACTCCATGTTCGGCAATTGCTATTTTTCGTCAATGATAAATTATTTTTAGCATCTAAACGATTTGCAGGGATCGCCTTACAGAATTCACACGACAAATCTCTCAATATTTCTATTGACATTTGTAAGGTATATGTTATAATACATGCATCAGCAAGCGGACTGAGCGTTTCAGTCCCGGCGGCTGCAAAGTCCCCAGCCGCTCTGTCGCAGAGCCAGTATACACGCCTGAAAGACCGTTTGGCTTGGTTTGCATTGATCTGTGTGCATCCGCCTTTTCATCTGTGGCCAAAACTCTGCGGCTTCCCCCCGGCCGGCGCGCAAATTTCCACCGATCTTCAGTTCCCCCTCCTGAGGCTTTACTATCGCCTCGATCCATACTGCGTCCCTGGAGCATCTGCTCATGTGACCGCAGCGAGATGGGAGCTGAACGGGCTGTGAATCATGCTACGAGAGTCCCTAAAGCATGGTTTCCCCGTCGGTGGGTCCACATGCGTCAATCTCGAGTCTGGGATCGACTCGCTGCCATGCTTGACGTTTGCGCCGGTTTTGCTTCCCACGCATGGTTTAATCCCAATCCCGCCCGGCAGCGTGATTGCGTGGGACGGTGTCCGCTGAATAATCCAATGCCTTCAACAGCGTTGGCTTGTGACGCAGGCTCCACAAGCAGAGCGAGGACAATCCAAATATAGCCACAGATGAACACAGATTCACACAGATAAATGCAGGGAATCTCATTCGTTTCCCTTCGTGTGCATTCGTGGATTCATGTATTTGAATTCATCTGTGTTTATCAGTGTTCATCTGTGGCTAAAATAAATATCACCGGCGATGCTCGCGAGTCTGACGCCGTTCGAAGGTTTTTGGATTGAATCCTCTTTACACGCGGTAAGCTCTGACACCGGCTCGAACCCGCTGTCAGAGCTATAGCCGGACAAGCGAATCGCCATCTACCACCGCGTGTGGCGACGATGTGTCCGGCCGACGAAACGAAAAACTCATGCGGTGGAAAACCCGCGCCCCTGCTGCGCCCGTAATTCACCTTTCGCCACGAATGAGCGTTACACCCAACTTGCCATACACGGCGCTTGCCGCGAGAGCCATTGAACCGGATGATTACCGACATGGCAGAAAAAAGCGTTTCCAAAGAATCTTTCGCAAGCGCAAAACAATCAGAATATCGCGGCAAGAAACTCCGCGTGGCCATGATCGGCTGCGGCGGGATCAGCGAAATGCACATCCGCGCGATGCGGAAGTTCGCCGATGTGGAAGTCGTCGCGGCTGCCGACGCCGATTCACAACGACTCAAACGCATGGAAAGCGAATTCGGCATCAGTCAACTCTTCGCCGATTGGAAGAAGATGCTCAAGGAGGCCAAGCCGGATGCGGTCAACATTTGCACGCCCAACGCACTGCATGCGCAGCCGGCACTCGACGCACTGGCGGCGGGGTGTCACGTCATGGTTGAAAAGCCGATGGCGATGAATCCCGGCGAATGCCGGCGAATGATCGACGCGGCGAAGAAAGCCGGAAAAAAGCTGGCCGTGGGATTTCAATATCGCTTTCACCCCAATTCGCAATTCTTGATGCGGGCGCGCAACGACGGACGTTTCGGAAACATCATGTTCGTTCGCTGCCAGGCGTTGCGGCGGCGCGGGATTCCCAATTGGGGCGTCTTCGGACAAAAGCATTTGCAGGGCGGCGGCCCACTCATCGACATCGGCGTGCATGTCATCGAAATGGCCCATTATGTGATGGGCCAGCCGAGGCCTATCGCTGCCGCGGGGAATGTATGGACCTACATGGGCAACAAACCGTCGAAGGTGGCGAGTATGTGGCCCAACTGGGATCACAAATCCTATACCGTCGAAGACATGGCCATCGGCCAGATTCGCTTTGAGAACGGCGCGATCATGCAGATCGAGGCGATGTTCGCCGGGCACATCAAGGAGGACGTGTGGAATTTCACACTCGCCGGTGATCGCGGCGGCTGCCAATGGGATCCGCCGATGGTTTTCACCGATCGAGCCGGCACGATGGTCAATGAAACGCCGGCGTTTTTGCCGACCGAGAACGATTTCCCGGCGCTGTTTGCCCTGAAGCTGCGTGATTGGGTGGATGGATGTTTGAAAGGCACGGCATTGACCGCACCGGGCGAGGCAGGTCTATCCGTGCAGAAGATTTTGGATGGGATTTACCGGGCGGCGGAGGCAGGGAAGGAAGTGGAGATTGAGTAACATCCAGAATATTCAAAGGACCGCTGGAAACGGAGGTATTAAGCCATGCTGATAGCAAACGTTTCAACGGAACGAGATACATACTTCGACCTCATCAACGAGTTCCCACTGCGGCGCCTGAGGAACAGATCTCAGCACGCCCAAGCGGTCAAGACTCTGGCGAAAGCGTCACTGGCACACCAGCGAACACATGACAGCAGTGCATTGGATTACCTTGATATCCTCGCTGGCCTCATTGACCGATACGAGCGCGACGCGCGGCTCAAAGCCAATATTTCAGGCCGCACGCCCGCTGAAGTGATCCGCCATTTAATGGCGGCAAAGTCGCTGAGTATAAGTAGTTTGGCGAGAGAGATGGGAATCGGCCAGAGTAATCTATCGGAAATGCTATCAGGCCATAGGGATTTCAGTAAGTCCGCGATCAAAAGGCTTTGCCGGCGGTTTGCCCTGAGTTCAGAATTATTCTTCGGAAAAAACTGAATCCGGGATTCCGCCCATTTCAGCCTGTCCCGCCACCGCACCATGCGACCCAACCTCGCTGGCCGCGCGCCGCCTCCGGCGTTAATCTTGCGATAGATGGGTTTGCCTGGTTTATCTTTCTCCCCTTCCGCGCGACATGAAATCCGGGTGGGCGCCATCCTGCTTGCGTTCGTTCTGGTCATCAATGTTCTCTTCATGCCCCGCGATGTATGGGAAAGCTGGGACGCCCGGGCGCAGCGCATGGAGGTGGCAAGTTTTCTTGAAAATCACCATCTTTGGGTAACGCCCCAGGCGGCGATGAGTCTGGGCGAGCCGGGGCAGTATTTTGTTTCCAATCCCGACAATGGGCATTGGTATTCCAAATACGGAATCATCAATGCCGTCATGGCGCTGCCTCCCACCTTGGCCGAGAATCTGATCAAAGGCCATCCCTCGTCGCCGTCGCAGCCAAGTCTGTTGATTTTTTCCGCTTGGAATATTTTCTTGAGTCTTGCACTGGCGGCGACGTTGTTCGTCATCACAAGGCGATATTCCAATTCCCCATGGACGCGGGCTGCGTATGTCGCCGCTTGCTTGTTCTCGACTTATCTCTGGTATTACCAGCGAGCCCAGGGATGCGGCGAGATTTTTCAAACGCTTTTTTTCGCACTTGCTTATGAATGTCTTCTCCGCGCGCTTGCAGATGAAGAAGTCATTCGACCCCGCTGGCTTCTTGCCGCGTGGTTATTCGCCGGATTGCTGACGCTGTCGCGCGTGTTCTACGGCATCCTTCTGCCGGTTATTGGGTGTATTTCACTGGTAACACTTTTCCGTCGGCGCACGGCCGGCAGAAGTGCGATGCTGGCGGCGATCGTGCCGCCGGTGGCGATCGTCGCCCTTTTGGGCTGGATCAATACCGTGAAATTCGGCTCGCCGTTTCTCACCGGCTACCACCAATGGCACCCCGCCGAACACCTGCCGGTCGGCTCAATTTCGACCGGACTATTCGGTCTACTATTTACATGCCATTGGAGTGTGTTTGTTTATTTCCCGCTCTTGATCCTCGCAATCCCCGGCTTGCGGCGGTTTGCATCGCAATACAAATTCGACACCGTCGCGATTTGTTCGATGTTCCTCACGACGCTTTTGGTGCTGGCGATGATTCCCACCTGGCGAGGGGAACGAACTTACGGCCCGCGATATATGCTTTTCATTCTGCCGATCGCGGCGCTCCCGGCGCTGGAGTGGATGAGAATGCTCTTCGACCGACGACGATCCACATGGGGCTGGCTGACCCCGGCCCTGATTGCCGGGCTTCTGGGGTTTTCCGTCTGGATTCAATTTGAAACCAGCGAAGCGCCGTTTTTCTTCTTCTATGAAATTGAATCCCCATTGCAGGGCCATATGGACATGGACCTCGCGGAGTATTTTTACGACCGCCCTGAAGCATTGCTCTGGCACGATCTTCAGGAGCATCGAGACGACCTCGATCAAACCATGCTGTTCCAGCGCCTGTCCACTCAGCATCTCATGACTGACGCGGAACTGAGCGAATATCGCCGCCGATTAATAGCGGAGTTGGAACGTCGCAATTTTCGATGGTGGCCGCAGCCACCTCCAATTAAATCGAATTAGCGCCCGCGATCATTTCTACTTCATGTTGTCCTTCATCCATTTGATGATCCGGTCCTGCGTTACCTCCGGCAGCCGGTTGTAATCATAGGGTTCATCCAGCACGAGATTGTCCGATGCGTTGTACAGGCTGAAAACCTTCCTGGCCTGATCGACCGCGCCATGAACATCCGCCGGCGTGCTGTCTCGATCAAACTGCGGCGAAAGCACATACATCGGCCGCGGCGCAATCGACGCCACCAACTCGTTGTAATCGTACGGCAGCTTCGCTTCATTGCCGACGAAGAAGCCCAGCCGCGGTAATAGCGGCAGCGTGACGCTGTAGCGAGCGATGCCGCCGGTGCCCTTGTCCGCGGTGTCCGTCCGCATGGGCGTGAAGCCGCAGATCGAAACAACGCCTTTTACGCGGCTGTCCATCGCCGCGGTGTACAAGCCGACCATGCCGCCCATGGAGTAGCCGTACAGATAAACACGGCTGGCGTCGGCCATGCCTTCCTTTTGCAATGCGTCGATTGCGGCGCTGGTATCTGAAACCATCCGGCCCATGCGCGACCAGTGCGGAAAGCGGTCAAAGAATGTCGCGAATTCCGCAGTGCGGCTGCCGTGGCCGGTCTGATCGAACGCAAACACAGCATAGCCGGCATCCACCAGCGCCAGGATCGGATGCAGGTCGGGCTTTTGGCGATAAACCCACATGTAGCCCATCGGGTAGCTGAATCCATGCAGCCAGATGACGACCGGGAGCTTGGCGTCGGGCGCGGTGCCCTTCTTGTAGTACAGTTCGCCGCGGGTGCCGTCACCGAAGGTGATACTCTTCAATTCCGTGTTGCTCTTCTGCGGCTCGAGCCAGCCAAATGAGGTGCCGCGCTGTATGGCCCAGTCGTCAACATCATCGCGGCCACGCTGCGCGGGGTCGGGCCCGGCTTTGCCGCCTTCTTTGCTGCCGAGCATCCACTGCACGCTCTTGCGTACATCTGCGGCTTTCTTTTCCCAATCACTCGTTGAATTCACAGCGGCGAACGCGTCGCCGGCGCTGTGGGCGGGGTACTGGCTTAAGTCGGCTGTCTCCTTGTTGTCGCTTTGCCACTTGCTGAAATCCCATGGATACAGGAATTCGTTGTCCCACTTATCAGTCGATTTGCCGAATTGAATGTCGAGCCAATGGAGCATCTGGTCCGGCGTGATATTGGCGCCGTGATGGCCCGGCGGATGGGCAATGCTGTTGTGATCCGGCACACCCAGCAGCTTGAAAACTTTTTCAGACGTGTAATAGCTCTGCTCATTGCCGTAGGTGTTGCCGACTTCATCGCTGAGGCCGTAGATGCTGATGATGGAACGCGGCGCTATTGAGGCCTGAATCAGATTGCCGTCGATGGGCAACCGATCCTCGCGGCCCGTGAAGAAGCGCAGCACCGGCGTAAAATAGACCGGATAACTGCGCGTCATGGATTCGATTCCCTCGGCCGCCCCGTATTCACCGCCGGAGCGCCAGGAAAGAATTCCGCCGACGCCTGTGCTCCCGGCCACGCAGGCGGTGATTCGCGTTTCCACCATGGCGCAGATGGAGGCCATCTTCCCCAGGCGGGAATAGCCTGTGATGGCGATATGCGGCCTGTCCACTTCCGGAACGGTGTAGAGATAATCAACCACCATCTCGGCGGTAAACGCCTCCTGGCCCATCGAACCGAAGGAATAATCGGGGTAGTAGCGCCGCAGATTCAGCGGCGGATCCTGTGAGCCGGGTGGCGGATCAACGGTGCTGGAAAATTGGCAGGAGATATAGCCGTGATTGGTGATGTCGCGAGTTCCAAAAATGAGAACCGGAAACGGCCCCTGTCCCGGTGGAATGGTCAGGGTGACGCGCAGGGTAATCTGGTCGCCGGGGCCGTATTTCAAATCTACGATCTTGGTAACGGAGCCGGGCGCCGCAGGCTGGCCGCCGCGGCCGAAACCACCGCCAGCGCCGGCGACTCCGCGCCCGCGCCCGGCGGGGCCTGACGTGGCGCGCCCGCGTCCAAGAGCGCCGGCCGGACCGCTGGTTGGGCCGCGACCGAATCCGCGGCCGGCGGGCCCTGAAGTCGGCCCGCGCCCAAACCCGCGACCGCCGCCGCGTGCCGCCGCCTCCGCGTCGGCCACTGCCTGATCAACGGGGATGATCTGATCCAGCGCCGGCTTGGGTGGAATCGTACCGAGGTCATATTTTTCATAGAGCGCCAAGATCTCCGCCCGGCGATCTTTCCAGTCGTCGGCCGTCAGGACTTTTCGCTTGCCATCGGCAAAAGTGAGAGGATCAGGCAAAGTCGCGTGCCTCGGCAGCGCGTCAAAATCGGGCGGCAACGCGTGATTCGCCGCCACCCACGCGGTGAACGACGGGACCGCCGGGATGATCTGGCTGAACTTGTCCCAGTATTGTTGCCGCTCTTCCGGCGTCATGGCCTTGGCCGGCAATGAGACTCGACAGATAAGAGTAAACGCAAGCAGAAACGCGAATCGCCGCATGGTGATGCCTCTGGTGAACGGTAACCAGCCAAGGACGGGATGTGAAATGGAACCGCGTCCATGTTCTTATACACCGCTCAGGCAGCATGTTGAAGCATTGCAACGAGCAATCAGCCTTTCAGCTCGATTCCGCAAACTACCGGCCAATCGCATGATGTCTCCCTCTCCCCTTCCCTCTTTCGGCATGCCGCGGGAGGGCTGGGGTGGGGGTCTGCTGGATGTTCATTGGAATATAGTTGGCCGTGCCGCACCACGACGCACCGCATTCACTAATTTGACTACCACTACAATGTAAATACAATTGATGTGGATGGACGAACTCCGCATCGACTGGGACAGCGCAAAGGAAGCCGCTAATCGCCATAAGCATGGCGTGTCGTTTGATGAGGCCGAATCGGTCTTTCATGATACCAACGCGAAGCTGATTGCCGACCCTGAACATTCCGCCCGGGAAGATCGGTTTATTTTGCTCGGATGTAGTTATAAGCTGCGCCTGCTCGTCGTTTGCCACACATACCGGCGCAATGACAATGATAAGGAAGTCCGGATTATTTCCGCACGGAAGGCAACCAGGCGAGAGCAATCACAATACACCAAGGCCGCAAAATGAGAGCACAATACGACTTTTCAAAATCCCGTAAGAATCCCTACGCCGCAAAGCTTAAGAAGCAGGTCACCATCCGATTGGACCTAGCGACCATCCAGTACTTTAAGCAACTGGCTGAGCGGACAGGCGTTTCGTATCAAACGCTTATCAACCTTTACCTGAGAGATTGCGCGGTCGGACAGCGCCAGCTAAAATGGGCGTAAAAATTCCACCCTCTACGGCATCGGCAAATCCGCCTGCACCAGCGTGGGCTTGCCTTCGCGTTCCAGCAGGCGCGTTTCATATCTTGAGATTGTGACGCCCGGAGCGTCCTTTAGAGCGCCAGTGGCCAGGCAAAAGTGCCAGGCGTGCCACGGGCAGACGCAGAAATCGTCTTCGATGGCGCCTTCTGACAGCGGGCCGCCGGCGTGGGGGCACTCGTTGTCCAGTGCATAGACCTTTCCAGCGTGGAAAAAAACGGCCATTTGATAGCCGTCGATCTCGACATATTTGCCCTGATCTTCGACCAGCTCAGCCAATTCGCACAACACAACCCAGGCCATTCGCCCTCCCGTCAAACCAAATCGCACGCTTCCGGCGGCATCCAGTGGTGATCCTTGCCCTTCCATTTCACATTGCAGCCGATTGGATTGGTCAGCGGCACGGCCGGCTCCTTGCCCGCAAGAATCGCGTCCATTGCGTCGCGCAACTCATGCGTCTTTTCCATGCCGGGGTTTCGCGGGTTATCGTCCATGCGGCCGGTATAGCGCAGCTTGCGGGTCGCATCAAAAACGTAGTAATGCGGCGTGCGCAATGCTCCATAGGCAATCGCCACTTCCTGCGAATCGTCGCGAAGGTACGGCCACTTAATGCTCTTTTCCCGCACGCGCTGTTTCATAAGCTCGAACGAATCCATTGGGTGTTGTTCGATTTCATTGGAATTGATGCCGACCAGAGCAACGCCCTTGGGGGCATAGTCGTTGTAAAACTTGATCATCCGCTCTTCGCTGCCGATGACATAGGGGCAGTGATTGCAGGTGAACAGAACCACCAGCACCTTGGCGTCTTTGAAATTTGCCAGCGAATACGTCTTGCCGTCAGTTCCTGGAAGACTGAAATCCGGGGCTTTGCTGCCGAGCGTGAGGGTAAAGGACATGAATGAACCGCCTTTTCAAATGAATGACCGATACAGAGGTCTTCTGATCCGGCCAGCATTCAACCTGTAAACCGGGTTGGAATCAAGGCGGCCATCCCATGGCATTCCGCGCCGTTCTTTAACGCCCGCGTCGGAGTACCGCCGCTCGAGTCCGCGGAGAAGCGCAGAGATCAACTTGGTTTGCGCTGGTCTGTGGCCAGCGCGGCATCAAACAAATGATCCAATCTCATTTCTTCAAATCATTGAGCAGGACAGGTTGACCTCCGCGCTCCTCCGCGTCCTCGAGGTCCGGTACTCCGGGCCGGGCGTTAAAATTCATGGCGAGAATGCCAATTTCGAACTTATCGCCGTTCGATTAATTCGGTGTTCGGATTGCTCGCTTCGGCTGTGCCACAAAATGGCGCCCTGTTCGGAGAGGCAGCGCCATCGCTTATGGGCGACAATTGGCGCTCAACCCCCATCCTAACCCACCCCCTGACTACAGGGAGAGGGGATAGGAAGGTGAAGTTGCGGTTATACGCGATTGCCCCGCCCGGAGAGGGGGACCAGAGAAGGCGGCATTGACGCCGATAATGGAACAGGCGTATCGTAATAATGACCCCAGGAGAAACAACCCGATGAATAACACCATGATTCGCAAGCTCGCCCCGCTGATATTCGCCGCCTTACTTGTAATGCCGGCATTTTCTATGGCCCAGGACGCCCGCGACGGCATCAACCTTCGCCGCACCGTTGTCGTCGGCGTCGTGGAACGCATCAAGGAAGCCGTTGTTAATGTCTCGGCTCAGAAAATTGTCACCCGTCGCATTGCGCCATTCGGCGGCACCGATCCGTTCTGGAGCCAGTTTGGCCAGGACGTGCAGATGCGGGCCAATTCGCTCGGCAGCGGGTTTATCATCCATTCCGACGGTTATGTGGTGACCAACAATCATGTCATCGATCAGGCGCGGCAGATCACCGTTGAACTTTCCGACGGCCGAAAACTGCCGGCCACCGTCATCAGCGCCGATCCGGTCGCGGACCTGGCGGTATTGCGCGTCAGCGATCCCAAGCCGCTGCCGGTCTTGGAACTCGGCGACAGCGATGACCTGATGATCGGCGAACCCGCCATCGCCGTCGGCAATCCACTTGGCTACAGCCATTCCGTCAGCACCGGCATCGTCTCGGCCTTGCATCGCGATCTGAAAGGCAGCGACGGAAGCGTGACGCTGGCCAATCTCATCCAGACCGACGCCGCGATCAATCCCGGCAACAGCGGCGGGCCGCTGCTCAATGCGTATGGCCAGGTCATCGGCATCAACACCGCCATCCGATCCGACGCGCAGAACATCGGCTTCTCGATTCCGGTGAACAAACTTCGCGGCCTGATTCCCGAACTCATGAATCCCGCGCAGGCAACCAAAGTGGAAGTGCCGCTGCATTTGAGCGAGAAGCTTTCGATCACGCCGCCGGCGCATTTGAATTGCGACGTGGTAACCAATGACGACCCGCCGCGCGTCGTGCGCACCATCGACGGCAAGCCCATCCGCAATATCGTTGACGCCTATGCCATTCTGCTCCACGCCAAAGCGGGCGATCATTTGGCGATCACTTATGCCGGCGGACGGGAAGCCGAGGTGGCGGCTACTGCCATCGCGCCGCAGCCGGATGCGGCGAGTAAGGCGCCGGGTCGATTGGGGATCGGCGTTGAGCAGGTCACGCCGGCGTTGGCGCAGCGTCTTCAGCTCAATACCGATGCGGGGCTGCTTGTTCGTTCCGTCGCGCCCGATTCCGTGGCCGGACGCGCCGGCATCGAGGCCGGCGACGTCATTGTGCGCCTGGACCGATATCTCATTTCAACGACGAATGATCTTGCCGCGCTCATGCCGCGACTGCCGCAACGCGGCCGTGTTTTTATTCAGGTCATTCGTGGCGACGAACAACGCGGGGCCTATCTCGTTTTCGATGGCAACGCGAGTTGAAACGGTAAACCAGCGTGCGCGGGGTGTGACGCTTGATTGCGGCATAAGGCCAAGAACCCTCACCCCAACCCTCCCCCTGAGTCCAGGGAGAGGGGGTAAAAGCAGAGTCGCCACAAACGCGAGTTATACGCCGTGCGCGTCGTCATTGCTCCTGACAAATTCAAAGGTTGCCTGGACGCCCAAAGCGTATGCAGCGCCATCGCCGCCGGGTGGAAACGCGCCGATCCCCATGCGGAGCCTGATCTGTGTCCGATGGCTGATGGCGGCGAAGGAATCGTGGCGGCGCTGGTCGCCGCGACCGGCGGGCGCATGATAATTCGTCGCGTCACCGGGCCGCTGCCGGAAATGAAAGTTGACGCCGCGTTTGGAATGCTCGGGGATGGACGAACGGCGGTGGTTGAGATTGCCGCCGCCTGCGGGTTGGCGCTTCTCAAGCCAGAAGACCGCGATCCGATGGCGACCACTTCCTTCGGAGCCGGCGAACTCATCTGCGGCGCCATCGACGCCGGCGCTAAACACATCATCGTCGGACTCGGCGGAAGCGCAACCATCGATTGCGGGATTGGAATCGCACAGGCGTGCGGATTAACCGTCTTGCTTGCCGGCGGCGAACTCGTCAGCCCCACCGAGCCGCTGACCGGCGCTGATCTGGAAAAAGTCATTTTCATCAAGCATGGTCGCGGCGGGAAGGTCGATCGCATCACGCTGTCGGCGGCCTGTGATGTGAACAATCCCCTCTGCGGGCCTAACGGCGCCGCCGCTATATTCGGACCTCAGAAAGGCGCGACGCCGGAACAGGTGATGTGGTTCGATCGAACACTGGCGCGACTCGCTGAGCGAACCGGCCATCAGCAACTGGCGTTGGCTCCCGGCGCCGGCGCTGCCGGTGGGCTTGGATTTGCATTGCTCGCTTATTTTGGCGCGTCGCTTAAACCGGGAATCGAGATTGTCATTGAGGCCGTGAAACTAGAAGAGCGGCTGCGAGGAGCGGATTTGTGCATCACCGGCGAGGGCCGATTGGATGCGCAGAGCTTCATGGGCAAAACGGTGGGCGGCGTGGCTGGATTGTGCAGGAAGATGGGTGTGAAATGCGTTGCCATCGCGGGATCGGTGGAGGCAACTGACGGCCTGGTTGCGGCTTATGCGATCTCTGATGGCGATATTTCAATTGAGGAATCAATGGTGCGGGCGGCGGAATTAATCGCGGACACCGCTGAATCATTGGCGCGGCGCGAATTCAAATCGGGTAGTGGATGTTGATAACAATCAAACCGCTTCCTCCACCAACTCCCCTTCCAACACCTTCGGCCCCTTCTCAAACGTGAAGTCATGTTTGGAGCTGCTCGCGCCGACTTTCACCGTATCACCCGAACCAAATTCCCCGCTCAAAATCCGGCTGGCCAGCGGGTTCTCGATCCGTTGCTGAATCACCCGCTTCAGCGGGCGGGCGCCGTACTGGGGGTCGTAACCTTCCTCGGCAAGCAGTGCGGTCGCCGGCTCGGTGACGACCAACTTCATGCCGCGGTTCTGCAAGCGCCGGCCCAGTAGTTCCAATTGCACGTCAACGATCCGGGCCAGGTGCTCCTTGCCGAGCGAATGAAACAGGATGATCTCGTCGATTCGATTGAGAAACTCGGGGCGAAACGCATCCTTGAGCAGCGCCTTGACGCGAGCCTCCACTTCCCAGCCTTCGGCATTCTCGCCGGCCAGAAGCTGAATCTCTTTACCGCCGATGTTGCTGGTCATCACGATGACTGCGTTCTTAAAACTCACGGTGCGGCCGTGGCCGTCGGTCAGGCGGCCGTCATCCAGAACCTGGAGCAGGACATTAAACACATCGCGGTGCGCCTTTTCGATTTCATCAAATAGAATAACGCAATAAGGACGGCGGCGCACGGCTTCGGTGAGTCGGCCGCCCTCGTCATAGCCGACGTATCCGGGCGGCGCGCCGATGAGCCGGGCAACCGAATGTTGTTCCATGAACTCGCTCATGTCGATGCGCACCATGGCGTTTTCGTCATCAAACATGAATTCCGCCAGCGCCTTGCACAACTCGGTTTTGCCCACGCCCGTCGGGCCGAGGAACATGAACGACCCAATCGGCCGGCTCTCCTCGCCCAGGCCCGCGCGATTGCGCCGCACGGCATCGGCGATGGCGCGCACCGCCTGCTCCTGCCCGATGACGCGCTTGGCCAGTCGCTCTTCCATATGTACCAATTTGTCGCGTTCGCCCTCCAACATGCGGGTGACGGGGATGTGGGTCCAGCGGCTTACCACGTCCGCGATTTGCTCAGCGCCGACTTCTTCCTTTACCAGTCCCCCGCCGGCGGCCAGCTTCGCCAGCTTCTGTTCGTTCTCCTTGAGCTGCTGCCGCATCTTCGGCAACTCGCCGTATTGGATGCGCGCGGCCGTCTCCAGGTTGCCCTGGCGCGTCGCCTGCTCAAGTTCGGTCTGCTTGCGCTCGATTTCGGCGCGGAGATTCTTGATTGCATCCATCGCTCCTTTTTCATTTTCCCACCGCGCGGTTAAGCCACGGTTTCGCTCCTGTAAATCGGCCAAATCTTTTTCCGCCTTGGCGAGTTGCACCTTGCTGGCGGCGTCCTTTTCCTTCCGCAGCGCTTCAATTTCGATCTGAAGCTGCATCATGCGGCGGCGGATTTCGTCCAGCTCCGCCGGCATGGAATCATTCTCAATGCGCAAACGGCTGGCCGCTTCGTCTATCAGGTCAATTGCCTTGTCCGGCAGGAAGCGATCGCTGATATAGCGATGGCTCAGCGTCGCCGCCGCGACAATCGCCGCGTCGGTGATGCGCACGCCGTGATGCGTCTCATAGCGCTGTTTAAGCCCGCGCAGGATGGCGATGGTGTCTTCCACAGTCGGCTCGCCCACGACAATCGGCTGAAACCGCCGTTCCAGTGCGGCATCTTTTTCGATGTGCTTGCGATACTCGTCCAGCGTCGTCGCGCCGATGGTTCGCAATTCTCCGCGCGCCAGGGCCGGCTTGAGCAGATTGCCCGCATCCATCGACCCTTCGGCCCGGCCGGCGCCGACCACCGTGTGCAGCTCGTCGATGAAGAGAATAATGCCGCCTTCGCTTTGCGTGACTTCCTTAATGACCGCCTTGAGCCGGTCTTCGAA
>Ga0208589_1000811_pt1 | contig 13754 bp, 15 predicted proteins | sample NGESurshal092012_2_FD_184486 | JGI IMG/M metagenome (GOLD analysis project Ga0208589, IMG submission 184486) | Arctic peat soil microbial communities from Barrow, Alaska - NGEE Surface sample F53-2 shallow-092012 (SPAdes) | ecosystem: Environmental > Terrestrial > Soil > Wetlands > Peat ... | reverse complement strand
CACTGCCGCCATGCGCAGCCTCGGCGGCCGCAGCAACGCGCTCGCTCGCGTCCGCGAGCTCGTAGATCGGCGCGCGCTCGTCGCCTGAGTAGTCCTCGATCGAGCAGCCCGCGAGCCCGGCCTCGAGCGCGAGCTTGACGGTCTCCCCCACGCCAGCCGCGTCTGTCGCGAAGCAGTTCTCGAGGTCTGCCGAGACGGGCACGCCGGCAGCGGCGACGATCGCCGCCGCGTTCGCGAGCGTCTGCTCGCGCGTCAGCGTGCCATCGAGCTTGCCGAGCGTCGCCGCCGCGCCGCTGCTAGTCGTCGCAAGTGCCTCGAAGCCGAGCGATGCGAGCAGCTTCGCCGAGCCGCGATCCCACGGGTTCGGCATCAGTAGCGGACGCTCACCGTGGTGCAGCTCCAAGAATTGACGCGCGTGTTCGGCCTGCTCACTCACCGCTTCCTCCTCTGTTCGCTGACGTCCTTGAGAAGATCTCACAGACTCAAGCGCACGAGCGAGCCGCTCGCGCGATCAACGACAGACAGATCGGAGCCACGCGTTGAGCCCAGATGACCAGGACCCCTCGCTTCCCAGCCTGCAACGCGACGGCGACGTCTTCGTGCTGAGCCTCGGCGACGGCGAGAACCGCTTCAACGCAGGCTCGCTCGACGCGCTCGAGGCGTGCCTCGATGAGGTGCAGGCAGCATCAGCGCCGCGCGCGCTCGTGACGAGCGCGAGCGGCAAGATCTGGTCGAACGGCCTCGACCTCGAGTGGATGGGCGCCAACCAGGATCAGATCGCGACGTTCGTGCCGCGTGTGCACGAGTTGCTCGCGCGCATGCTCGAGCTCGACGTGCCGACGATCGCGGCGCTGCAGGGCCACACGTTCGCCGCCGGCGCGATGCTCGCGCTCGCGCACGACCAGCGCGTGATGCGCGCCGATCGCGGCTTCTTCTGCCTGCCCGAGGTCGACATCGGGATCCCATTCACGCACGGCATGAACGCGCTGATCGCCGCACGGCTGAGCCCACAGGCAGCGCACGAGTCGATGACGACCGGGCGGCGCTACGGCGGGATGGACGCGCAGGCGGCCGGAATCGTCGAGGAGGCCGTCGAGGCCGATCGGGTCCTGCCGCGCGCGATCGAGCTCGCGGCGGCACTCGCCGCGAAGAACCCGGCGACGCTCGGCGCGATCAAGCGGCGCCTCTATGCGCCCGCGCTCGCGGCGCTGCGCGACAGTGACGCGAACGCGCTTACCGGTGCCGGCTAACGGCGCGGGCTAAGCGCGGACGAGCTCGAGTAGCGGCGCCACGAGCGCCGGCGGCGCCGCGAGGATGCCCCACGGCAGCTCGCCGTCGGCCGGTAGCTCGTGGATCTCGAGGCCGGCGCGCTCACAGACGAGCGCTCCCGCGGCAATGTCCCACTGCTTGACCGAGCGCTCATAGTAGGCGTCGAAGCGTCCCGCCGCCGTCCACGCCAGGTCGAGCGCAGCGCTGCCGAAGCGGCGGACGTCGCGTGCGCGCGGCACGAGGCGCTCGAACACCTGCGCCTGCGCGCGGCGCACGTCTGCGTCGTAGGCGAATCCGGTCGCGACCATCGCGCTCGCGAGCACGTCATCGTGCCCATCTGCGGGGCTCGGCTCGTGCTCGGGATCGGCCCCGGCGCGCACGCTCAGCTCGACGACGCCGTCGGCCCCAAGTAGCCGGGCAGGGCCACCGCGCGTCGCGCTGAACAGCTCGTCGCGATTCGGGTCGAACACGGCCCCGGCGATCGTCCCGTCACCGTCGCCGACGGCGACGCTGACACACCACTGCGGGATGCCAAAGAGGAAGTTGACGGTGCCGTCGAGCGGGTCGACGACCCAGCGCAGCCCGCTCGTGCCCTGCTCGGACTCACCGTCCTCCTCGCCGAGGAAGCCGTCGTCGGGGCGGCGCTCGCGTAGCAGCTCGCGAATCGCGCGCTGCGAGGCGACGTCGGCTTCGCTGACGAGATCTGTCGGCGTGCTCTTGCTCGTCACCTCGCGCTCGGCGCCGTGGCGCACGCGCTCGAGCAGCAGCGCTCCGGCCATGCGCGCCGTCTCGCTTGCCAGCTCGAGCAGCTCAGCTTCCTGCGCCGGCATCGAGGAATCATCGGAGCGTGCCGTCTCACTCACGGCAGCTCGGGTGGGCGCTGCGCGTCCCACGGGCGCTCGGCCTCGATTTGCGCGGCGAGCGAGAGCAGCGTCGCCTCATCGTTGAAGCGCCCGACGAGCTGCACGCCGCGCGGCAGGCCGTCAGCGCCGAGTCCCGCCGGGACGGACGCCGCGGGCTGTCCGGTGACGTTCCACACGCCGTTGTACGGGACCATCGCGGCGACGGCATTGAGCGTCCATAGCGCTCCGCGCCCCTGCAGCTGCCCGATCCGCGGCGGTGCGCTCGCCGTGGCCGGCGTCAGCAGCACGTCGCAGTCGTCGAAGACGCCGTTCAGTCGCCGTGTGAACTCGGCCTCGGCCGCCATCGAGCGCTCGAGCAGCGGCGCGCCGACGAGCTCGCCGAGCCGCGCCATGCCACGCGTGCGCCGTTCGAGACGCTCCGGGTGAGCGAGGCCGCGCGCGTCGTCGCGTACGCCACACAGATAACGCGGGACAAGCGCTAGGAACGTGCCCATTCCGTAGTCGGGGTCGCGCTCGGAGACCTCGTGCCCGAGCGAGCTCAGCAGCTCCACGGTCTCGCGCAGCGCGCGCTCGCCGTCGCCGTCGAGCTTGCCGATCGTGCCCGGCGGAAAGCGCGTCGAGAAGGCGATCCGCAAGCGCCCAGGCGGCGTCGCGGCCGACTGCACGAACGGGACAGGCGGCACCGGCGCGCGATCGAGATCGACCTCGCTCGCCCCCGAGACGACATCGTGGAACAGCGCCGTGTCGGCGACGCGCCTGCTCAGCACGCCGTTGACCGACAGGCCGTTCCAGGCGCGCGGGCGCGGCGCCAACGGGATGCGCCCGCGCTGCGGCTTCAGGCCGAACAGCCCGCACCAAGCCGACGGGATGCGGATCGAGCCGGCGCCGTCCGAGCCGAGCGCAGCGCCGACGAGGCCGGCGGCGACGGCCGCCGCGCTGCCGCCGCTCGAGCCGCCCGGCGCGCGCTGCAAGTCCCACGGATTGCGCGTGACGCCGAACGTCGCCGTCTCGGTGAACGGCCAGATGCACAGCTCCGGGACGTTCGTCTTGCCGATGATCACTGCGCCGGCTGCGCGCAAGCGGCGCACGACCTCGGCGTCGGCCGCAGCCGGACGCTCGACGGCGTTCGTGCCGAGCATCGTCGGCTCACCGGCGACGTCGATGTCGTCCTTGACCGCGAACGGAACGCCGAGCAGCGGCCGCCCACCACCTGCCCCCCGCCGCGCGTCGGCCTGCTCAGCTTCGAGCAGCGCACGCTCGGCGAACACGACCCTGAATGCGCCAAATGTCGGCTGCGTGCGCTCGATGCGGCGGAGGTATAGCTCGACGAGCTCTCGCGAGGAGATCTCGCCGGCGGCGATCAAATCTGCCTGGCGCGCAATTCCGGCGAAAGCGATCTCCGATCCGTCCATCTGCGCGTGAATCTATTGAAAAGCCGAACCGATGCGCCGACCGTGGGCTTAGGATGTCCGCGAAGCGGCATGCGGGGTCGTGGGGAATGGTCGACGGCCATCGGAGGCTCCGCACGACGCGGACAGTCCCATTCGGAAAATCCGCAAAAGGGAGCGTGTTGCGTGTCCTATCCAGTCACGTTCGAGGCCGACTACAAAGAGCAGCACAGCCGGCTGACGACGTTTTTTAGAATTATTTTGATTATTCCGGTCGCGATCGTGCTGTACGTGTTCGGGATCGTCGCCAGCATCGCGATCGTGATCGCGTGGTTCGCAATCGTGATCACGGGGCGCTATCCGAAGGGCCTGTACGACTTCGTTGCGAACTTCAATCGCTTCGTCGCGCGTGTGACGGCCTACGGCGTGCTGCTGACCGACGTCTATCCGCCGTTCAGCGGCGAGGCCGATGCGAGCTACCCCGTGCGGATGGACTTCGCCGGCCCGCTCGAGAAATACAGCCGCTTGAAGACCTTCTTCCGCGGTCTGCTCGCGATCCCGATCATGATCATGCGCTACGTGATGGGCCTGCTGCTCGAGATCGGCGCGTTCGCGGCGTGGTTCGTGATTCTGATCACCGGCAAGATGCCACGCGGACTGTTCGACCTGATGGTGCTCGCGAACTCCTACACGGCGCGCAGCGACGCATATCTGTACCTGCTGACCGAGACCTACCCCCCGTTCCAGGACGAAACGACACGCACCGCCGGAACCGCAGGGCCGACGATCCCGGAGATGCCTTCGCCCTCATAGGCGGTCCGCTACTAGACGGCCGATGACCAAGCCTCGCAAGGACGCACGGCACGTGGCGTGCTCTGCACGCGAGTGCCCGAGGACGCCGCGAGGCGCAGGTCAGCGGTCGTCTAGACCGGTGTGACGGCGTTGTGCTTGGCTGGCCACGTCCGCCGCTTCGAGGCAGCCTGCGCGAAGCGGCGGATCAGCTCCTCGCGCAGCTGCGCAGGCTCGATCACGGCGTCGATCACAAGCTCTGAGGCGAGGTGGAGGATGTCGATGTCCTCTGCGTACTCCGTGCGCAGCTCCTCTGTGCGCTTCGCACGCTCGTCGGGATCGTCGATCGCCTGCAGCTGGTTGAAGTAGACCGCGTTGATCGCCGCCTGCGGACCCATCACGGCGATCGACGCGCTCGGCAGCGCCAGGCAGCAGTCGGGCTCGAACGCAGGGCCGGCCATCGCATAGAGACCGGCGCCGTAGGCCTTACGCACGACGACCGACAGCTTCGGCACGGTCGCCTCGCTGACGGCGCTGATCATCTTCGCGCCGTGGCGAATGATGCCTTCGCGCTCGACCTGCGTACCGATCATGAAGCCCGGCACGTCGGCGAGGAACAGCAGCGGCACGTTGAACGCGTTGCACGTCCAGATGAAGCGCGCCGCCTTGTCGGCCGAGTCGCCGAACAGCACGCCGCCCTTGTGCTTCGGCTGGTTCGCGACGATCCCGACCGCCTCGCCGTCGAGCCGCGCGAAGCCGACGATCAGCTCCTTCGCCCAGCGCGGGTGGATCTCCAGCAGCGAGTCCTCGTCGACGAGCGCTGCGATCAGCGCCTTCATGTCAAACGGCTTGTTCTCATCCGCCGGGATCAGCTCGGCGATCGTCTGGCCACCCGGCGCAGCGCCGGCCTGGACCGCGGCAGCGCCCGGCGGCTTCTGCTCCCAGTTGCTCGGCAGGTAGGAGAGGTAGCGTCGCGCCGTCGCGATCCCGTCCTCGTCTGACTTGACGAGCTGATGCCCGCATCCGGAGACGCCCGTGTGCATCCGCGCGCCGCCCATCTCCTCGAGCGTGACCTTCTCGCCGATCACCATCTCGGCCATCCGCGGCGAGCCGAGGTACATCGACGCGTTGCCCTCGCGCATGATCACGATGTCGCAGAAGGCCGGGATGTACGCCCCGCCGGCCGCGCTCGGCCCGAACAGCACGCAGACCTGCGGCACGACGCCCGAGAGCTTGACCTGGTTGTGAAAGATCCGCCCTGCGCCGCGGCGACCCGGGAACATCTGCACCTGCTCGGTGATCCGTGCGCCGGCCGAGTCGACGAGGTAGACCATCGGCACGGCGAGGCTGATCGCACGCTCCTGGATGCGCAGGATCTTCTCGACCGTCTTCGGGCCCCACGAGCCGGCCTTGACCGTCGGGTCGTTCGCCATCAGCGCCACAGGACGTCCGTCGATCGCGCCGACGCCCGTGACGACACCGTCCGCGCCAAGTCCGTCCTGGAGCCAGTTCGCAAGCAGCGCCTCCTCGGAGAAGCTGCCTTCGTCGAGCAGCAGCGCGATCCGCTCGCGCACGCCCAGCTTGCCCTGCTCGCGCGACTTCTCGTGGTGGCGCTGAGGGCCCCCGGCGAGCGCCCGCTCGATCGCCTCCTGCAATGAGCTCATCTGGCTGGGCCGCCTAGAGCGCCACGTTCATCTGCGGCGCCTCGCCCGAGTAGTCGTAGAAGCCCTTGCCGGCCTTCTTGCCGAACCAGCCGGCGCTGAGCATCTTGCGCAGCGTCGGCGGACGCGCGAAGCGGCGCTCGCGGAACTCGTCGAACAGCACGTCGCAGATCGAGCCGAGCGTGTCCAGCCCGACGAAGTCGGCGAGCGTCAGCGGACCCATCGGGTGCCCGGCGCCGGCCTTCATCGCCTCGTCGATCTCCTCGATCGAGCCGACGCCCTCTTCGAGCGCGCGCATCGCGTCGAGCATGTACGGCACGAGCAGGCGATTGACGATGAACCCGGCCTTGTCCTTTGTCGGGATCGCGAGCTTGCCCTCCGAGCGCGCGAACTCGAGCGCCGTCTCGAACGCTTCGTCGCTGCTCGTCACGCAGCGCACGACCTCGACGAGCTTCATCACCTGCGCCGGGTTGAAGTAGTGCAGGCCGACGAAGCGCTCCGGGCGCCCCGTCGCGGCAGCCTGGTCGATCACCGACAGCGACGAGGTGTTCGTCGCGAAGACGGCCTCGGCCTTGACGATCTCGTCGACCTCCTTCCACATCTCGAGCTTCAGCGCGAGGTTCTCCGTGATCGCCTCGATCACGAGATCGCAGTCGGCCAGCTCGCGGTAGTGCGTCGTCGCGCTGATCCGCGCGCGAACCGCATCCGCGTCCTCCTGGCTCGACTTGCCCTTCTCGACGGCGCGCGCGAGCTGCTTCTCGATCTTGCCGACGCCCTTCGCGAGCGTCGCCTCGTCGACCTCGCGCAGCACGACCTCGTAGCCGGACTGCGCGGCGACCTGAGCGATGCCGTGCCCCATCAACCCTGCTCCAAGCACTCCGACCTTCTTAATCTGCTGCGCCATTGGACCTCCGCTCGTGATCTCCCGTTGCCGGGAGCCTAGTACGATCGCGGCGATGAGCATCGTCCTCAGCGAAGACCGCGGCGCCGTCCGCCACATCGTGCTGAACCGCGCCGAGAAGCGCAACGCGATGAACCAGGAGCTGCTGCGCGCGTTGGGCGCGGAGCTGCGCGCCGCGGCGGCCGACGAGGCCGTCCACTGCGTCGTGCTGCGCGGCGAAGGCCCCGTCTTCTCCGCCGGTGTCGACCTCGGCGAGCTCGCCGAATCGGCCGGGCAGCCGGGTCATCTGAGGCCGTTTCGCAAAGTCTTCCTCGACTGCCCGAACCTCTGCGAAGAGATGGCCAAGCCGGTTGTCTGCCAGATCCATCGAACGTGCGTCGGCGGCGCGCTCGAGGTCGCGCTCGGCTGCGACTTGCGGATCGCCGCCGACGACGCTCAGTTCAGCCTGCCTGAGGTCAAGTTCGGGATCATCCCGGACGTCGGCGGCTCCACGCGGCTGCCGGCCGTCGTCGGCCTCGGCCGTGCGAAGGAGCTGATCATGACCGCGCGCACGATCGACGCAGCCGAGGCAGAGCGCATCGGCCTCGTCAACCGCGTCGTGCCCGCCGCGGAGCTCGACGCGGCCACGCAGGCGCTCGTCGATGAGCTGCTTGCCAACTCGCACATCGCCGTCGGCCGCGCCAAGCGCGTGATCGACGCCTCAGCACGTCCAGCCCTCGCGCAGACACTCGAGATGGAGGTCGCCGTGCAGGAGTACTGCGTCGCCGCCGCCCGAGAGAGCGCGCGCGAAGCAGCCTCCCCTTCCTAGCGGTCCGTCGACCAAGCGGAGCAAGGACGCAGGGAACGTGGCGTGCTCTTGCGCGCGAGCGACCGAGGACGCCGCTCCGCGCCGCGTCGACGGGCCGCTAGTTCCACTCGACGGGGCCGGCGACGAGCGTATGGCTGCCGAGCGGGCGGCCGAGGATCTCCTGCGCCCGGCGCGCGCACGCGAGCAACGCCGGCAGGTCGATGCCCGTCTCGATGCCCATCTCGTGCAGCATCGAGACGAGGTCCTCAGTCGCGATGTTGCCCGTCGCGCCGGCCGGCACCGGACAGCCGCCGAGCTCGCCGAAGCTCGACTCGAAGCTCTCGACGCCGGCCTCGAGCGCGGCGAGCACGTTCGCGAGGCCCTGCCCGCGCGTGTTGTGGAAGTGCGCCGTCAACTCCACGTCGACCCCGAGCGACGCTTTCGCGAGCGCGAAGAACTCGCTCACCTGGCGTGGGTTCGCCATCCCCGTCGTGTCGCCGAAGCCGACCTCCTGCGCGCCCGCGTCGCGCAAGCGCGCGGCGATCTCGAGCACGCGCTCCGGCGCGACGTGGCCCTCGTACGGACAACCGAACGATGTCGAGATGACGCCCTCGCAGCGCATCCCCGCCTCGCGTGCTCGGCCGAGGACGAGCTCGAGCGCCTCGAGCGACTCGTCGACCGAGCGGTTCACGTTCTTGCGGTTGTGCGTCTCGGAGGCCGACAGGAAGACGTTGACCTCGTCGATCTCCGCACGCTGCTCGAGCGCGGCGTCGAGCCCACGTGCGTTCGGCACGAGCACGCTCACGGCGACTCCGTCGGGCACATCGATGCGCTCGAGCACCTGCGCCGCGTCGGCGAGCTGCGGAATCACGTCGGCGCGCACGAAGCTCGTCACCTCGATCCGCCGCAAGCCCGTTCGCGCGAGCGCGTCAATCAGCTCGACCTTCTGGCCCGTCGCGATCGTCTCCGGCTCGTTCTGAAAGCCGTCGCGCGGGCCGACCTCCCTGATCCTCACGGTCTTCGGCGTCGCCTCCATCGCTACGCAACGATAGGGGCGTCAGCGCGCATTCGCGGCGAGCTCGCGCAGGCCCTCGAGTGCGATGAGACGCGCGGCGACGCGCGGATCGTGCGCAGGCGTTTCCTCCAGCCACCCCTCGAGCAGCGGCACGATCGCGGCACATGCTTCGCCGATCGTCGCGCCGTGCTGCTCGGAATCGACCTCGAGTGCCCTCGCAGCGCCGTCCCAGCCGATCGCGTCGAGGAGTGCCCAGCACCGTTCCGTCCGCGCGCGCGGCAGCGCGATCTCATGCGGGCGCCAGTCGCGCGTGACGAGCGCTCCCGCCGTCGTCTCGGCATCGGCCGCCAAGAGCGTCAACAGACCCTGCCGAAGGCCGGAGATGATCACCGGATCGAGCCTCAAGGCGTAATCACAGCGTGAACTTAGACGCCCTCGACCGGCATCGGCGCCGAGGCGAGCGTTGTGAACGGTTCGTTACCGTGACAGTTGTCACGGTTGAATTGAATCGAGCGGCTCAGACGACCGCGGTCACGTCGCGCTCAGGGCCTACCCGCCAGCTCGACCGCTTCGACGGCCTTTGCGAGTTCGACCAGCGACACGCCCAGCGCCTTCGTCACCTTGCGGATCGTGTCCCAGCCTGGCGAGGACTGCCCGAGCTCGATGCGCGCGAGCGAGCCCGTCGTCAGCCCAGCGTGGAACGCCAGCGCTTCCCGCGTGAGGTGGCGATCCTCGCGCAGGCGACGCAACGCCGACGCGAGCGCCGGGTCTGGTTTAGGAGCGCGCGGCACCGCCGACAACATGCCAGCCGCATGTATCAAGGTCCATGCATTTGACTAGATGGGATTGGCCGCATACGATCCGCGATATGTCGGACCCGGATATCGGAACGCTGTGCGTCCGCTTCTCGGTCGAAGAGCACCGGCTGCTCGAGGACTTCGCGCGCATCTCCGGCGTGACCGTCGAGGGGCTCATTCGTGAGGCTCTCTTCCTGCCGCCGCTCGAAGCCCGCGACCGCCAACACCTGCGAGTCGTCCGCAGCGCCACGACGCAACGCGGCGAGGCACCGGCGATCCACGCCGCAGCGAAGGGCCGGCGCGGAGCCGTCCTCGCCACCGCCCCGAGATCGCCCGTACGCCCAGTCGTCGCGCGACGCGACTAGCTCCAGAGCGCCGCCGCTTCAGCTCGCTCATCCGAGCTGATCTCGTTTGAAACCTGTCCCGTCCAGGGATGCGTACGACTGCTGTTGCCGGCTGGCTCGATCTCATTCCCATACGAACATATGTTCGCATAGGCGTCAAGCTCCGCTCAGCTGCCGCGGTCGCGCTTGAGCCTATACTCGCCGCGATGCCATCCCCGGACCTAGAGCCAGTCGCGATCATCGGAGCATCCGGGGCGCTCGGCTTCGGACTCGCCGTCCGGCTTGCTCGCACCGGCGTACCGATCGCGATCGGCTCGCGCGACGCAGGGCGCGCCGAGGAAGCCGCCGAGCGCGCGAGAGAGACGGTCCCCGGCGCCGCTTGCACTGCCCACGAGAACGCCGACGCCGCGCGCGCGGCGGCGATCGTGATCCTCAGCGTGCCGTTTCGAAACCACTCTGAGACGCTGACGAACCTCAGGGATGTGCTGACACCTGGACAGCTCTTGATCGACGCGACCGTGCCGCTCGCCGCGGCCGTCAGCGGCAAGGCCACGCGGATGCTCGGCGTGTGGCAGGGCTCCGCCGCGCAGCAGGCCGCCGAGATGGTGCCCGACGGGGTGCGTGTCGTCTCGGCGCTGCACACGATCAGCGCCGCTTCGCTGAGCGACCTCGAGCACCCGCTTGAACAAGACGTGCTGCTGTGCGGCGACAAGCGCGCTGACAAGCAGCAGGCGGCGCGGCTGATCGAGCGGATCGACGGCCTGCGCTGCGTCGACACGGGGCGCCTCGAGATGGCGCGCATCACCGAGTCGCTGACGGCGCTGCTGATCGGCGTCAACTCGCGCTACAAGGTGCACGCCGGGATCCGCTTGACCGGCCTGCCCGACCCCGACTGGGAGTGAACGCGCTCAGCCCGTCCGACGGCGAGGTCGTCGTGCTCGCGGGTGGCACCGGCGGCGCCAAGCTCGCCCGCGGCATGCTCGACGTCGTCGGCGCACAGCGGCTCAGTGTCCTCGTCAACACGGGCGACGACATCGAGATCTACGGCGCGCACGTCTCGCCCGACCCCGATCTCGTGTCCTTCTGGCTCGCGGACTCGATCGACGAGCGCGGCTGGGGCCTGCACGAGGACAGCTTCGTCGTGATGGACGCCCTGCGCGCGCTCGGCGCGGATATCTGGTTCAACCTCGGCGACCGCGATCTCGCGTGGTGCATCGAGCGCGCGCGAATGCTCGCAGAGGGGCTCTCGCCGACGGCCGCGCTCGCGCGGCTGAACGCGAGCGTCGGCCTCGGCGCGAGCGTGCTGCCGATGAGCGACGATCCCGTGCGCACCTGGGTGCGCACGGGCGACGGCTGGCGCTCCTTCCAGGAGTTCATGATCCGCGACCGCGCCGCAGGCCCCGTCGAGGGCCTCGAGTTCCGCGGCGCCGAGCAGGCACGAGCAAGCGAGCAAGCGCTCGACGCGATCGCGCGCGCCGACGCGATCGTGATCGGGCCGTCAAACCCGCTCGCTTCGATCGCGCCGATCCTCGCCGTGCCGGGCATCCGCGAGGCGCTCGCCGCGACGCGCGCGCCCGTCGTCGCCGTCAGCCCGATCGTCGGCGGCGAGGTCTTGAAGGGCCCGACCGCCTCGTTCATGGCCTTCGCCGCGCTCGACTGCAGCGCTCGCGGCGTCGCCGACTTCTACGGCGAGCTGCTCGACGGGATCGTCGCCGACGAGAGCGCCGGGCTAAGCCTGCCGGCGTTGCAACTCGACACACGGCTGAGCGACGCATCCTCGCGCGCGACCGTCGCCAAGCAGACGCTCGACTTCGCGCTGGCCCTCGCGTAGCCGCACTATCGTGGGCGCGATGCGCACCGTCGCGATCCTCCCCGTGAAGCGCTTCGCCTCAGCCAAGTCGCGGCTCGGCGCGAGCGTCGAGGACACGCTGCGCGAACGGCTCGCGCGCGCGATGGTCTCCGACGTGCTTCGCGCGCTCGCCGAAAGCGCCGCGATCGAGCGCACGATCGTGGTCACGCGCGAGCAGAGCTTGCGCGAGGCCGCCGAGCAGCGTGGCGCGCTAATGATCGACGACACCGCTGAGCTCGGCCAGTCGGCGGCCGTCGCGCTCGGCATCGACCACGCGCTCGCCGATGGCGCCGAGCGCGTGCTCTGTGTGCCCGGCGACTGTCCTGCGCTCGATCCAGCCGAGCTCGACACGCTGATCCAAGCGAGCGACGCGCGAGCGCTACGCCCGCACGTCGTGATCGTGCCCGATCGCCATGGGACCGGGACGAACGGCTTGCTGCTCGCGCCGCCCGAAGCGATCGCGCCGAGCTTCGGCGCCGACAGCTGCGCGCGCCATCAAGGCCTCGCGCGAGACGCGGGCGTGGAGTGTGCCCTCGAACACCCTTCCTCGCTGCTGCTCGATATCGACACGGGCGCCGACCTCGCCGCCCTGCGCGAGCGCCTCGACGGGGCAGCCGGCGGCGCGCCACTCACGCGCGCCGTGCTTGCACAACCCGAACAACAATTAATAAAAACGATCATTACCGCCAGTTGAGCGAGCCGGCGCCGTGCCCAGCCTGAGCGCCCGTGCCGTTGCCGGCCTGCCTGAGCTGCACGCCGGTGACGACCTCGCCGGCCTGATCGTCGCCGCGGTCGACGAAGAAGGTAAGCAACTGCGCGACGGACAGCTCCTCGTGATCGCGCACAAGGCCGTTTCGAAGTCCGAGGGCGCAATCGTCTCGCTGCGCGATGTCGAGGCCGGCGAGCGCGCAGAGCAGCTTGCGGCGCAGGCCGCCGCCGGGCATGAGCGCGACGCGCGCGCGATCCAGGTCGTGCTCGACGAGTCCGAGCAGATCGTTCGCGCCGAGCGCGGCGTGCTGATCGCGCGCACGCGGCATGGCTTCGTCTGCGCGAACGCAGGCGTCGACGCCTCGAACTCGGCCGACCCCGAAACGCTGATCGTGCTGCCGCGCGATCCCGATGGCTCCGCGCGGCGGATCCGCGCGCGGCTTCGCGAGCTTTGCGGCGCAAGCCTCGGCGTGCTGATCACCGACAGCTTCGGCCGCGCCTGGCGCCACGGCCAGGTCGACGTGACGATCGGCCTCGCCGGCATGCTCGCGCTCGACGACTGGCGCGGGCTGACCGACTCGAGCGGGCTGCAGTTGCGTGCGACATGGCTCGCCGTCGCCGACGCCGCCGCTGCGCTCGGCGAGCTCGCGCGCGCGAAGGACTCGAGTGAGCCAGTCGTGATCGTCGACGGTCTCGAGCGCTTCCTCACCGACGACGACGGCCCCGGCGCTGCCGCGCTGCTGCGCCCGCTCGACGAGGACATGTTCCGCTGAGACGCCCGCCAGCGCGGCCCGACTGCGCGGCCGAGCGGCCGGCCGGTCCGGCGTGAAGCGCGCGCTCGAGCTAGCGCTCGCCCTTCGCGATCCGCGACCAGAAGCGGACGAACTCGCGCTCGTGGCCGAGGCCGCATTCGAGCGCCAGGCGCTGGCCTTCAGGGAGCACGTCGACCGCCTTGTGCAACTCCTCGTATTCCGCCAGGCGGCGCTTGTGCGCCTCCAGCTGCGTCACCGCGAGCTTCGCCGGATCGCCACCGAAGAACAGCTTCAGCGTCGCCGCATCGCGCATTTCGTAGTTCTCGCTGCTCGCCGGCTCGCTGCGCCATTGCTCGAGCAGCTCGCGCCCGCGCTTCGTCAGCCGGTAGATCCGCCGGCGCCTGCCCGTCTCCTCCTGGCGCTCGTCGAGCAGCCCCTCCGCGGCGAGCCGCGCGCACTCCGTGTAGAGCTGCGTGTGCGGGACCGTCCAGAAGTTGTTCGTGCTCACCTGCGCGATCCGCTTGAGGTCATATGGCGTTGCCGGTTCGCCCTGCTCGAGCAGCCCGAGCACGATGTACGACGTCTCCGTCAGACGCGGCGCGACAGCGGTGCTTGACATGCCCGGCAGCGT
>Ga0208589_1000809_pt1 | contig 13773 bp, 14 predicted proteins | sample NGESurshal092012_2_FD_184486 | JGI IMG/M metagenome (GOLD analysis project Ga0208589, IMG submission 184486) | Arctic peat soil microbial communities from Barrow, Alaska - NGEE Surface sample F53-2 shallow-092012 (SPAdes) | ecosystem: Environmental > Terrestrial > Soil > Wetlands > Peat ... | reverse complement strand
GTTTGGTCACGGCGGGCCTGTCGCCGCGCGTCTTGCAGGAGGTGGACGGGCTTCGCGCCTACGACACGTTCGATGTGCTAGGCTCCGCCGCCTATGCGCTGACACGGCGCACGCGCGACGACCGGGCGCACCGCTTCCGCCACGACAACGCCGCCTGGCTCAGCATCATGCCGCCGGATTCGCGGGCGGCGGTGGAGGCGCTGGCCGGACAGTTCGCCCGCGGCGGCACGGAGGAACTGGAGACGCCCGACGTGCTCCGCGTGCCCGCCGTGGCACGCGCCGGCGGACTGGCGGCCCTAAAGAAACTGGGCTCGCCGGCGGACGTGCTCCGGCAGACACGAGAGCGGCTATTCGCCGCATGAGTGCGGGTGAACTCCCGAACGGCTGGCGGTGGGCGAAGGTGGGAGATGTGTGCGAACTTTGCTACGGCCAATCGTTGCCAAATCGCGCCCGTTCGGCAGGAATTTACCAGGTGTTCGGATCATCCGGACCTATTGGGACGCACGATGAGGCACTCACGCGCTCACCAGCAATCATAGTCGGCAGAAAAGGTGGGGCTGGGCTGGTAGCGTTCTCAGAACATTCTTGTTGGCCTATCGACACTGCATTCTACGTCGATGGTTTCAGTAAGGTAGTTGCCAGATATCTGTTTCACGTGCTGAATCGGCTGGAATTAACGAAGCGGCTTTCGACAACGGCTATCCCGAGTTTAAGCCGGGAGTCAGTCTATTCTCTATCCATCCCGGTTCCCCCCCCCGCCGAGCAACGGCGCATCGCCGACACGATCGACGCAGCAATAGCCGAGGCCGAAGCTGCCGCCCGCGCCGCCGAGGCTCAAGGGAGGGCGATAACCGAGATTGGTCGAGGCTATGCAAACAGGTTGATAGACGCGCTGGCGGACGCCCACGGCTGCGTGCGACTGGACAGGCTGGCACCTGCTCGGAACGCATTCCGTGACGGACCGTTCGGTTCTAATCTAAAGACCGCGCACTACTCGGACACCGGCGCCAGGGTCGTGCGCTTACAGAATATCGGTGACGGTGAGTTCTTTGAACAACACCGCGCTCACATTCCCCTTGCACACTTCGAGACTATCCGTGGGCACGAGGCAATAGCAGACGACGTGATTGTTGCGGCACTTGGCGATGGGGCGCGCTCGGCCGGCCGTGCGTGCGTAATGCCCAAACTGGATACGCCGGCGGTTGTCAAGGCAGACTGCTTTCGTATCAGGCCGCCTTCGTTAACTCTGCGCTCGAAGTTTCTTGCGATGGGGCTGAACAGCTCGTTCGTCCGTACGCAGCTTACTTCCCAGCTCCGCGGGGCAACCAGGCCCAGGGTCAACCTGGAAATGCTGCGAGCCGTCTCATTTCCGGCCGTCCCGATCAAATTGCAAGATTGCGCGATCGAGCAAATGGAGGAGGTGAACTCTGAGATTACCTCCGCGCGCTTAGCGCTGGTCTTGCAGAGGCAGGCCATCGCAGCTCTGCCAGCCTCGCTCCTTACCGCCGCCTTTCAGGGACAGCTTTAGTGCCACGCGACGACTCGAACCCACCGGCAGCCACCCGCGCCGACCTCGACTCCGCCGTCTGGGGTGCGTGCGACGTGCTGCGGCGCTCCAACGTCGCCGGGGCGCTGCAATACGTGCCGGAACTGACGTGGTTGCTGTTCCTGCGCGTGCTCGATGCGCGCGAGGTGCTGGAGGCGGAGGAGGCCGAGGCGTTCGGCCTCCCGTTCGCGCCGTCGCTCGCCGCCCCCTATCGCTGGCGCGATTGGGCAGCGCCCGATGGCGAGAAGCGCGGGGCGCTTGTTACTGGCGCGCTCGGCGCCTTCAAGGGCTTCGTGGATCGCGAGCTATTGCCGCACCTGCGCCGGCTGCGCGACCAGCCCAATGCGATGCCTCGCCAGCGCGTCATTGCCGAGATCGTCAGGGGAACCGAGAGCACGCGCGTCGACACCGACCGCAACCTTCTGGACGTGCTGGATCGCGTGGACGCCCTCGACATCGCAGGCGAGAACTACGACGACCTATTCCCGCTCTCGCAGGTCTACGAGGGTTTGCTGCTCAAGATGGGCGAGAAGGGCAACGACGGCGGCCAGTTCTTCACGCCGCGCGACCTCATCCGCGCCGTCGTCCGCGCGATCGACCCGGCGCCGCGCGAGACGGTCTATGACCCGTGCTGCGGAACGGGCGGCTTCCTGATCGAGGCATTCAAGAACATGGGCGCCCGGCTTGGCGATGACGCTGCGGCCACGGACGTGACCGCGATGGGCGCGGGACGCCTCTACGGGCGGGAGAAGGAAAACCAAGTTTTCCCGATTGCGCTCGCCAACATGGCGCTGCACGGCATCGACGCGCCGAACCTGTGGCACGGCAACACGCTGTCGCTCCAGACGCAGTACGACGGGCTATGGACCCAAGCACCCGCGCTGTTCGACGTGGTGCTGACCAATCCGCCCTTCGGCGGGCAAGAGAACGCCGACGTGCAACACCGCTTCGCCTATCGCACATCGGCGACCCAGATTCTCTTTCTCCAGCACGTCATCGACAGCCTCGCGCATGGCGGGCGTTGCGGCATGGTGGTGGACGAGGGCGTGATGTTCCGCACCAACGAAAACGCCTTCGTGCAGACCAAGCGCAAGCTGCTCGATGGCTGCGACCTGTGGTGCGTGGTGTCGCTGCCCGCCGGCACCTTCACCGCGACCGGCGCTGGCGTGAAAACCAATCTGCTGTTCTTCACGCGTGGACGCCGTACCGAGCGGACCTGGTACTACGATCTCTCCGGGATCAAGGTGACGAAGAAACGCCCGCTGACCTTGGCGAGCTTCGACGACTTCTTCGCGCGATTGCCGGGCCGCGAGGATAGCGAGCTGAGCTGGACGGTGGAACGCGCCGCGATCGATGCGGCTGGATATGACCTGAAAGCGGTCAACCCCAACCGCCGGCACGCCACGGACGACCGCACGCCGCTCGAAATCGTCGGCGAGATCGAGGCACGCGGAGCCGAGGTCGCGGCGGCAATCGGACGGCTCCGGGCGCTGTTGCAAGCCGGATAGGGCCACGCCAATATCTCCGCCGTGTCAGCATCCGCCGGCGAGGCAAAGACAACGCGCGCCGTCAATCCTCCAGGACCGCGAGCCGTGCCGCGTTTCGCGCCCTATGCTCCTCCTGGCTGATGACCTCGCCTCGCGCCACCGCCCTCAGGGCCTCATCGACATAGGTTCTGGCCCAGGACAGATCGTCGCCTTCCTCTGCCACGCGCGCGTCGATCAGCCGGCGCACCGCCTCGTCCGCGGAAGCAAAGTCGCCGCGCGCCACATGCGCATCGAGCCATGCAAGCTGCTCAGCGGTCAACGAGATCTGCATCGCCCGATCCTATCAGGAAAACCCTCACGATCCACTCCAACAACCGGCCTCATCCGAGATGCGGCTACACGGCCTTGCGTTCCTCGTCGATGATGCGGTCGATATCCGCATCGCTCCAGCCTTCCGCGATCACCTTCGGTCGGGCGAATCTCCGCGCCTTGGCGATCCAGTCGTTAGGCTCGTCGGGTTCGATTGTGATCGTCACCCGCTTGTGCGGAGCGATGCCGCGACGCGCCAGCTCCGCCGCCGCCTCACCGGCGGTGCTTTCGATGAGCTCGGGCAAGGCTTGCTTGCTCATCCCTGCATTATAGCCCGTCAGGAGCAGGATTCCAGTCGGGCAGCCTCCTGCGTCACCCCACCATTCCCGCTAAACCGGTGCACCCATTGGCAATCCTTGCCATTCCTGCCACCCTCTCCCCTCCCGGGAGCCCATCCTCATGCCCACCCGCAACATCAGCCTAACCCAAGAGCAGGACGCCTTCGTCCACGAGGTCGTCACCTCCGGCGAATACCAGAACGCGAGCGAGGCCGTCCGCGACGCGCTCCGCGCCCTCCAGCAACGCCGCAAGGAGGACGCGCTGAAGCTTCGCGCCCTACGCCTGCACATCAAGGCCGGGGCCGAGGCCATCAAGCACGGCGACTTCGCCGAAATCGCCGACTGCGACCTCGAAACCTACCTCGAAGACCTGACCGAAACGCCGCGCTGACCCGGTGGCGCGCTTCCGGCTGTCGCGCCCCGCCCAAGCGGACCTCGCCCACATCCTCGTCGCCCGCCGAACGTCTCACCCGATCTCATCGAGATCATCCGCGCACTGCACGAACGCATGGAGCCGGCTCGGCATCTCCCCTCTCCCCCGCGCGATCCGGAGTAGTCTAACCCACCAGCCGTCCCACCCCGCCCAACACCGCATCCCAATCGTCAACATTCCGATCCACCGGCGCCACCATCACGTGCTGCACGCCCGCGTCGGCATACGCATCCACCATCGCCCGCAGCGCCCCCTGGTCCGTCCCGCCCCACATCACGCGCATCGACACAGTGAAATCCGCCCCTGGCCGCTCGGCGCGCAGGCGGGCCACGATCGCGCCCGCCTGCTCGTGCGTCTCGCGTGAGCCGTGCCAGCCGTCGCCCAGCCGCGCGGTCCGCCGCAGCGCGGCGTCGGAGCTGCCGCCGAACCAGATCGGGATCGGGCTGATGGGCATCGGCGTCATCGTCATGCCCTCGATCACCGCCGGGATGTGACGGGCGCGGAAGGTCACCGGATCCTCGGTCCACACGGCGCGCATCATCGCCAGCCCCTCATCGAGCCGCCTGCCGCGCTCGTTGAACGGCACGCCGAGTGCCGCGAACTCCGGCGCGAGCCAGCCAACGCCGACGCCCAGGATCAGCCGCCCGTCCGAGAAATTGTGCAGCGTCGCGAGCTCCTTCGCGAGCGGCAGCGGATGGCGCATCGGCAGCACGAGCACGCTCGTTCCCAGCCGCACCCGCGTCGTCACCGCCGCGGCCCAGGTCAGCGACAGCACCGGATCGTAGAACAGCGGCGAGCGTGGAAACTGATCGCGCGGCACGATGATGTGCTCGCTGACCCATACATCGTCGATGCCAATCTCGTCGGCCTGGATCGCGAAGCGCCGGATCAGCGCCGGCGTCGCCTGCTCGCCCGCATGCGGAAGATGGATGCCGAGACGCATGATGGAACTCCCGAGGTCGGCTGAGACCCGCGACTATGACCGACGCGCCGCCCAAGCACACCATCGGATCGCGGGTGAGGGGCGCCCTCGGATGTAGGCACGCCGCCGCAGACGCCCCTCGAATTGTAGGCACAGCGGCCTTCGCACATGCAGCATTTGTAGACACAATGCCCTTCGCAGATGCAGCATTTGAGGACACCTTTCGCAGTTGCGAACGGGATTTGTGGACACAAGCGTTTGGACAGCCCTGGGCCTCGTGTTTGGTGCGTTGACCCAGCGTCACCTGGAGCCGCGTGCCCGCTATTCGGTTCGGTCGCGTTTCGCCAGATCAGCGTGAGCCGAGGCTATCACGCCCCCCGCAGGATCATCTCCGCCGCCTTCTCCCCGATCATGATCGTCGCCGCGTTGGTGTTGCCGGAGATCACCGTCGGCATCACCGAGGCATCCGCCACCCGCAGCCCGTCGAGCCCATGCACGCGCAACGACGGATCGACCACGGCGGTGGGATGCGTGCCCATCGTGCAGGTGCTGGTCTGATGGTACGTCGTCCCGCTGGTCCGCTTGACGTGATCGAGCCACGCCTCGTCGGTCTGCACGTCCTTTCCCGGCATGTATTCCTCGATCGCGAGGCGCTTCATCGCCGGGCTTTGGAACACGCCGCGCAGAATGCGTATCCCGGCGATCATGGTGTCACGGTCGCCCTGCGTCGCCAGGTAGTTCGGCTGTAGCGCCGGCGGCTTCACCGGATCAGGCGAGGTGATGCGCAGCCACCCCCGGCTCTCGGGCCGGCACGGGATCGTGACGCCGCTGCAGCCGGGCCACGCGTGCAGAGGATCGCCCGCCTTGTCCATGCTGCCAGCGAAGAACTGGTATTGCACGTCCGGGCTCTCCAGCTCCGGGCGTGTCTTCACGAACATCCCGATCGGCCCGGCGCCGGTCATCAGCGGCCCGCCGCGCGCCAGCAGATAGTGCAGCCCCGCCTGCGCCTGCAGCACCCAGCTGCGGGAGACCTCGTTGTAGGTGTTGGCGTTGGCGCATTTGTACTGCACCCGCCCGCCGATATGGTCCTGTAGGTTCTCCCCGACGCCCGCCAACTCATGCGTCACCTCGACGCCGGCGGCGCGCAGCACCTCGCCCGGCCCGACGCCCGAAAGCTGCAAGAGTTGCGGCGAGTTGATCGAGCCGCCCGCGAGGATCACCTCGCGGCGCGCCCGTACCTCGCGTATCCGCCCGTCCTGGGCGAACGCCACGCCGATCGCCCGCTTGCCCTCGAACATCACGTGATGCGCCATCGCATTGATCTCGACCGTCAGATTCTTCCGCCGCATCGCTGGGCGCAGATAGGCGACGGCGGCGCTGCACCGTCGCATCCCCTTCACCGTGATCTGCAACGGCCCGACGCCCTCCTGCTCGGCGCCGTTGAAATCGGGGTTGTACGGAATCCCCACCTCCTGCGCGCCGGCCATGAACGCATCGTTCAATTCGTGCTTGGAGCGCAGGTCGGAGACATGGAGCGGGCCGTCGCCGCCGTGATAGGCGTCGGCGCCGTGCTCCTGGTGCTCGGCGCGGCGGAAATGCGGCAGCACGTCGTCATAGGACCATCCGGTGCAGCCCATCTGCCGCCAGGTGTCGAAATCCTGCTTCTGGCCACGGATATAGATCAGTCCATTGATCGAGGACGATCCGCCCAGCACCTTGCCGCGCGGCCACGGCACCCGCCGCCCGTCGAGGCCCGGCACCGGCTCGGTCTGGAACTGCCAGGTGATCGTCGGGTGAAAGATGTTGCGAAAAAAACCGGCCGGAATGTGGATCCACATATTGGTGTCCTTCCCGCCCGCCTCCAGCAGCAGCACCCGGTTGCGACCGTCCTCCGACAGCCGGTTGGCCAGCACGCAGCCCGCCGAACCGGCGCCGACGATGATGAAGTCGAACGCATCCCCTTGGTCGTCCATCGGTCCTCATCTCCGTTGTCGCCCTAATCACGAGCATATGCGGGCGCGGCGGTATAGTCTGCCCGTCATGCGCAAGCCCCGAACCCCGCCCGAGCCGGCGCCCGCCCTTCGCCTCACCTTGCGCGTGGACGTGAACGGCAAGGCGACGCTCGGCCCGGGCAAGATCCGCCTGCTGGAACTGATCGGCGAACACGGCTCCATCACCGCCGCGTGCCGGATCATGGGCATGTCGTACCGCCGCGGTTGGGCGCTCGTGGAAAACCTGAATGCGACCTTCGCCGAGCGCCTGGTCGCCGCGCGAACCGGCGGCGTCGGCGGCGGCAGCGCGGCGCTGACGCCCCACGGAACGCGGATCGTGCGAGCCTATCGCGCCGTTGAAGCCCACGCCGCCGCCGCCGCCGACCTCGACGCCCTCCGCGTCTGCCTCACCGCCAGCAAACCGGGCTGACTCGACTCCCGCCGCTCCCGTGCGTTATGCTCGTCCAAATATAACGCTGGGGCCGCGAGATGGGCTACGAAGCGATCGAGCTGTACACGGAGACCAAAGACGTCGCGGCTTTGCCGTAGCGCCGCGATGGATCGCGATGCGATAGAGGGGGAGCGGCTCACCTCCTGGGCCGTGACGTCGGATGGAGAGCGGGTGCGGCTCGGCTTCGAGGACGACGTCGGCCAGCCCTGCGCGGTCAGCCTGCCGGTCGGCGTGCTCAGCGGACTGCTGATGACCATCCCGCGGATGCTCCGTCAGGCGCTCGAGGCGCGTTTCGGCGATTGCTCGCTCCGCATGATCCACGAACTCGGCGATTGGCGCGTGGAACGCGCCGTCGGCGCCGACGCTTCTATCCTCAGCCTCGTCACGCCGGACGGCTTCGAAGTGACGTTCGCGGTGCCCTCGCCGCAGGCCGATCGCCTCGGCGACACCTTGCGCCATTCCGTGGACGGTTCGGCGGCGCGCGCCGTCGTCGTCAATTGAGCAAAGGAGCCAAGTCATGACAGTCGACCTCAAGACCACCCGCCACCCGTTCCTCGACGGCAAGACGAAGCGGATGCTCATCGACGGCAAATGGGTCGAAGCCGCGTCCGGCAAGACGTTCGAGACCATCAACCCCTCGACCGGCGAAGTGCTCGCCAAAGTGGCCGAGGGCGACGGCGAGGACGTCGACCGCGCCGTCGAAGCGGCGCGCCGTGCCTTCGACGGCCCGTGGCGCAAGTTCAAGCCGTTCGAGCGGCAGAACCTGCTGCTGAAGCTCGCCGATCTCGTCGAGAAGCATTTCGACGAACTGGCGACGCTCGACACCCTCGACATGGGCGCCCCGATCAGCCGCACCAAGAACAGCCGGCTGCGCGCGCTCGGCATGTTGCGCTACTACGCCGGGCAGGCGACCGCGATCCACGGCGAGACCATCGAGAACTCGCTCCCCGGCGAATATGTCAGCTTCACCTTGAAGGAGCCGGTGGGCGTCGTCGGCGCGATCATCCCGTGGAACGGCCCGCTCACCGCGACGATCTGGAAGATCGGCCCGGCGCTGGCGACCGGCTGCACCGTCGTCCTCAAGCCCGCCGAGGAGGCGCCGCTGACGCCGCTGCGTCTGGCCGAATTGTGCCAGGAAGCCGGCGTGCCGCCCGGCGTCGTCAACGTCGTCCCCGGCTATGGGGAGACGGCCGGCGCCGCGCTCGCCCGCCATCCCGATGTGGACAAGGTGGCGTTCACCGGCTCGCACCTCACCGGCCAGAAGATCATCGAGGCGTCGGCCGGCAACCTCAAGCGCGTGTCGCTGGAACTCGGCGGCAAGTCGCCCGACGTGGTGTTCGCCGATGCCGACCTCGACGCAGCGGTGCCCGGCGCGGGCATGGCGGTGTTCGCCAATTCCGGCCAGATTTGCAGTGCGGGAACGCGCATGTTCGTGGAGCGGAAAATCTACGACGAGTTCACCGCGCGCGTCGCCGCCTACAGCAAGACCTTGCGCGTCGGCAACAGCAGCGATCCGGCGACGCAAGTCGGCCCGCTGGTCTCTCCCGAGCAGCTCGACCGTGTTACCGGCTATCTGGCGATCGGCCGACAGGAGGGTGCGCGTCCGCTGTCCGGCGGCGAGCGGCTGACCGACGGCGACATGGCGAAAGGCTATTTCGTCCCGCCAACGGTGTTCGCCGATGTGAAGGACGACATGCGGATCGCCCAGGAGGAGATCTTCGGCCCGGTCATCTCGGCGATCCCATTCACCGACATCGACGAGGTGATCGAGCGCGCGAACAAGACCAATTTCGGCCTGGGCAGCGGATTGTGGACGCGCGACGTGAGCAAGGCCCACAAGCTCGCACGCGGCATCCGCGCCGGTTCCGTCTGGATCAACTGCTATCAGGCGATGGATCCCGCCGTGCCGTTCGGTGGCTACAAGATGAGCGGCTACGGGCGCGAGAGTGGCAAGCAGCACGTCGAGGAATACCTCAACGTGAAGGCGGTGTGGATCAAGACGGCCTGATGCGACGGGCGGGGCAGCAGCGCGACCCGGGACATCGCCGCTGTCCCACACGCCTCGCTGCTGACGAGCATAGCCGGGATCGGCCTGCCGCGGCGGCGCGGACGGGGAGTGTCTGGGCCGGCGTTACGGCCTATCCTGCCGCTTCAATCGAAAGGAACCCGCAGGATGAAGCTCAGCGCGCGCAACCAGATCAAGGGTAAAGTCATATCCGTGCAGAAGGGCCAGACGACGGGCCACGTGCGGATCGACATCGGCAACGGCGTCGTCGTCACGTCCTCCATCACCAACGAGGCGATCGACGAATTGGCGCTCAAGGTCGGCGACGAGGCGATCGCGGTGATCAAGGCGTCGGACGTGATGGTCGCGAAATAGGACCATGCGCGCCCGCCACGTCCTTGCATTTGCCATGACTCCGCAACCGCCTCGCGAGTGAGCGGCGGCGCCATCGCGCCTCGCCGCGGTTTGACTTCGCCGCGCCCGCCCGCCTACGCTTTCGCGTTTGCAGCAGTACCCGCCGGCAAGCGCGGGCAACAAGGGGGAACCATGACAATTCGGACGCTTCGCGCCGCGTTCTGCGGTGCCTTGCTGGGTCTCATCGCCGCCGTGCCGATGGCGCGCGCCGCCGACGACACGATCAAGATCGGCTACATCGACCCATTCTCGGGCCCGTTCGCGCAGAGTGGTGACCAGTTCCTCCAGGTGATGCAGTTTGTCATCAATGACGTGAACGCGCGGATGCCGCCGCTGCACAAGAAGTTCGAGATCGTCACCTTCGACGACAAGCTGCAGCCGTCCGAGGCGCTGATCGCGCTCAAGCGCGTCACCGATCAGAACATGCCGTTCGTGATGCAGTGCGTCGGCTCCAACGTCGCCACCGCCCTGATCGGTGGGGTCGAGAAGAACAACGCGCGCAACCCCGACCACCGGGTGATCTACCTCAACTGCGGCGCCCTCGCGACGGAACTCACCAATGCGCCGCTCTGCAATTTCTGGCAGTTCCGGTTCAGCGGCTCGGTGCAGCAGCGAGCCTACGCGCGCATCAAGTCGCTGCCGGCCGACGTCAAGAAGGTGTACCTGATCAACCAGGATTACGTGTTCGGGCACTCGATCGAGCATGACACCAAGGAGTTCCTCGCGAAGCTGCGCCCTGACATCCAGATCGTCGGCGACGAGTTCGTACCGCTCGGCCAGGTGAAGGACTTCTCGCCCTACGTCACCAAGATCAAGAACTCCGGCGCCCAGTCCGTCATCACCGGCAATTACGGGCCTGACCTCAACCTGCTGATGAAGGCCGCCGCCGATGCCGGGTTGCCGGTTCGCTTCGACACCTACCTCGCCTATCTGACCGGCGCGGTGACGGCGATCGGGCCGGTCGGGGCGGACCGCCTGACGGTGATCATGGAGTATAACGAGAATCTGCCGGTCGAGCTGAACATCCCATCGGCCGAGAAATTCGACCTCGCCTTCCGCAAGGACCACAAATTCGACTTCGTGGCGCAGAACTGGGTCGTGATGTTCGAGATGCTGTCGCGCGCCATCGACAAGGCGGGCTCGGTCGACGTGCTCAAGATCGCCCAGAACCTGGAAGGGATGCAGCAGAAGGATTTGCTCGGCAAGACCGAGACCATGCGCAAGCAGGATCACCAGCTCATCCTGCCCTACTACGAGGGCCTGCTGACCAAGGGCGTGAAATACGACACCGAGGGAACCGGTCTTGGCTTCAAAACGATCTACACGGTTCCCGCCGAGGACGAGGTGATGCCGACGACCTGCGACATGAAGCGTCCGTCTTCGTAGGACGATGACCACCGGCCGCGCCCTCCGTCGAGGCCCACCCCTCCCCCTAACCCCCTCCCGCAAGGGGAGGGGGGACAGCGCAGAGGAGTCTCCCCTCCCCTTGCGGGAGGGGGCAGGGGGAGGGGGGCGTCACAGCCCCGCCCACTAACCCCCATGCAGCTCCTGCTCAACACGCTGCTCAGCGGCCTCGTCTACGGGATGCTCCTGTTCATGCTGGCGAGCGGGCTCACCCTCATCTTCTCGATGATGGGCGTGCTCAACTTCGCGCACGCCAGCATCTACATGCTGGGCGCCTATTTCGCCTACACCGTCAGCAAGTATGTGGATTTCTGGGCGGCGCTGATCCTCGCACCGCTTGCTTGCGGGCTGATCGGCGCGGCGATCGAGGTCTGGGGACTGCGGCGCTGTCACGTCAACGGCCACATCGCCGAATTGCTGTTCACCTTCGGCCTGGTGTTCATCTTCCAGCGCGCGGTGATGATGGTCTGGGGCACGCTGACCGTCCCTTACCAGGTGCCCGCGAGCCTCGACTTCCCGCTGTTTCGGCTGTACGGGCAGAATTTCCCGGCCTATCGCGCCTTCATGCTGCTGATCAGCGTCGGGATGCTGCTCGCCATCTGGCTGCTGCTGAAGAAGACGCGCATCGGCCTCATCATCCAGGCGGCGCTCACGCATCCCAACATGGTGAGCGCGCTCGGCCATGACGTGCCGCGTGTGTTCACCATCGTCTTCGCCGGGGGCTGCATGTTGGCGGGCCTTGCCGGGGTGATCGGCGGCAACTATTTCTCGACCGATTCCGGCATGGCCGACGCGATGGGGCCGATCGTCTTCGTCGTCGTCGTGTTCGGCGGCCTCGGTTCGCTCGCCGGCTGCTTCGTCGCCTCGATCTTCCTCGGCATCGTGCAGACCGCGGCGGTGATGGTGAACGGGTCGGCCGCCAATCTGTTCGGCGCGCTTGGCTTCCCGCTTAACATCCCCATCGGCGGCAACGACCTGTTGGGCGAGATTCTGACCATTCCGGTCGCCCGCGTCGCCCCGCTGCTGCCGTACGTGCTGATGATCCTGATGCTGTTCTTCCGCCCGCGCGGGTTGATGGGGACGCGCGAATCATGAGCTCGACTGCCGCCCCCGACCTCGCGATCAGCGCGCCAAGCCGGCGCGGACGGCTCCGCGCGGCATGGCCGTGGATCGCCATGTTGCTGATCGCGCTGATCCTGCCTTGGCTGTTCCGCGACTACGCGCACGGGCGCGACAACGGCTTCATGACCGCGATGTTCAGCCAGATGGGCATGATGGTGATCTTCGCGCTGTCGTACAACATGCTGATGGGCGAGGCCGGGCTGCTGTCGTTTTGCCACGCCGTCTTCTTCGGCTTCGGCGGCTATTGCGTGGCGCACTTCCTCAACGCCGCGACCGTCGTGGCCCCGCTTGAGCTGCTGCCGCTGGCGGGCGGCATCTGCGGCGGGGCGCTCGCCCTTGTGTTCGGCGCGATGGCGACCAAGCAGCGCACCATGGCCTTCGCCATGATCACCTTCGGGATCGGCGAACTCGCGGTCACCGCGGCGATCATGTTCAAGCATTTCTTCGGCGGCGAGAGCGGCATCACCACCGATCGGCAGAACGCCTGGAGCCTGTTCGGCGTCAACTACGCGCACGGGCTGCAAGTCTACTACCTGATCATCGCCTGGACGCTGATCGCCGCGCTGGGGATGTACTATCTGCGCGGTACTCCGCTCGGGCGGATGGCGAATGCGTGTCGCGACAATTACGAGCGCGCGCAGTTCGTCGGCTACGACCCGCGCATGGTGCGCTTCCTGCAATTCGCCCTGTCCGGCGTGTTCGCCGGCATTGCCGGCGGCCTCTACTGCATCACCTACGAGATCGTCACCTACGACGCGGTGAACGCGCCGCTGTCGGGCAACGCGCTGCTGATGGCCTTCATCGGCGGCGTCGGCAGCTTTGCCGGCCCGGTGATCGGGGCGATTCTCATCACCGCTTTGCAAAGCGGCCTCAGCCTGATGTCGAACTCCTGGCTGGTCTACGTGGGCCTGCTGTTCATCGCGATGGTGACGTTCGCGCCGACCGGCATCACCGGCATCCTGCGCGCCCACGGCCCGATCGCGCGCGCCGGGCGGCTGCGCGCGCTGACGATTCCCTATCTCCGCCTGCTGGTTCCCTGCCTGCTGGTCTTGCTGGGCTTCGTCTTCCTGGTGGAGATGCTGTCCTTCGCCACCATCGGCGCCGCCGAGGGCAAGACGCTCGATCTGTTCGGCGTGGTCCCCGACGTCCATGCGGCCACGCCGTGGCTCGCGACGCTCGCCGGCACCGCGATCGGCATCGTCTGGCTGCGTCTGGAGGCGCGGCGCTTCCTCGTCGTCTGGGACGCGCTGATGACCGGCCTCGCGCCGACGGCGCTGCGATGAACCCGTCCGGGCTGCACCTGCGCGACGTCCGCAAGAATTTCGGCGCGACCGAGATCATCCGCGGCGTC
>Ga0208589_1000808_pt1 | contig 13777 bp, 4 predicted proteins | sample NGESurshal092012_2_FD_184486 | JGI IMG/M metagenome (GOLD analysis project Ga0208589, IMG submission 184486) | Arctic peat soil microbial communities from Barrow, Alaska - NGEE Surface sample F53-2 shallow-092012 (SPAdes) | ecosystem: Environmental > Terrestrial > Soil > Wetlands > Peat ... | reverse complement strand
GGCCCTGAAGGCGGTGCTGACCTACCCAAAGGGCGGCGCCTACGCCAACATCGCCTCCGCCCAGGTCAACCTGCCCGGCTCGGAGTTCATCGACCAGGCCAACCTCAACAAGGCCTGCACCAAACCGGTCCTCCTCGCGGGCGCCTGTCCTGCCTCGACCGTCTACGGCAGGGTCAAGGCCTGGACGCCCCTGCTCGAAAAACCACTCGAAGGGAAGGTCTACCTGGTCGGTGGCTACGGCTTCAAGCTGCCGGCCCTGGTCGCCGAACTGGACGGCCAGATCAAGGTCCTCCTGGTCGGAAAAGTGGACTCGGGGCCCAACAAAGGGATCCGCAACACCTTCGCGACCGTCCCCGACGCCCCGGTCGAACGCTTCGAACTGAACCTCAAGGGCGGCCCGAAGTACTCCTTGCTCGAAAACTCAGAAGACCTCTGCCGCAAACCGCAGAAGGCGATCGCCGACTTCACCGCCCAGAGCGGCAAGGTGCTCCACCTGACGCCGACGATCGCGAACGGCTGCAAGAAGAAGGGTGGAGGCGGGAAGAAGGGCAAGAAGCACAAGGGGGCCCAGAAGACCGGCGGCGGCAAGCACCAGAAATCCGCCGCTAGACACCAACGGAGCGGCAAGTGACCCACGTTCGAGCACGGCTCCTGACCGGAGCCCTCCTCGCAGCGGCACTCGTTCTCGGCGTCGCACTGCCCTCAGCCGCCTCGGCCCTCGAGACGCACCAGCTGATCAGCGTCTTCACCGGCACCGAAACCCCTGCCGGCTCGCTCAGCAGTCCCAACGGGATCGGGATCGACGAATCGACCGGTGACCTCTACATCGCCGATGTCGGCAACCACGTCGTCGACAAATTCGATGCCTCCGGCCACTCCCTGCCGTTCTCCGCGCTGGCTGGCAGCGCGCTGGACGGCAGCGCCACACCCGCCGGCAGCTTCGCCTTCCCGCGGGTCAAACCTGAACAGAGTCAGGCCGACGGTGCCACCGAAGCGGCGGTCGCGGTCGACAACGATCCGTTGAGTCCCTCCTACCGGGACCTCTACGTGCTCGATGCGGGGCACGGCGTCATCGACAAGTTCGCGCCGACCGGCGCCTATCTCGGCCAACTGACCGGCACCCCCGGCGGACCATTTGCCACCACCGGAGGCGTTTACGGCGCCGGTTTCGGCCCCTACGGTCTCGCCGTGGGACCCGGTGGCAAGGTATGGGTCTATCTGGCCGACGGCGACGTGGCTCAGTTCGACGCGTCCGGCACCTACCTCTCGAGTTACGCCACCGGATGTGTCCCCTTCCCGGGACTGGCCGTCGATTCAGATGAAAACGCCTATGTGTTGTGTAACTCGTTCGCGATCCGTAAATTCAGTCCCACCGGCACGGATCTGGGGTCCCGCGGAGAAATCGGCTTAAGTTTCGCACCGACGATCGACCCGACCAATGACCACCTCTTCCTGGCCACCGGAGGTCGTGCTGAAGAGTACGACCCGGCGGGGGTCCTGATCTCCGAAGCGATTAGCCCTTCGGCAGTCTCCGTTTTCGTCGGTGCCTTGGCGGTGAACGGCACGACCGGAGATCTCTACCGATCGATCGGAAATCCTCTCGAAGGCCCGGAAGTCGTCGAGGTAGATCACTTTGGGCCGCTGGTCACGGTCCCCGACGCCCACACCGGCCAGGCCGAATCGATCACCCCGCATGGTGCCAGGCTCACCGGCAAGATCAATCCCTCCGGTACCGCCTCCTCATACCAGTTCGAGTACGGGACGACCACGGGCTATGGGACGAAGGCGCCGGCCTCGCCGGCGCCGGTCGGCGAAGACTCCAGCGAACATCCCGAGAGCGCCGAAGTGTCCGGCCTCGAACCGAACACGACCTACCACTTCCGCATCGACGGCATCAACGAATGCCAGCCGGGCAAGCAATGCACGAACCCGGGCAAAGATCAGACGTTCCGCACCACGGGCCCTCCGGCGGTCGGCCTCGAGTCGGTCGGCGCGGTCGGGCAGGTCTGCGCCGCGCTGCACGCCGAGGTCAACCCGGATGGCCTCGAAACGACCGTCACCTTCGAATACGGGCCGACCAGGTCCTACGGCTCCCAGGTGCCACCCGTCGTCCTCGCGGCCTCGGTCGGCTTCGAGGACGCCGGCCATGAAGTCTGCGGCCTGACGGCCGGTGCGACCTACCATTTCCGCGCCGCAGCCGCCAACTCGGCCGGGCCGGCCTCCGGTATCGACCAGCAGTTCACCACGATCGCGAGCGCGCCGATCGAAGCTGTCAGCGCCACCGAAGTCACCGCGACCGGCGCCACGCTGCAGGCGCAGATCAAGCCGCTGGGCAACGACACCCATTACCGCTTCGAATACGGCACCGATACCGGCTACGGGACCAGCGTGCCGGCGCCGGCGGCGGATATCGGCTCCGGCAGCGCCGCGGTCGCCGTCTCGCAGGCGATCTCCGGCCTCGCCCCCAACACCACCTATCACTACCGTGTCGTCGCCGAAAACGCACTCGGGACCACCGCCAGTCCCGACCACACCTTCATATTTCTCACCGCCCTTCCCCCGGAAGGGTGTCCCAACCAGGCCGAGCGCGTCGGCCTCTCCGCCTCTCTACCCGACTGCCGCGCCTACGAGATGGTCACCCCACCCGACAAGAACGGGTCCACGGTTTCCGCGAGCGCCGTCTTCAACCTTCAGGAAGTCGGCATCGCGGCCGACGGCTCCAGGCTCACCGTCCCGATCATCCAATGCTTTGCCGGTGCGGGCTCCTGCACCGCCAATCGGGTCATCCAGGGCAGCTCCTTCTCCTTCGAGCGTATGCCTGCCGGCTGGGTCACCACGCCGCTCGCCCCGACCGCCAGTCAGTTTCCCGGGATCAGCCGCTTCGGCGCGTTGGCCGAATCGGGCGCGGCTCTGTTCGCGGCTCTGCGCGTCGAGGGGGGGACCGAAGACTTCTACGTCCGCAAGGCCGACGGCTCCCTGCTGGATCTCGGCCCTGTCTCCGAACTTCCGGGGCACTTGTCGGGAACCAACCAGGTGCACTCCCTGACCCCCGATCTCTCCCACTTCCTCTACGAAAGCATCAACGGCCATCTCTGGGCCTTCGACCCCACGGTGGGTAACGCCAAGAGCCTCTTTGAGTACGTCGGCACCGGCAACATCCGCCCCCTTCTCGTCGGCGTCAGCGGTGGTCCTGGCAGCACCGAATTGATCAGCCGCTGCGGCACCGAACCGGCCAACGTCGCCAGTCGCAATGAGATGTCGAGCGACGGCGCGACGATCTTCTTCCAGGCGCATAGATGCCCAACCGGCACGGGCTCGAACGAAGGCGTCGAAGTTCCCGCCGCCGAACTCTACGCCCGCCTCTACGGCGAACTGCCGGGCGCCGAAACCGTGCACGTCTCCGCCTCCCGGTGCGGCAGCGGAGGCGGTGCGAGCGAAATCGCCTGCCGAACCGCGCCCCCGGGCGATGCGAGCTTCCAAGGCGCCGCCGCCGACGGCTCGGTTGCCTACTTCACCTCCACCCGTCAGCTGACCGACGAAGCCTCCGAGGATCCCGAAAGCGGTGACAACGCCTCGACCGGCTGTTTCCAGACGGCGGGCCCGAATGGCTGCAACCTCTACCTCTACCGCCTGCGGGGTGAAGATGGCGAACCCGTTCCGCTCGCCGAACGCCTCAGCGCGATATCCGTAGGGGACAGCAGCGGACTCGGGCCGCAGGTCCAGGGGACGGTTGCGATCTCACCCGACGGCTCACATGCCTACTTCGTCGCCCGCGGCGTCCTCACCGGCGCCGACGCCGAAGGCCACGAACCTCGGCCGGGGGGCGAAAACCTCTATCTCTACGAGCGCGACGCCGCCCATCCCTCAGGCCGGACCACCTTCATCGCCACCCTGGTCAAGGCCACCCCCGGAGAACCCGGTGATACGGGCCAATGGACGAATGGGCCCCTCCTCGCCAACGTCACCCCTGACGGCCGCTTTCTCGTCTTCACCTCACACGTCGGTCTGACCGCCGACGCGACCCGTGCCGAAGGGCCGGCACAGGTCTATCGCTACGACGCGACCGACGAACACCTCACCCGAATCTCGATCGGCCGGCGCGGTTTCGATGACAACGGCAACGCCGGCGCCGGCAACGCCCGGATCGCCGAACCGCAGGGACAGGCCACCGCCGAACAGAGTCGCTCTGACATCACCATGTCCGACGACGGCTCGCGGGTCTTCTTCCAGAGCCCCAACGGCCTCACTCCCGGAGCACACGATCAGGTGCAGATCGCCAGCACCGGATCGGGCGCCCCGCTCTACGCACAGAACGTCTACGAGTGGGAGGCCCAGGGCACCGAGGTCGACGGCCGGGTCGCCTGCGAAGAAGCCTCGGGCTGCGTCTCGCTGATCTCCGACGGCCGGGACCTCGCTGCGGAAGGATCGCAGTTGCTCGGCACCGATGCCACGGGCTCAAACGTCTTCTTCACCAGCTCCGATCAGATCGTCCCCGCCGACACCGACTCGGGCTACGACATCTACGACGCCCGCGAGAACGGCGGCTTCGCCGAATCGCCGGCGCCGACCCCCTGCCAGGGCGACGCCTGCAAAGGCCCCGGCACCGGGGAAACCGCCCCGGGGTCCCCGGCCAGCGGCACTTTCGCCGGCCCCGAAGAAGGACCGAGATCGGCCAAGGCGTCCAGGTGCAAGAAGGGCTTCGTCAAGAAGGGCGGCAGATGCGTCAAGAAGTCGGGCTCTGGGAAGCACCACAAGAAGGCTTCCAAGAAACCACACCACAAGGGCCGCAAGAAGAGCGGGCGAGCCGTCAAGAGCGACCGGAGGGCAGTCAGGTGAGTCGCCTCGACCGACTCTTCCGCTCAGTCGTCGGCTCGCTCGGCATCTTCCTGGTCGGCCTCATCCTGGCCGGCGCCGGGGCGCTTCCGGGCGTCGCGGATGCCACCACGCCCGCGCCGGCCTGGTCGATCGATTCGCTCGCCATCCCGACGAATTTCTCGCCGGCAGAAAACGCCGGCTGCCTCGCCGAGTTCACCACTGAAATAAAGGTCTGCGACACCTACCAGGTGACCGCGACGAACGTCGGTTCCGTGGTCACCCACGGCGCGGTCACCCTCACCGACACCCTGCCCCCGGACCTCACCGTCCGCAGGATCGTCCTCCTCTGGTCTGGCAACCCGACCGGCAACGAACTCGACCTCAACCCCGAATCCAAACGTTGCACCGCGACGCCCCTCGACACGACTGCCGCGCCGCTGGTCAGATGCACGCTGCCGACCTCGCTCTTCAGCGAAGCCCACCGCACCGTCGCGCCCGACGACACCGTGCGGATGCGGATCCTCACCACCGTCGACGAACCGGCCACTCCGGCCACGCTGGTCAACTCCGCGCAGGTCTCCGGCGGCGAAGCGATCGAAGCCGCGACCAGCTCGCAGAACCCGCTCGCCTCCGCGGCGCCGACGCCCTTCGGCTTCTCCGGCCTCAGCTCGCCGCTGGCCGGCTACGACGGCAGGCCCGACACCCAGGCCGGCGACCACCCCTACGAGCTCACCACCCAGCTCGACCTCGACACCCTGATCCGCGAAACCCCGAGCTCCGACACCGCGGCCACCTCGGTCGAAGACCCGCGTGACGTGATCGCCGACCTGCCGCTCGGCGTCGTCGGCTCGGCGCTCTCGACCCCGGTCACCTGCAGCCTCGCCCAGCTCGCCGCCACCTCCTTCGAAACCGTCGCCCACCCGGCGGGGACCGAATGCCCGAAGGAAAGCGTCGTCGGCCGCATCCGCGACGACCCCGAAGGGGCGATCGCCCGCGTCTACGGCCCGCTCTACAACATCACCCCCGAAAAAGGCGTGGCCGCCGAGCTCGGCTACCTCGACGCCCTCCACGGCACCCACATCCTCAAGGTCGGCCTCGCCCCGACCCCGGCCGGCTACGTGCTGCGGACGACCAGCACCGAACTGCCTCAGATCACCCTCACCGACGTCACCGTCAACGTCTACGGCGACCCGGCCCTGCGCGACGGCTCCTCGGCCGAAACCCGGGTCCCGACCTTCGCCGACCCCGCCGACTGCGACGGCCAACCTTTGGTCACCCACGTCTACATGGACTCCTGGCAGCACCCCGGCTCCTACCTGGCCGACGGCAGCCCGAACCTCGCCGACCCCGCCTGGGTCTCGGCCTCCTCGCAGGCGCCGCCGGTCAGCGGTTGCAACCAGTTGAGCTTCGAACCGACGATCAGCGCGACGCCGGAAACCGACCGCGCCGACTCGCCCACCGGGCTCGGCGTCGACATCAAGGTGCCGCAGAGCCAGGGCACCGAAACGCTGGCGACGCCGCCGCTACGCAGGGCGGTCGTCATCCTGCCCGAAGGCCTCAGCGTCGATCCCTCGAGCGCCAACGGCCTCGCCGCCTGCTCGCTCGCCCAGGTCGGGATCAGCGCCTCCGGCGAACCGGACGCGGCCAAGCCGACCTGCCCGGACGCCTCGAAGATCGGCACGGTCGAACTCGAAACCCCGGCGCTGCCCGGCGTCCTCGAAGGCCAGATCTACGTCGCCAGGCAGGGCGAAAACCCCTTCGGCAGCCTGCTGGCGATCTACATCGTCGTCAACGACCCGAAGACCGGGGTGCTGGTCAAGCTGGCCGGAGAAGTCAACCCGAACCCGACCACCGGCCAACTCGAAACGGTGGTCGACCAGAGCCCCCAGTTCCCCTTCTCCGAACTGCGGACCCACTTCTTCGGCGGCAACCGCGCCGCGCTGAAGACCTCGGCCGTCTGCGGCACCTACACCGTCACCTCGAGCCTCACCCCATGGTCGGCACCGGAATCGGGTCCGCCGGCGACCCCCGCCTCGAGCTTCGAGACCAGCCAGGCGGCCGGCTCCGGCGCCTGCCCGACCAGCCCCGGCGCCGAGCCCAACCACCCGGCCTTCACCGCCGGCACCCTCTCGGCCCAGGCGGGCGCCTACACCCCCTTCGTCGTCCACGGAGCCCGCGCCGACGGCGACCAGCCGATCACCCAGGTGAACGTCACCCTGCCGAAAGGCCTCGTCGGAAAACTCGCCGGCGTCCCCTACTGCCCCGAGTCGGGCATCGCCCTCGCCCACTCGCGCGAAAAGCTCGGCGGCGGCGCCGAAGAGCTCGCCTCGCCGAGCTGCCCGGCGGCCTCGGAAGTCGGCGTGGTCCACGTCGGCGCCGGGGCCGGGCCCGAACCGTATTACGTCACCGGCCACGCCTACCTGACCGGCCCCTACAAGGGGGCGCCGCTCAGCCTGGCGATCATCAGCCCGGCCGTCGCCGGCCCCTTCGACCTCGGCGACGTCGTCGTCCGGGCGGCCCTGGACGTCGACCCCTTCACCGCCCAGATCGACGCGGTGTCGGACCCGATCCCGACGATCCTCCACGGCATCCCCCTCGACATCCGCTCGATCAACCTGCAGATGAACCGGCCGCAGTTCACCCTCAACCCGACCAACTGCGAAAAGTCATCGGTGACCGGCGCGGCGGTCGGCCAGTTCGGCACCACCGCGGCGCTCTCCTATCCCTTCCAGGTCGGCGGCTGCAAGGCGCTCGCCTTCAAGCCGAAGCTTCAGATCAGCCTCAAGGGGTCGACCAAGCACGCCGGCCACCCGGCCTTGAAAGCGGTCCTCACCTACCCGAAGGGCGGGGCCTACGCCAACGTCGCCAAAGCCCAGGTCAACCTGCCGCATTCGGAGTTCATCGACCAGGCCAACCTCAACAAGACCTGCACCAGACCCGTCCTCCTCGCCGGCGCCTGCCCGGCCTCGACGGTCTACGGCAAGGTCAAGGCCTGGACGCCGCTGCTCGAAAAGCCCCTCGAAGGGAACGTCTACCTGGTCGGCGGCTTCGGCTACAAGCTGCCCGCCCTGGTCGCCGAACTGAACGGTCAGATCAAGGTCCTGCTCGTCGGCAAAGTCGACTCGGGCAAGAACCACGGGATTCGCAACACCTTCGAAGCGGTCCCCGACGCGCCGGTCGAAAAATTCGTCCTCGAAATGAAGGGCGGCCCTAAGTACAGCCTGCTCGAAAACTCCGAAAACCTCTGCGCCAAACCGCAGAAGGCGATCGCCGCCTTCACCGCCCAGAACGGCGCCACCCTGAAGCTGACTCCGAAGATCGCGATCAGCTGCAAGGGCGGCAAGGGCAAGAAGGGGAAAGGCAACAAGGGCTCCAAAGGCAACGGCACTAAGGGGGCCAGGAAGAAGGGCAAAGGGGGGACCAAGGACGCAGGCAGGCACCACAAGTCCACTGTGCCCAGCGCGAGCCGGCTGATCCGCGACGACCTTCGTCCCGGCTGGTAGAGAGGGTGCGACGTACCGTGGCCCGATCGAAGGCGCTCCCCCGCGCAACGGTTCTGGCCGCAATACTCCTCGCGGCCCTCGCCGTCCTCGCGACCGAGGCCCACGCGGCCGGGCCGCCCGTGGTGATCTCGACCTGGGTCACCGACGTCACCGCCACCTCGGCCAACCTGCACGCGCTGGTCGACCCCGAGGGCCTCGAATCGACCTACCGCTTCGCCTACCTGACCGAAGCCGCCTACGAGGCGAACCTCGCCGCCGGAGAAGAAGGCTTTGCCGGCGCCGCGACGGCGCCGGCGAGCGGCGAAGCCGGGCTCGGGGAAGAAGCGGGCGCGCAGCCGGCCCTGCAGCGCCTCGAACACCTGACCCCGGCGACCCCCTACCGCTTCCGCATCCTCGCCCGCAACGGCTCGGGTCAGGTCCCCGGCCCGATCCTGGTCTTCGACACCCAGTCCAATGCCCCGGTCGCAGGTGAAGAATGCCCGAACTCCCAGCGGCGCATCGAAGACGGCTCCCAGGCGCTGCCCGACTGCCGCGCCTGGGAGCTGGTCTCGCTGGCCGAAAAAAACGGCGGCTCCGTCCAGGGATTCGGCGCCATCGCCGGCGGCGGTGTGCTGCAGGCCGCGGCCGCCGGCGCCGCGGCGACCTTCAGCTCGACCGCCTCCTTCGGCGCCGGGGCCGCGGGCGCGCCGCCGGCGAGCCAGTACATCTCGCGCCGCACCGAAGCGGGCTGGCAGACCCAGAACATCACCGCCCCGACCCTCTCGGGCGCCTACGGCCCGAGTCCCGAAGGCGTCCCCTACCAGCTCTTCTCTCCCGATCTCGCCCGCGGCCTGATGGCGGACGGGCGCCGCTGCGGCGAAGCCGAAGAATGCCCGCGCTCCTACTCGCTGCGCGAGGGCGAAGCCCTCGCCTCGGTCCTCGGGGCGCCCGGCCTGCGCTTCGTCGGCGCCGACCCCGGCCTCGACCATCTCCTCTTCTCGACCTGCGCGGCGCTGACCCCGGAAGCGACCGAAGTGCCGGGTGGGGGAGGCGGTTGCAACGCCGCCGAGACCAACCTCTACGAGTGGAGCGGGGCCGGCATCGACCTGATCAACGCCCCGACCGATCACCATGCCGAGCCCGCCGCCCCGGCGGGCGCGATCTCCGCCGACGGCTCCCGCGTCTGGTTCACCGCCGGCGAAGACAGCCCGATCTTCCTCGGCGAAGCCGGTCGACCGCCCCGCTCGATCTCAGGCACCTCGGGCGGTGGCGCCGTCTTCCAGACCGCCTCGGCGGACGGCTCGCTCGCCTTCTACACCCTCGGCGGCGGCCTCTACCGCTACGCCGCGGCGAGCGAGACGAGCGAACTGCTCGCCACCGGCGTCGTCGGCGTCCTCGGCGCCTCCGAAGACGGCTCGCACCTCTACTACGCGAGCGTCGCCGGCCTCTTCCTCTGGGATCAGGGCGCGACGACCGAGATCGCCGAAGGGGCCGAAGCCGCCGCCCCCGGCGACTTCCCGCCGGCGACCGGGACCGCGCGGGTCAGCCCCGACGGCGGCGAGCTCGCCTTCCTCTCGGCAGCCCCGCTCACCGATCGCGACGACACCGATCAGCGTAGCGGCGAACCGGACTCCGAGGTCTTCCTCTACGAGGCCGCCACCGGTCGGCTGATCTGCGCCTCCTGCAACGCGACGGGCGAACGCCCGCTCGGCCCCTCGAGCATCCCCGGCGCGAGCGCCGACGGCAGCGGGCCGACCGCCACGCAGATGTACAAGCCGCGCGTCCTCTCCGCCGACGGCCGCCGACTCTTCTTCGACTCGGCCGACCGCCTCGTCCCCCGCGACTCGAGCGCCGCCGCCGATGTCTACGAGTGGGAGGCGGCCGGCGAAGGGTCCTGTCGCCTCGCCGCCGGCTGCGTCTTCCTGATCTCGAGCGGCCACAGCGCCCAGCCCTCGGAATTCATCGACGCCTCCGCCGACGGCGCCGACGCCTTCTTCCTCACCGCCGACCCGCTCTTTCCCGGCGACCCCGGCTCGGTGGACCTCTACGACGCCCGCGAAGGCGGCGGCTTCCCCGTCCCGACGCCGCCGGTCCCCTGCGAAGGCGACGCCTGCCAGGCGCTGCCTGCCCCGCCCGAAGACCCCACGCCCGGCACCCTCGTGGCCGGGTCGCCGAACCCCAAACCGCACTTCCCCGTCACCCACCACAAGAAGCCGAAGAAGCACAAAGGCAAGGTCAGCCACCACCACAAGAAAAAGCGCGGGAAGAAGCACCGCCGCGCCAGGAAGCCCCACGCTGGGAGTCATCGGTGAGGCTGCTCAGCCTGCAAGGCCAAGAACGCCGCCGCGACCCGGGCGCCGCAAGGCTTGCACCACCGCTACACCCCCGGCCCCGCCGCGAGGCGCCGGCTTCGCCCGCCCCGCAGTTATCCCGGCAGGAGCTCCAGGGCCGAGACGTGCGCCGGGCGCATGGTCGCGAAATGCCGGTGGTCGAGCGTCGCGACGCGTTCCTCCTCGAGCCGCTCGACCAGGGCCAGGACGCTCGCGTCGACGACGCCGACCTCCAGGTCGGCGTAGGTGCGCTGCAGCTCCAGGCAGCGCTCGAGATCCTCGGCGCTCGGCGCCGCGATCTCGTAGGCGCCCCTCAGCACGTCCTCGAGGAAGGCCGGCCAGACGTCGGGACCGAGCCGGGTCTGACACCAGTAGTCGAGCTCGCCGAGGACGAGCACCGGGACGATCAGGTCTTCGCGAGAGATCGTCAGGAGCCGGGCGCAGGGACCGTGGTCGGGGTCGGCGGCGTCGAGCGCGGCGAGGAGGACGCTCGTGTCTAGGACCAGCGCCATCGCGGGACGGGAATCGAGCTACACCGAGCGCCGGGCGATCGGCTCGGTCGCCGTCTCGGCCGCGCTCAGTCCGTCCCTCGAGCGCCCCAGGCCGACCCTCGGGGCGCGGGGGCTCGGAGTCATCAGCGCCTCGCCCATCCCCTCCCTCGAGGTGATGAATTCGACAACCGGCTCGATCTCGGACTCGGGAAGCTGGTCGAGCAGACGGTGGGCTTTCTCTCGCGTGTTCACCCCTGGGAGGGTAGCGCCGAGCCCCGGCGTGGCCGCAGCCAGGGCCTGCCGGCAACCCCGCCGCCAGACGCCGGCGGGCGGCCATCGACCGGCCCGTCGAAGTCCGGGTCTCCTTGGCGTCTGGCTCCTCCTCAGCTGCCTCGCGCTCGCGGCGGCACTCGCCTTCGCCCCGGCGGCCCAGGCTGACTTCGGCGTCTCGCAGTTCAGCGTCGAAGCCATCGACGAAGGCGGCGCCCCCGACCTGCAGGCGGGCTCCCATCCCTGGGAGCTGAACACCAGCATCCGCTTCGACCTCGAAGCAGGCGCCCCGCAGCCCGGCGGCCCCTACACCGACGGCGACGTCCGCGACCTCCACATCGAAGAGCCGCCCGGCCTGATCGAAAACCCTGCCTCGGTCGAAGCCTGCAGCGGCGTCCAGTTCCACACCGCCCGGATCTCGCCCTTCGAATCGAGCCGCTCGGGCGAGAGCTGCCCCGAAAAGAGCCAGGTCGGCGTCGCCACCCTCGAAACCTCGCTCGGCACCCGCAGCTTCGGCGTCTTCGAGCTCGCTCCGCCGCCCGGCTTCCCCGCCCAGATCGGCCTCGCCCCCTTCGGCGTGCCGATCACCCTCACCCCCCACATCCGCCAGGCCGGCGGCGAATACGGCCTCACCCTCGACCTCCGCGGCCTCTCCCAGAGCTTCGACCTGAAGGGCCTCACCCTGAGCCTCTGGGGCACGCCGTGGAACATCACCCACAACACCGAGCGCGGCAATTGCCTGAACGAGGCTGACATCGAAGACCCCTGGGGCAAATGCTCGGTGGGCCGACCGCGGGCCAACCCCGCCCAGGCCTACCTGACCCTGCCGCCCTCCTGCACCGGCCCGCTCACCACCACCCTCGCCGCCGACAGCTGGCAGGCGCCGGGCGCCTACCTTCCCGGTGGCGAACCGAACCTCGCCGAAGCGGCCTGGGCCGATGTCTCCTCGACCACGCCGCAGGGCCTGGTCGGCTGCGACCTCCTGCCCTTCGCCCCCGAAGCCAAGGGCCTCCTCAGCACCGACCGGGCGGCCTCGCCGGCGGGCTATGACCTCGAATTCGCGATCTCGGAGGCCGGCCTCACCGATCCCGATCTGATCGCCCCATCGCAGCCGAAGACGGCCGTGGTCGCCCTGCCCGAAGGGATCACGATCAACCCCTCGCTGGCCGCCGGGCTCGGCGACTGCACCCCTGCCCAATACGCCGCCGAAACGGTCTCCTCGCCCCCCGGCGCCGGCTGCCCGAACGCCTCGAAGATCGGCACCTTCACCGTCCAGAGCCCCCTCTTCGCCGAACCGATCGCCGGTTCGCTCTTCCTCGCCGCGCCCCACGAAAACCCCTTCGGCACCCTGCTCGCCCTCTACATCGTCGCCAAGGCGCCCGAACGCGGGATCATCGTCAAGGTCGCCGGGCGCCTCGAAGCGAGCGCCCATACCGGGCAGCTGACCGCGACCTTCGAAGGGCTGCCGCAGCTTCCCTACACCCACTTCGACGTCCACTTCCGTGAAGGCCGCCGCAGCCCCCTGCTGACCCCGCCCTCCTGCGGTACCTACGCGACCCAGATAGCCCTCACCCCGTGGCTCGAAGCCGGGGCCACGGTGGGGGAGACCTCGCCACTCCTGATCGCCCACGGCCCCGAAGGCAGCGCCTGCCCGACCGGGACGCCGCCCTTCCATCCCGGCGCCGCGGCGGGGGACCTGAACCCGAATGCGGGCTCCTACTCGCCCTTCTACCTGCACCTGACCCGGACCGACACCGAAGCCGAGATCACCTCCTACTCCGCCCAGCTCCCGCCCGGCCTCCTCGCCAACATCTCCGCCGTCCCCTTCTGCCCTGACGCGGCGATCGAAGCAGCCAAGTCCGAGGGTGGGGTGGAGGAGACCGAACATCCGAGCTGCCCGGCGGTCAGCCAGATCGGCCACACCTACACCGGCTACGGGGTCGGCTCGGTGCTCGCCTACGCCCCCGGCGGCCTCTACCTCGCCGGGCCCTACCACGGCGCGCCGCTCTCGATCGTCGCGATCGACGCCGCCACCGTCGGCCCCTTCGATCTCGGCACGATCGTGATCCGCTCTGCGATCGATATCGATCCCCACTCCGCCCAGGTCACGGTCGACTCCGCCGCCTCGGATCCGATCCCCCACATCCTCGACGGCATCCCGCTCCACCTGCGCGATATCCGCGTCTACATCGACCGGCCGGGCTTCACCGTCAACCCGACCAGCTGCGACCCGTTCAAGGTCACCTCGACCCTGACCGGCTCCTACGCGCCCTTCGCCGACCCGCGCGGGGAGAGCGCCAGCGTGCCGGTCGGCTTCCAGGCCTCCAACTGCTCCTCGCTCGGCTTCACCCCGCGCTTCTCCCTGCGGCTGGCGGGCGGCACCCGCCAC
>Ga0208589_1000806_pt1 | contig 13779 bp, 9 predicted proteins | sample NGESurshal092012_2_FD_184486 | JGI IMG/M metagenome (GOLD analysis project Ga0208589, IMG submission 184486) | Arctic peat soil microbial communities from Barrow, Alaska - NGEE Surface sample F53-2 shallow-092012 (SPAdes) | ecosystem: Environmental > Terrestrial > Soil > Wetlands > Peat ... | reverse complement strand
GCGCTGGCCGATCGCGTCGATTTCGTCGATGAAGATGATGCAGGGAGCCCGCTTCCGCGCCTCGGTGAACAGGTCGCGGACCCGGGCCGCGCCCACGCCCACGAACAGCTCCACGAAGCTGGAGCCGGACACGGAGATGAACGGCACCTCGGCCTCGCCGGCCACGGCCCGGGCCATCAGCGTCTTGCCGGTGCCGGGCGGTCCGACCATCAGCACCCCGCGGGGGGCGACGGCGCCGAGCCGCTGGTAGCGCTCCGGGCGTTTCAGGAAGTCGACGACCTCGCTGATTTCCCGTTTCGCGGATTCGTAGCCGGCCACATCGGAGAACTTGGTCTGCGGCCGTTCGGCGTCGAAGACCTTGGCCCGGGCCCGGCCGACCCCCATGAGCCCGCCGAGCGGGCCACCGGCCGCCCCGCCGGCCCGGGCCATCCGCCGGATGAGCCAGAACACGAGGATGAACGGGGCCAGCAGGATGATCCAGTAGAGGACTTCGGTGCCCAGCCCGCTGCCCGGGGCGGCCGCGTTGATCTCGACGCCCGAAGTCTGCAGCGTGGTCTCCAGCGAAGTGCCGGCGAACGGGAGCGGGATGACCGTGGTGTAGTTCTTGCCGTTCTTCAGCGTGCCGGTGGCCGGCGCGGTCGATCCGCTGCTGTTGTCCAGCGTGAATGTCTTGACCTCATGGGCCTTGACGTCGCTGATGAAAGAGGAGTAGCTGAGGTTGATCGTGGTCACCCCGCCGAACCGGGGCAGGAACAAGAACAGCACGAAGGCCACCATCAGCGCGGCCGGCCACAGCCAGTGCCGCCACCCAGGCGGCGGCGGGGGCGCCGTCGGGGTCGGCTTATCCCCGCGGGGCGGTGGCTGTGGCTGCTTGCTCATACGCCATTCTTACGCGCTCCTGTCCAGTATGCGTACTCACTCCCCCTCTAGCGCCGCGGCGCCCATCCGGGCCACCGCCCGTTCGCGGCCTTCCGCCGTCTCGGCGGTGACGATCGACGATCGGCTGAGCACGGCGATGCCCGCGACCGCGAGCGCGCCGCCGGCCAGCTGCAGGCCCAGCTGCCAGGTCGAGGAGGCGAGTTTCTCGTCGAACACGGTGGCCGCGATAACCACGGCGACGATCGGGGCCAGGGTGTCCAGCACCGGGAGGCTGAGGGACAGCGCCCCCGAGCTGTAGGCGCTCTGGCCGAGCAGCGCGCCCGCGATCCCGCATAGCAGCAGGGCCCACGGCTCCCAGGTGGCGAGGGCCCCCACCCCGTGGCTGGCCACCACGTCCACGGTGGCCTTGGTCAGCGCGGCCAGCACCCCGTAGACCGAGCCGGCGGCCACGGCCAGCCAGATGACCCGGGCCTTCCCGGTGACCCGCAGCCCGGCCAGGGCGGTCACCGCGCTGAGCGCGCCCGCGGCGACGAACACCGGAGCCCACGCGGCCAGGCTGGGCACCTTCACCCCGCCCGTGGGCGTGGCCACGGTCAGGAAGATCACGATCCCGGCCGCCACCGTCACCGCGCCGACCGCATCCTGCAGGGTGAGCCGGCGACCCTGACGCCGCGCGATCAGCGGCAGCGCGAACAGCACGTCCAGCGAGGCCAGCGGCTGGACCAGCGCCAGCGGCCCGAACGCCAGGGCCAGGGCCAGGATGAAGAACGACAGCGCGTCCAGGGCGATCCCCGCCAGCCAGCGGGGCCTTCGGGCCAGGTCCAGCAGCAGCCTCGGGTGCATGGCCTCATCCGCCCCGGTCGCCCGGGCCACGGTCTGCTGGACGAGAGCCGCGACCGCGAAGCAGAACGCCGCGAGCAAGGCGGCGATCACAGCGATCACCGTTGCCACCAGTCGTCCCCCGTTCAGCTAGCTGCCCGGCTGGGGATTGCGTCACGCGCAGCGCCGCCGCCTCCTGCGACGGGCAGCACCGCCTGTCCCGGTGCCCGGCGATCAGGAGTTCGGGATTCCGCCCAGGCCGTCCTGGGGGCTGGCAGCTTCGCGGCACACCCCTGGGCCGCGGTCAGGTCCCCCGCCGCCAGTTCCTGCGAGCCGGGTACCTCATTTCCCGGCCGCCATATCCCGGTGGCCATATCCCGGTCGCCGGACCAGCCGGACGCAGGCACCGTCCCGGAGAGCAATTCCCGATTTGGGCACGGATATGCACAGGTGGGATGGGATCTCCGCGATGGCTGGCTAAGCAGCCGCGAAGCTGGCCCAGCTAATCCCGGGGACGGAACCAGCGCCCGGCGGCGGGATCGCCAGGCTCTTCACCTGGGCGGGCGGGCCGGTGCGCCCCTACGGGATGTTCCGGCAGCCGGGTGGACAGGTGGGCCATCAGGGCGGCGTCTTCCCGCATTTCCGCTTCCGTCGGCGACAGCGAGGTGATCACCATGAGGATGAAGGCGAGGATGCTGATCCCGATGATGAGCGGCAGCAGGAACGTCTGGGCGCTGACCCCGCCGGACATGCTGGCCAGCATCCCGGGATTCTGCGTGCCGTAGACGTGCATTGCGGCGATGCCGGTGTAGTGCATCCCGCTCACCGCCACGCCCATGATCAGCGACGCGATCAGGGTGGCCCCCACGGTGGTCAGCCGGAGAGCGGCCCACAGCGCGGCTGTCCCGGCCACGATCGCGATGGCCACCGAGAGCACGACCACGACGTTGTTGTACCGGACTGTATCGGGCATCTTCATCGCGGCCATGCCGATGTAGTGCATGCTGGCCACGCCGAACCCGATGATCAGGCCGCCCATCAGCAGCGTCCGCCAGCCCGAGCTGCCGAACCCGCCGATGAGCAGGCCGATGCCCACCACGATGACCGCGATCAGCATCGACGCCGCCGTGACCGGCACGCTGTAGGTGATCGTCTGGTCGGGAATGGTGAACCCGAGCATGGCCACGAAGTGCATGACCCAGATCCCGGTCGTCGCGATCGACACCGTGGCCAGCAGCAGCCAGCGGGCCCGGGGGCATCGTGCGAGGCGCGGGCCCGCGTCGTGCAGCGCAGGCCCAGGAAGCAGCCGAGGCTCGACATCACGAAGCCGAGCACCGGTGTTAACGGGCCGTAGGTGAAGTTGTTGGCGTGCACCACGGTCTCCGGTCCTCCCCAGAACCATCAGCCCGCCATACCGACTTTCACCCTGTCATACCGGCACACGCGTAGTGATGCCATGCTCTCGATTGGTAACCAACACACAGTGTTCCTTGTCTCACACTTTGAGTAACTCCGATACTTAGCAGCACCGTAATCTGCGGATCGGACCGGCGTGCCGTCCAGCGGCTACAGCCGGTACACCCGGCGGGCATTGCCCGCCCCGACCATCTCCGCCACCCGCAGGGCGTCGGCGTGGCTCCAGTCGCCGTCGGCCACCCACTGACCGAGCACCCGGGCGGTAGCGCGGCGCCACAGCAGGGCGCCCAGGTAATGCAGTTCCGGCGGCCCCCAGGCGTCCGAGGAGAACAGCAGCTTGCCGAACGGGGCCAGTTCCAGCGACTCGGCGACCACGGCGGCAGCCCGCGCGCCGGTGTAGTTGATGGCCAGACCGACGTCCAGGTAGACGTGCGGGAACGCCTGGGCCAGGTAGCCCGCCCCCCGGTGGTAGGGGTAGCAGTGCAGCAGCATCACCGGCACGCCGGCAGGCTCGGTCCGCCGCAGGAAGCCGCGCAGCAGCAGCGGGTCACAGCGGCGCAGGTCCGCGTCCGGATCCCCGAACCCGGTGTGCAGCTGCAGCGGGAGCCCCAGCTCCAGCCCGGTCCACAGCAGGTGGCGCAGCAGCACCGGGTCGTCCACCCGGACCTGGCCGGTGGCCTCGATCTGCCGCAGCCAACCACCCGCCGCCGCGGTCACCTCGGCCGCCGCGGGCGGGCCAGGGTCGAAATCGAGGCCGAACCGGTAGCCGACGATGCTCTTCAGCCCGACCGCGGCCCTGGTCCGGCGGGCCAGGGCCGATGCGAACCGGGCCGCAAACCCGGCCGCGCTGCGGTCGCCCTCCAGCACGGCCTGCTCGGCCACGCTCTCCAGCCGGACGACCTCATCCGCCCGGGCGCTGGCTGCCTCCCGCATCCCGGGCAGGTCGAGCAGGCCCGGCCGCACGTAGCCGGTGTCGAGCAGGAAATGCGCGGTCCCGGTGGCCCGCAGCAGCCGCCGGGTGACCTCAGCCGGGCCCAGGGCGGACCGCCGGGCCAGGTAGTCGGCGGGCGGGGTGAACGGCTCGAGGTCCAGGACCGGCGCGCACCAGCGGCGGATCGCCACGCCCAGCTGGGAGTCGAACTGGGTCAGCCCGGGTGGCAGCGGCCGGTCCGACTCGGTGATCAGCCGCTCGAACTCGGCCGGGCCCGTCTCGGCCGCGAGCGCCGGGTGGACGTGGTGGTCGACCAGGGCGAGGGCGCCGACCCAGGGCTCCACCAGGCCGGCCGGGGCAGGTCCCTGGTCAGCCACCTCCACCACCTCCTCCCCCTCCAGCCCACTTTTCCCGCGGACCGTGCGTCCCGGCAGGTGTTTTGCCCGTTTTGGGCGCACGTTCCGCGGGAAATGTCGGCGCTGGCCATGATCGAAGGCCAGATCACGCTCAGATCTTGGTGAAGTGCTGGAAGCACTCCCAGGCCGCGTCGCGGTCGGCGAAATCGGTAACTTCGGAGTGCTTCACCGCCAGGTAGGCCTGGCGGCGCAGCGGCCCCATCGCCTCCATCAGCAAGTCGTCCGCGGCCAGCGCGTCCAGCGCCGCCCTGAGGGAGTCCGGCAGCCGGTGCGCCCCCCTGGCCTCCCGCTCGGCGTCGCTGAGGGTGGCCGGATCCACGTTCACGGCCTCGCCGGGGTCCAGCTTGCGCCGGATGCCGTCCAGGCCGGCGTGGATCACGGCCCCGAGGGCCAGGTAGGGGTTGGCGCTCGAATCCGACGGCTTGAGCTCCACGTTCACCGTCCCGGCCGCGTCGCCGAGCATGGGTGAGCAGATGCGCACCGCGGCCTCGCGGTTGTCCATGCCGTACACGGTGAAGGCGCTGCTCCACATCTGCGGGGCCAGGCGGCGGTAGGAGTTGACGCTGGCGCAGGTCAGCGCGACCAGGGCGGGCAGGTGGGCGAGCAGGCCGCCGATGAAGTGATAGCCGGTGGCGGACAGCTGGTACTCATCATCGGGGTCGTAGAACGCCTGGTGCTCCCCCGGCTGGCCGTCCGGCCCGAGCTCGGTCAGCGACACGTGCAGGTGGGTTCCGTTGCCGGCCTGGTCGGGCACGGGCTTGGGGGCCAGGCTGGCCCACAGGCCGCGGCGGAACGCGACCCCGCGGACCGTCTCCCGGTACAGCACGTGGTTATCGGCCGCGCGCAGCGCGGGAGCGTGCCGGATTGTCATCTCCTGCTGCCCGTGGCCGAGCTCCGGGTAGTAACTCTCGACCTCCAGGCCCTGCTCCTGCAGGGCGGCCAGCAGGTCCATGGCGTAGTCATGGGCCAGGGCGAACCCGGTCGAGGAGTAGCACAGGCTGTCGTCGACCGGGACGAGCCGGTCCGGGCCGCCGCCGGGATCGGCTTCCCTGCGGCCCAGCGTGAACTCGGGCTCGAACGACGCATGGACCGCGTACCCCTCGGCGGCCATGTCCGCGACGGCCTGCTTGAGGAACGTGCGCGCGCAGCCGTCCCAGGGCTGGCCGTCCGGCTGCACCAGGTCGGACAGCATCGCGCCGGCTCCGGGCGCGTACGGCAGGGCCACGAACGTGGTCGGGTCGGGCAGGATGCGGACCTCGCCGACCGGCCCCATCCCCTCCACCGGCTGCAGGGAGTCCAGCATGGACATGGCCATCATCGCGACCGTGTGCCCGATCCCGGTCCGCAGCCGGGACGGCAGCATGGCCGAGGATGCGGCCTTGCCGCGGATGATCCCGCCGTGATCGGCGTACAGGAACCGGACGAGGGAGATCTGGCCGGCGTTGGCGCGCTCGATGACCGCGCTGGCCGCGTCATCGTCCGCGGCGCCCGCGGAGCCAGCTGGCACGTAGTCACTCATGGGACAGAGGTAGCACGCGTGGCCACTGTCGTACAACGCAATCCGCACAGCAGCCGTGCACCGTATTTCCGGTTTGTCACCCCAGAATGGGCGCCCGGAAGGCGGAAAGGCAGCCCCGGCGACCTCGTTGACACTGGGAGGCGTCATCCCCTAGATTCACAATGTTCGTTCATAGAACTGCTGTGCGCAAAGCGCACAGCCCTCCACCTGGCGGTTTCTCTCCAGCTCTGGCCCTCCCCGTCATCGGTGATCAAGGAGTTCCCGTGACCTTTCTCGACGAGGCGATATGGCGCGGCAAGGCATTCAGCAGCGGCTGGAAGGCGGTCTCCGGGGGCGAGGCGCCGGTCACTGAGCCAGCCACGGGAGCGGAACTCGGCCGCGTCGGCATCGCCTCGCCCGCCGACATCGCCGCCGCCGCCACGGCAGCGGCGGCGGCCCAGCCGGCCTGGGCGGCCCTCCCGTACACTGAGCGCTCCGCCGTCCTGCGCCGGGCGGGTGACATCTGGAAGGCGCACGCCGAGGAGATCGAGGGCTGGAGCATCCGCGAGGGCGGCAAGATCGCTCCCGCGGCCCAGTTCGAGACGCACGTAGCCACCGAGGAGATCTACGAGGCGGCCACCCTGCCCTCCCGTCCCTACGGTGAGCTGCTGCCCACGGAGTCACCCCACCTCAGCTGGGCCGAGCGCGTCCCGGTGGGGGTGGTCGGGGTCATCTCCCCGTTCAACTTCCCGCAGATCCTGGCCATCCGCTCGGTGGCCCCGGCGCTCGCGCTGGGCAACGCGGTGATCCTCAAGCCCGACCCGCGCACCGCAGTGTGCGGCGGTGTGGTGCTGGCCCGCGTCTTCGAGGAGGCCGGGCTGCCCGAGGGACTGCTGCACGTGCTGCCAGGCGGCCCGGGCGCCGGGGAAACGCTGATCACCGATCCGCTGGTGCGGGTGATCTCGTTCACCGGGTCGACCGCGGTCGGCCGGCATGTGGGCGCGCTGGCCGGCCAGCACCTCAAGCGGGTGCACCTGGAACTGGGCGGCAACTCCGCCCTGATCGTGCTGGACGACGCCGACCTGGACGCGGCCGCGTCGGCCGGGGCGTGGGGCTCGTTCCTGCATCAGGGCCAGATCTGCATGACCACCGGCCGGCACCTGGTCCAGGACTCGGTCTACGACGACTACGTCGCGGCGCTGGCGGGCAAGGCCAGCCACCTGCCGGTCGGCGACCCGGCCAGCGGCCAGGTCGCGCTAGGACCCATCATCGACGAGCGGCAGCGAGACAAGATCCACGGCCTGGTCACCGCCAGCGTGGACGCCGGCGCCCGGCTCGCCGCGGGCGGCACCTATGAAGGGCTGTTCTACCAGCCCACTGTGCTGGCTGAGGTCGCGCCGGCGATGCCCGCCTACGCCAGCGAGGTGTTCGGGCCGGTGGCCCCGGTCATCCGGTTCTCCACTGCCGACGAGGCGGCCAAGCTCGCCGCGGACACTGACTACGGACTGTCCCTGGGCATTCTGACGAAGGACGTGCTGCGCGGCCTGGACCTGGCCCGGAGGATCCCGACCGGCATCGTGCACATCAACGACCAGACCGTCGACGACGCGCCGAACACCCCGTTCGGCGGCATCGGCGCCTCAGGCACCGGCGCCCGGTTCGGGGGCACCGCCAACCTCGACGCGTTCACTGATACCCGCTGGGTCACCATGCGCAGCGAGATCGCGCCCTACCCCTTCTAGATGTCCGTCGCACCCGCGCGCTCGCGCACCCAGGTCGGGGTCGTCGGGGCTGGGCCAGCCGGACTGCTGCTGTCCCATCTGCTGGCGCTGCGCGGGATCGACTCGGTGCTGGTCGAAGACCGGAGCCGGGCCTATTGTGAGGCCCGGCAGCGGGCCGGCGTGCTGGAGGACGGCAGCGTCAGGCTGCTCCGGGAGGCCGGCCTGGCCGGCCGCCTGGACCGCGAGGGCCTCGAGCACGGCGGGATCTACCTCCAGTTCGCCGGCGAGCGGCACCACCTCGACTTCCGCGAGCTGACCGGGCGGACCGTCACCGTCTACGCGCAGACCGAGGTGGTGAAGGACCTCATCGAGGCGCGGCTGGCGGCCGACGGCCGGCTGGAGTTCGACGTGTCCGGCACGGAGGTCGACGCTCTGGGCACCGACTCCCCGGTGCTCCGGTACACCAGCGCCGACGGGACGAGACACGAGGTCACCTGCGACGCGATCGCAGGCTGCGACGGCTTCCGCGGAATCAGCCGGCCGGCGGTCCCGGCAGGCCTGCTCACCGTCTGGGAACGCGAGTACCCGTACGCCTGGCTGGGGATCCTCGCCGACGTCCCGCCGTCCACCGACGAACTGATCTACGCGCATCACCCGGACGGGTTCGCCCTGCACAGCCTGCGCAGCCCGCTGGTCAGCCGGCTCTACCTGCAGGTCGACCCGGACGAGGAGATCAGCGCCTGGCCCGATGACCGGATCTGGGCCGAGCTGCAGCGGCGCTTCGCGGTGCCCGGCTGGGAGCTCAAGGAAGGCCCGATCCTGGACAAGGGCATCACCCCGATGCGCAGCTTCGTCAGCGCACCGATGCGCCACGGGCGGCTGTTCCTGGCCGGTGACGCCGCGCACATCGTGCCGCCCACCGGGGCCAAGGGACTCAACCTGGCCCTGGGGGATGTCGCGGTGCTGGCCGGCGCCCTGGATGAGCTGCTGCGCGGCGACCCCCGGCTGGCCGACTCCTATTCGGACACCTGCCTGGACCGGGTCTGGCGGCGTACCCACTTCTCCTGGTGGATGACCACGATGCTGCACACCGCGCCCGGGGCGGACCCGATCGACGCGCAGCTCCAGCTGGCCCAGCTCCGCTACGTCACCAGCTCACGGGCGGCCGCGGCCTCGCTGGCCGAGAACTACACGGGCTACCCCCCGCGGTCCTGACCGGTGGGCGCCGTCAGCCGGTGTGTGTGCCCTTGCGAGCCCACAGCGAGTCGTGCCAGGCATGCTTGAAGACCTGGACGAAGTTGGCCGCGAAGTAGGCGTGCAGCTGCTTGTCCCAGGCGATGCGGCGGTAGGAGTTGTACGACAGCCACACGAACTGGGCATGGGTGAACTCGTCCCGCCACATCGCCTGCACGGCTGGGACGTTGCCCGCGCCGGTGGACGGCTTGAGCCCGTTGGAGAAGCCAAGATCGCTGCCGAGCCCGTCCAGCATGTGCGGGCAGCGTGCCTCGTCGGGGCTGAACCGGTTCGCCATCAGCAGGTAGGACACCTGGTCGGTGGCGACACAGGCCCCCTTCGGGATGATCTTTTCCACCGCGGCGGGTATCGGCGCCAGCGGCAGCTGGACATGAGACTCGAAACTACCCTGGTCCAGGGCCAGCACCGCGATGGCCAGGCTGGCCACCACCGCGGCCGGCACCCAGAGGCGGCGCCCGTCCGCAGCGGACAGCCGGCCGGTGCCCTGGCTGAGCGCCTCCAGCAGGCGGGACAGGGGCAGCGCGATCGACATGGCGAAGAACGGCGCCAGGAACGCGGCGAAGTGATAGTGGAACTGGTCCGGCCACATGAACATGACCAGGATCACGCCGGTGGTGGCCAGCACCCACCAGTCCAGTGCGGGCGGTGCCTGATGGAGCACCCGCCAGGCCACGGCGATCATCGCAGCCACCACGACGACGAGCACCACCGTCGCCGCCAGGATCAGCGCACGCGGATGGGCGGGGAGAAGTCCAGGGTTGCTGATCCCGAGCATGTGGCTCAGCCGGGCGGGCAGCGGCACGCGGGTCGACCCGGCCCGGGGGGCGACCTGGGCCACGTACAGGCTCTGGTAGAAGCGCTTGGGGGCCAGGGCGGCGAACGGGAAGGTCGGGACCAGGAAGCCGACCGCCGCCCCGCCCACGTACACGGCCGCCCGCCGGATCCGCGGGAGCAGCATGACCACCGCCACGATGACCGGGAAGATTGCCCACACCTCGACGCAGCCGGCGAATCCGAACGCGACGCCGCCCCAGAACAGCCGCTTGCCGCTGCTGGTCAGGTGGTTCCCGTCGAACAGGGCCAGGGCCCCGAGCAGGCAGAACAGCACCAGCCAGGGCTCGACGAGGATGGTACGGGCGGTGGCCACGCTGTCCGGGTAGACCGCGAGGATGCCGCAGCCCACGATCACGGCCAGCAGGCCCCGGTGCCGCAGCAGCAGGCCCACCAGGACCACGCCCGCCGAGCTGGCCAGGGTGGTCAGGATCCGGCCGGTGGCCATGGCCGTGGCCGTCCCGGTGACCTTGGACAGCAATGCGGACGGCACCATGAGCAGGGTGATCCCCGGCGGCTGGACCAGGACGAACGAGCGGTAAGGCAGGTAACCGTGGATCAGGTTGACGGCACTGCCGAAGTAGGGCCCGTCGTCGTATTCGGTGACCCCGAGCAGGTAACCGGGACGGCTTAGCAGCAAGAGCCGGAGGGCCAGGGCCAGCAGGGTGCAGACGCCGATGGCCACGCTGATCGGGGTCAGCCAGCCTTTGCCGCGCTCCTCCTGGATTACGCCCGCATCACTGCGCGATTCCCCGGGCGGCCCGCCCGCGGCCGGCCTCGCCATCGTTCCGCTCACTGCTGGTTTGCTCCCTCAGCCCTACGTGCCTGAACCCCACAGCCCGCGCACAGCGCCGCCCGATGACCACACTGCGAATGATGAACCGCACTGGAATTGTGAAACGCGCTGAGCAAAGTTCTGGGCAGGGACCGCTCCGGTTATCCCCGCGGGCTCAGCGTGCGCGAAGCAGCCGCTCGCGACCGACACCAGATGTTACCGGATGAACATCCCGGCCAATACGGGATGTAAGTACTCCATATAGCCTGCAACCCGCCAAAGCCAGCACTGCCGACAACCCTCACACAGCCGCCCCGCGCCCCGTCAACCTCAGGCGACCACTGCACGCCCGCACGAATTTACTGGTCAGCCGGGGCTTCGCGGGGTATTTCCGGTCAGTTCCGCGTGTCCGGGACGCCGGCCGCGAGACGGACCGGCGGACCGCTCCGGGCTGCCGGTGAAGTTTGCGTAACATCCCGGCCGTCCCTGGCGGCCACCATCGCGGCGCTCATCCTGTTCGCGCTGATCGAGCGGCGCGTGGCGGGGGGGATGACGGCGGGGCCGGTCCGGTAGCGGCCGCCCGCTCGGCGACCAGGTACGGGATGATCAGCAGGCACCCCCACACGCCCGCCAGCGCCCAGCCGCCCAGGACGTCGGTCATCCAGTGCGCGGCGAGGTAGAGCCGGCTCAGCCCGACGACGAGAGCGATCAGGAACGCGCCGGTCATGAGCAGCGTGCGGGCCCGGAACGAGCGGCCGGCCATCACCATCAGCCCCAGCATCCCCCAGGCGCCGAGAGCCTGGGCCGCATGCTCGGAGGGATAAGACCAGCCGTGGAATGTGCCCAGCCAGTCCGCGGCCGGTGGCCGGGGCCGCGCGACCAGGGTCTTGGTCAGTCTCGACCAGCCCCAGGCTCCCGCCAGCGACAGGGCCGGGAGCACCGCGGGCAGCCATTCGCGGCGCCACCACCACAGTGCCAGCCCGGAGCCGATCACCACCGGCCAGAGCACGAAGCCCGACCCGAGCCAGGTGACCATCTTGGCCAGCCCCGTCAGCCATGGCTGGCGGTGGCCGATCACGAAGGCCAGAACCCGCGGATCGAGCCGGGCGCTGTTGATGTGGTTCAGCACGCTGTTCGTCAGCGACCCGAAGGACCAGGCACACGCGCCGAGCGTGAGCACGGCCACGGTCATCGCGAACCCGGTGGGGACGCCCGGCTGGAAGCGCGCGGCGAGCCAGCGGAGCTGAGCCGGGAAGCGCCGTCCCAGCCAGCGGGCCGGGCGGCTGCGCCCCAGCCGGGCGACCTGCCGCCCGGCCCAGCTCTCCGGCTCGCGGGCCGACCGCAGCAGGTGCCCGAGGATCAGCGCGAGCACGACGACCACGAACAGGGCGATGCCAACCTGGGTGGCGTAGTGCGCGACCTGCTTCCAGCTCGCCCCGGCCAGGTAGCCGAGCAGAATCATGCCGGTGCCCCAGATCGCCCCGCCGGCCACGTTGAACGGCAGGAAGACCCGGTAGGGCATCCGCGCGATGCCCGCGAGACCGGGCACCAGGACCCGCAGCGCGGCGGTGAAACGCCCGAAGAACACGGCCCGGCCGCCGCGTCTGGCCAGGTAGTCCTGGCCGCGCTGGAGGCGCTCTGGTTTCAGCACCCGACGGAAAGGCCTGGTCTGCAGCAGGCGCTGACCGTACTCCCGGCCCACCAGGTAGCCGACCGAGTCGCCGATGACCGCGCCAGAGATCCCCGCGACCAGGACCTCCCACAGGCCCACCCGGCCGTACGAGGCGAGCACCCCGCCGAGGATCAGCGCGGTCTCTCCCGGGAAGAAGAACCCCAGGAAGACCGAGGACTCAAGGGCCGGGACAGCAAAGACGATCAGCAGCGCGAGCCACCCATTGAGATGGAGGATGTGCTCGATCAGGCTGGTCACCGTCCCCAGGGTAGGGGCACCCGGGCGGCGGCGGACTGGCGGGCTAGCGGACCTCCAGGCCGGTCACGGCCCGGCCGATGATCATCCGCTGGATCTCGGAGGTGCCCTCGAAGATGGTGAAGATCTTGGCATCCCGGTGCCAGCGCTCCACCGGGAAGTCCCGGGTGTAGCCGTTGCCGCCCAGGATCTGGATGGCCTGCTCGGTGACCCGCACCGCGGTCTCGCTCGCGACCAGCTTGGACATCGACCCCTCGGCACCATCCAGGGTCATGCCCTGGCGCGCCATCCAGGCCGCCCGCCAGGTCAGCAGCCGGGCCGCGTCCACCGCCGCCTGCATGTCGGCCAGCATGAAGCCGACCGCCTGGTTCTGCCCGATCGGGTGGCCGAACGCGACCCGCTGGGTGGCGTAGTCCCGGGCGAACTCGACCGCGGCCCGGCCGACGCCGACCGCCATGGCCGCCACGCTCGGCCTCGAGGCCTCGAACGTCTTCATCGCCGCCTGCTCGCCGCTGCGCCCTCCGGACCGCACCCGGGCCAGTCTCGCGTCCAGCCGTTCCTTGCCGCCGACCAGGCACCGGCCGGGTACCCGCACGCCGTCCAGCACGACCTCGGCGGTGTGCGAGGCCCGCACCCCGTGCTTGCGGAACTTCTGGCCCTGGCTGAGCCCGGGAGTGCCCGGCGGGATCACGAAGCTGGCCTGCCCCCGGGCGCCCAGCGAGGAATCCACCGAGGCCACCACCACGTGAACGTCGGCGATCCCGCCGTTGGTGGCCCACGACTTGGTTCCGTTGATGATCCATTCGTCGGTCGCCTGCTGGTACTGCGCGCGGGTGCGGATCGCGCCGACGTCGCTGCCCGCCTCCGGTTCTGAGGCGCAGAACGCGCCGAGCTTCACGTCACCCGGGCCGCCGAACATCTCCGGGAGCCACTCCCCGATCTGCTCAGGCGTGCCGTTGCTGGCCACGGCGACCGCGGCCAGGGTGCTGCCGACCAGGGAGAGCCCGATGCCCGCGTCGCCCCAGAAGAGCTCCTCGAAGGCGATCGGGATGCCCAGCCCGCTCGGCTCGAGCCACTGGCCGGAGAAGAAGTCGAGCGAATACAGGCCGATCTTGGCCGCTTCCTCCAGGATGGGCCACGGCGTCTCCTCCCGCTCATCCCACTCGGCGCCGGCGGGCCGGATCACGTCTGCGGCGAACCCGTGCACCCAGTCACGCATCTCGCGCAGGTCGGGCCCGGGCTCGAGTGAGAATGCGCCAGGGGCGTCGGGTCCAGTGGTCATCATGCTCCTCGGGGATCCGGCACGGAGACG
>Ga0208589_1000804_pt1 | contig 13796 bp, 9 predicted proteins | sample NGESurshal092012_2_FD_184486 | JGI IMG/M metagenome (GOLD analysis project Ga0208589, IMG submission 184486) | Arctic peat soil microbial communities from Barrow, Alaska - NGEE Surface sample F53-2 shallow-092012 (SPAdes) | ecosystem: Environmental > Terrestrial > Soil > Wetlands > Peat ... | reverse complement strand
CCGCTGCAGCCGGTACTTCAGCGTGCTCTTGTGCACGGACAGCTCGGCGGCGGTCGCGTCGTAGTTGCCGCCGTGCTCCAGGTACTGGGTGAGCGTGTGCACCAGTTCGGCCTTGCGGCGCGCGTCGTAGTCGAGCAAGCTGCCCAGCCACTCCCGGACGAACGAGTCCACATCGCTCAGGTCAGGGATGGCGGCCAGCATCCGGAAGATGCCGAGCTTGGGATACTCGCAGGCGTTGTCGCCGGGCAGCAGCGTCTTCTGCAGCCGCAGCGCGAGGCCCGCCTCGCGCAGCGAGCGGGGCAGCTCGCAGGGCTGGGCCGCGGCGCCGCCGACCCCGACGCGGACCTGGCCGCCGAGGTCGGACATGATCGCGCGGCGCAGCTGCTCCCAGTCGGTCTGGCCCGCGGTGATCACCGCGACGTTGCCCGACCAGGTCTCGAACAGCCCGTCCTGCCGGGCCTGCCGCATCGCCCGGCGGACCGCGCTCAGCAGCGCGTCGTGGGCCCGGGCCCGGCCCTTGCCCTCGACGATCACGACCCGGTGCGGCCGCCGCAGGTCGTAGTCCAGTGCCTCGCCCCGGCTCAGCGCGCTCTCGTCGTCGGTCCCGGCCAGCAGGTCATGGACCAGGTCGCGGCGCAGCCGCAGTTCCGCGTCGGCGATGCCGCGCAGCCGGGCCAGTTCCATGGACAGCACGGTCGCGCCGTGCTCCAGGGCCACCAGGTCGGCGTGGTCGGCGCGGCGCCCCGGGTCGATGAGGGCCAGGACCCCCATCACGTCGGTGCGCGGCGAGGCCAGCAGGGTGAGCCGCTCCCCGTCCCGGGTCGGTGAGCCGGCCCGCATCAGCCGGCGGAGCAGGTGCTCCCGCTGGGCGAACGACTCCTTCGGGTACGGGTCCGGCTGGCCAGGCCCGGCCCAGGCGGTCAGGTTGCCGTACCGGTCCTCGATTGCGACCGGCATCCCGGTCAGCTCGTGCAGGGCCCGGGCGATGCCCGGCTGGCCTTCCCCTGAGACCGCCACCCTGGTGAGCCGCTGGTGGATGTCCATGCTGCGCTGCAAGGTGGTGATGGTCTCGGCGAGCGCTCCGTTGGTGGCGGCGAGTTCGGCCGCGGTGGCGCGCTCCCGGGCGTGCAGCCGCGCATTGGAGACGGCCACCCCGGTCTGCTGCGCGATGACCTGGATCATGAACCGCTGCTCGGCTGCGGGCTCCTCGTCGCAGGAGGCGACCAGGTGACCGAGCAGGCCGCCGACGCCGCGCAGCGGGTAGGCGCCCGCCCAGGGGCGGCCGGGCAGGTCCACCGGTCCGCCCGAGGTACCCAGCCCGGCCAGCTGCCCGGTCAGGCCGGCCGGTGCGGTCATGGGCTGGCCCGGGCCGGGACGCCACTGGCCGTCAGTGAACCCGTACCCCTCGATCCGCCAGGGACCGAGCCCGGGGGCGCTGGACGCGGCCAGCTCCAGGATCTGCTCCTCGTTGACCGACTCGGTCATCAGCAGCGAGATCACCAGCAGGGCCCGGAACTCACCTAGCCGCTCGCGCAGCTCCGCGTCGCCGGCCCGGCCGGGGCGCCGGGGCAACCGGACCACGGCCGCGGTGCTCCGGGATGTCTGGTCGGCGGTCATCAGGCGGCCGGTCAGGCGCTCGCCGACCTGGGGGCCGCGGGCACGGCGGCGGCTGACCTGAGGAACTCGTCTGGCCCGACGTAGTACGGGTTCTCGACGAGGATGCCCTGGATCAGCACCTGCGGATGGGTCTTGACGATGTTGACCACGACCTCGCCGCTGAAGCGGTCCAGGTCGTACAGGCACAGCACGACCACCGGGTAGCTGGCGGTGACCCGGTTCAGCTCGGATTCGTAGCTGACCAGATGCTCGACCCCGGGCGCGTCGCGCAGCGCCCAGGTCATCTCGCCGGCCAGGCGGCAGAAGGAGTAGCCCTCGACCTCCGCCTTGACCATGCTCTCAGTCCAGAACGTGAGCATGTCGCCGGTGCTGAACTCGCCGCCCGCCAGGTAGGTCGACTCGGGCAGGTGAATGTCCAGCTGGCCGGTGTACCGTCCAGGCTCGCCGCAGGCCCCGGGCAGCGACTCCAGCCGCTCCGCGGTGTCCGCGGAGTCCACGACGCAGACGCACTTGTCGCCGGCGGTGAGCCCCGCGCCGAGATACCCGCTGAGCAGCCGGTCACGGTCGGTGTCGCCGCGGTAGAACGCGCAGACGTGACTACCGGGCCGCAGGCCGACATCATCGATACCGCTAGGCACGGGTCCGGTCATCCGCCCCACCACCTTGTGACCTTGTGACCAACCGCGTTAGCCGGATAGTACGTGCTAAACCAAAGTTTTTGCTCCCCCCAGCGGGACAAAGATTCGCGGATTGCTCCCCCCGCGTGACGAGAAGTCACAGGAGCAGCCCGGAAGGCCGGGGCTGGCCCGTGCGGCTGCGGCGTACGTCAGATGGCTGGTCGGCTACGATTCAGCCATCCCGCCGGTGTAGCTCAGTTGGCAGAGCGGCCGTCTTGTAAACGGCAGGTCACCAGTTCGATCCTGGTCACCGGCTCCCCTCACGGCTCCGCCCCCGGCGGAGCCGTCTGCCTATCCGCCCGGACGCCTGTCGCTCTGCAGGCCCGGGTCAGGGGCGGGGGCGGGTGGCGCCCCACTGGTTCCAGTGCGTCACTTCTTCCACCGGGCGTCGCTTCGGCTGGGCCCAGCGGCCCCGGGCCGGGTAGCCCAGCGGGAGCAGCCCCATGGTCAGCGCGTCCTCCGGCAGTCCCAGCAGCTCCCGCACCTCGTCTTCGTGGCCGGAGTACAGGGTGGTCAGGGTGGTGCCCACGCCGTGCGCCCGGGCGGCCAGGATGAGCTGCTGCACCGCCCCGTAGATCGAGCTGCCCAGTCTGGGGCTGCGCGCGCTGGCCGCGTTCCGCAGCACCGGGAAGACCCACACCGGCGCCTCGGCGATGTGGTTCGCCAAATGCTCGGCGGCCAGGAACGAGGCCCGGCTCAGCCCGTCCGGCGCGGGCGGCGCGGCCAGGATCTCGTCCCGCCGGCTGCCATAGGCCCGCTCCCAGCCCTCCAGGTACCACCCGGCTACTTGCTGCTTGATTGCCGGGTCGGTGACCACGACCCAGCCCCAGCCCTGCCGGTTGCCGCCGGTCGGGCCGCGCACGGCAGCGTCGAGGATGGCCCAGAGGACGTCGTCCGGGATCGGCTCGGGGGACAGGTAGCGGCGGGCCGGGGTCGAGTGCAGGGCGTCGAGAACCAGCAGTGGCTCAGCCTCTGGTGCGGGCACGGGGGTCCTTTCCCAAGGGTCATCGTGATCACCCGACCCTACGACGACCCGCGGCAGGTCCGGGAGGCCGGTCAGGAGCCAGCTGCCCGGCCGCCGCCCGCCCACTGCGGGCTGCTCGTTAGATCACGAAGGGTGTCACGGGCGTTAGGCGGCACTCCATCCTTAAATTAGGCTATGCCGATCGGTTTTATAGACTTAGGCGCATCTCCGGCGTAGCGTCGTGAGGGCGGACCGCCTGGGACCGAGCCCGGGCCCAGGAAGGAGCCAGGGGATGCCGGAGGCCGGAGAGCTCCACCTCGCGGCGGCGCTCGACGGAGCGGGATGGCATCCCGCCGCCTGGCGTGAGCCGGGCGCCCGGCCGGCGGATCTGTTCACCGCGGGCTACTGGGCCGACCTGGCGGCGGAGGCCGAGCGCGGGCTGCTGGACTTCATCACCATCGAGGACGCGCTGGGCCTGCAGGCCGCCTCCCGCTACGGCGGCCCGGATGACCGGACCGACCAGGTCCGCGGCCGACTCGACGCGGTGCTGATCGCCGCCCAGGTAGCGACCAGGACTTCGCGGATCGGGCTGGTGCCCACGGCCACCACTACGCACACCGAGCCGTTCCACGTGTCCACCGCCATCGCCACGCTCGACTACGTCAGCTCCGGCCGGGCCGGCTGGCGCGCGCAGGTGTCCGGCCGGCCCGGTGAGGCCGCGCACTTCGGCCGCCGCGAGTTCCCGGAACTGAGCCCCGGCCGCCTCGGCGACCCGGCTGGCCTGGCTGATCCCGTCGTCGCGGAACACGTCGCCGGGCTGTTCGGTGAGGCCGCGGACGCGGTGGAGGTGGTCCGCCGGCTCTGGGACAGCTGGGCCGATGACGCGGTCATCCGGGACGTCGCGACCGGCCGGTTCATCGACCGGGACCGGCTGCACTACATCGACTTCGAGGGCCGCTGGTTCAGCGTCCGGGGACCTTCGATCACCCCCCGCCCGCCCCAGGGCCAGCCGGTCGTGGCGGCCCTGGCCCACGGGCCGCTGCCCTACCGGTTCGCGGCCGCCGCGGCGGACGTCGTGTTCGTCACCCCGCGCGACGCGGGTGAGGCCGGCACGATCACCGGGCAGGTCCGGGAGGCCGAACGTGACGCCGGCCGGGCCGGCCCTCCGCTGCTCGTGGTCGCGGACCTGGTCGTCTTCCTGGACCGTGACGCGGGTGCGGCCGCCGGCCGCCGGGACCGGCTGGATGACCTGGACGGGGCCAGGTACGCGCCCGACGCGGCCGTGTTCACCGGCACCCCGGACCAGCTTGCGGAACTGCTGCTTGACGGGCGGGACGCGGGTCTCGACGGGTACCGGCTCCGGCCCGCGGTCCTCCCGCACGACCTGGAGCAGATCACCCGGGGGCTGGTGCCCGCGCTGCAGGAGCGGGGCGCGTTCCGGCGCGGCTATCCGGACCGGACCCTGCGCGAACGGCTGGGCCTGCCCCGGCCGGCCAACCGCTACCCGAGCCCCGTCGCATGATCCGCCCGACCGCACTCCGCCCGCCTGCACTCCGCCCGCGCATACCCCGCCCGCACATACCGAGGAGATCAGCGCCATGACCGGCCGCCCCAAGCAGGTGATCCTGGCCGCTCACTTCCCCGGCGTGAACAACCACACGGTCTGGAGCGACCCGCAGGCCGGCAGCCAGATCGAGTTCGCGTCCTTCGAGCACCTGGCCCGCACGGCCGAGGCGGGGAAGTTCGACTTCTTCTTCCTGGCCGAGGGGCTGCGGCTGCGCGAGCAGCGCGGCCAGATCCACGACCTGGACGTGGTCGGCCGCCCGAACACGATGACCATCCTGGCCGCGCTGGCCGGGGTGACCACCCACCTGGGCCTGGCCGGCACGATCCAGGCCACCTATAACGAGCCGTACGAGGTCGCCCGCCAGTTCGCCACCCTCGACCACCTGTCCGCCGGCCGGGCCGCGTGGAACGTCGTCACCTCACCAGACGCGTTTACGGGCGAGAACTTCCGCCGGGGCGGCTACCTCGACCGGGAGCACCGCTACCAGCGCGCGGCGGAGTTCGTGCAGGCCGCGCGGGAACTCTGGGATTCATGGCCCGCCGACGCGATCGCCGCCGACCAGGCCCGCGGGGTGTTCGTGCGGGAGGCGCCACCGGGGGCGTTCGCGCATCACGGCGCGCACTTCGGCATCGCCGGCCACTTCACCGTGCCGCGCAGCCCGCAGGGTCACCCGGTCATCATCCAGGCCGGGGACTCCGACGGCGGCCGGGAGTTCGCCGCGGCCAGCGCGGACGCCATCTTCACCCGGCATTCCACGTTCGACGCCGGACGCGAGTTCTACGCCGATGTGAAGTCCCGGCTGGCCCGGTACGGCCGGGCGCCGGACGAGCTGAAGGTGCTGCCCGGCGCCAGCTTCGTGCTGGGTGACACCGAGGACGACGCCCGGGAACGCGCTCACCACATCCGCCGCCAGCAGGTCAGCCCGCAGACCGCCATCCTGCTGCTGGAGCAGGTCTGGAACACCGACCTGTCCGGCTACGACGCGGAGGGGCCGCTGCCCGAGACCGACCCGGAACCTGACGCGCCGTCGATCATCCAGGGCCGGGCGCGCCAGCACGCCGACTCGCTGGAAACCGCGCGGAAATGGCGGGCGATAGCCGAGGAGAAGAAGCTCAGCATCCGGGAGCTGATCATCGAGGTGACCGGGCGGCAGTCGTTCATCGGCACCTCGGCCGGGCTGGCCGCGCAGATCAACCAGTTCGTGCAGCAGGACGCCTGCGACGGCTTCATCCTCGTCCCGCACCTCGTCCCGGCCGGCCTGGATGAGTTCGTCGCGAAGGTTGTCCCGTTGCTGCAGGAAAGAGGAGTGCTGCGGACGGAATACCGGACCGGGACGCTGCGGGAGCGCCTGGGCCTCAGGCCGCCCCGGCCGGCCGCCGCCTGGGCCGCGGCCGCGCAGGCCGCCGGGAGCGGTGGGCCGGGGCCGGGGCTCGGCGCAACGGCGGTGAGCGCGTGAAGTTCCTGGCCATCACCCTGATCACGCACACCGCGGACCCGGTTACCGGGGTGGTCAAGCCGACCACCGCGCGGCTGCGCGAAGTGATCGACAACGCGGTGCTCGCCGAGCAGCTTGGCTTCGACGGCTTCGGCGTGGGGGAGCGGCACGAGCGGCCGTTCATCTCCTCGTCCCCGCCCGTGGTGCTGAGCCACATCGCCGCGCGGACCTCGGTGATCCGGCTGTTCACCGCAGTCACCACGCTCAGCCTGCTCGACCCGGTCCGAGCGTTCGAGGACTATTCGACCCTGGACCACCTGTCCGGCGGCCGGCTGGAGCTGATCATCGGCAAGGGCAACGGCGCAGCCCAGGCCAAGCTGTTCCACGTCACCGCTGAGGATCAGTGGGATCGCAACCGGGAGGGCTACGAGCTGTTCCGCCGCCTCTGGCGGGAAGACACCGTGACCTGGTCAGGCCGGTTCCGCCCGTCGCTGACCGAGGCCGAGACCTGGCCCCGGCCCCTGCAGCAGCCGATCCGGATCTGGCACGGCAGTGCGACCAGCACCGACTCCGTCGACCTCGCCGCCCGCTGGGGCGACCCGCTGTTCTCCGCCAACGTGACCCATCCCGTGCAGCCTTACGCCGAGCTGGTCCGGTACTACCGGGAACGCTGGGCGTTCTACGGCCGGGACCCGGCCGACGTCCTGGTCGGCGCCGGCACGGCCGGGTACTACGCGGCCCGGTACTCGCAGCAGGCTATCGAGACGTTCCGCCCGGTCTACGAGGCCCGGGTGGCCCGGTTCCGGAAGCTCGGCCTCGACCCGGTGTTCGGCTCGCTGGAGGACGCGATCGAGCGGAGCTCGATCCTGGTCGGCAGCCCGCAGCAGATCATCGACAAGGTGCACCGCTATCACGGCGAGCTCGGCCACGAGGTGATGCATCTGCACGCGGACGCGGACGGGCTGACCGATGCCCAGCACCGGGAGAGCCTGGAGCTGTTCATGGGCGAGATCGCCCCGGTGCTCCGGCGCGAGATCCCGAGCCGCCCGTTCCCCGCGGCGCCCCTGGGCGATGAGCAGCCGGCCGGCCGCAGGCCCGTCCCGGTGCCGTGATGAGCCAGCCAAAGGAGCATGATCATGCCTGACCAGCCGGCCCCGCTGTCCATCCTCGATCTGGCTCCGGTCAGCTCGGGCAGCACGGTGGCGGCGGCGCTCCGCAACAGCCTCGACCTCGCCCGCCGGGCTGAGGAACTCGGCTACCACCGCTACTGGCTAGCCGAGCACCACTTCGCGCCCGGGGTAGCCAGCGCGGCCCCGGCCGTGCTGATCGCTGCGGTGGCCGCCGCCACCAGCCGGATCCGGGTGGGCTCGGGTGCCGTGCAGCTGGGGCACCAGACGCCGCTGGCCGTGGTCGAGGCGTTCGGCACGCTGGCCGCGCTGTACCCGGGGCGGATCGACCTGGGCCTCGGCCGGTCCGGGCAGCGCCGCGCGGAAGCGGCGCGGGAACTCGCGGCGGCGCCACCACCCGAGGCGCAGGCCGCGGGCCCGCCGGAGCCGCCCCGCATGGTCAACGGCCTGCTGATCCCGCCGCGGTTCTCGATGGCCCGGCTGGTCAGCTCGCCCCGGTTCGCGCTGCACGCGTCGCTGCTGCAGCAGCCCGGCGCGCAGTCCCCGGACTTCGCCGACCAGGTCGGCGACATCCTCGCCTTCCTGGCCGGCGGCTACCGTGCCGCCGACGGGCAGGCCGCGCACGCCGTGCCGGGCGAAGGCGCTGATGCCGAGGTGTGGATCCTGGGCAGCAGCGGCGGGCAGAGCGCCCAGGTGGCGGGGCAGCACGGGCTGCCGTTCGCGGCCAACTACCACGTGAGCCCGGCGACCGTGCTGGAGGCGGCGGACGGCTACCGGGCCGCGTTCCGTCCCTCCGCGGTGGCGGACCGGCCGCACCTGCTGGTGTCCGCGGACGTGGTCGTGGCCGAGGACGACGCCACCGCGCGGGAGCTGGCTGCGCCGTATGGCCTGTGGGTCCGCAGCATCCGGTCGGGCGGTGGGGCGATCCCGTTCCCGGCCCCGGCGGAGGCGGCCGCGCACCACTGGACCGAGGAGGACGAGGCGCTGGTCGCGGACCGGATCACCACCCAGTTCGTCGGCTCGCCCGCCACGGTGGCCAAGGGGCTGCGGGTGCTGCAGGACGCCACCGGCGCCGACGAAATACTCGTCACCACCATCACCCACGACCACGCCGACCGGGTCCGCTCGTTCGAGCTGCTGGCCCAGGAGTGGGGGCAGCCATAACCCGACCCAGATCCGACGAGGGCCGCACCCGGACCTCAACCCGTTAAATGGCGTAGTGCCACCCAGGGCACCCGAAGCCACGACGTGTACTCTGGCCACCAGGACAGTTACTCACCGTGACCTCCACTTTATGCGACTATTTGCCCCCAGGCGGGTAAGTAGGGGACGGTGAAACTATCCGCGCGGCTACGACGTTGCGCCGAGTGGGGTGGTTTGTGCACCCGGGTGTGACGCTCTGCAACGGCCGCCGCGCGTCCGCGTAGCTGGCGCACGAGCCCCCGCCGGATCTGGGTATGGGGTGAGGACGCATGGGGCCCGCTGACATGGACGAGCCTGGTCCAGGCCACGAGCATGCGCCGGAAAGCGCGGTCCCGCCTGAGGATGAGCCCGCCACTACCGCGCCGGACGCGGCCGGAACCCCTGCCGCGGATGCCGGGGCTGGAGCTGGTGCTGGTGCGGCTGCCGGAGGTGGCACGCCGGGACCGCCTGTCCCGCCAGGTGCCTCCGCCGCCGCCCCCATCGAGCCCGGGCGCCGCCGCAGCCGCAAGAAAAAGATCCTGGCCTGGACGGCCGGGGGTGTCGCCGCCGTCGTGCTGCTGGCCATGGGCGGTGCCTACGCCGTCTACCGGCACCTGAACGGCAACATCCATCAGGTCAACATCTCCGGCGAACTCGGCACCCAGCCGGTGGACACGCATCCGCAGGCCGAGAACATCATGATCATCGGCTCGGACACCCGCCAGGGCCAGGGCCGTGGCTTCGGCCAGAACCTGAACACCGCCCAGTCCGACACCCTGATGATCCTGCACCTCGCGGCCGACCGGAAGTGGGTCAACGTGATGTCGATCCCGCGTGACTCGTGGGTGAACATCCCGGCCTGCAAGATGGGCAACGGCCAGACGTCCGCGCCGACCACCTTCAAGATCAACGAGGCCTTTGCCCTGGGCAACCTGGACGGTTTCCATACCGACCTTGGGGTGGCCTGCACGATCAAGACCCTGGAGCAGGACACCGGCATCCACATCGATCACTTCGTGGCGATCAACTTCCAGGGCTTCCGGGACATGGTGAACGCGCTCGGCGGGGTCGAGGAGTGCAACACCACGGCGATCGATGACCCGAAGTCCGGCCTGTATCTCAAGCCCGGGCATCATCTGCTGCACGGCCTGGGCGCCCTGGCGTACGTCCGGGCCCGCTACAGCCTGGGCGATGGCAGCGACCTCGAGCGGATCGGCCGCCAGCAGGCCTTCATGTCCTCTCTCGTCGAGCGGGTGAAGAGCAAGCTGCTGAACCCGATCGCCATCTACCACTTCCTCGACGCGGCCACCAAGTCGATCACGATCGACAGCCAGCTCGGCGGCATTCACGGCCTCTACGACCTGGCGAGCAGCGTCCGGAGCCTGCCCGCCAGCCAGGTCACGTTCTTCACCCTGCCGAACTATCCCCGCCAGCTCGTGGTACCGACCGACACCGCCAACGTCATGTGGACCCAGCCCGAGGACAGCACGATCTTCCAGGACTTCCGGGACGACGTCCCGGTCACCAACGCGACCATCCGCGAGGCCAAGAAGCCCAGGATCTCGCCGCACACGGTGTCCGTCTCGGTCCGCAACGGGACAGCGCAGTACGGGCTGCAGGATTCGGTCGGCAGCCTGCTGCAGCAGAAGGGCTTCAACGTGATCAGCATGACCCAGGCGGCCACCCAGGACATCACGGAAACGGTGATCAGGTACCACGCGGGCCACGGGGCGCAGGCCAGGCTGCTGGAGGCCAGGGTGCCCGGCTCGGCGATCCAGGAGGTCCCTGGCACCAGCGACCGGCTGGTCCTCCTGCTGGGCAGTAACTACGGGACGACGACCGAGACCGCGGGCAGCACCCAGGCGGCCTCGCCGACCCCGTCACCCAGCTTCTCCTCGCGGACAGCCAGCCAGAACATCTGCGCCAGCTGAGCTGGAGCCCCCCGGGCACGGCCGGTCGGTACGGTTGATCACGTGCATCCGATCCTGGTCAGGGCGCCCGCCACGGGGGCTTCGCTGGCCGCGCTGGTCGTCGCGGTCGCGCTCGGGGCCGGGGTCGCCGGGGCGGCTCCCCGGCAGCCCGTCGGCCCGGCGCCCGCCGGTCCCGCCCGCCACGTGGTGCTGATCGGGGTCCCCGGCCTGCGCTGGACCGACGTGTCCGCCGCGGCCACCCCGGCGCTGTGGCGGCTCGCCCGGCATGGCTCGGTCGGCTCCCTGTCCGTCACCGGGGTCGGCCCGCGAAGCTGCCCGGCGGACGGCTGGCTCACGCTCAACGCCGGCGCCCGCGCGGCCGCCCCGCGCACCGCGGCGGGCTCCTGCGCCCCGCTTCCGGCGGTGACCGAGGTGCGCTACGCCGGCGGCACCGGCCCGGGCGGGGCGCGCCGCGTGGTACTGGCTCCGGCCCAGGTCCAGCAGATGCCGGGCATCGTCTCCTCCAACCAGGCCTATAACGAAAACCCCGCCTGGGGACTGCTTCGCTCGGCCGCGGGTCCTCGCGGGTGCACGAACGCCGTCGGCCTCGGTGCTGCCCTGGCGCTGGCCAGCCGGAGCGGCCTGGTGGGGTCCTTCGCGCCTGATCCGGCTCACCTCACCCAGGCTGATGCCGCCCGCTGCCCGCTGACAGTGATCGATCTGGGTGCGTTGGGCCCTGGGCCGGATCCGGCGACCGGGGGTCAGGCCCGTGCGGCCCGGGTCCGTGCCGACGACCGGGAGATCGGCCGGATCACCGCAGCGCTCCCGGCCAGCACCATGGCGGTGGTGGCCGGGATCTCCGACGACGCCGCACCGCACCTGGGGCTGCTGGTCGTGAACGGGCCCGGGTTCCGGTCCGGGCTGCTCATCTCGCCGTCCACCCGGCAGCCCGGCCTGGCGCTGCTGCTCGACCTGCCGGTGAGCGTGCTGCACTGGCTGGGCCGCCCGGTGCCGTCTGGCCCGGTCGGGCAGCTGCTGCACCGGGCCAGCCGGTCCGGCCTGCCCGCCGCGGTCGCGGGGCTCATCGGCCAGGACACCGCGGCGCAGGTCTACCGGGCCACGATGTCCCGGTTCTTCCTCATCGTCGGATTCGGCTACGTGGCGCTGTTCGCGCTGATCGCGGTGTTCCCGTGGGGCCGCGGCCCGGTGCGTGGCCGGCGCCGCCGCGCGGTGGCCCGGGCGGCCGGGGTGTGGGCAGCCGCGGTGCCCGCCGGCAGCTTCCTGGCCAGCCTGGTGCCGTGGTGGACCCGGCCGCACCCGGCAGTGCTGCTGTACACGATGACCGTGGCCTGGGCGCTGGCCATCGCGGCGGCCGCGCTGACCGGCCCATGGCGGCGCGATCCGCTGGGCCCGCCGGGCCTGGTGGCCGCGGTCACGCTGGGGACGATCGCGCTCGACGTGATGACCGGCTCGCACCTGCAGATGGAGACCCCGTTCGGGTTGTCGGCGCTGGTGGGCGGCCGGTTCTACGGCCTCGGCAACAATGCGGTGGAGATCTACGCCGCGTCGGGCCTGCTGCTGGCCGCGTGGCTGGGCGGGGTGATGCTGAGCCGGGGCGGGGCCGGGCTGAGCCGGGACGCGGTACTGAACCGTGCCGCCGCGCTCCGCCGGACGCTGCTCGTGATGGCGGCGGTCGCGGTATTCACCGTGGTCGCGGCCGGGTGGCCGGGGTTCGGGGCGAAGGTGGGCGGGACGGTCGCCATGGTCCCGGGCTTCCTGGTCCTGCTGGCCGGGGCGGCGGGGGTGCGGATCACCGTGCGGCGGGGCCTGCTGATCGCGGTCAGCGGGCTGGCCGTGGTGGTGGTGTTCGCGGTCGTCAGCTATGCGCTGCCGGGCGCGGGACACTCCGACATCGGTGCGTTCGTCGGCCAGGTGCTGCACGGCGGCGCTTCCGGGACCCTGACCCGCAAGTTCCATTCCAACCTGGGCTCGCTGACCGAAAGCCTGTGGGTCCTGCTCATCCCGGTCGTGCTGGCCACGACGGGCACGGCCGTCGTCTGGCCTGGCCGGGTGCGTGCCGGGCTGCTGGTCCGCGGCTACCAGGCGGTCCCGCTGCTCCGCCCCGTCCTCGGCGCCATCTGGCTGACCGGGGTGCTCGGCTGGGTCGCCGAAGACTCAGGCGTGACGGTGCCCGCCGCGGAGTTCCCGTTCGTGCTCCCGCTCGTGATCGTCATCCTGTCGTCCCTGCCGCCGCGACCCGCCGCGGTGCGCCCGGTCGCGCCGGCCGGCGAAGATGAACGCCGAGCCGCCTCTACCGCGGCCGACCCCGGATATCTTTGAGCAGCCACGCGGATCGACATTTCAGGAGTTATCGGGTGCAGTACCAGCTGTCCAGGGTCGTGGCCGGCCCAGTCTTGCGTCTTCTCTGGCGGCCGCGGATCACCGGCCTGGAGTACATCCCACCCGAGGGCGGCGCCATCCTGGCCTCCAATCACCTATCCATCGTGGACTCGATCTTCCTTCCGCTGATGCTCGACCGCCCGCTCACCTTCGCCGCGAAGTCGGAGTACTTCACCGGCCGGAGCGTGGCCCAGCGCCTGGCCGGCACCTACCTGCGCGCCACCAAGCAGCTGTCCGTGGACCGGGCACAGGCCCGGGCCGCACAGGACATGCTGGAGGCGGCGCTGGCACTGCTGCGCCGCGGCCAGCTGTTCGGCATCTACCCCGAGGGAACCCGGTCGCCGGACGGAAGGCTTTACCGCGGTCGTACCGGCGTGGCCTGGCTCGCGCTGAACTCGGGCCTGCCCGTGATCCCGGTGGCGATGATCGGCACCGACCGCATCCTGCCGCCGGGGCACGCGGTGCCCCGGCTGCATCAGGTGTCGATGCGGATCGGCAAGCCGCTCACCTTCGAGGCCTACCAGGGGGTCGCCCCGGGCAAGGCCCGCCGTGCCATCACGGACGAGGTCACGCAGGCGATCCAGGACCTGTCCAGCCAGGACTACGTGCCCATGTACGCGTCGGTCCGCAAGGCGGAACTCAACGGCGACGCAGCCACCGAGTAGGCCCTGCCGCGCGGCGCAGTCGGCGTGTGCGGTTAGCCCGGGCGTGAGTCTCCCGGGGGCCGGACCACCGGGAAGGCCTCCGTGGTGTCGGACGGATTCCACGAGTACATGGGCCTGTCGCCCTCGGCGTCCTCGCTGCCAGCTGGCTGGTCCACGCCGGGCGGCGGGCCGTCCAGATCGGGGAACGGACTCTGGCTCTTGGGCCGGCGGCGGACCAGGCCGGACGCGGTCATCGGCGGCGGCCCCGGGTCA
>Ga0208589_1000803_pt1 | contig 13811 bp, 16 predicted proteins | sample NGESurshal092012_2_FD_184486 | JGI IMG/M metagenome (GOLD analysis project Ga0208589, IMG submission 184486) | Arctic peat soil microbial communities from Barrow, Alaska - NGEE Surface sample F53-2 shallow-092012 (SPAdes) | ecosystem: Environmental > Terrestrial > Soil > Wetlands > Peat ... | reverse complement strand
TCCAAATCCCGCATCGCGCGTCTTGCGGAACATCGCCGAGAGCGTCTTCGCTTCCGCATCCCGCAACCCGAACCGCACGCCGTCAAACCTCGACAGGTTCGAGGAGGCCTCGGCCGTCGCAATCACGTAGTAGGTCGGAATCGCGTACTTTGTATGCGGCAGGCTGACCGGCTTTACCACGCATCCAGCCACCTTCAGACCAGCAATTACACCATCAATTGCACCACGAATCTCTGGGTCCAACCCTTCGCCAAAGTACTCTTTCGGCACCCCGATTCGAAGCCCAGCCACCGGTTCGGCCAACGAAGCAACATAATCCTCGACCGGGCGGTTCGATGAGGTTGCATCCATAACATCTTTTCCAGCAAGCACTTGAAGAACAGTCGCAGCGTCCTTCACGTTCTTGGTAAACGGTCCTACCCGATCCAGAGACGATGCAAAAGCAATCAAGCCGTACCGGCTCACCCGTCCATACGTCGGCAAAACTCCCACCACGCCACAAAAAGCCGCGGGCTGCCGAATCGACCCTCCAGTATCCGTCCCTAACGTTGTAACTGCAAGACTTGCCGCCACCGCCGCCGCACTGCCACCGCTCGATCCTCCAGGAACCCGATCCATAGCCCGAGGATTTCGCACCGCACCATACGCAGAATTTTCGTTCGAACTGCCCATCGCGAATTCATCGCAGTTCAACTTCCCCAACAAAACCGCCCCGGCCGCCTCCAGCCTTTTCACCGCCGTGGCATCGTAAGGCGGCCTATAGCCTTTTAGAATCAACGATCCAGCCGTAGCAGGCGCACCCTGCATTGCCAGCACATCCTTGATCCCAACAGGGACTCCCGCCAACGCCGGTAACGAATCACCTTTTGCAGCGATCTGGTCAATCCTCGCCGCCTGAGCGATCGCCCGTTCTCGACTCAGCGCCAGATAGCTGTTGATCGGCCCATCCACCTGCGCGATCCGAGCATAATGAGCCTCAGCCAACGCTGTAGCCGTGGCTTCGCCCGAGGCAATCGCAGTTCGTGCTGCGTCGATTGTCAACCCTTCTAGCTCCACGCCTTTCCCACTCACCTTTCAATCACCTTGGGTACCTTGAAGAATCGACCATCTGTCTCCGGAGCCGCAGCCATAACTGACGCGCGGTCCAACGAAGGCCGCACGCTATCATCCCGCAACGCTGCACCCGTAGTCTCGACAGTCGCACCCAGCATCTCGCCCACCTGCGCCATCGCTGGCACGCCACTCGTATCTAACTCATTCAATTTGGCGATATGGCCCAGAATTGCATTCAAGTCCCGCTGCATCCGCGGCTCTTCGTCTGCCGTTAACTCCAGATTGGCCAACTCAGCGACGCGACGCACATCGTCCAGGGTTACTCCGGACTCCTCATTCATGATCTGTGGTTCCTCTTCATCTCGATGTGTATCTCTCGTACCGGCACTCTGGCTATGCGAGACATCTCGCTTACAAGGCGCCCTTTGATATTCATCATCTCACGCATCCACGCCTCGTTGACAGCTTCAAGGCGCAGTATCCCGTCGGCATATCCTATGACGGATGCCCGTCCTGACATGGCTTTACCACTGGCGATAGGCCACGCGGCAGCCAATCGATCTGCATCTTCTAAGGCCTGCAGGCTTTGTCCAAGAGAATTCTTCAACAACTCGCGAATGGTCTCCACAAGAAGCACCTCATGACGGCGTAGACAATTCTGAGTATTCCTCTCAGAACGAATGCCATCATAATTTTCATCATTTTAAAACGGAACCGATCACCACGCCGACGTGTCTTTCAGAAGACTTCCAAACCTTGTAAAATCTGCCTTCCCGAACTCAGAAAGCCCCATCCTGCTTGACGACAGCCGAGCACGTCTTCAACAAGATAACGATATCTTTGCGCAGCGACCATTGACCCACATATTCACAATCTAGGGCTACCCTGGCATCGTAACTCAGATGGCTCCTACCGGAGATCTGCCACAGACCCGTCAAACCAGGAAGCACGCGGCAGTAGCAATCAAAGCAATCGCCATACTTCTCCACCTCCGCCGCCACGATAGGCCGCGGACCCACAAGGCTCATTTGTCCCATCAGTACATTCCATAACTGCGGCAACTCATCGAGGCTGTACCTTCGCAGGAAGGCCCCAATCCGTGTCACTCTGGGATCATTTCGCAGCTTGCGCGTCTTATTCCATTCAGTGCGGGCATCTGGATTTTGTTCCAGATATTTCTCCAGTAATCCGGCCGAGTCCACACACATCGTTCGGAACTTCCACATCGAAAAGAACGTTCCTCTCTTGCCAATCCTCCGATGAGAATAAAAAACGGATCCCGGCGAGCTCAATTTCACCAGCAGGGCAATCGCCAGCACGGCAAGTAAAATGATCAGCATCAATGCCATGACAAGAGCAACATCGATGCACCGCTTCAAAACTCGGTAGCGGAAAAATTCTGACGGCGTACTGCTGATCGGCTGGCATCTTCCCGAAGGATGCTCCACTACCGAAGGGTACGAATAAGAATCTTCAATCGTCGCGGTCCGCGACTGTGCAGATTGATATTCAGATTCCATTGCAATCCTGACTTTGGACAACCGCGTGTGCGCTCTATTCGCGTCACAAGGGATGTACCGGCTACTCCTGCGTGTACTGTATTCGCGGTCTGAAGCTCAATATCGTTCCCGACTCAACGCTTCGGGAAACGTCCGCGCTGCCATCTCTTCCAATCTCTGCACATTTCGCTCATAGCGTGCTGCCAACTTTTGGTGGGGTTGGTCACTACCGTCTAGCTAACCTGGGAAGAAAAGTTTCAGTCACACCAATCAAACTCCTATAGTCTACTAGCTCTGCACCTCGACAAAGCAACACATAAAAATCATCAATTTTCATGCCAATTTAGGAATTATTTCGGCTACGACTTTTGTGTACCTTCTCCCGCGCTAAACTGCATGGATGCGAGTTCTTGACACAACGCTACTTAACCTTAAGCTCATTCAACTCCAATCCTTCAGGGACAGTCGAGGTTGGTTTAGTGAAGTATTCAATCAGTCAACGTTTGCCGCAGCCGGGCTTCCCAGCCAGTTTGCACAGGACAACCAATCTTTCTCTCACAGAGGTGTCATGCGAGGCCTCCATTACCAACTTGCCAATCCGCAGGGGAAGCTCGTCCGCGTCCTCTCCGGCCATATCTGGGACGTGGCAGTAGACCTCCGAGCCAATTCTCCAGACTTCGGCAAGTGGGCTGGTTTCCACCTCAAAGCGTCTACCGTTGGCGACCTGCAACTCCTTTGGATTCCTGAAGGTTTCGCTCACGGCTTCCTCGTCCTCTCCGACACCGCAGAGGTCTTTTACAAAACCACCAATCTTTACGACCCCGCCAGCGAGCGCACCATCCTCTGGAATGACCCGACCCTCCAAATTGACTGGCCCCTTGAAGCTTTGAACGGGTTGCAACCCGCCATCAGCGCCAAAGATGCGCAGGGCTCACTCTTCGCAAATGCGGAACTCCCGCCCACCGAGAACGAGCGAAACATGGCATGACATTTCGAAGCCAGATCACACTTCATCCTCGGGCCGATAGCCAATCTTCAACTTCAGACAACGATCGCACTCGGAGGAATTCTCCCCTGCACAACGTCTCTTCCGTACCCAGCAGAAGAAACGCCTGCCGCAGCCCAGCGGCGTTCGCAGCGGCGACATCGCTGCAGCGGTCACCCACCATGACGGACTCCGTCAGGGAAACTCCAAATTCACGCGCTCCCCGGCGCAGCATTCCAGTCCCCGGCTTCCTGTCCTCGTGCTCCTGTTTATACTTTCCGATCCCATGCTCCGGGTGAAAAGGGCAGAAATATACCGCATCAAGTTCAACCCCTTCCGTTCGCATAGACGCTCGCATCCACTCCATCAACCGCTCAAAATCTTCCTCGGTATAGTACCCCCGCGCGATTCCTGCCTGGTTCGTCACCACGATTAACCGGTAATCCAGTTCGATCGCCTTGCGGCAAAGCGAAAATATACCTGGCACAAACCGGACATCTTCTGTTTTGTGCAGGTAGCCAACTTCCTCATTCACCACGCCATCTCGATCAAGAAACAACGCTCGTCTGTTCATAAGTTGGCCAGCACTCTCTTCGTAGCATCGCGCCAATCCATCATGCTCCATCCAAACTGTGTGGCCAGTTTTTCGCAGTTCATTTTTGAGCTTGCGGGTCGTTTCGCCCTGGTACGGTACTCACTCGTCGGGATATTCTCTATCTTGGCAAACCGTGTCTGCGGCTCCCTTTCTTTCAGAAGCTGCACCGCCTGCTCGGCAAACCCGAACCATGTCGTTTCGCCTCGACCAGTAGCATGGTAAATTCCGCCAATCTCACGAAGCGTTTCAGGCAGGTCACTATCCTTCGCCCGAGCCTCGCACTGAGTCATCACATTAGCTGTCATCATTGCTAGGTCGCGACTCCAGGTCGGCGCGCCGAACTGATCCCCTACAACCCGAATCAACTCCCGCTCGCGCGCCAGCCGAAGAATTGTCAACAGGAAATTCTTCCCACGCGAACCAAACACCCAACTCGTACGAAAGGTCAGATGGGCAGCGCCGCTATCAAGCAGAGCCCTTTCTCCGGCAAGTTTGCTCGCCCCATACACACTCAAGGGAGCGGTCCCATCCGTCTCGACATAAGGCTCCATGCCCGAACCATCAAAGACGTACTCCGTGGAGAAGTGAATCACACCAGCGCCAATCGCCTGCGCCTCTTCACCTATCACGCGAACAGCCTCGGCATTGACCGCATAGGCCAGCTCTGGCTCGTCCTCGGCCTTGTCGACCGCTGTATACGCCGCCGGATTGACAATCCAGCGCGGTTGCACCGAGCGCACCATGTCTCTCACCGATGTGCGATCAGCCAGATCCATCGCTTCTCGCATCGGTGCGACCACTTCGCCAAGCGGCGATAGCAAGTCCAGCAGATCTCCTCCAACCTGCCCGCGAACGCCGGTGAGCAATATTTTCCCTGCAGGCAGCGATGCTCCGCTCATTCAATACACCGTCTCTTCCAACAGCTGCATCAGGTACTGACCATAGCTGCTTTTGGCACTCTTCAACGCCAATGCGCGGAGCTGGGCTGCATCAATGTATCCCAGCCGATACACGATCTCCTCCGGGCAAGCCACCTTAAGCCCCTGCCTCTTTTCTATCGTTTGAATGAAAGAGCTTGCCTCCAGCAGGGAGTCATGCGTGCCGGTATCGAGCCACGCGATGCCACGCCCGAGCACCTGCGTATGCAACTGGCCCCGCTCCAGATACCACCGATTCACATCCGTAATCTCCAGTTCTCCTCTCGCGGAAGGTTTCAATCCCTCGGCGATACCGACTACCTGCCCGTCGTAGAAATAAATCCCCGTCACCGCATAGCGCGATTTAGGTTTCAGCGGCTTCTCTTCAATAGAAATCGCTCGTCGTTGGTTATCGAACTCCACAACGCCATACCGCTCCGGGTCAAGCACAGGGTATGCAAACACGGTCGCTCCCGTCTCCATCGCCGTCGCCTCGCGCAACGTCTCCGCAAAATCGTGACCGTAAAAAATATTATCCCCGAGCACCAGGCAACAGCCCTCTCCTGCCAGAAACTCCTTGCCGATCAAAAACGCCTGCGCCAATCCATCTGGCGACGGCTGCACCGCATACTGCAGCTTGATTCCCCACTCTTCACCATTACCCAGCATCTGCTCAAAACGCGGTGTATCCTCCGGCGTAGAGATCAGAAGAATCTCGCGGATACCTGCCAGCAACAGGACCGACAATGGGTAGTAAATCATCGGCTTGTCATAGACCGGCAGCAGCTGTTTCGATATCACCCGCGTCGCTGGATGCAGCCTGGTCCCCGATCCACCCGCAAGAACAATCCCCTTCATCGCGAACCCTCCCGTGCCCCAGTTCCCGCGATCGATCCGCCTTCCCGATCGGAGTAGTTTTCAGTAATCCACTGCTGATAGGCCCCGCTCGTCACATCTTCAACCCAGGTCGAATTCGCCAGATACCACTGGACAGTTTTCTTCAAACCAGTCTCAAAACTCTCCTTAGGCCGCCATCCGAGCTCTCTTTCCAGCTTGCGGGCATCAATGGCGTACCTCCGGTCGTGCCCAGGCCTGTCCTTTACATATTGAATCAACTGCTCGTGGGGACCAACCTTCGAGTTGGGCGCCAACTCATCCAACAGTGAGCATAGTGTCTTGACGACTTCCAGGTTGCTCCTTTGATTGTCTCCGCCGACGTTGTAGGTCTCCCCCGTTCGGCCGCGGTCCAATACCATCTGCAATGCACGGCAATGGTCCTCCACATACAACCAGTCGCGCACCTGCTGCCCATCTCCATAAACAGGCAGCGCCTTACCTTGTAAGGCATTTGCCACTATCAGTGGAATCAGCTTCTCGGGAAACTGGTATGGCCCATAGTTATTGGAGCAGTTCGTAATAATCGTCGGCAGTCCATACGTATGGAACCAGGCCCGTACAAGATGATCAGAGGCCGCTTTTGACGCTGCATAGGGGCTGTTTGGCGCGTAAGCGGTAGTCTCACAAAATGCCGGCTCCTCAGGCGTCAGCGTCCCATAGACTTCATCGGTCGAGACATGAAGAAATCGAAATCGCTCGCGTTCTTGTCCCGCTAGCGACTCGTAATAGTTGCGCGCCTCCTGCAACAATGCAAAAGTCCCACGGACGTTGGTCTGAAGAAACGCCTCCGGGCCAGAGATGGAGCGGTCTACGTGACTCTCCGCGGCAAAATGAATCATCGCGCTTGGCCGGTGTTGACGCAGTAAACGCGCTACCAGTTCCGCATCGCAGATGTCGCCATGCACAAAGCAATAGTCCTTGTTGCCGCCCGCGGCAGCAAGGTTCGAAGGATTGCCGGCATAAGTAAGTTTGTCCAGATTGACGAGAGGTCCCCTACCCGCCGACAACCAGTTCAGTACAAAATTCGAGCCGATAAATCCACACCCGCCAGTAACGAAGACTGATCTGGTATCGCGGCCTTGAATCTCCGGTTTTTCATCAATACTCATGCTGTGATGTACGCCCTCTTCCTGCTGTCTCTAGCGAAATCCTACTCAAGATAATGACACATCCTGCTTCACCAGAAGCGACAAGGGCACTCGACGCCGCTGGTCTCACCCGCCAATCGATCTCCACAGACGTCAAATCCGTTACGAAACCGCTACCAGACGTACGTTCCCACCGATCCTGCCCCAAGAGTTGCACGAAACATCTTTTTGCCGGAGCGCACCCCAAACTCCTGGGAAGTGTTGCTGATATTGGAGACGATGAACACCGTCTTCCCCTCGGGCGTCTTGAATGCCACATTTGGTAACTGATCGAGTTCGTTGGATCCGACGCGAACGGAGCCAGGACGAACGAACTTAGAAGCATGCGCGATCGTATAGTACGCGAGATTCTTCGTTACATGGTCTCCATCAATTGTCAGAGCCCCCTGACATTCGGTACATCCGCCATCGTTTGTATGCGGCCCAAAATGCGAGTCGGCCGCCAGATTCCAAAGCAACACATTCTTGCTCCAGTTCCGCATGGCCCCAATCACAATCCTCGCCACGGGTTCAGCCGTGTCAATCCGGCCATCACCCTTCAAATCGCTCACCGATTGCTCCGTAAAATATATGTTCTTATTCGGAAAAGCGTCATGAACTTCCGTGAGCGCATCGATCTTTCCGCCGTATAAATGAAATCCAGATCCATCTACAAAAGCGTTCGCAGCAGGGTCTTTCAGAATTGAAAGCGGGTAGGCGGGGTGATCACAGTTGTGGTCGTACAAAACAATTTTCGTTTTGATGCCAGCATTTCGAAAAGCCGGGCCAACATGATTTGCAATAAAGTCAGCCTGCTCCGGCGCAAGCATAATCATGCTGGGTGTGTTTTTTTCATTCAGCGGTTCGTTTTGAAGAGTAATGGTGTCGATGGAAATGCCCTGTGCTTTCATCCCTTCGATGTACTTCACCAGATAATTGGCATAGACCTCAAAATACTGGGGCTCCAGAACGCCGGCCTTTGCTGCGTCCGTTGTTTTCATCCAGGGGGGAGCCGACCATGGAGACGCAAGTATCTTCATCGACGGATCAATCGCCAGAATCTCTTTTAAAACTGGAATGACGGTCATCTCGTCGGGCGCGAGACTGAACTTCGCCAGCGTAGGATCCGTCTGCCCGGCAGGTAAGTCATCGTATGAATACGCGTGGTCGTTCATATCGGAAGACCCAATGCTCACTCGCAAATAGCTCACTCCGATGCCGCTCCCTGCGGAGTCAAATAGTTCATGAAGCAACGCCGCACGTTTTTCAGCGTCCATCTTCATCAGCAACTCTGCGCTGCCGCCAGTAAGCGCAAACCCAAAACCATCGACCGTCTGATACGTCTGCTTCGCATGGACATCAATCGTCCGTTCACTACTCATAGACGCAGAAAAAGGAAGCGTCGTGTCCTGCAACTGGAAGAGCGAAGACTTATCAGGATTCGTCAGCCATACGGAAGCGCTCTTCTGCGCGAAGGCCGATATTGAGATAACGACGAGTGACGCGAGCGCAAGGAATGTCTTAAATTGTCTGAGCATCGGATCTCCTGAGGATGAGGCTGAGCGGCGTCCCAGTGCAAATACATCGTTTGGCAATCATTGAGGCACTGAAACGGGCTTCAAACCTAATGCATCCAGGTACCCCGGATTCACACGACAGTGTTGCGAGTTTATCTCCCATCTCCAGCAGCGAATCAATAAATATTAGTAAAACGCTTGTCTCGATGTCCAATACATATTCCTTGCAAACCTCTGCACTGGTTATGGCATCGCGACTATCAAAATGTTTTCCCGATTCTCTGCAATCCGGGTTGATACTCTAAGAAGGGAAATTTCATTCTCGGGCTCCATACTGACCTCTACATGCCGAAACGTTCTTCGTCATTGCAACCCGGTCGCCATGCCAACCTCAAGACGTTGGCGGAATACCTTGGCCTTAGCCCGTCAACGATTTCCTTTGTTCTTAACGAAACGCCCGGCCGTTCTATTCCGGAGTCCACCCGAGCTCGCGTAAAGGCCGCGGCAGCCAAATTCAACTACCAGCCGAGCATGATCGCACGCACGCTTCAGGGAAAACGAATGCGTACAATCGGGGTGCTCCTTCCAGAACTCGGCGAAGGCTACCACTCTCAGGTACTCAGCGGCGCTGGCGACCACTTCATAGGAGAAGGCTATTTCTACTTCACCGTCCATCACAGGCACCAAAGAGAACTCATTCGTGCCTATCCCGATCTTCTGCGAACACGTGGCGTAGACGGCATCCTCGCAATCGACACTCAGCTCGACACGCCCACGACACTGCCCACAGTAATCGTTGCCGGTCGCACCACGTTGCCCGACATCACCACCGTCATCCTCGATCACGAACAGGCGGCGTGCCTCGCACTCGGCCATCTCCATCAACTCGGCCATCGAAACATTGCATTTATTCGAGGTCAGCCATTCAGTGCGGACTCCGACGCACGATGGGCGGCTACCCTCCAGACAGCTCGTAAACTAGGCATCGAAGTCCACGATGAGCTGACCATTCGCCTCTCTCTCGACTCGCATTCGCCCGAAGTCAGTTACCCCGGCATTCGCAAGCTCCTCCAGACGGCGAAACCCTTTACTGCGATTCTCTGCTTCAACGATGCCTCGGCAATGGGAAGCATCCGAGCTCTCCACGAGGCAGGACTCCGAGTACCCGCCGACGTGTCTGTCCTCGGGTTCGACGATATCCAGTCGGCGGCGTTCCAGGTGCCTAACTTGTCCACCATACGGCAGCCGCTCCAGAAAATGGGCAGTATCGCCGCCCAAATGCTGCTAAAGAAACTGGCCGGCGAATCCATACCAGACCTCGTTCAACTCAGCGCCGAGTTGGTAGTCCGAGAGTCTACCGCTCCACCCCGGGCTACTTCCAAAAAGCAAAAGCGCACTCGCTGAGCCGCTCCATCCTTCCATTTCTGGACAAAGACTCCTTCATGTAGTACCCGTGAGAGTGGAAGGCCAGCCATACGCCGCAAATACCGCCTCATCCAAAGTCCGATGCAGGCCCGCCAGCCGACTAAAACGCGCATTGTGTAGGTTGGTGAGAGTGCACTTCTTTAAGTCCTCTGGGGTGACATTGGAGGGATTGAACCAGACGTCCCGCTTCGTCACTCTGCCGCCAGTATTTTTCCTCATACGAGTGCTGGGGGCAGCCAATTCCGAACCCCTCCGCGTTAGACCTTATGAGACACTGACCTTTGATTTAAGGATTGGCAAGCAAAAGGGGGTTCTCCATCATCTTCTCAATTTCAAGTGCTCTTGATAAGGCAGAGAAAATCCTACCTGAAACTTTTACCGGAATGAAGATTTGGGAACGCAAACATATCGAGGAATGGGTTCGGGAAAACCCAGAAATCTTGGGTGAGGATCTCCTGGTCTTAACGATCGAATTCGATAGATTCGTGAACAGCGACGACCGCTTGGACTTGCTCGCGCTCGACCGCAAGGGCAATTTGGTTGTCGTAGAACTTAAAAGAGATCCCGCCGCTGGATATGCAGACCTTCAGGCAATTAGGTACGCGGCAATGGTTTCCTCAATGACGATTGACAAACTTGTCCCTTATTACAAGCGATATAGGAATAAATACTACGAAGAAGGGCTTAGCACTGAAGAACAGCTTAGCGCGATTGAAGCTAAAAACCAGATCATGGAATTTATCGACTCTGAGGAGTTCGAAGAGATTTCATCCAAGCCTCGCATCATTCTTTGTTCGAAGGGTTTCTCCCCGGAAATAACTACGACCGTGCTATGGCTCCGAACAGAATTTAAGATAGACATTAGCTGCGTGACGATCACTCCATATAGAGTCGGCGAGAAGATTATCATTGTTCCAAAGATATTATTACCTCTAGAGGAAGCAAAGCAGTACCTGATAGCTATCAAGGAAAAGGAAGAAAAGGTCGAGCAGTCGGCGCACAAAAATCAACCGAGAACCATGCGCCTCCTAATCGAGAATCATTTGGTCAATGCTGGAGATGTAATTTATCTCAAGAACAGATTACCTTCGTGGGTTCATTATGTAGAAGACGATCCTACGTTTCAAGCAATAATCACGGGAAAGCTAGGGCAACAAGATGCCGTGCAATGGAAAAAGGACGGGCTTGAATACTCAGTCTCAGCATTGGGGGCGAAAATATTCAAAGAACTTCATCCGGAGAACGAGGACCAAAGGAGTGTAAACGGAACCGTGAATTGGGTAAACTCTCGGGGTCAATCGCTCGGGGATCTCGCGGAGCAGTTCCTGGCCAAGCCACAAAGCACATGATGCACGATGCAATCGCAAGCCCTACCGCCTATGTGCATCCAACACCAGAGACTGCGAGTTAGCTTTCGAGCTGCTGGAAGCGCTCAACGTAAGGGCACTGGCAAGGGATAAAGGTAAGAGTCACTACAAAAATCCTATAATTGACGGACGAAAGCGCATAAGTCATTGAAGGGCCTGTAGCTCAACGGTTAGAGCAGGGGACTCATAATCCCTTGGTTGGGGGTTCAAATCCCTCCGGGCCCACCAAACTTTTATCCTCGATCCGTCGTCCAGTTCACTTTGATAGGTATGGGATTCGTTCCCACGAGGTCGAGAAATATCTCCACCTTAAGATGGTTGTTCGAGCCTGCCTCGCTCTGTCAAGCTCTCTGAGTTCCTATACATTTGGAGACCGCCGCTTGACACGACTGGTAATCTTGCTTGCTTTCATCGTCCCTGCAACCCTTCACGCCCAGGATAGTTTCTTTAGCAAATGGGAAGCCAGAACATCAGCCACCCAGTCCAGGCAACCCGCTTGGACGCCGCCTTTGGTCACCACCTTTGTGGGTCTCATTCAGGTCTATCGCACCGATTTTGTCCGCCAGACCAATCCCGCGCTTGCAACAACCTGGAACTACGACTCCAGCAAAGGTCTCAACCTGATCCCCTGGGCCAATACCGAGATCGACATTAACCTGCCACCCTACTTTCAGCACAGCTCGCCGGCTACACTCAACGGCGCCGGCGATATGTCATTTCTCGTGAAGTACCGTATCCTCACCGGAAACACGGAAAATGGCAATTACATCTGGAGCATTGGTCTCCCGATTACGATCCCCACCGGGAGCCATAAAAATGGGAGCACCAACGCAAGCATCACACCGACAATGGGCTTCGGCAAAGGCTATGGCCACTTCGATCTCCAGACAACCTTGTGCGCCACGCTACCCACGGGAAACACCGTGAAACTGGGCCGTCCCATCGCCTGGAACACCACCGCTCAATATCGCCTGGGCAAATACTTCTGGCCGGAGTTGGAGTCAAACGCGACCTACTTCCATGGCGGACCGAACGACGGGAAAAGCCAGGAATTCATCACTCCGGGCCTGCTGTTGGGCAAGTTCTCTCTGAGACCGAGCGACCCAAAGAGCCGTCTCGGGTTTGGCTTCGGCGCTGGCGAACAGATCGCGACCAGCAAATTCCATGCCTACAATCACGGCCTCATCTTTACCGGAAGGTTGCTCTTCTAGGCAAGCGCTCTAAGCTCATCTGATAAGACTCCAATGCATATACAGCATTGGAGTCTTTTTCAGATTGGCGGTCCAAATCGCATGGATCAAAATCATACGAAAAAGCAGGGGCTCCACCAATCCTCAATTTATACTGCGCACTCAGGCATTCACGAATCCCCTAACAAAATGGGACTGCGAAGATAGGCGTTCCATCGCTCGTATCATGTATCTATCCCTCATATCACCAGTACGCCGTTGCTCTGCCTCAATCCGTGGCAATCCTAGTCGTCGCACTTAACGCATTAAGCCCCCGCCGCCGCTAGCCATGCCTTCATCTGATCGTGCCCCACCAAGCCAGCCTGCTGGAAAACCAGCTTGCCACCTGAGAACACTGCAAAATTCGGAATCCCCCGCACGTTATAGCGCGCTCCCAATGCTGGATACTTTTCCGTATCCACCTTCAGTACAATCGCACGCCCGGCCATCTCTGTAGCGGTCCGCGCAACCTCCGGCGCAGCCACGCGACACGGGCCGCACCACTCCGCCCAGAAGTCCACCAGCACGGGCACACGCGCTCCGCGCACAATCTCATCGAAGGTTTCCACATTCACCTGCAACGGTTCTTGCAGCGGAGGCAGTGCAGCCTTGCACGCACCGCACCTTCCCGTATCCGAGAGATGTTCCACGGCAATCCGGTTCTTGCGCTCGCAACTCTTGCAGGTTCGAATTACAGCCATAGTCGCCTCCGCCCATGACATTAACCTACCCGCAACCCTTAGGAAGGAACAAGCATTTCAAATCAGCCATGAAAAACTACTGGATCTCCCCGTAAACCCGGACCGTAAACACATGCGTATCCATTTGATAGCTTCTCTCCATATAAAACGCCGGCGTCTGCCGATGCACCACGTATTGAGTTCCGCTCACAACCGTCGGCACCGAAAGCAGACAATCCGCATTCAGCGCCGGAATCTTCGACTTCCATCCGCCAGCCAGCATGTTGCTGATCTCGCCCAGCCCATCAAGCACCCCATCGTCTACTGTCTCAACCTCCATTCCCAGCAGGCACGCGGTCATCTTCATCGCCGCCTCCGCTCCAGCCTGCACGCTACACGCCCCGCTTAACGCGCCAGCCAGCCCGACCACCGCCGTCAGCGTCTCCGTCTTGACATCCTGGGCTGGACCAGCGTCCACCCCAACCACCTTCACACCCAGCATTAGGCCGAAGACCTCTTC
>Ga0208589_1000802_pt1 | contig 13863 bp, 15 predicted proteins | sample NGESurshal092012_2_FD_184486 | JGI IMG/M metagenome (GOLD analysis project Ga0208589, IMG submission 184486) | Arctic peat soil microbial communities from Barrow, Alaska - NGEE Surface sample F53-2 shallow-092012 (SPAdes) | ecosystem: Environmental > Terrestrial > Soil > Wetlands > Peat ... | reverse complement strand
GGCACGCCGGCGTGCCCCCGAGAACGTCCGCTGACCGACTCACGAAAGCCGATACGCGATGACCTATGGCACCACCGTGCCGTACCCCTCGCCGTTCCCCGGACCGCAGGACAGCCGCCCGGCCGGCCTGGGACCAGCCCGCACGGGAACCGAACCGCCCGGCGCTGATCTGCCCAGGCTGCTGCCGGTGCACGGCGCGGTGCCGGTCGACCTGCGCACCCACCTGTCCCGCTACGCGGCACCGCCCTACTTCGGGCACCCGGGGAAGCTCATCCCGGTCCTGAAGGCGGCCGGGCTCACCGGCCGCGGCGGCGCCGCCTTCCCGGTGCACCGCAAGCTGCAGGCCGTCGCCGAGGCCAGGACGCGGCCGGTCGTCATCGGCAACGGCGCCGAGGGGGAGCCCGCCAGCGACAAGGACAAGTCCCTGCTGTGGATCTCACCGCACCTCGTCCTGGACGGGCTCCAGCTAGCCGCCGAGGCCGTGGGCTCCGAGGCCGTCGCGCTCTACGTGCATCGCAACGCACGCCTCCAGGAGCGGCTGCGGGCCGCCGTCGCCGAGCGTGCCGCGGCCGGGGTCGACCTGGCCCCGGTGGAGATCATCGACGCACCGCCGCGCTTCCTGGCCGGCGAGGAATCCGCGCTGGCCAGCCGGATCAGTGGCCAGCCCGCCATGCCCCGGTTCAAGCCCCCCCGGGTGTTCGAGCGCGGCGTCGTGGGCCGCCCGACCCTGGTGCACAACGTGGAAACCCTGGCCCACATGGCCCTCATCGCCCGCTACGGGCCCGCCTGGTTCCGGGCCGCGGGCACGCCAGAAGAGCCAGGCAGCATGCTGTGCACCCTGCACCAGGCGGACGGCCGCCGGGACGTGGTGGAGACGGAGCTCGGCACCCCCCTGCGCGACCTGCTCCGGCTCGAGGGCACCCAGGCCGTGCTCAGCGGCGGCTATCACGGCGCCTGGGTGCCGGCCGCGGACGCGGCCCGCATGACGCTCAGCAACGAGGACCTGAAGACCGCCGGGGCCTTCGTGGGGGCCGGGGTCCTGGTGGCCCTGCCGGCCGGCCGCTGCGGCATCGCGGAGACCGCCCGGGTCGCCCGCTACCTCGCGCTGGAGTCAGCCGGGCAGTGCGGTCCGTGCTTCAACGGCCTGCCCCGCATCGCCGCCGCCCTGGACGAGGTGGCCAGCCCCCGGCCGGACCCGCGCGCGGTCACGGACATGATCCGCTGGGCGGGACTGGTCGAGGGCCGGGGCGCCTGCCACCACCCGGACGGGACCACCCGGTTTGTCCGCAGCGCCCTGCATGTCTTCCGGGAAGAGATCCGGAACCATTCAGACGGGCGGTGCGTGGACCCGGCCCGGGAGCCGTTCCTGCCGCTCCCTGCGGACACCGCGCTCGACGCGACGGACTGGAGCTGAAATGAAGAGAGAATTGCGGGTCGACCCGACCGCCTGCTCCGGCCACGGCCTGTGCGCGGAACTGCTGCCTGAGCTCGTCACCCTGGACGAGTGGGGCTACCCGATCGTGGCCCGCGGGCCGGTGCCCCGCTCGCTGGACCGGCATGTCCGCCGGGCCGTGACCGACTGCCCCGCTCTGGCCCTGAAGCTGCTGCCCACGTCCTGAGAGGAAACTCAGAGGCAACGTAGAATTGCTCCGTAGATAGCGCACGCATACTGGGACAATGATGAGTGACGCGCAGGCAGCGCAGCCCGCCACCCCTGGCTCCACCGGCCAGTCGGCCCCGATCAGGCGGCTGGACGGCAGCCCGATCCGGGTGCTGGTGGTCGACGACGAGCCGAGCCTGGCTGAGTTGCTGGCTAGCGTGCTGCGTTATGAGGGCTGGGAGATCATGACCGCCGGCGACGGTGCGTCAGCGGTCCGGGCGGCCCGCGAATTCCGGCCCGACGCTGTAGTGCTGGACATCATGCTGCCGGACTTCGACGGACTGGAAGTGCTGCGCCGGATCCGGCAGGAGTCCCAGCACGTGTGCGTGCTGTTCCTGACCGCCAAGGACGCGGTCGATGACCGGGTGGCCGGGATCACCGCGGGTGGTGACGACTACGTCACCAAGCCGTTCAGCCTGGAGGAGGTGCTGGCCCGGTTGCGCGGGCTGCTGCGCCGGGCGGGCCTGGCTCGCGCCCGCGGTGAGACCCAGCTGGTGGTCGGCGACCTGACCATGGACGAGGACGCGCGGGAAGTCCGCCGCAGCGACGAGCTGATCGACCTGACCGCGACCGAGTTCGAGCTGCTGCGCTTCCTGATGCGCAACCCGCGCCGGGTGCTGTCCAAGGCCCAGATCCTCGACCGGGTCTGGAACTACGACTTCGGCGGCCAGGCCCACGTCGTGGAGCTGTACATCAGCTACCTGCGCAAGAAGATCGACGCGAACCGCGAGCCGCTGATCCATACCGTCCGTGGCGTCGGTTACGTGCTCAAGCCCGCGAATTGAGGAAACTCTGATGAGCGAGGCCGGCGACGGGGCCGGACGGCGCACGGCGCCTGCTCGCTGGCTGGCGGGCCGCACCCTCCGAGGCCGGCTCATCGCCGGCCTCGTTACGCTGCTCGCCGTGGCCTGCGCCGCTGTCGGCCTCGTCACCTACCTGGTCCTGCACAAAGCCCTGATGAGCCAGCTCAACACGCAGCTGGCCGCGACCAGCAGCCAGTACGGGCAGTGCCTGGAGTCCGGCGTAGCGGACGAGGATCACGGGCCGCCGTCCCCCGCGGGCAAGCCGCCAGCGGACAGCGACCACGATAACGACAATGTCCCGGGAGGCGCGGCCCAGTGCGGGAAGCACACCGGCCCGGCGACGTTCAGCACCTGGGTCGAGGGCTCGGCGGTGGAGAATCCGGCTGTGGCCAACGGCCCGTGCAAACTGGACGCGGCGGACATGGTCGCGGTGAAGGCCTTGCGCAGCTCGGACGGCCCGGTCACGGTCTCCTTCTCCAACCTAGGCACGTACCAGCTGATGGCCAGCCCGGGCCACGACGGCACCACGAACATCACCGGGCTGCCCCTGGCGCCGATCGACTCCACCCTGCGCGACGTGGGCATCGCCGAGGTCGCTGTCTTCTCGGCGGCGTTGGTGCTGACGGGATTGCTGGGGACGGGGTTCGTCCGGCTGTCACTGCGCCCGCTGCGCCGGGTCGCCGCCACCGCCACCCGCGTCACCGAACTGCCCCTGGCCAGCGGCGAGGTAAGGCTGGCCGAGCGGGTCCCGGACGCCAATCCCAGGACCGAGGTCGGCCAGGTCGGCATGGCGTTCAACCGGATGCTCGGCCACGTGGAGGCAGCCCTGGGCCGCCGGGCAGCCAGCGAGGCGCGGCTGCGCCGGTTCGCCGCCGACGCCAGCCACGAGCTGCGCACCCCGCTGGCCGCCATCCGCGGCTACGCCGAGCTGGCCCGGCGCCACCCCGGCCCGGTTCCCGCCGACATCGAGCACGCCCTGCAGCGGGTCGAATCGGAATCTGAGCGGATGAGCGTCCTGGTCGACGAGCTGCTGCTGCTCGCCCAGCTGGACGCGGGCCGCCCGCTCGCCCAGGAATCCGTGGACCTGACCCGGCTCACCATCGACGCCACCAGTGACGCCCGGGTCGCCGCGAGCGGCCACCGCTGGCGGCTGGAACTGCCGGATGAGCCGGTGATGGTCCGCGGCGACGAGCACCGGCTGCACCAGGTGCTGGCCAACCTGATGAGCAACGCGGCCAAGCACACGCCCAAGGACACCGTGGTCACGGTGGCGCTGGCGGTCGGCGAGGCGCCCAGCACCGTCGAGCTGACCGTGACCGACGACGGGCCTGGCATCCCGCCCGAGCTGCAGCCCACGTTGTTCGAGCGGTTCGTCCGAGGCGACTCCGCCCGGTCCCGGGGCACCGGCGGGGCAGCCAGCACCGGGCTCGGCCTGGCCATCGTGGACGCGGTCACCGCCGCGCATGGTGGCCGGGTGCGGCTGGAAAGCAAGCCCGGCCGAACCCGGTTCGTCATCACGCTGCCGCGGCTGGACGACTTAAGGTCCGATCCCGCCCCGCCGGGCACTCCGGATCACCCGGGCGGATCCTCACCCGGCGCAGGTTCATAGCCGCGGCAGAGACGGACTGCAGTCCTGGCCCAGTCGCGGCCAGCACTGTGGGAGCATGACGTCCCCGCAGTCCCTGCACAGCCCTGATGACCCATGGGCCCCAGGCGGCCTGGCCGCCCTGCGCACCAGCTTTCCGTTCACCGCCCAGGTGACCATCGCCGACAACGGCAGCACCGACGGAACCTGGCCGCTCGCCCTGGACCTGGAGCGGATGTTCAGCGAGGTGCGGGCAGTCCAGCTGGCCCAGCCTGGCCGGGGCTGGGCGCTGCGGGCCCGGTGGTCGGCCAGCCTCGCCGATGTCGTCGCCCACATGGATGTCGACTTGTCGACTGACCTGAACGCGCTGCCGCCGCTGGTGACGCCCCTGCTGCTCCGGATCACGCCCGGGGCACGGTTCTCCGATGCGCAGTGCGGTTTCAAGGCCATCCGGAGTGACCGCGCCCGGGCTCTCCTCGTCGGGGCGGCGAGCACGGTCGCCTACCTGCTGCTGTACCTCGCTCGCGCTGCGCAGGGCCATGCCCACCCCAGGCGGCGAACGCGCTGAGCCTGCTGGCCACCGCTCTCGGCAACACCCGGCTGAACCGCCACTACACCAGGCCGCGCTGATCCACCCGGAAGGAACCCAGCAATGAGCGCCATCACCACCGGCCCGCGCCAGATCGCGGCGGCGGGCCACTCCCGGCCCGGCCGGCTCCCCCGGCTGCTGCGCGGCCCCGCGGCCCAGCCACCGTGGGCCCGCCCAGCGCTGCTCGCCCTGCTGGCGCTGACCGCCCTGCTGTACGCGGCCGGCCTGAGCCGCAACGGGTGGGCGAACGACTTCTACTCCGCCGCCGTGCAGGCGGGCACCAAGAGCTGGAAGGCTTTCTTCTTCGGCTCCTTCGACGCGTCCAGCTTCATCACCGTGGACAAGACCCCGGCCTCGCTGTGGGTCATGGAGCTGTCCGCCCGGGTCTTCGGCCCTGAACTACTGGAGCGTCCTGCTGCCGCAGGCCGCCGAGGGTGTCGCGTCGGTCGCAGTCCTCTACGCCGCGGTTCGGCGCTGGTCCGGGCCCGCAGCCGGGCTCATCGCCGCCGGGGTGCTCGCGACCACCCCGGTGGCCACGCTGATGTTCCGGTTCAACAACCCCGACGCGCTGCTGGTGCTGCTGATGACGGTGGCCGCCTACGCCATGGTCCGCGCCACCGAGTCCGGCCGGACCCGGTGGATCGTGCTGGCGGGGGCCCTGCTCGGGTTCGGCTTCCTGACCAAGATGCTCCAGGCGTTCCTGGTTCTGCCCGCGTTCGCCCTGGTCTACCTGGTGGCCGGGCCGCCGAGGCTGGGGCGGCGCATCTGGCAGTTGCTGGCCGGCGGGGCGGCCCTCGTCGTCGCGGCGGGCTGGTGGGTGGCGATCGTGCAGTTCACCCCGGCCGGGGACCGGCCTTACGTCGGGGGCTCGACCAACGACAGCATCCTGCAGCTGGCCCTGGGCTACAACGGGCTGGGCCGGCTCGACGGCAACGAGACCGGGTCGGTGGGCTTCAACGGCGGCGGAGGTGGCGGGAGCCCGTTTGGCGGGTCCACCGGCCTGACCCGGTTGTTCGCCAGCGAGATGGGCGGCCAGATCAGCTGGCTGCTGCCCGCCGCGCTGATCGCGCTGGCCGCCCTGGTCTGGCTGTCCTGGCGGCGGCAGCGGACCGACCGGGTCCGGGCTGCGGCGCTCCTGTGGGGCGGCTGGCTGATCGTCACCGGGCTGGTGTTCAGCTACATGAGCGGCATCATCCATCCGTACTACACGGTGGCCCTGGCCCCCGCGATCGCCGCGCTGGCCGGCGTCGGCGCGGTCGCCCTCTGGCAGGCCCGGAGCAGCATGATCGCCCGGCGGGCGTTCGCGGCCCGTGCCGTGCTGGCGGCGGCCCTGGTCGTGACCGCCTGGTGGGCCTACGTGCTGCTCGGCCGCTCAGCTGGCTGGCTGCCCTGGCTGCGGCCGCTGGTCCTGGTCTGCGGGCTGGCCGCGGCGGCGGTGCTGATCGCGGAGCGCTGGCTCACCGGCCGGGCCGTGCTGCTGTCCGTGGCGCCGCTGGCCCTGGTGGCGGGCCTGGCCGGGCCGCTGGCCTACAGCCTCGACACGGTGGCCACCGCGCACACCGGCGCGCTTCCCACCGCCGGGCCGTCCGTCACATCCTCCGGCGGCCCCGGCGGGGGCGGCGCCGGGTTCGGCGGGGGCCGGCCGGGCGGCGGTTTCGGCGGCCCCGGGGGCACCACGCAGGGCGGCTCAGCTGCGGGCGGCCCGGCAGCGGGCAGCTCAGCAGCGGGCAGCTCGGCAGCGGGCGGGACCGGCGTGCCCGGGTCCGGCACCGGTTCGTCCCGGGTCCCGGGGAGTGCCCCGGGTGCTCCGGGCAGCTCGTCCGGGGCGGCGGGCAGCTCGTCCGGCGCTTCGGCCGGCTCGTCCGGGAGCACGGCCGGGGGCGTCCCGGGCGGCATGTCCGGGCGGTCGGGACGGTTCGCCGGCGGCTTTGGCGGCGGCCTGGGCGGCAGCACCCAGGTCTCCAGCGCGATCACGAAGCTGCTGACCAGCGGCGCCACTGGTTATCGCTGGGCTGCGGCCACGGTGGGCGCGGAGAGCGCGGCGCCGTTCCAGCTGGCCAGCGAGGAGCCGATCATGGCCATCGGCGGGTTCAACGGCACCGATCAGGCACCTAGCCTGGCCCAGTTCAAGAAGATGGTCGCCGCGCACGAGGTGCACTACTTCATCGGCGCGAACGGCCACACGTTCGGCGGCGGCTCTGGTGACGCGACGCAGATCACCTCCTGGGTGGAATCGCACTTCACTAAGCAGACCGTCGGCGGCGTGACGGTCTACAACCTCACCAGCCCGGTCAGTTCCTGACGGAAAGCCCGCGCCGCGCCCCGGTCGTCCGCCGCTGATAAGCCGGGTGCCTACGCGGCTGGACCGGGCGGCTGGTGGGCCGGGTGGCGGTCGGCCCGGGTAGCTGCCCGGGCTGGCTGGCCAGGCGGGCGTTAGCGGCCGGCGCGTGCGTAAGCGGCGGGGGTGATGCCGTAGCAGCGGCGGAACCAGCGGGTCAGGTGGGCCTGGTCAGCGAATCCCGCATCCGCCGCGGCCTGCCCGGGCGGCGTGCCGCGGGCCAGCGCCCGCCGGGCAGCGCGCAGCCGCAGCTGGCGCTGGTACTCGCCGGGAGCCAGCCCGGCCACGGACCGGAACGCCCGGTACGCCGCGTAGCGGCTGCACCCCGCGGCGACGGCTAGGTCGTCGCCGGAGATCGGGTCGGCATAGTTTCCGTCGAGCACCTCGCGAACCCGCCGGGCGATGCGCATGGTCTCGGCGGCGCCGATTGAGCCCGGGCCCGCTGGCCGCCTCGCCGCCGCCCGGGCCGCCCGGCCCAGCGCCGCGGTGAGCAACTCGCCTCGCTCCAGCGGGGTGGCCGGCCCGGTCACCGCCTGATGCAGCCGCCGCAACGCGGCGGCGAGCCCGGGATCCGACAGGACCGGGGTCGCGAACAGCGGCCACCCGGCCGGATGGCCGCCGATGTCCGCCAGCACTTCCGCCACCAGGCCAGGACCGATATGGATCATGCGGTAGCTGAACCCCTGGCCGGTGCTGGCGTGGCCGTCGTGGGGATCGTCAGGGTTGAAGGCCACGACCATCCCGGCCGCGCTGGTGTACGCGGCGCCCCGGCACGTGAAGGACTGCGCGCCGGACTCGGTGACGCCAAACGAGTAGGAGTCGTGACTGTGCCGGTGGTACACGTGCTCCCGGAAGTGAGCATGCATGGCCTCCAGCGGCTCATCCGCCGACCGCCAGTACCGGGACCAGTCCCCGCTCACTCCCACCCTCCGAGTATCTCGCGGCCTCCGCCTCTCCGGATTTCCATTGATCCTGGTCGATATCTGCCACATGTGGCAGTTTTGACCACGATCAGGGGAAGGCGGGGGCGCTCAGGCGTTCAAGACTGAGCCGGGGCCAGGGGCGACGGTGGGCAGATGCGCTTTGATACCAAGATCGCGATTGCGGTGCGCGAAGACCTGGCCACCTGGCAGCGGCTGAACGTGACGGCGTTCCTGGCCAGCGGGGTTGCTGCGGGCTTCGGCGAGACCATCGGGAAGCCATATGAGGACAGGTCAGGTCATCGCTACCTGGAGATGTTCCGCCAGCCGGTGCTGGTCTACGCGGCGGACGGACCGGGCCTGGGCACGGTGCGCGAGCGTGCGGTCGCCCGGCAGATGCCCGTCGCGATCTACACCGAGGACATGTTCGCCACCGGGCACGACGACGCCAACCGGGAGGTGGTCCGGGCCGTGGCCGCCGGTGATCTGCGACTGGCCGGGGTCGCGGTCTACGGGCCGCGGAACGCGGTGGGCAAGGTCTGCAAGGGCCTGGCCCTGCACCCCTGATCCGCCGGGCCAGGCCATCCAGCGGTGCCGGGTGATTCATAGCCGGCTGAGAAGGTGTGCCGGCGGCGGGCAGAACGCCCGGCGGGATCTTCGTAGTGACGAACCGGCAGGGCCGCTGCCGGAGGAGCGCATAAGGAGGCCCTAGTGACCGGCATGGTCTGGCTCAATGTCCCCCTGGTAGTTCTGGTCTTCCTGGCTATCGTCGGCATCCCGATGTGGCTGACGTTCAACCGCCCCGAGCGCCACCCCGACTACGCCGAGGCCCGGGCCCATTTCCGGGCCAAGGAGCGGCGCGGCCAGATCAGCACGGAGGCGGCACGGCGGTCCGCGCCAGGACTCGCGGCCGCCCGCCAGCACGCCACCGCCGTGGCCGCGGTGCCGGGCCGCCGGCACTCCGGGCCCGGTGGGGGCCGCCGTGTCCACCAGGCGGAGCGTTCCGCCCGGTCCGCCTGACCCGACGGCTCAGCCCTGTCCGGGCGCGGCCCAGGTGCCCGCCGGCGGCTGGCCCGCCAGGTCGAGCAGGTCGTCCAGCACAGCGCCGAATGACCGGGCGGCGAGGGTCAGATGGCCCTCACCCCGGGCCAGGTGGCCGCGCGCCCCCGGGATGTGCGCGGCGAGCCACTCACCGTGGCAGAACGGGACCATCCGGTCCTCCTCTCCCTGCCAGACAGCGACCGGGACGACGCCCGCCTGCTCCACCGGGAAACCCCAGTCGCCGACGAACGCGAGGTCATCGTCGCGCCAGCCGGCGGTGCCGGTGCTCAGGGCGGCCCGGAAAGACTCGGCCAGGTAGTCCGCGAACTCGGCGGTGACCACGGCCTGGTCTGCGGCGGAGATCAGTCCGCCCATTTCCTTCGCCACCTCCTGGGCGCTGACCTGGCCGAGTCCGGGTGCCGCCTCGTCCAGGAACGCGGTGAGCGCACCTACGCCCTGCCCGGCGGCGGTGAACTCGGTGACGTTCTCCGGGCCCATCCCGGCCGTCCAGTCCAGGCCCTCGGCCTGGGCGGGGGCCACACCGGCCAGCGAGGCCGCGGCCAGGCAGCGGCCGGGCAGCAGCGCCGCGCAGGCCAGCGCGTGCGGGCCGCCGCCAGACCAGCCGACGGTCACGAACTGCGGGGCTCCGAGGCCGTCGAGCACCGTCGCGACGTCGGCGGCTGCATCGGCGACGCGGCGGTCTGGCTGCCCGGTGGACCTGCCGTAGCCCGGGCGGGCGTACATGACGGTGCGCAGCCCGCGCCGCGCCGCCTCGGCGACCATGGCCGGGAAGGCCACCAGTCCGCCGGGAGTGCCGTTGTGGAAGATCAGCGGCAGGCCATCGTCCGGGCCGGTGTCGAGCACCTCGAGCTGCCGTCCGTCCGGGGTGGCCAGCACAAGGGTTCGGTGCGGCTCGTTCGGCATGACGGCCAGCCTAATCCGGGGTCAGGGCAAGGTGCCCAGCGGCACGGCCTGGATCTGAGCCGACTTGGTGTTCGCGACCAGCAGCGTGCCGTGGCTGACCCCGAACTGGCGGGGCTCCAAGCCGGACCGGATATAGCCGAGCAGCGCTGGCTTACGGGCCAGCGCTTTGCTCACGCTGACCACCGCGAGGTTGGGCGTGGACCCCGGCTGGGGGACCTTGTTGGAGTCGGCGACCACGATGCGGGTTCCGTGACTGATGACGGCCAGCCCCAGCGGTGACTGGCCTACCGCGACGCGGGCCAGGAGGGCGTGCCCGGGATCGCTGAGCAGCTTGGCGGTCGAGAACCCCAGCACGGCGTTGGAGCCAACCGCTGTCACCCACAGATTCTGGCCGCCCGCCGAGAAGGCGATCCGGTTGGGCTTGCACCCGGCTGGCACCTTCTTGATCACGCTGGCGGCTCCAGGATGCTGCTCCGCCTGGCTCACGTCGATGACGCTCAGCACTCCGGGAGCGGAGGAGTCGGCCTGGTCGCTGGCCACGTAGGCGTGCTTACCGTCAGGAGGTATCGCGATCCCGATCGGCTGCGGCCCCACCGGGATGAGGCCGACGACATCACCGGACCCGAAGCCAGAGGAGAGCGCGCGCTGCAGGTTGAACACCCCGACACTCGCACTGTTCTGGAAGGTAACGAACGCGAACCGCCCGTCCGGGGTGATGGCCACGTCTTCCGCGTGCGTCTGGCCCGGGCTGAACAGCGACCCCATCGCGGTGGCCCCCGGGTGCTGTTCCAGGTCACTGACCCGGAACACGGTGATCCCGCTGCCGCCGGTGACAGCCAGGAAGTGCCCGTTCGGGGTGAGCGCCTCCCCCTGGGCGTGGCCCAGCGAGTGACTGTCCCACATGCGGACCGGGACGGACTTCTGGGTGTTCAGCACAGTGAGACCGCTGCCGGCGCCGGACACGAACGCGAAGCCGGGTGTCACCGCCACGTCGAACGGATGCCCGCTGGTGGAGACCATGTGGCTCGACACGTGGCTGAGCTGCGACGCCCCGGCCGCCTGAGTGGTGCAGCCGGGCACCGCCAGCGGAGGCAGCGGCTGAGACGACCCGACGGTCTTGTCGCCGGACGAGAAGGGCTTGGCCACGACGGCCACGACCACGGCGAGAACCACGACGGCGGCGAGCGCGATAAGCGCCCACAGGCCGCGGCGCCGCCGGGGCGAGCCGGGCGCCGGCCCCGGCCGCGCCGGCGGGGTCCGCCGGCTGAAGCCGGGCGTCGGCCCGGGGGGCTTCGCGGGGTAGCCCGGGCCGACGGGCGGCACATCCCGGGTTGCGTCGGCCGGCCCTGGAGGGCCAGCCGCCGCGGCAGCGGGCCGGCGCGGGTCTGCCTTCCGTGACCGGGGCTCCCGGTACAAGGACTCCCACGGCGGCGCGTCACCCGGTGGCGCGTCACCCGGTGGCGCATCACCCGGCCGCGCGTCACCCGGCCGCGCGTCAGGCGGCGGCGCGTCACCCGGCCCGCTCTCGCGGGGCAGCGCCTCACCCGGCGGGGAGCCGGCGGAGACTGGCCCGGCGATCTGGGTGGCGGGACCCGTGTCACCGGCGGGGGAGGCGGCCGGAAGCTGTCCGGTCCCGGGCTCTCCCGGGGACTCGGCCGGCGCGTCAGCGGCTGGTGCGGGCCCGGAATCCCCGGGGACCGCGGGCACGACCTGCGTGGTCTCACGGGGCGGCAGGTCCGGGAAGACGCCAGCTGGTCCCGGGCCGGTCCCGGACGACTGGAGCCCGCAGGCCCGGCGCAGCGCGACGGCGAACTCCGGGCAGGTGGCGTACCGGTCGGTGGGGACCTTGGCCAGGGCCTTCGCGATGACCTGGTCGACGGCCGCGGGCAGGTCGGGGCGGCGGCTGGTCAGCGTGGGCGGCACGGCGGAGATCTGGGCCCACATGACCGCGACCGACTCGTCCCTGACGAACGGCGGCTGGCCCGTGAGCATGGTGAATGCGGCACAGGCCAGCGCGTACTCATCCGTGCGCCCGTCCACCGCCCGGGCCTCGATCTGCTCGGGCGCGATGTAGTCCAGCGTTCCGAGGAACTGCCCCGTCGAGGTCAGCGCGCTGACCGACAGAGCCCGCTTACTCAGGCCGAAATCGCAGAGGTAGGCGTGGCCGGGATAGTCGTCTCCCCCGCCCGCGGCATCCAGCAGGATGTTGCCTGGCTTGACGTCCCGGTGGACCAGGCCATGCGAATGAGCCGCCTCCAGGGCCGCCGCGACCTGGGTGATGATGTGACAGGCGCGGGCGGCGGGCAGCGGCCCCCCGCTTTCGACCAGCGACTGCACGTTCGGCCCCTGCACGAAGCGCATCGCGATGAACAGCACCCCGTTGGCCTCACCCGCTTCGAAGATCGGGATGATGTTGGGGTGGTCCACGGCCGCCGCGGTGCGTGATTCCCGGATGAACCGCTGCCGGAACGCCTCGTCCCGGGCCAGCTCGGGCGACAGGACCTTGATCGCGACCGGGCGCTCGAGACGGTTGTCCCAGGCGCGGTAGACCACGGCCATGCCGCCCCGGCCGATCTGCTTATCGAGCCGGTACCCGGCCAGGCGGGAACCGACACCGAACCCGCCAAACGCCGGGGTCTCGTCAGACACCGCGGCCCCCTGCCCACGCGCGTCGAAGCCAGTCCTCAGGAATCTCTCTGGCCACCCTGATACCCGGGGTACTTTACTTTCCCTTGGTCCATCGTTCCCGCTCCCACGCCCAGCCGAACAGCGCCTGGGCGCTTTGATAGTTATTCGTTGCCTCACGGCTAGCCCGGCGGCGCGATACCGGCGGGACGCCCGTCCGGGCCCGGGCCGGCATCGTTAAATCTGCGTTAACGGAGTTCACCGCCCTTCAGCCCCCTGGGGACAGCAAGTAGCGTTCCCAGGGGGCTCATCTCCCCTCACGAGCAGGAGCGACTGCTGCTGCACGTGGCCGCCGGCCTGGCCCGCGAACGCCGCGGCCGCGGCCTGCGGCTGAACTACCCGGAGGCGACCGCCGTCATCGCGGCCTACGTGCTGGAGGGAGCGCGGGACGGGCGCAGCGTCGCGGACCTGATGGAGGCGGGGCGTCACGTCCTGACCGCGGACGACGTCATGGATGGTGTCCCGGAGATGCTGGACTCGGTCCAGGTCGAGGCGACCTTCCCGGACGGCACGAAACTGGTCACCGTGCACCGGCTGATCCCGTGATCCCGGGCGAGGCCCCTATCCCGCTCAATCCGGGCCGCGGCCGGGCCACGCTCATCGTCACCAAGACCGGGGACCGGCCGGTCCAGATCGGGTCGCACTATCACTTCGCGACGGCCAACCCGGCGCTGGAGTTCGACCGAGAGGCAGCCTGGGGCTGCCGCCTGGATGTGCCGGCCGGGACCGCGATCCGGTTCGAGCCGGGCGTGACCCGGGAGGTGCCGCTGGTCCCGCTGGCCGGCCGCCGGATCGTCCCTGGGCTGCGGCCGGTGCAGGCCGGCCCGCTGGACCCTGGCGGCCCCGGATCAAGTGCCAGCCCCGGATCAGGGGAGCCTGCATGAGCGAGACACCGTCGGTCGGCCGCAGCCGGTACGCCGATCTGTTCGGGCCCACCGCGGGCGACCGTATCCGCCTGGCCGACACCAACCTGCTCATCGAGATCACCGAGGACCGGTCGCAGGGCCCGGCGGGGGCCGGTGACGAGGTCGTGTTCGGCGGCGGGAAGGTGATCCGCGAGTCGATGGGCCAGGCGGTCGCCACCCGGGCCGAGGGCACGCCAGACCTGGTGATCACCGGGGCGGTGCTGGCCCGCAGGCTTGACCTGGGCGAGGAACGTGCCGGCTACTGAGCGAGGCGGCCGCCCTGAATAATCGTTATTTAATAGTAATGGGTATCCGAGCAACATTTTCACCGGATATGTCGTGACGAAAGTCAGTCATGGCCTTTCCCGCCTATCGGCAGTACCGTTTCCATGGGAATTGGCTGCGCGTCCCGG
>Ga0208589_1000800_pt1 | contig 13878 bp, 14 predicted proteins | sample NGESurshal092012_2_FD_184486 | JGI IMG/M metagenome (GOLD analysis project Ga0208589, IMG submission 184486) | Arctic peat soil microbial communities from Barrow, Alaska - NGEE Surface sample F53-2 shallow-092012 (SPAdes) | ecosystem: Environmental > Terrestrial > Soil > Wetlands > Peat ... | reverse complement strand
GGCGTCGATATGGCTCGCCACCGGTATGTGCCTTCTGCAATCGCAGGCGTAGGGGATCCTTGCGCTGGACTTCTTCTCCGCTGACCTGCTCAGTGGCACGAAGTTGTACGTCCTTGCGGTGATCGAGCACGGCAGCCGGCGCGTCCGGGTCCTGGGCGCCATGGAGCATCCGGTCCAGTCCGGGGTCGTCCAGCAAGCCCGGAACCTACCGGCCGCACCGCGCCCTGGACCAGGCCGCGCCACTGCGGTCGCTGCCAGATGGCGTCACCGACATTGACCATTTCCGGGTCCGGCGGCATTACCGCGCGGGTGGCGTCATCCACGAATATCGCCTGGTGGCATAGGTTTTCGGCACCCACAGGTTAGCCGGGCGGTACTGGAGGCGGCGGCAGGATGTTCTCCAGCCAGCGCCCGACGGCGAGCAGGCGGTCATCGTCGTGGCGCTGGCCGACGAGCTGGATGCCCAGCGGAATCCGGTTCTCGTCGGTGAGTCCGGGGATCGTGACCGTCGGCATGGCCATCGCCTGCCACGGCCGTGAGCACGCGGGGGATCCGGTAGAGCCAAGGCCCAGGGGCGCGGCGCCGAGGGCGGCCGGACACAGGACCGCGTCACTCCCGGCCAGGGCGGTCGCCACGTCGGCGCCGAGCAAGGCGATCCGCCGGATGACGTCACGGTACGTCTCCGGCGACGTCGCCCAGCCTTGATCGAGGAGCTGCCGCATCTCATCGCTGAGCTGATCGGAATGCTCGGCTTCCCAGACCAGGGTGCGGGCCGCCTCGTAGGCCATCACGACTTCGTGGAGCCGGGTAAGTTCGATGATCACGTGCGGCTTGACCGGCCGCACGAGGGCGACGCCTGCTCCCGCGACTGCCTTGACGGCCACGTCAAGCGCGTCGATCATGTCGGGCTCGAGGTCGGCGAAGACCGGCTCATCCAGGACCGCGATCGTCGCGGGCGGCATCGTGGCAGGTACGTTCGCCGTGGGTGCGGTCGTCGCCGCGGATTCGGTCGCCAGCAGCGAGCCCGGCGCGGCTCCGGTGAGCAGGAGGCGCCGCATCAACTGGACGTCCTCGACCGACCTGGCGATGATTCCGACGGTGTCCAGCGACGGGGCCAGCTGCTGCACTCCTCGCGTGGCCAGCTCTCCGAACGTTCCCACGTAGCCCACCACCCCGCAGTAGGCCGCGGGGCGGATGGTTGACCCCGCGGTCTGCGTGCCGAACGCGACCGGCACCATGCCGGCGGCGACCGCCGCGGCCGACCCAGACGATGATCCGCCCGGTGTCCGGAGCCGATCGTGCGGATTGCTGGTCCTGGCGGGAGCGAAATAAGCCAGCTCGGTGGTGCTGGTCTTGCCGACCAGCACCGCGCCGGCTCTCCTGAGCATGCCGACGGTCGCGGCATCGGCTCGCGGCTGGTTGCCGCGAAACAATGAGGAGCCGAATTCGGTCGGCAAGTCTGCCGTCTCGTACACATCCTTGACCGCGAAAGGGAGTCCGCTGCACGCTCCCTGGCCAGCACGTGCCTGCGTCAGCAGATGATCGCCCGCATGAACGCGCACAAAGGCCCGCACGACAGGATCCCGCTGCCGAATCGACTCCAGGCATGCGGCCATCACGTCTGCGGGGGTGAGTTCGCCGCGCGCCACTCGCCGCAGCGACTCGGAGAATGTTAGTCGGCTTATTTCGGTCATGATCGGTCGATGCCGCTAGGCCGTTGATCCTCCTGACTATTCTTGAGTTGCGATCAGCAGGTTTTTCAGCGTGTTCTCGGTAGCTTCTATGTGCCGCCTTAGCAAGTCTGCGGCTGCCGTCGAATCACGATTGGACAAGGCGGCCGCGATCTCGCTGTGTGTCGGCTCCGGGTCGACGTGGCCGCCAATATCGTCGGGGACGAGAATGCGCCGGTAGCATTCCGTCCTGTCCCACAGGGAATCCAGGATCGTGGTCAGCAGTTCGTTCCCTGAGCAGACATAGATGGCACGATGAAACCGACGGTTTCCTTCCCCGGTCGCTTCGCTACCGGGCGGGCCAGGCACAGGGACGGACGTCTGGATCATCTTGAGCTCGTCATCCGTGGCGTTGGCGGCCGCGATGGCCCCAGCATGGGGATCGAGTTGCAGGCGGACGCCGAATATCTCGGAGAGTTCCCGCACGGACAGGGCGGCGACGGTGACCTCGCGGTGAGCTCTCAGCGACACGAGCCGTTCTGCCTCCAGGCGCTGAAGTGCTTCCCGTAGCGGTGTGGTGGATACGCCAAGCTGTGCCGCGAGCGTCTCCTGATTCAGGACCGAGTCGGGCAGTATCTCGCCGCTCAGAATGCGCGAACGAAGCTCAATGTAGACAGCCTGCCCCTTGGTGTACGTCACCATCATTGCCATCGGTTCTCCGGTCATCTGATTCAAGACTTGCTCATTCCCTCAGCGTGCTTCAGCGGATCTTCTGCCGGGCCGTTCGCGGGGTCAGTGCCTCCCTCGCGCGGCCTTGGCAGCAGCCGGCGCCCCCGTCGTACGCCGCAGAACTGACTTTCCCGCACGACGGTGCGGCCCGACTGCATAACCCAGGAGATGCCGGCGGGGGGGCAGAATGGGTTGAGGTAATCACCGTCGTGACCAACCGTCTCGATCTCGAAGGCCACGATGTCGGCGATATGCCCGGCCGCGATGAGCCCGCGGCCGGGAATGCCGAATGTCGTCGCGGGAAGATGGGTCATCCTCCGTACCGCCTCGGCGAGCGGCATGAGCTTCTCTTCCCGGATGTGCTTCCCGAGGAACCGGGGAAACGTGCCGTACAGCCGCGGGTGCGGCCGCCCGCCCATGCCGGGCGGAAGTCCATCCGATCCGATCATTGTCGATGAGCTGGCCAGGATGGCCCGGACATCGCTTTCGTTCATCGAGAACGTGATCATGCTGGCCTGAAGCCGCTCGTCGAGCAGCACCCGCACCAGCGCCCGGACCGGATCGGTTCCCATCTCCCCGGCCAGTCCGGCGATCGTGTAGCCCTCGTACCGGTGATCGGCGGTGGCCGACACGAGAATCCCTTCCCAGCCGCAGTCCGCGACCTGGTTCTGCCAGCCGGGGACGCCATCGGTGAAGGCCGCCGCGAGCGTGCTCACCGCGGCGGGATCGGCGAGCCTGCGCAGCACTTCGGCGTCGTCCGCGTCCAGCATGCCGGGCGGCAGCAGCGCCGCGAGCATCGTGCTGGCGGCCGTATACGGGTACGCGTCCTGGCTGATGTCGACGCCCCGCGCCCGCGCGGTGTCCAGGAGGCGGAGCAGCTCGGCTGACCGGCCCCAGTTCCCGCGGCCGGCCACCTTGAGGTGGGAGACCTGAACTCTGCGGCCGGCGGACTCGCTGACGGCGATGGCCTCCATGACGGACTGAGAAACGTCGTCTCCCTCCCCCCGGATGTGCGACGCGTAGATACGATCCGCGGGCAGGGCGCTGGCCAGCGCGAGAAGTTCCTGGCTGGTCGCGTACATGCCGGGCGGGTAGATGAGCCCGCTGGACAGGCCGAAGCACCCCGCATCAAGGGCTTGCCGCAGCAGCGATGTCATCTGGGCCAGCTCGGCACTTGACGGCTCTCTGCGATCCATCCCCATCACGGCGATCCGGATGCTGCCATGACCGACTAGGGGCACGTAGTTGGTTACCGACCCGGCGTCGTCGATGCAGGCCAGCAACTCGGCGGTCGTGCGCCAGGCCCAAGGCACGGACGGGAACACCCGCCCGACATATGCGGCAAGTGCCGCCGCCGTGTCGTCGTGCCGGGGAGCCAGGCTGAAGCCGCAGTTACCCACCACCTCGGTGGTCACGCCCTGGAGGATCTTGCTGGTGTCGTGCTCACGGAACAGCGGCGCGCAGTCGGCATGCGAGTGAACGTCGATGAACCCAGGCGTCACAGCCAGGCCGGTGGCATCGATGATGGCCGGGGTGCCGCGGATCGCACCGTGCGGCGTGACGTCCGTGATCGTGTCTCCGGTCAGGTAGATGTCCCGGACATCGCCCCCCGTTCCCGTGCCGTCGAACACGAGGCCGCCCACGATGGCGACACGCCGGTTCTCGTCATCTGCTGTCACGGTGTGCTAGCCATCTATCTCATTCCAGGCCTTGGCGAGGATGGCGACCTGGTCGATCGCCGCGTCGATGCCCCCGCACCAGTCGCCGATAGCGAGGGCGACCTCCGTCACGCCTGCGTCGCGAAGCTCCATCAGCCGGGTGAGCGCGTCCGGCACGTTTCCCCAGACCGCCACCTCGTCAATTACGTCCTCCGAGATCACGTGATGGAGCGATTCCCCCGCGTCCATACGCTTGACCAGTTCGTGGATGGTCGATCCGCCCGCCGACTCGCCGAACATGCCGAGGGTGTGCCGATTGCGCGCACGCGCCCGAAGATAGTAGGTCATGACCGGACGCAAACCGACCGCCAGGTCGGCGCGCTCGCCGAAGCCGCCGAACAGGACATAGGCCACGTGGTCAAGCGGCCGCAGCGTCAGCTCGCGGGTCGGCGCGGCCTGCTGCGTGACGGCGACGGCCGCTGACAAGTACCGCACGGTGCCGCCTATCGAGAAGATCACCCCGTCCGCCATCTGGCTGGCCAGCTCAAGGAGCCGAGGCCCGTGACCGCCGAGGTAGATGGGGACATCCTCAGGCGCCGTGGCCAGGGTCACCGGCCGCGCGTCGCCGTCGCCGATGCTGACCTGTTCCCCCGCCAGCAGCTTTCTCAGGTAGCCAAGGCGGGAGCTGAGCAACTCGATGTTGTTCTCCGCGGGCAAGCCGAGTTCGCTGCGATGGCTCTCGACGCCGGCGCCGATGCCCAGCGTGAACGGAGTCAGGCAGTAGGACGCCACGGCCGCCGCATCCTGCGCGAGGACGACCGGGTGCCTGGCTCGCGCAGATACGACACCCGCGCCGAGACTCATCTGGCGGACCGTCTGCGAGGCGGCGGCAATCGTGATGAGCGCGGACCGCTCGTAGGGGTTGTCGGACAACCAGCATCGCTCGATCCCGAGGTCGTCGGCTCGGCCGACCGCGGCCAGCAGCGTCTGCGCCGAGAGGTTGCTGCTCAGCCGGATAGCGATCCGCAGCGGGTTTCCTTGAACCGGGGCCATGTCAGATATCGCCAGGGCGTGGTTCCTGGCTGATGGGGGAGAAGTGACTGTGCACGACCTGCCACCCGCCTGCGCCGCGGACCATGATCTCGGTCGACCGGTACAACTGGGGTCCGTCGGCGAGCGGCGGCGGCGTCTGTCCGACCCACCGGGTGGACCCGAAACGGCTGCACGTGACCCACGCGACATCGTCCGCTACTTCGACGTCTTCGTCAAATGCTTCGCACGGAACGTCGATTTCGAGCTGCGGCCGATAATAGCCGTAGATCTGCTGCAAGTGAGCTAGGCCCTGGTAGGTGTGCCCGCTCAGGGCGAAATGCACATCGGAGGGATCAGGGTCCCACACCTGTGCAAGCAAATCCGCGTCGCACGCGATCGATGCCGCCACATATCCCTGGTGGACCTTGAGCACCTCCTGCCTGGTGGCATCGTCGCCTATTCTCCGGCTGGCCTCCGCATTGCTTTCCATCAGATGCCTCCCGGCCGGGCCTGGTTGCTTGCCGTGGAAAAATGTACGTGTACCGTGCGCCAGCCGTCAGCGCGGCGGACGAGGATCTCGGTGGACCGCGACAGCCGGGGCCCGTCGGGTTGCCTGCGTGGCTCCTCCCCTATCCATTTCGAGTAGCCATAACGATGGCAGGTCACCCAGGCCACGTCACCGCGCACCTGGACACGCTGGTCGTACGACGTGTACCCGATAGGCGCCACGATCCGAGTCGCGTAAAAGTCCCAGAGCTTGCTCCAGTGCTCGACGCCGTGATAAGTGTGACCGCCCATGTTGAAATAGACATTGTTCGGATCAGCATCCCAGACACGGCGGAGAAGCGCTGAATCGCTGCTTGAATTGTTGGCGGTCAGATAGGCGGCGTGCCGCTCCAGCACCTGGGATCGTTCTCCGAATGCGGGATCGTCTGTCATCGTTGTCCTTCCTTTGTCGGCAGTGTCCTCAGATCAGGGCCTCAAGCGAACGGGCGATCGTCGCCGCGCCGCCGGGGGAATGGGGCAGGGTCAGATGGTTGGTGGCCGGGACCAGGACGTCTGTGAAACTGGGCAGGAACCGGCGGTACTGGTCCACTACCGAGTCAGGAATGTGTGGCTCGGGCTGATCCAGCGCTCCCCGGCTAGCCCGGATGAGCCGCACCGGGCAGGTGACCTGCTGGAGGGCAGTACGGACGGTTGCGTTGTGCAGCACATCGGCGCTGTCGGCTCGCGCGGCTTCGAGCGAGACGCACGACCGAAGCTCCGGCGGCTCGCCCGTGAGGTCATACGCGATGTACGCGGCCACGTGCTCGTTCCAGCCACTGCTCTCGCGAAACGCCGGATGCTCCTGCCAGAACTTCTCATAGGCCTCCGCGCTCGGGAATGACATAGAGAGCCGGTCGAAACCAGGTCCCAGCGAGGCCCGCGTCTGAGCGTCGGAGTTGCCGGCCGTCGGCTCCTCCATGTGGGGGTCGCCGGGCGCCGATTCCTCCATCTCAGCGAGATCGGTGAGGCCGCCGTCCACGAGAATCAGTCCGCTGACCCGGTCCGGCCACCGCGCGGCCGCCACGCTGACCACCCAGGCGCCGATCGAATTGCCGGCCCAGATGGCAGGCCCTATCCCCAGATGGTCGGCCACCGCCAGAAGGTCGGCCGCGTGGACCTCGATACCGTAGGGTGCGGGCAGCGCGGAGCTGCGGCCCCGCCCGCGCTGATCGGGCGCGATCAGGGTGACCCAGGGCGGCAGTTCCTCCGCCACGCGCGACCAGAGCAGATGGGAGCCGGTCAGGCCGTGCGAGGCGATGACCGCAGTCTCGCCCCGGCCCCACGTCGCCACCCGCAGCTTCCCGCCACAGACTGGAACGTCGATCAGCTCAGGTGCCATCGCGCGTCCCGGTCGTCCCCATCGCCCCGGTCCCCTGAGCGCCGAGGAAGATGTCCGCGAAGTCCGCGCGCGCTCGCAGCTCGTCGGGCTTCCCCGATAGCTGTATTCCGCCGGACACCAGGACGTAGGACCAGTCCGAGATCTCGAGGGCGGCCTTGACCCGCTGCTCAACCAGGAGCACGGCCGTGCCGGTGCTGGCCAGGCCGGCTATGTGCTGGCTCAGCAACGTGTGCGCGAGTTCCTCGGCCAGGTTCGCAGTCGGTTCATCCACGATCAAGAGCTTCGGCTTCAGCATCAAGACCCTGGCCACGGCCAGCATCTTCCGCTCACCGCCGCTCAGCTTCGCGGACGTACGGGTGCGCATGGCCTTCAGCGGCGGAAAGACCTCAAGCACCTCGTCAATGCGCTCAGCTAGCTCGCGCCCCTTGAGCAGGTAGCCGCCCATTTCCAGGTTCTCCAGGACGGTCAGCGGCGGGAAGACGTCCTTGAGCTGGGGAACGTAGCCCACCCCGAGCCGGGCGAGCTGGTCGGTTCGGAAGCCGGTGACCGCACGGCTGCCGATGTGGACCGAGCCGGCCGAGACCTGGGCCATACCCACCAGTGCCTTCAGCAGCGTGCTCTTCCCGGCGCCGTTCGGTCCGAGCAGCGACACTATTTCCCCGAGGCCGACCTGGCAGCCGACATCCTTGACCACCGTCGAACCGCCGTATCCCGCCGACAGTCCGCTCACCGTGAGAAACGCGTCGGCTCGGGAAGCCCGGCTGGCCGATGAATCCCGGTTAGCCGGTGAATCCCCGTTAGCCGATGAGATAGGCATCCATCACCGCCGGCAGTTTCCGAACTTCCTCCACCGTTCCGTGCGCGATCACGCGACCCTGCGCCATGACGAACACCGAGTCGCAGATCCGCTCCACGAACCCCAGCTCGTGCTCGATGAGAATGACCGTCACCCCGTCTTCCCTGAGTTGCTGGATGTGCTGCCCAATGCGCTCGACGAGCCACGGGCTCACCCCGACAAGCGGCTCGTCCAGGATGAGGAGCTTGGGATCGCCCATAAGCGCCCGGGCGATCTCGACCAGCCGCCGCTGACCTCCGCTCAGCTTGCCGGCGTAATCGTTGGCCTTCTCGATCAGTTCAAAGCGCCCGAGAAGATCCCGGGCCCGGCCGATGAGATCCCGCTCCCGGCGCCCCCAGAAGCGCCGGCCAAGGAGCGCACCGGACACCGACTCGCCGCGCCACATGGCCGCGCCTGCAAGCAGGTTCTCCAGCACGGTCAGCCGGCCGAACTCGCTGCTGAGCTGGAACGTCCGGCGAAGCCCTCGCCGGGCTACCCGGTAGCTCGGCATGCCCGAGATATCCTCGCCGGCCAGGCGGACGGTTCCACTGGTCGGCGGCACGCTTCCCGACACGACCGCGCATAGCGTCGATTTCCCGGCGCCGTTCGGCCCGATCAGGCCGACGATGCTCCCGCTCGCCACCGCCAGCGTGGCTCCGGCCAGCGCGTGCACGCCGGTGTAGGACCTGCGGAGGTCGGTCACCTCCAGCAATACGTCCCCCGCTCGGCCCGAGTCGGCGCGGCCCGAACCGGGGGCCGTCATTCTGGCCTCCCGGCGAGCTCGCTCCGCTCCGCGAGCCGGTTCCGCGCCAGCCAGGGCCATCTGGATGGGGGTAGCAACGATGGCGCCAGGTCGACTCGCCGAGGTCGTTCCGGCAGGAGTCCTTGCGGCCGGAACCACAGCACGAGCAGCATGAGCAGGCCGATGACTATCCACTGAACGGCGTCGATGAAGCCCGGCCGCGCCGTGTAGTGAATAAAGCTGGTCCCCTCGAGGAACAGCCCGGGGACGAGTACCGCTCCCAGCGCCACGCCGAGGTTGTTGCCGCGTCCGCCGAGAAGGAGCGCGGCGAACAGCACAAGCGTCTCACCATAGAGCCAGCTACTCGGCGCCCACGCTCCGACGATGGGCACAAGCAGTGCCCCGCTGAAGGCCGCGATCATCCCGCCGACGATGAGTGCGCGCATCCGCATGGCGAATACGTTGCGGCCGAGCGCGGCGGCGGCGTACTCGTTATCCCGCACGCTCCGCATGGCTCGACCGAGCGGCGATCCGGTCAGCCGGCGGACGACCCAGAAGGCCAGCAGGCACGCGACCGCAGTGAACCCGACGTAAAACCACTGGTAATCCAGCGGCGTCAGGTTGAGCAGCGATTCCAGCGGCAGCGGGATCTGGGACAGGCCGGCCGATCCGTTGAGGAAGCCGACCTGATTGGTGGCAATGTCCGTGGCGACGAGTGAGAAGACGAGCAGCACGATGGCCTGCAGGTCGCTGCGCAGCCGCCGCAGCGCCACCAGGCCGACCAGTCCGGACAGCACGCCGCCGACAAGGACGGCGCAGATGATCGGCACGGGGAAGGGGAGGCTCGCGCCGATGAAGTATGTCTGGTAGCCCTGAGGCTGAGCCGGTCCCATGGAGAGGATCGCCGCCGTGTACGCGCCGACTGCCTGAAAAGCGATGAACGCGAGGTTCACCACACCCGCCACGCCGTACTGAAGATTAAGGCCCCAGCAGGCGATGAGATCGATGCCCAGGTAGATGAGGATGACGGACACGTAGAACTGCATGGCAGAGCTCATGAGCCGAGTACCTCCACCTGGCCCGCGGTCGCCGCGCCCCGGCCGGCCAGCAGGCCCTGCGGCCGGACCAGAAGCGTGACGATCAGCAGGCCGAACGCGACGACGTCCTTATAGTCAGGACTGAGAACCGCGGCCACGATCTCGCTGCCGAGGCCGACGATCAACGCGCCGACCATGGCACCCGAGGGCCGGCCGACGCCGCCAAGCACCGCTGCGGCGACCACCACGATCATGAACGAGGCTCCGGTCGTGAAGTCGAACGTTGCGGTGCTCATGACCAGGGCGACGCCACCGAGGCCGCACAGCGCCCCGGTCAGGGTCCACGCCACCGCGGCGATCCGGTCGGTCTGGATTCCGCACGCTCGGGCCAGGTCCGGATCGGCCGCCGTGGCGCGCATGGCCTTCCCGAGCTTTGTCTGGCTGAGCAGCAGGTGCATCGCGAGCAGCAGCAGCACGGCCAGGGCGATGATCCATAGCTGTGCCGTGGTCAGCAGCAGCGGCCCGAGATGATGCGTCGTCCCTCGCGAGAACCGGTAGGTGTAGTAGTTAGAGCCCCAGATGGCCTGCAGCGTGTACTGGAGCACGAACCCCGTGGCCACGGTCACGATGACCATCGCGAACGGGCTTGTCCCGCGCCGCAGGAACGGCCGGAAGACGCCGCGGTGCAGCAATGCCGTGAGCACGCCGCCGGTCACCGCAGCAACCGGCAGGCAGACCCATATGCTGACCCCGGCCGCGTTGCAACCGTAGGCGACGAAGGCGGCAATTATCATCACCGTGCCATAGGTCAGATTGAACATGTTCGCAATTCCGACCTGAATGGTGAACCCAACGCCCGCGATGGCCAGGACCGACGCGGTGACGATGCCGAAACCGATCGATTCGAGGAAAAGCTGCACGTCGGCCCCGCCTAGCCGTGCGCTGCTGCGTTGATCTGTGCGGGCGTGATCGAGCCGACCAGATGCAGGGCGCCGCTCGACGTCCAGCTATCGACCTGGAAATCCGGGGGCAGGTTATTGTAGGTATTCAGGTCATAGGGGCCCTGTACGCCGACGTACTGGATGGTCTTGTGCTGTTCCAGGGCGGTCTTCCCCGCCGCGAAGGTGCCGACCTTGACGGCGCCGGCGCTGGGCCGTAGCAGCTTGTCGATGTACGGGTCGAAGACCTTCGGGTCTGTGCTCTGGGCCGCGATCATGGCGAGGGCCAGCACCGTGACCTGGTCATAGATGGTTTCGACGGCCGGGCTGGTGACGAAGGACGCCGGGTCGGAGATGCCCTTGACGGTCTTGGCCACGGCCAGCATCGCCGGCTTGTAGGCGTTGTAGGCGGCACCCCCGCTCGGCGGCGTGAACTGCACCTCGGCGGTGACGTACTTGCTGAGCGCGCTCTTGCCGATCGCCGGGCCGACGGCCTGGAACCAGGTCGGCTGCAGTGTGGTGTCGGCCCCGATAACCGGGATCAGCGAGCCGTTGAGCTGCTGGAGCTCGGAGAGGAAGGTAGCGGCGGTCTGCGGGTCCATCTCTTCAAAGATGACCTGCGGGTGGCTCGCGAGCATGCGAGAGACTTCGCTCTGATACGAGGACTCGTCGAGCGTCACGGTCTCATTACTCACGATCGTGCCGCCCAGAGACTTGAACGCCTTGAGCAGGGTCGGGACGTTGCCCTGGGAGCCCACGTCGTTTCCGAAGATCGCCGCGGCCTTGGTGTAGCCCATGGCATGGCCCCAGGCAGCCATGGCGTATCCGGCCTCATCGTCGGCCGCGAACAGCCGGTGGAAGTACGGGTTCGTCGTCTGATCGAACTCGCGGGCTCCGCTGTTGGTGAACAGCGGTATGTCCGCTTGCTCCATGATCGGAACGGTGGCCGCTGACTCGTCGGAACTGGGTCCGATGATGCCGACGAGATCGGACGTCGTCGTGAGCATCTGCCGGACAGCGGGGACCGCGTCAGCCGGGTCGCCACGGGTGTCGATCGTCTGACAGTTGATCGTCTTGTGGCCCAGCACTCCGCCGGCCTGCTGGATCAAGGCTACGGCGGGGAAGCACCCGAGGCTGGTGATCGGCCCGAACGCGGCATCTGGTCCGCTGAACGGCTCAACGATCGCGACGTTCAGTGGGCTCTTGTCCTGACTCTGGTTCTGGGCCGAAGACGAAGACGCACTGCTGCTGCACGCGCCTAGGCCGAGGGCCAGCACTCCGATGATGGCCGGCCAGTACACGCGCCGGGCTTCGATAGATCTCAACCCGTACTCCTCTACAGCCTATAGCCGGTTACCTATAGCTTATAGGGAAGCTACAGGAGATATCTGAATTGTCAATAGCTGCACGATTTGTCGCCAGAGCCTCGCAGATCGCGACGAGCGCTCTCGTGGAGACCCCGCGCCGTCACACGCCACATGAGGGACTAGTCGTCGCGGCGCGGAAGGTCCGCGTTAGCGCCTGTGGGGTGCCAGAAGTCTGCCTGGGCTGTGAGCTGCGGTCATGGCCGAGGCCAGCTATGGGGCATCATGATCATCCATGTCTCTGCGCTTGCTCTATCTCATCTTCGTCCGGCTCTGTGGCTGGCTGGTCCTTCTCGGCCGGTCATCGGCCTCCAAGAAAGCCGAGCTGCTCGTGCTGCGGCACGAGGTCGCCGTGCTGCGCCGCACCCTGTGCCGCCCGAATACTCGATTGAGCGGCTGACCTGTGCTATCGCCAGCAGATTTAAGGCGGTGATGGTTGGCTGGCGGGTGCTCAAGATCGTCTACCTGCTGACGTGCCGGGTACTCGGCGTAGCTGTCCTGGTGTTCCGCAGCGACAGGGGGAATGCTGCCGAGTTGCTGGTGCTCCGGCACGAGAACGCGGTGCTCCGCCCATTCGTAGACCCTTAGTCGCGGACTCCTGCCTGGCGTGGTCCGAAGCGGAACCGATATCAGCAGTGTTGTCGCGCCTGCCGGTAGATCCCGAGGGCCACGCGTGGGCCAGACCCTCGACCGACCAGTGATCTTCCAGGGAGCCTGGCGGGCTCTTTACTCCGGGACGGCAGGCCATCGAAATCCTGGAGCAAGCGGTGCGGTGAACCGCTTGCTCCGGCCCGATTCCGTCCGCCATATGTCCGTAACCACTGCTACGCAGCGGCTCACAGCGGCACATCATGAAACACAGCGGGACAAGACAGAGAAGACCCGCGAGGCCGGGTAGCCCCAGCTCACGGGCCGTTTCCGCAGGTGGTGGCAGGTGCTGGGTTCGAACCAGCGTAGGCTTAGCCGACGGTTTTACAGTGAGCCCATCCCGACTCACCGGTATAGCCGCTGACCTGCTGTTTCTCCATTTAGCGCCGTGTGAATACCGCGTTCTGTCCGTGTGGCGTCCGCAGTCCCCGAGTGTGCCTGGTCAGCGCGACGCAGGTTTTGGATCATGTCCCATCAAGTCCAGCTGCGTCTCACCGTCCCACTGCCGTCCTGGACCTGTGGGTGCCGAGAACCTCATCCACGTCACGCGACCAGGCGATACTCGTTGATCAGGCCTCCGACGCGAGCGTGTCTTCGGACGCGGTACTGCCCAAGATCGACAGGTTCGGGCAGCGGTTTCAGCGGTGCCGCTGCGTGCAGGGAACGGTGCGGCCGGTGCTGGTTGTGGTGGGTTTCGTACTGGTTCAGGATCTGCCGCAGATGGCTCTGGTTCCAGATGAGGGTGCGGTCCAGGAGCTCGCGGCGGCATCCGCCGATCCAGCGTTCGGCGATCGCGTTCATGCGGGGCGTCCGCACGTTGCAGTGCACAGTCCGGATCCCGGCATCGGCGAGGACCGCGTCGAAGGCGGCGGTGAAGTTCGAGCCACGGTCGCGGATCATGAACTTCATCCGCTCTGCCTGTTCGCCGAGGTCCATGATCAGGTTGCGTGCCTGCTGCGTGGTCCAGTCCCCGGTGGGGTACAGCGTGACGCCGAGGATGCGGATCCGCCGAGTCGCGTGCCCGATCACGGTGAGGACGTGGGCCTGGGTGCCGTTGAGCATGTCGACTGTGAAGAAGTCGCAGGCCAGGATGGTCTCGGCCTGGGAGCGCAGGAACTGTGACCAGGTCAGACCGGTCCGCCGCGGCGCCGGGCCGGTGCCGTTGGCCTTGAGGATCTTCCATACGGCCGGCGCCGCGACCTTGACTCCCAGGCCCGCCAGCTCGCCGTGGATCCTGCGGTACCTGTGCGTGCCGATAACCTCGTCCACGTCATGCGACCAGGCGGTATTCGTTGATCAGGCTGCTGACGTGAGCCCGCTTTCGGACGCGGTACTGGTCG
>Ga0208589_1000797_pt1 | contig 13919 bp, 12 predicted proteins | sample NGESurshal092012_2_FD_184486 | JGI IMG/M metagenome (GOLD analysis project Ga0208589, IMG submission 184486) | Arctic peat soil microbial communities from Barrow, Alaska - NGEE Surface sample F53-2 shallow-092012 (SPAdes) | ecosystem: Environmental > Terrestrial > Soil > Wetlands > Peat ... | reverse complement strand
CGGGGCGCGGTCGGTGGTGACCTCGGCCGGGATCGTGCCCGCGCGCAGCGCGCGGGTGAAGAACCGCCGGGCCGCAGCCAGGTCACGCCGCGCCGATAGCAGCACGTCGATGACCTGGCCGTGCTGGTCAATGGCCCGGTACAGGTATGTCCACCGCCCGGCGACCTTGACGTAGGTCTCATCGGCGAACCAGCGGTCACCGGGAACATGCCGGCAGAACCGCGCCGCCTCGATGAACTCGGGAGTGAAGCGCTGGACCCACCGGTACACGGTCACGTGGTCAACGGTGATGGCCCGCTCGGCCAGCAGCTCCTCGACGTCCCGGTAGGACAGGCCATAGCGCAGGTACCAGCGGGCAGCGCCTGAGATCACCTCCCGCGGAAACCGGAAGCCGGCGAACGCTGAGGACCTTCCCGACGACGTCACCGAATTAGTCTCCCGCCCGCTGCGATCGGCCAACGCAACACTGCCGTTTGGGCTGCTCAGTTTCGGGGGCCGGTGCTGCGGCTGAGTCGTTCGCCTCAGCTACGAGCGGGATCGGGAACACCGGCCAGGAAAGCCAGTCGCAGCCTGGTCTCGTCCTCGGTATCGGGGGCTGCTGTAAGGATCACGATCTTCAGCTCTGCGTCGCCGTCGGTCAAGACGTCGCAATCCACCGCGACCGCCCCGACCGCAGGATGTTCGATGATCTTGTGGTCTTCCCGGTGTGCACCGACCGCGCCGGAAGCCCATAGCTCGGCAAAACGCTGGTTGCCTCTCGCGAGTACCCCGACCAGGCCGGTCAGGCGGCTGCTGTCCGGGAAGCGCCCGGTGGCACGGCGCAAGTCAGACACGACAGCGGCTTCAACCATGCCGGCAGCGAACGAGGTCACGGGCCATTGCGACAAACGCGGGCCGTCGCCATTGACCGGGAAGCTGTCGCGAGCGAAGTTGCGAAGCGCGCGCGGCGCCGGCGACGGGTCACCAAGCAGCGCCGCCCAGCCGCGGTTCCACCAGATCAGCTGCCAATCCGCAGCGAAGACTGCGACGGCAGCGCCGCCAAGCCGGTTCAGTACCCGCTGAACGCCGGGCGGGATGTGGTCAGAGATCTCCCCGTCGGCTGGCGGGGCCAACCGGGCCAGCCGGTACAGATGATCTCGTTCCGTGTTCGTGAGCTGCAGGGCGCGAGCGAGTGCGGCGACCACCTGCGCCGAGGGGGTCGCAGACCGTCCCTGCTCCAGGCGTACGACGTAGTCGACCGAGATCCCGGTGAGTTCAGCAAGCTCCTCCCGGCGCAGTCCCCTCGCCCGGCGCGCGCGCCCACTCGGCAGCCCTGCTGCTGCTGGGGAGAGGCGGTCGCGCCACGCGCGCAGAGTTGCACCAAGCTCCGTGGCGTGAGTGGTCATAAGGCTGATTGTCTCACCCGGCCAGATACCGAGGGTGGTACCCGTGTTCCTACCGTTGCGACTTCCCTGGCGCACCGTGCACAGCAGGCACACGATGGGCGTATGAGATCACGTTAACCACCGGATCCGGCAAGGGTCTTGGCCGCGAGACCGCCCGCCGCCTCATCGAACAGGGCCTCACCGTGCGACCCGGAGCTCCGTGTCGGGAACGTCTCGCTCGTACGCCGGGTCGCCGAACGACCCGGTGACGGCCGCCCGAAGAGGCGACGCTGGCAAAGCCAAGCATCTAGCCGGACCAACCACGATGAATCATCACTGGAGGACAGGAAAATGTCAGATAACGAAGCTTCAATCACTCGCTTGCTGGACGAGGCGGCTATCCGCGACGCGACCGCCCGCTTCGCCGATATCCTTATGCGCGCCGACTACGACGGTTTTCGCACGTTGTGGGCTGACGACGCCGAATGGGTGATCGGAGGCACCGAAGGCCAGCCCTTCGAGAGGCGCGCTAATGGGATAGACGACATCGTGTCTTTGTTCCGCAATCTTTGGCAGGGCAACGACTCCTTCGTTCACTTTGCCGTGCAGGGCGTGATCGAGATCAACGGCGATGACGCTACAGCCCAGTGCGTTTGCCACGAGGCAGCGCGCGGGCCTGAAAGGTACTACCGAACTCACGGCGTCTGGTCTGATCGCCTACGGCGCTCGGACAATGGCTGGGTGTTTACGAGCCGTGCCTACCGATATTTGTGGCTCGACATGTCACCGTTTTCTGGAGACACTTTCTCATTTCTTCCTGACAGTCTGTGATCGAAGGTTCGCGAGCGGACCGACTGCAGTCCGCCCGCGGATCCGCGTCGAATCCCCCCGTCTATACGCCCTCCAAAGCGGTGCTCGCCATGCTGGCCACCCAATACGCCAAGGCCTGTCCAACATCCGAATCAAAGCGGCCGACCCCAGTTACACAGTGACCGCTCTCAATGGCAACACCGACCCTGCGAGGACCGTGTTATGTCAGAACTCACGTACAGCCGGCCAGGCACGGACGGCTACCGGGACGCCACCACCCCGCGCAACTCCAGCACGAGCCAGCGCCCTGCACTGGTGGCGTCGCCAAGGTCGATAGCGGAACTCGCTGACGCCGTCGGCTACGCGGCCCAGCACGGCCTCACCGCCGTACCGCAGGCCACCGGACACGGCGCCGGTGGCGAACTCGGTGACGACGTGCTGCTCATCGACACCGCCGGCCTCGACACGGTGGACATCGACGCCGACAGGCGCCGCGCCGTCGTCGGCGCGGGCTGCCAGTGGAGCGCGATCAACGCGGCTGCCGAGCTGCACGGCCTGCTCGGCCGTGCCGGGTCGGCGCCGGACGTCTCGGTCTGTGGCTTTACCTTCGGTGGTGGCGTGAGCTGGCTGACCCGTCCGCACGGGCTCGCCTCCGGCGGACTCGTCGCGGTGGACTTTGTCGACGGCACCGGGCGCATCCGCAGGGCGAGCGACGACGCGGCCGACGAGGTCGATCGCGAGGCCATCTACGCATTTCGAGGTGGTGGCGGGGTCGGTATCGCAGCCACGCTCGAGTTCGACCTGGCCGCCGTCACCGATCTTTGGGCCGGGTACCTGTTGTGGCCCTTCGAGCACCTGGATGCGGTCGCCGGCGCGTGGGCGGGCGCGTTGGCGCGCATCGGCCAGGCGCTGTCGACCAGCATCGGCGTGCTCGGCGCGCCGCCTGGCCCGCCGTTCCCGCCGGAACTGCAAGGCACGCGCGTCGTCCATCTTGCCGTGGCGTGCTCGACAGGTGAGGCCGACGCCGCGCCGCTGTTCGACGCGTTGTCCGCGGTCGCCACGCCGACGGTCAACACCTGGGGACACGCCGACGTCGCGCGACTCGGGGGCATCCACCTCGATCCGCCGGCCGCCGACCCGGCACTCGGCACTGCGCATTGGCTCGATGCCGCCACCCCGTCGGTCGCGACGGCCGTGCTCCGCGCGGCCGTCGACTCGCGGATCGAGATGATCGAGATCCGCAACGTCGGCAACGACGCACTGGTGCTCGACGGCGCCATGACGCGCCCTTTCGGCGACTTCATCCTGCATGCGGTCGGCGGCCCGTCCGACCCGCAGGGACGCGAGGCCGCCTTCGCCCGGGTGCTGGCGGCCGCGGCACCCGCGGACACCGAGCTGTCCGTCGGCTCGTGGGCCGACGGCCGGGCGAGCGTTCCGGACGCACTTGCGCCAGAGGTCCGCAGCCGGGTGGCGGCGGCCCGCGCCGCCGCCGACCCGGACGGTGTCATCGCGCCGTCACGCTTCCTCGCCTAGATGGTCATCGACAGGCTCGGCGATCTTCGGTGTCACCGGCTGCGCGAGCACGCGCGCCAGATCATCCCGCGCAACCGCACAACGCACTCGCCCTGGCGATGGCGGGCGAGCGCGGTGCTGCTCGGCGGGATCGGAAGGGCGGTCGGCTGGCACATACGACCGCAAAGGTTAAGGTTCTAAAATGATCGCAAAGACTTCGGGGAAAGCGAGCGACTAGTGAGAATGCAAGACGCCAAACATGTGGAATGGCAGCCCGCCAAGGTCACGAGCCCTCATCTTTCCCATCCTGTCTCCGTAGTCGCCGCTAAAGACATTCCCTACCTGCCTAATGCCAACCGCCTGCAGAACCTCAGCATATACCTACCCAAAACGCCGGAAACGTCCGATCTTATTGGCACTCCGGCCAACTCCCTCCCGAACCCTGACTCTCAGTCCCTTCTCCCTCGATACCACGTGCACATCCACGGCGGCGCCTGGCGTGACCCTCAACTCACCTCCAAGTCGATCGAACCCGCCGTCGCCCACGCCTTCTCCGCCACCGACGTGTCAGACCCAATCATCGCCGTCGTTTCAATCAACTACACCATCTCCCAGTTCCCCTCTCATCCCACCCTTGCCTATAACGCCATCAAGGACAACCATTCTGATCCCGCCCGCGAGGCCATACACCCCCAGCACGTGAGCGACGTTCTGGATGGCCTCGCCCTGCTCCGCTCCTTCGGCCTCACCGACCAGTCCTACATCCTCTCGGGCCACAGCTGCGGCGCCTGTCTCTCGTTGCAAGCTACCCTCCAGCCCCCGCGGCACTATGGGCTTAAGAACCTCCCTGATGCGCCCTGTCCAGCCGCGCTTCTCGGTCTCAACGGCCTGTATGACCTTCCCGGGCTAGTGAATGGGCTCGGTGCATCCCACGAGCACCTCCGCGACGAATACGAGATGCTGCTGTCCAATGCGTTTGGAGCGGATAAGGGCAAGTGGCCAGCAGCGAGCCCGGCGCGCTTCGATCCGGCGGAAATTGCCGAGCGGGTGCGAGAAAGCAAGGCGCCGCAGCTCGTTGTGCTGGACCAGAGTACCGAGGACCAACTCGTGCCGATGAACCAGAGGGAGAAGCTCGAGGCTAATTTGAGCAAGGTGAGCGGACTGCGGGTGGTTGAGGGACATAGGTGCACGGGGAAGCATTCGGCGCCGTGGGAGCAAGGCGTCATGATTTGGGAGAGCATCCAGGATATCTTTAAGCTCTTGCAGGAGAAATGAGTGGGCCGCATATTCAATAGTGTAGGCCTGCGTCTGTCGTCGTAATGCACGTTACTAATGCCACGTTCCAGCCGAGATGAGCCTGCGTAACCTCGGCGTTGCACTGCCGCTCAGGACATCGGATTCATCCCCTGGTTCCTGTCCCGCTCGAGAATAGGATTCGGCAGGTGACCTGCGGGTCTTCTGTGCGTCAGGCGGCGTGTGGGGTGCCAGAAGTCTGCGTGTACTGTGAGCTGCGGCGATGCCCAGGGTCGGCAGTTAGGGCATCATGATCATCAATGTCCTTGCCTGCTCTATCTCGTCTTCGTCCGGCTCTGCGGCTGGCTGGTCCTGCTCGGCCGGTCATCGGCCTCCAAGGACGCGGAGTTGCTCGTGCTGCGGCACGAGGTCGCCGTGCTGCGCCGCACTCGCCCGCGGCCCCGGCTCGACTGGGCCGACCGCGCGATCCTCGCCGCGCTGATCCGGCTCCTGCCGGCACGGCTGCGGATGCACCGGCTGGTCACCCCTGGCACCGTCCTGCGCTGGCATCGCCGCCTCGTCGCCCGCAAGTGGACCTACCCGCACCGGATGGGACGGCCACCGGTCAGCGCCGAGGTCGCCTCGTTGATCGAGCGGCTCGCCACCGAGAACCACGGCTGGGGATACCAGCGGATCCAGGGCGAGCTGCTGAAGCTCGGCCACCGGGTTAGCGCGTCCACGATCCGCCGGATCCTCAAGGCGCTGAAGATCCCCCGGCACCGCAACGGCACACCGACGCGACCTGGCGGCAGTTCCTGCACACCCAGGCATCGACGATGCTCGCCACCGATTTCTTCTACGTGGACTGCGCCGTGACCCTGCAGTGCCTGTACTGCCTGTTCGTCATGGAGGTGGGCAGCCGTTACGTGCACATCCTCGGGATCACCGCGAATCCGGATGGCCCGTGGACAGTGCAGCAGATCCGCAACCTGCTGATGGATCTAGGTGATCGCGCCGCAGGTTTCCGGTTCCTGGTCCGGGACCGGGCCGGGCAGTTCACCTCGGCCTTTGACGCAGTCCTGGCCGGTGCCGGCATCGAAGTCGTGAAGATCCCGCCCCGCAGCCCGCGCGCAAACGCATATACGGAACGGTTCGTGCTCACCGCCCGGACCGAGGTCACCGACCAGATGCTCATCTTCGGCGAACGGCATCTGCAGACGATCCTGGCCCAGTACGAGAGCCATTACAACGGACGGCGCCCTCATCGCAACCGCCAGCTCCGCCCGCCCCGGCCCGATCACCCGGTCGCGGACCTCTCCCGGAAGCGGATCGAGCGCCGGCCCGTACTCGGCGGCCTCATCAACGAGTACGAGCGGACCGATAGAAGCCCAGGTCAGGACTGGTGGCCGAGTTCTGGAACCTCACAGGCCACGGACACACCCCAGCGTGCCCCGCAGACCGCGATCGACCGGGTTGTTGAGGAGATCCAGCGCGCCCCTGATCGCGGCTACACCCTGGCCGATCTGGCCAGGCTCGCCGGGATCAGCGCACGCAGCCTGCAATACGGCTTCCAGGAGCGGCACGGGATAACGCCCATGCGCTATCTGCGTCAGATACGGCTGGACCGGGCCCACGACGACCTGGCCCAGGCCCACGGTTCGGTCGCCGACGTCGCCTACCACTGGGGCTTCACCAACCTCGGTCGCTTCGCCCGTGCCTACCGCGACCGCTTCGGAGAGTTCCCCGCCGCGACCCTCGACGGGACACCGGCCGCCAGCGCTTCCCACTAACACACGCCGCCAACGACCACTGCGACTGCGGCAGCACGTCCGGGTGGCGAGGAGGGCAGCGCGGGGGGGTGGGTGCCACTATGAGAGTCGATGGGTGGTGGCCAGGCTGGCACGCGTGCGGATGGTGCGGCGGCCGGGGGCTTGGTGTTCGCCGTCCTGGCCGGGTGGCGGCAAATACCGTCACCCTCCGCGACAGCAAGCGGTTCGCCGAACCGCTTGCTTTGCCCAGATTCTGTCCGCTATATGTCCGTGATCAATGGATCAGTCGAGCCCACTATCGAATTGTGGGCGGCCCACACCGTCGGCTCGAACGTGTAGCCGAAGCCGGTCCGGTGGGATGTTCTCGCAGGTCAGCATGACATAAACGAACGCTATATTGATCGGTGGGGGAAGGGCCGACGGGGAGTGATAACCCGGCACGTGCACAGTTTCCCTGGTAGAGCGAGCGGTTTGCAGACCGCTCGCTCCGGCTGGCAGTACTGACGGGGACAAGATTCCTAAATACGGGGCTGACCTGCTGATACTGCGGGGAGTAATTGGTGGCAGGTGTTGGGTTCGAACCAACGTAGGCTAAGCCGACGGTTTTACAGACCGCTTCACCCGACCCATCGGAATGGCCGCTGACCTGGTCAAACTCCCAGATGGATCATGTGAATAACGTGCCCTGTCCGCTATATGTCCGTGCCGGCAGTGACGCGAACGGCTGACACCACGGACAGGCACGGACAGCGTCCGTGCAAGCCGCCTGACCTGCAGTTTCGCAGTCATGGTTCCGTCGTCCCACACCTGAACTGGAGAACGGCCGGCGCGCCCGAGGTAGCAACCGTCTTTCGGCGCTTCGAGCTAATTCCCGGTCCACTCGGGGGTGCGGCCTTCCGCCATCGCCCGGCCGGCTTCCCTGAAGTCGTCCGACTCCAGGCACCGGATCTGTGCTTCCACGGCGACCGCGAAGCTGTCGTCAGGGTCGCGGAACCACGCGGCGTCTATGGCACGCCGGGCTCCCTGGATGGCCAACGGCGGTTGGGCCGCGAGCCGCCAGGCGAACGCTTCGGCCTCGGAAAGCAGGTTAGCGTCTGATACCACGCGGTTGGCCAGCCCGATGCGGAGAGCCTCGCCGGCGTCGATGACCTGGCCCAAGAGGATGAGCTCGCGAGCTCGGCCCTCTCCCACGATGCGCGGGAGCCGGACCGTAGCTCCCATATCGGGGAGGATTCCGTAGCGCGTCTCGGTCAAACCGACCATGGCGTTCTCAGCGAAGATACGAAAGTCGCACGCGATGGCGAGTTGCAGACCGGCCCCGTAGGCGTGGCCTTGTATAGCGGCGACGCTGGGACAGGCAAGCTTGGGTATCCAGCTAAACGTTCCCGCCACCGACAGCCCAACCTCGAGGGTGTGCTCCTGCGGAGGCCGGGCGGCGAACTCGGCGATCATGCCAGCCAAGCCCTCCACCAGGTCGATACCTGCGGAGAAGCTTGGTCCGTCTCCGGCCACCAGCAGGCACCTGAGGGACTGGTCACCGACCAGCTCGGTGCCGAGCTGCTTCAGTTCCTCCCACATCGCCGGATTCTGCGCGTTTCGCTTGCCCGGCCGGGCGAGAGTCAGCGTCCCGACATGCCCGTTTCTCTCGTACCGAATGGTGTTGTAGTTACCCATGTCTGACCTCCGGTGTGCGCCATGGCCATCTCACAACCACACCACCCTGCAACGCTAGACGGACGGCGGGTCAGGTGGGGCCAAATGGGACCTCGCTGGTCGCCCTCCGAAGGTCCGCGCTCGTGGCCGCCGATCGGTGCCCATACGTTCTGCTGGCCGCGCCACGAGCTCCGCGCACCGAACACCTGGATATGGCGTCGGCGAGCTCCTCTCGGAGGTCGGATTTCCGCACGGACATAAAGAGAGTGTGGCCGTGGAACAGGTGATGGTCATTTGCGCGCGCAGATTCATGATGGACGCGATCAAAGCACGCATTGACGAGGGCGCCCTCATCATCGGGTCTCACGGCCGCGGGCGTTCGCCGCGGCTGCCGGTCCGGCCGGCGTGATCAGCCTAGGCGAGCGCCCGGATCGGTCTGAGGCGGGATTCGTTGCTGCCATTGCCGTGGTGTCATGCCGTAGGCGCGGCGGAAGCGGCGGGAGAAGAAGCTCGGATCGCCGAAGCCCCACGCCCGGGCCACTGACTCGATCGGCCGGCCCCGGCCTGCAGGTGAGGCAAGGTCGGTGCGGGCACCTTCGAGTCTGCGCTCGATGATCCACTGCTCGAGGCTGATGCCTTCCTTTTCGAGCAGTTTGTACAGGTAGCGGATGGAGATGTTGTGGGCGGCCGCGATGCGCGCTGGTGCCAGGTCGTCCTCGGTCAGGTGGTGCCGGGCGTAAGCGAGGATCCGGGGCACGAGGGACGTCGCGAGTGCGTCGCCGAGCAGGCGCTGGTCCTGGGCGGCCGACACGATCAGGGCGCGCATCATATCGACGGTCGCCGCCGCTAGCTGGCTGGCGGCCGGGTCGGCGCTGAGCTGCTCGGCGCAGGTTGTGATGTGCAGGATGTGGTCGCGGACCACGGGGTACAGCGGGGTGGCGTCCAGCCTCGGCCAGGCGGCCCGGATCGTATCCATGCCGAGCCCCAGTCGGTCGAAGCCGACCTGGAAGGCATAGGACGACCCGCTGCCATGCCACCCGTACTCATACGGGGACGCGAGGTCCACCAGCAGCATGTCGCGGGGACCTAGCAGGCGCTCCTCCTGGTCCCGGCAGAGCCTGTTCTGCCCGGATACCGGCAGGGCAAGGGCAATGGCCTGCTCGGTCTCGCCGCGGGCGATCTTCTGCGTGCGCAGGAGGGTGTTGCCGGTGGCCCGCACGTTGAATACACGTCCTGGGCCGAAGTCAAAGAGGTCCAGGCGCGCCCGCACCGCAGCCGGGTCCTCGAACCTGGCCAGGTTCGAGGACGAAGCGCCGCTGACGGCGGCCTGAAAGGCGTCAGCGCGCTCGGGCGGGTCGAGAGTCTCAGTGTCCAGGAGAAGCATCGCATGGCTCGCTTCCGGCAGCCTGCTCAGTCACTGCCAGTCTAAGGCGGGGGCCAACCGGGACGCGGGACAGGGCAGTCAGGGACCAGAACTGGGCGCTGTGGTCACACTGTCCGTCGCGGCTTCCGGGCAGACTCGGCTGCACCAGCTAGCCAGGCAATTCCATAAACGAAAAGAAACTCCGGCACGAAGCCGGCGGCGAGATCCGGTCATGTACCGGCTAGTCCGGCTACCTGATCCGCGCTCGAAATATCGCCTCGCGTACCTCGGAGGCGCCCGGCGCCGGAATGTCCTACGCCGCCGATTGCCAAAAGGAGAGACCGGGTAACCATGCCTAGCTTCACCGTGAAAGACGGCACTCACATCTTCTATAAAGACTGGGCATCCGGCCAGCCGGTCGTGTTCAGCCACGGGTGGCCGCTGAACGCTGACGCGTGGGATGTCCAGGCGAACCTCGTCGCTGCTCACGGCTTCCGGGCCATAGCCCATGACCGCCGCGGGCACGGGCGCTCCACGCAGACGTGGCACGGCAACGACATGGACAGCTACGCCAGCGACCTCGCCCAGCTGATCGAAGCGTTGCGGCTCACCGACGTGATCCTGGTGGGCCATTCGACCGGAGGCGGCGAGATCACCCGCTACATGGGCAGCTACGGCACCGCCCGGGTCGCTAAGGCCGTGCTCGTCGGCGCCATCGCGCCCTTGATGCTCCGGACCGACGCGAACCCGGAGGGAACACCGATCGAGGCCTTCGACGCGATCCGGGCCGGTGTGGCAGCCGATCGGTCGCAGTTCTACCAGGACCTGAGCGCATCCTTCTACGGCGCCAACCGGCCAGCCTCGGCCGTATCCCCGGGGATGCGTGACTGGTTCTGGCTGATGGGCATGCAGGCCGGCCTCAAGGGCGCGCTGGATTGCGTCAAGGCCTTCTCCGAGACCGACCTGACCGGCGATCTCAAGCGCATCGGCATTCCGGTTTTCGTCGCCCACGGCGGCGACGACCAGATCGTGCCGGTCCAGGCGGCGGCCATCAAGTCCGCTCAGATCCTCAGCAACTCGACCCTGAAGGTCTACCCGGGCGCCCCGCACGGCCTGTGCGGCGCCTACGAACAGGAGTTCAACACCGACCTGCTCTCGTTCATCACCAGCTGAGACGAAACCGTCCCGGCGTTCATCCCGTGAGGAGCTCGCATCATGGCACACGATTACACACCCACAGCCGCGGACCTGGAGAAGGTCGCCCGGGCCAACGCCTCGGGCAAGCAGCCCGTCGTATTCGTTCACGGACTGTGGCTGCTGGACAGCAGCTGGGCCCACTGGGCCCAGTTCTTCGAGGACGCCGGGTACGTGGCAGTCGCACCGACCTGGCCAGATGATCCTCCCACCGTCGAAGAGGCCCGTGAGGATCCCAGTGTGTTCGCCGGGAAGAGCGTCGGTGACGTCGCGGCCTACCAGCAGGCCATCATCGAGAAGCTGGACACCAAGCCCGCCGTCATCGGCCACTCCTTCGGCGGCCTGCTCGTGCAGATCCTGGCCGGCCGCGGGCTGTCCGCGGCCACCGTGGCCGTCGACCCGGCGCCCTCGCGCGGTGTCCTGCCGCTGCCGCCAGCGGCGATCAAGTCGGCGTCTGCGGTGCTCACCAACCCGGCCAACCGGCACCGGGCAGTGGCCCTGTCGTTCGAGCAGTTCCGCTACGGCTTCGGCAACGCCGTCAGCGAAGACGAAGCCCGGCAGCTGTACGAGCAGTATCACGTGGCGGGCTCCGGGATCCCTATCTTCCAGGCCGCCTTCGCCAACATCAACCCGCGGACCGAGGCCAGGGCCGACAAGAAGAACCCTGACCGCGGGCCCATGCTGATCATCGGCGGGGAGAAAGACCACCAGGTTCCGTGGGCCATCGCCCACGCGACCTATAAGGAACAGAGCGAGAACCCCGGCATCACGGAGATCGCTGAGATCCCCAACCGCGGGCACTCGCTCACCATCGACAGCGGATGGCAGGAAGTAGCCCAGACCTGCCTCACCTTCATCCGCCGATTCGTCTAGCCCGGCGCCCGTAACCGCGTGCTCGATAGCTGCTTCCGTCGCCGGGACGGGTCGGCTCCAGCTTTGCCGCCGAGCGCTGCCTGCCGCCGTGACGCCACCCCCCGCCGCCCGCCGCCCGCCGCCATCTTCACGCCCCAAGATCAGCCGAGAGGAAGATCTCATGAGCACTTCCCGCGCCGCGCACCTGACCAGGCCGCGCGTCATCATCCTGGCCGCCGTAGCCGCCATCGCCGCGCTTGTTATCCCCGCCAGCCACATCGCCCCCGCCCGCGCCACGACGGCGGCGCGGACCAGTCATGCCACCGCCGGCTGGGTCAAGCCCGCCATCGTGCTGGAGCACGGCTCCTGGGCGGACGGCTCCAGCTGGGACGCCGTCATCTCGCGCCTGCAACGCGACGGATACACCGTCTACGCCCCGCCGAACCCGCTGCGCAGCCTGACCTACGACTCCGCCACCCTCGCCGACTACCTCAAGACCATCAGCGGGCCGATCGTCCTGGTCGGCCATTCCTACGGCGGGATGGTCATCACCAACGCCGCGACCGGCGACCCGAACGTCAAGGCACTGGTCTACGACGATGCCTTCATTCCCGCGAAGGGCGACACCGTCTTTGGGCTCACCGCCGCCCAGCCCGGATCCTGCCTGGGCAGCAGCGCCTTCAACCCCGTCCCCTCCCCCGGCGCGCCGGCCAGCGATCCCGATATCTATCTCAGGGTGGCACCCAACGGGACCTACCCGGGATTCGACCAGTGCTTCGCCAACGGCGTGCCCGCCGCCCAGGCCGCGGTGCTGGCCGCCACCCAGCGGCCCAGCCTGCTCAGCGTCGGATCTGACCCATCCGGGGTCCCGGCATGGAAGACGATCCCGTCCTGGGCCGTGATCGGCACCGCCGACCACGTCATTCCGCTCGCCGAGCAACTGTTCATGGCCCACCGGGCCGGCGCTCACATCACCGAGATCAACTCCGGCCACCTGTCCCTGATCACCCACCCCGGCGCAGTCACCCGGGTCATCATCCAGGCCGCCAGCGCCACCGGCTGACCGGCCCAGCAACTGGCGGGCCCGGCAACGGCGCTCCACCGACCCGGGCGCCCGCCAGCGCTTCCGCCACGCAGTCCCGCCAGGGCTGCCCAGTCAGAGGAGCATTCCCATGACCACCACCGCATCGCCCGTCCGCCTCCGCCAGCACAGTCCCGCCTACTGGCGGGTCACCTTCGACAACCCCCCGATCAACCTGCACGACGCCGAGGTCGTCGCCGGCCTCAAAGACCTGGTCGACCGCCTGGAAGCCGACCCCCACGTGCAGGTAGTCGTCTTCGACAGCGCCAACCCCGACTTCTACATGGCGCACATCGACCTGGTTCGGCGCTACGAGGTAAGCCAGGAACCCGGGCCGACCGGCCTGCCACCATGGCCCGACATCCTCACCCGCCTCGAGCACGCGCCCTACATCACCGTCGGATCGGTCCGCGGCCGCGCCCGCGGCGTCGGCAGCGAGTTCCTGCTCGCCCTCGACATCCGGTTCGCCAGCCGGGAGAGGGCCATCTTCTGCCAGCCCGAGATCGGCTTCGGCTTCTTCCCCGGCGGCGGCGGCCTGGAACGCCTCCCGCTGGTCACCGGCCGCTCCCGGGCAATAGAGATCATCACCGGCGGCGAGGACTTCGACGCCGACACCGCCGAACGCTACGGCTGGATCAACCGGTCGGTCCCCGACGCCGAGCTCGACGCCTTCACCGACCGGTTCGCCACCCGGGTCGCCAGCTTCGACCAGCACGCGACCACGACAACCAAGGAAATCCTCAACACCCGCAGCCACGTAGCCGCCGGAAGTGATCAGACGGCCACCAACGCCAAGTTCCTGGAAGCCTTCGCCCGGCCCGAAGTCAAAGCCCGCATCCAGCGGTTCATAGAAAAAGGCGGCCAGCAGAAAGACGACCTCGAACTTAACCTCGGCGAGCACCTCCCGGAACTCTGAGCTCCGCCCGACTGGCTGTGCCGGACGCTATTGCCGAAGAGCTCGCTCACCAGCAGGGCGGCGTCATCCCCGTAGGGGTGCCCGGGACCGAGCACCCCGACTGCGAACGCGCGGGCGACCCGTGCCCGCTCGGCCCGTCTGGCCACTGTCACGCTCTCCCGGATCTCCGGCC
>Ga0208589_1000795_pt1 | contig 13935 bp, 10 predicted proteins | sample NGESurshal092012_2_FD_184486 | JGI IMG/M metagenome (GOLD analysis project Ga0208589, IMG submission 184486) | Arctic peat soil microbial communities from Barrow, Alaska - NGEE Surface sample F53-2 shallow-092012 (SPAdes) | ecosystem: Environmental > Terrestrial > Soil > Wetlands > Peat ... | reverse complement strand
GCGTCTCGCCGAAGACCTGGTAGTGCCGTTCCTGGACGCCGTACTTCCGGTGATCTTGGCCCAGTTCGGCCAGGTACTCGTGCAGCGACTGGGGGTTGTCCATGCTCCAGGCGCACCGGGCCAGCGCCGCGCTGAGCGCCCTGCGCTGCTCGTCCATGGCTAGCGGGAACATGGTCCGCAGTTCCGGGTGGGCGGTGAAGAGAAGGCTGTAGAAATAGGCCATGTCCCTATTCGCGGCCGGGCCGTCCGTGAGGGTTTGTTTCAGGATTGTGTAATCAGGCGCGGGCGGCTGGCAGCTGAATTCCGGGCATTGTTTTCCGCCCCCCGGCGTGGCTGTCCCGTCCCGCGTATCCTCTCCAGCCTGGAACCCGGCGGCCGGATGGCGGTCCGGGTGGGTGCCCTGCTGATCAGGGACAATGCCGGGATGCTGTGCGGGAAGGTGGGCTTGGTCCGCCGGCGTGGAGTCGCGCCGCACCGGTCCGGTGAGTCCCGCGGTGTAGTTGTGGGCCGGATCCTCCCCGGGAATGCCTCCGCCGGGTGTCATTTCCACGCCCTGAATTGTGGCATCCGTGTCTGCTAGTGACAAGTGATTCCGGTAAGCCCGGATCATGCGAGCTGGCCACTTCAATAGCGTCGTCGTTACTACTAAAATACGTAGCTGATAAGTCAAAATTGTGACAGGCGGGATGCGGCCTTGGACTCTTCCCGGCCTGACCAGGATGTTCATGCTGTCTAGTTCATGCTGTCTATAGGCCGGGCCCGGTACCTGGTCCCGCGCTAGTCCCGCCGCGGGCCGTCGCACAGGGCTGGCCGGGCGATGCACCGGGAACGGGTCAGTCCTACGATGATGCGATGACGTCAGCCGGGTACCTCCGCTTTCCGCATATTCACGGTGACCTGCTCGCCTTCGTGTCCGAGGACGATGTGTGGCTGGCACCGCTGGACGGCGGCCGGGCGTGGCGGCTGTCCGCGGACCGGGCTGAGGCCGCGACCCCCCGGTTTTCCCGCGATGGCCGCTGGGTGGCCTGGGCCAGCTGGCGGGACGGCCCGGCCGAGGTCTACCTGGCCGGGGTAGACGGCGAGCGGGGCCGCCGCCTCACCTACTGGAGTGATCAGGCCGCCCGGGTGTGCGGCTGGACGCCCAGCGGCGATGTGGTGGCGGTGAGCGCGAACGGCCAGGCCTTCGAGCGCCAAGGCTGGGCGTACGTGGTCCCGGTGGATGGCGGCGCGCCGCAGCGGATGCCGTTCGGGCCCGTCGCGGACGTGGCCCTGGAGGAGACCGCGAGGGCGCTGCTTAACGGCAGCTGGGGACGTGACCCGGCGTTCTGGAAGCGGTACCGGGGTGGCACCGCGGGACGGCTGTGGACCTCCGCGGACGGCGCCCCGTTCCAGCGCATCCTGGCCGACCTGACCGGCCAGTTCGCCAGTCCCATGCTGGTCGGTGACCGGCTGGCGTTCCTGTCCGACCACGAGGGCACGAGCAACGTGTACTCGTGCCGGCTGGACGGTTCCGGCCTGCTCCGCCACACCGACCATGACGGCGGGTACGCCCGCCAGGCCAGCACGGACGGCACCCGGGTGATCTACCAGTGCCGCGGCGAGCTGTGGCTCCTGGAGGACCTCGCACCGGACAGCGAGCCCCGGCCGCTCAGCATCAGCCTGGGCTCGGCGTCCACCGCCCTGACCCCGCGCCTGCTCTCCGCGGCCGACCATCTGGGCGACCTGTCCTGTGACTACACCGGCCTGGCCAGCGCGATCGAGGTCCGCGGCACGGTGCACTGGCTCACCCACCGCGACGGCCCGGCCCGCGCCCTGGCCGTGGAGCCGGGCGTGCGGGCCCGGATGCCCCGGGTCCTGGGCCGCGACGGCCTGGTCGTGTGGGTCAGCGACGCGGGAGGAGTGGACAATCTCGAGGTCGCCCCGGCGGGCGGCCTGGAGGTGTCCGCGGCCGGCGGCCCGCGCCGGCTCGCCGCGGGGGAGCTGGGGCTCGTCAACGAGCTGGCCGCCGCGCCCGACGGCTCCACCGTCGCTGTCGCCGCCCGGGACGGGCGGCTGCTGGTGGCGGACATCGACTCCGGGGCGGTGCGGCAGCTGGCCCAGTCCCCGGACGGGGCGATGTCCGGGCTGTCGTACTCGCCGGACTCAGCCTGGCTGGCCTGGTCGCACCCGGGCCCGCAGCCGCTCAGCCGGATCCGCCTCGCCCGGCTGGACGACGACGAGATCCTGGACGTGACCGACGGCCGCTTCGTCGACTCCGAGCCGGTCTTCACCGCCGACGGGAAGTACCTGGCGTTCCTGTCCGCGCGCATCTTCGACCCTGTGTACGACGCGCACTTCTTCGACCTCTCGTTCCCGTTCGGGTCGCGCCCGTACCTGGTGCCGCTGGCCGCGGACACGCCGTCCCCGTTCGCGCCGCTGCCCCAGGGCCGGCCGGTCGGGAACGGGCCGGACAAGGACGGCGACCAGAGCGGGGCGCGGGCGGACGATGAGGCGGACGGCGAGATTGTCGCTCAGGACGGCGAGGGCGGCCAGCCAGGCGGCGACGACGACGCGCCCCCGCCCGTGCGCGTGGACGCGGAAGGCCTGGACACCAGGGTGGTCAGCCTGCCGGTACCCGAGTCCCGGTACGCGTCGCTGAAGGCGGTGACCGGTGGCTTCGCCTGGCTCAAGGAGCCGGTCCTCGGGGTGCTCGGCGAGGGGTCCGCGGTGCCGGACGCCAAGCGGCCCCGGCCCGCGCTGGAGCGCTTCGATCTGGCCCGCCGGAAGACTGCGGAGCTGGTCAGCGGGCTGGACTGGTTCGAGGTCAGCGGCGACGGCGAGTGGCTGGTGGTCTGCGACAGCAGCGAGCTGCGGGTGGTCCCCTCCCAGCGGAAGGCGGATCCGGATGGGGCGGACAGCGTGCAGGTCGACCTGTCCCGCGCCCGGTTCATGGCCGACCCGGTGGCGCTCTGGGGGCACGCGTACACCGAAGTCGGCCGGTTCATGCAGCACGACTTCTGGGTTCCTGACATGGCCGGGGTGGACTGGCCGGGCGTGCTGGAGTCCTACCGGCCGGTGCTGGACCGGATCGGCACCGCCTCGGAGTTCGCCGACCTGCTCTGGGAGGTCGTCGGCGAGCTGGGCACGTCGCACGCCTACATCCGGCCCCGGGGCACCCCGGGCGGTGGCAAGGGCCAGGTGGGCCTGCTCGGCGCGGACCTGTCCCGGGACTCCGGCGGCCGCTGGCGGATCGACCGGGTGCTGCCGGGCGAGTCCTCCGACCCCCGGGCCCGTGCCCCGCTGGCTGCCCCGGGCGTGACGGTCCGGCCCGGCGACGTGCTGGTGGCCGTGGACGGCCGGCCGGTGGACTCCGCCGTCGGGCCCGGTCCGCTGCTGGTCGGCACGGCGGGCCGGGCAGTGGAACTCACCGTGGAGCGGGACGGCGGGCCGTCCCAGCGGTTCGCGGTGACGCCGCTGGCCAGCGACCGCCGGCTGCGCTACCAGGACTGGGTGTCCGAGAAGCGGCGCCGGGTCCGGGAGCTGACCGATGGCCGCGCCGGGTACCTGCACATCCCGGACATGATGGGGGAGGGCTGGGCCCACTTCAGCCGGGACCTGCGGGTGGAGATGGCGCAGGCGGCGCTCGTGCTGGACGTCCGGTCCAACCGGGGCGGCCACGTGTCCGAGCTGGTCATCGAGAAGCTGGCCCGCCGCATCATCGGGTGGGACATCCCGCGCTGGATGACGCCGTCCACCTACCCGCGGGATGCACCGCGCGGGCCGATAGTGGCGCTGGCCGACGAGAACGCCGGCTCCGACGGTGACATCGTCACCGCCGCCATCAAGATCCTCGGCCTCGGCCCGGTGGTCGGGGCGCGCACCTGGGGCGGCGTGATCGGCATCAACGCGCCGTTCGTCCTGGTCGACGGCACCGGGATGACCGTGCCGCGGTACGCCATCTGGCTGGAGGGTTTCGGCTGGGGAGTGGAAAACCACGGCGTGGATCCCGACGTCGAGGTGCTCATCTCGCCGCAGGACTGGGCCGAGGGCCGGGACGTCCAGCTCGAGACGGCGGTGCGGCTGGCCATGGAGGCCGTCGAGACGCGGCCGCCGGCCACCCCGCCGGACGCATCCGACCGCCCCTCCAAGCAGCGCCCGCCGCTGCCGCCCCGCCCAGGGGCAACTCCGCGGCGGAGGGGCCGCCGCCGTTCCCGAGGCTAGCGATCACGGGCCGCCCGGCGCATCATGAAGGTAGGCACTACGGGGTGCTGCGGTTCTCCTGCACCCGGATGCTGACGTGGCGAAAGAAGCGTGAATCGCATGCCCGCTGACACGCAGTTCCAGCTGCAGGCCCAGTATCCCGCCAACCTGGACCGCTGCCGGCGATGCGGTTCCCCGCGCATCCTGCACGGGGACGACGGGAGGTGCGGGCTCTCCTCGCCGGGCAGCCGGCTCCCGGCCCTGCTCGTTACACTCGGCGGCCTGCTCGCCGTGCTCGGCGGCGCGGCCTGGCTGCTCGCCACGTCCCCCGCCATGAACACGGCCTCGGTGCTCGCCTTCGGCGGCCTGGTCGTCCTGGTCCTCGCTGGCGCCGCCATGGCCCTGACCCGCCGGAGCTAACCGCGCAGGCTCCGCAGGAGGCGCTCGGCCTGGGCGTGGGTAGCGAACCCGGAGATCCGGACCTGCCCGCGGGTTATTGGGCTGATCACCGGATGAGCGATCACCCGTCCGCTGATGATTATCGCGAGCTGGTCACGGGGGCTCGGCAGGCTGGCCAGTTCGCTGGTGAGCGCCGCGAGCGGGCCCGTGTCAGCAGGCGTGAGGCTGAAGGTCAGCACGTAGTAGCCCATCCGCGGTCCGGCGATCTGCGCTGACTCAACCATGGTGACGGTCATCCCGGTGCCAGTCAGGTGGAAGCAGTCGCGTGTGGTACTTCCAGGCCGCCTCGCAGGGCCGGCCACGCAAGGCGCGGAGCCGATCGTGGCCACTTGCCGGAACTGGATCGGGGACTGCAGGCGGATAGGGGCGGCAGCTGAGCCGGCCGGGCCGGTACTACCGGAATGCGCCGGACCGCCTGACGCGGCGAGCGGCGCCAGCCGTGCCTCAGGGCTGATCGCCGGATCTCCAGCGCGCGGCTCCGGCACCTGCGCCACTGCGGGTCCACTGGCCAGCTCCCCTCTCCACCCCATAAGACGCCCGCCAGCACCGCAAGCTATGCCGCTGACGGTCACCTCCACGTGCTGCGGCCGCGCCGGGACAGGCGCGCTGCGTCCCGAACCTGGCGTGCGGCGGGACAGCGGCGCCACCCCGGATGGCTGCCCGGCTGCGGCTCAGCTCGGCCATCAAGAGCGCGGCGGTGAGTTCGTGATCTAACGATTGGTGTCGCTAAAACAAACACCAATCGTTAGATCACGTCGGCCGGATCTCCCGTGCGAGCCTGCGCCGGTAACACTGGCCGCGCAGGCCACACAGGTATGGACATCGCGGCCCCGGGGCCGCCCCCCGGCCGGGCACGGAAATGGTCGCGGCGCCGCGGCGGGGGCCAGTGCCTGGCGGGGCGGTGCTCGGCGGGGCGGTGCTCAGCGGGGCGGTGCGGGTTCGGCGTACCCGTGCGCGTAGGCATAGCGCATGGCCTGGGCGCGGTCCCGTGATCCTGTCTTGGCGAAGATGCGGTTGACGTGGGTCTTGACCGTCGCCTCGCTGACGAACAGTGTCCGCGCGATCTCCCGGTTGGACGCGCCGGCCGCGATCAGCCGGAGCACCTCGGCTTCGCGCGGCGTCAGGTCACCGTCACCCGCGGTGGCATCCGGGGACCCGGGCGTCGCTGGCGCGCGGGCCGCGGCCGACAGCAGCCGCTGCTGAACCCCGGGATCCAGCACGGCCTGGCCGGCCGCGGCGGCGAGTATCGCACGCCCGATCTCCGCCCTGGTCGCGTCCTTGGTCAGGTACCCGAGGGCTCCCGCTTGCAGCGCGCCGATGATCGATTCGTCGTCCGCGTAAGTGGTGAGCACGACGACCCGCGTGCCCGGGTGCTCGGCGGTGATGCGGCGGGTCGCGGCCACGCCGCCGGTGCCGGGCATGTTCAGGTCCATGAGCGCCACCTGGGGCTTCATCGCGGCAACCAGATCGACCGCCGCGTCGCCGTCCGCCGCCTGGCCCGCCACGACGATGCCGGGCAGCGTGCCGAGGAGCAGGACCAGGCCTTCGCGGACCGCGGACTGGTCGTCCGCGACGATCACGCTCACGGGCTCGCCCGGATTCTCCGTAGTCATGCCGGGATCCTCAGCCCTACGCGCCATTCGCCGTCCGCCGGCCCGGCCGTCAGCGTGCCTCCGCTGAGCGCGGCGCGTTCGCGCAGGCCGGTGAGCCCGTACTGGCCGCCGCTGACGGCGAGCGGCCCGCCCGCCGTCACTACCGGCGCCGGATTGACCACCCGTACCGCGATCTCCTCCGCCGCGAACTCCAGGCTGAGCCTGACGGGCTGCCCGGGCGCGTGCTTGCGCGCGTTGGTCAGCGCCTCCTGCGCGGTCCGGTAAGCGGTCAGGGCCGCTTCGGCGGCGACCGGCCGCGGCACGCCGGTGACGGTGAAATCGATCGCCACGTCACCGTCCGCGCGGTACTCCTGGGCCAGGGCTGACAGCTGATCGGCCAGGGGGGCCGCGTCATCCCGGAGCGCCATGATCGCGCGGCGGGCGTCCGCCAGGCCCTCCCGGGTGAAGACCCCGGCCCGGCCAATGCACTCGATCGCCTTGGCGAGCTCGGGGCTTCCGGCGGGCAGGGTAGCCAGCAGCCCCTCAGCGGCTTGCAGGTTCACTGAGACCGCCGCGAGCGAGTGTGCGAGCACGTCGTGAATCTCCCGGGCGATCCGGGCCCGCTCGCCGAGCGCGGCGGCCTGGGTCTCGGCTTCGTGGGCCCGGCGGCTCTCCGCGAGCATCCGCTCGGCCTGCTCGGCCCGGAGCAGGAAGGCGTGGCGTGACAGCCCGAACGCCCACAAGCCGATGAACGTGAGCGGGTAGCCCAGCAGCGTTTCAGTCGGCGCCCCGGTCGCCAGGGCGGCGGCCAGGAAGGCGGCCACAGTCTCCGCGGTGATGGCCAGCGAAGTTTCCGGGTTCAGGCGGGCACCCACGGTGGACGTGACCACGCAGCCGACGGCGATCGCCGTGCTCAGCGGGGACAGCCCGGCGAGGACGCCGCCGGCCGCTCCCATCACGGCCAGCGCCGCGATTGCGAGCCGCGCCCGGCGTCTGGCAAGCAGCCAGACAACCCAGCTGACCGTGGCGACGCCCAGGCTGACGGCGACGCCTATGCCGTCGGCGCCCGATCCCAGGTGCGGCTCGGCCAGGGGCACCGTGATGAGCACCACCACCAGGACGAGGATGCGGACGGCGTCCAGCACCGGGGGCACGTCCGTGATGCCGGTGCCGGCCGTGGAACCCCGGCCCGTGGTGAAGGAGCGAAACACGTTTTCAACGTATCTGCCGAGCCCGCGGAGGGCGCCGGCATCCGGGTTGACCCTGGGTGGACGTGACGGTCTCCACCCGCCTCCACCCGGCCGGCCGAACACCTGCACCCGGTCTGGACCCGGCATCAAGCCGCAGGCCGACGCGGGGAAGGGGCTCCCGTTTCTAGCGTGGCCAGGGTAAGCGCACCACACCGAAATACCCGGCAAGGAGTTCTCGTGGACGCCAGCGTCTTGATCCCCAACCTCGTCATCCTCTTCATGGTGCTGATCTCCGATCTGGGCCTCCGCAAGGTCACCCGGCTGCGGCTGCTCCGCCCGTTTATCGCGGCGGCCCTCATCGTCCCGTTCTTCTTCAAGGGCGTGGCCACGTCCGGTAACGGCCTGGCACTGGAAGTCGCCGCCACCGCGGCGGGGCTGGCGCTCGGGGCGCTCGCCGCAGCGCTGATGCGCGTGTCCTACGACGAGCAGGCGGGCCGGGCGATGACGTGGGCCGGCCTGCCGTACGCACTGATCTGGATCGCGGTCGTGGGCGGCCGGATCTACTTTGCCTACGGCTCCACCCACGTCTTCGGGGCACAGCTCGGGCACTGGATGCTGACCAACCAGATCACCGTGGACGCTCTCACCGACGGCCTGATCTTCCTGTCCGTGGCGATGCTGCTCGCCCGCACCGGAACCCTGGCCGCCAGGGCCCGCCGGGTCACCGCGCGGCGGGCCGCCCGCCCGGCCGTACCGGTGACCGTCCACCAGTAACACGGTCCCCTCGCGGGCCGCGGGCTGGTGCCGCCCGGCGGCACCAGCCCCCGGCTCAGGACTGATTACAGCGGACTGTTGTAGCTGCCCAGCCAGTGCAGCTGGAGCCAGAGGAGGGCGGCATTCCAGGCGCCGGTGACTTCCAGGATGCCGACCAGGACCAGCAGGCCGCCGCCGATCCGGGCGATGAGCTGGGCGTGCCGCCGGGCGAACTGGAACGCGGTCATGCCCCGCTGGAAAGCCAGGGCCACCATGATGAAGGGGATGCCCAGCCCGAGGCCGTAGATGAACGCGAGCACGGCGCCCCGTACCGCGGTACCCGAGGTAAGCGCGAGCGACAGCACGGCGGACAGGGTAGGACCGACGCACGGGGTCCAGCTCACCGCGAATAGCACCCCGAGCAGCGGGGCACCGATCAGGCCGGCCCGGGGCCGGATCGAGGGCCGGGCGATCCGGCCCGTGATCGGGAGGCGGTCGAACACCCCGGCGAACATCAGGCCCAGCACGATCGTGACCGCGCCCAGAATCTGGGTTACCCCGGCCTCATGACGCTTCAGCACCAGCCCCAGGCCGCCGAAGGCCAGGCCTTCGGTGGCGAACACCAGGGAGAAGCCGAGCACGAACAGCGTGGTACCGAGCAGGGTCCGGCCCCGGGTAGTGCCGGTGAGCCCGCTGGGCCGGGCCGCAGTCGCCGGGGGCGCGGCCGCGCGCGGCGCCGGCGCCCCCAGGGTGCTGGCCGTGTCCGCACTGGCCGGCGCCGGGCTCGCCGTGGCGTCCACGGCCACGGTGGTCCCGTCGGGAGCGACCGCCACCCGCTCGGAGGCCGCCGCCTCGGCCCGCTGCGCGTCCGTCCCGGACATGCCCGTCACGTAGGACAGGTAACCCGGGACCAGCGGCAGGACGCAGGGGGACAGGAACGTCAGCGCGCCGGCTGCCGCCGCGATCGGCGCGGCCAGGATCAGCGGTCCGGCCTGGACCAGGTGCTCGATCCCGCCACCCATCGGCATGCCTCCTGTTCGCGCCCCAAACTACCGGTTCCCGGCCGGTCGCCCGTGGGTGGCCGGCCGCCCGGGGTGGCCATTGCCCGGAGCCATCCCCCGATCTACTGTGCGGGTGGGTCCAGGCTGTTGGTTTGCGGAGAAGTGTGTTCGATCGCGTCTGGTCGTGCGCATCCACCGCCGGCCGCCGGCCTGCGGACTCATCCCCGGCGGGGCCGGGCACGCGCCCCGCCACCCTGCGCAGAACGGAGATCATCATGGATGATGTGTCCCGCCGGGTCGTGTCCCGCCTGACCCGCCGCCTCCCCTTCCGGACGCGGCGGAGCGGGTTAAGCCGCCACGGGTTGAATAGGCGCCGTGCGCTCACCGCGGCGCCCGCCCTGCTGGTGCTGCCGCTGATGGCCGGCCTGTCCGGCTCGGCGGGGTCGCCGCAGGCCGGCGATCCCGGCCCGCAAACCGTTCCCATCGTCAACTGGGCGCTGTCCGGGCAGGCCAGTGCCACCTCGACCCAGTCGGGTGACCCGGCGTCCAACGCCATCGACGGCGACGCCGGCACCGACTGGTGCACCGGGGCGTGGACCGGGAGCCTGGTGGTCGACCTGGGCCAGGCCCGCGCGCTCAGCGACCTCGGTATCACGCTGGATTCCACCAGCCCGTCGGCCAGCGCGACCATCAAAGTCGCTACCCAGGCGGGTAACTGGCAGGCGGTGCCGGCCGCCCGCAACGTGGCGCTCGATCCGGGGAACCCGATGTACGTGCCGCTGCCCCGGGGCACCCAGGCGCGGTATGCCCAGCTCACCGTCTACAGCGATACCGGCGCGGACGTCTGCGTGGGGGAGTTCCGGGCCTACGGACCCGACCCCGCGGCCGCGGGCATGGACTTCGGCGCGGACCTGTCCTTCACCCCGCAGGAACTCGCGGCCGGGGCGCAGTTCACCGATCGCGGGCAGCAGCAGAGCCCGGTGGCGATCATGAGAGAGAACGGCGCCAACTACGTCCGGATGCGGCTGTGGGTGAACCCACCTGCGGGCTATAACGATCTGTCCGTTGACCTCGCCCTGGCCCGGCAGGTGCACGCGGCCGGAATGAAGATCTACCTGGACATCATGTACTCCGACTTCTGGGCCGACCCGCAGCACCAGAACATCCCCGCCGCCTGGCAGGGCCAGGACCTGGCCCAGCTGACGTCCACCGTGCAGTCGTACACCCAGCAGGTGATCGGCGCGTTCGCGAAGCAGGGCACGCCGGTGGACATGGTGTCGATCGGCAACGAGATCCGCAACGGCATCCTGTGGCCGGTCGGCGAGGTGGACGACCCGTCTGTCCCGGCGGACTACGACAACCTGGCCACGCTGCTGAAGGCGGGCGTGGCCGGGGCCCAGGCGGCCAACCCGCCGGGCCACCGGCTGCTGATCATGATGCATTACGACCAGGGCGGCAACAACGCGCTCAGCCAGGCCTTCTTCCAGAACCTGGTGTCCGAAGGCGTGCCGTTCGACGTGATCGGCCTGTCCTACTACCCGTTCTTCCACGGCACCCTCTCGCAGATGAAGGCGAACGTGGATGCGCTGGCCGGCCAGTTCCACAAGAAGATCGTTATTGCGGAGACCCAGTACCCGTGGACTCTGGCCAACGGCAACAGCCCCCTCGGCGACAGCACCGGCAACTTCGTGTGGGAGCCCAGCCAGCTCTCCGCGGGCTACCCGGCTAGTCCCGGTGGCCAGCTGTCCTTCGTGACCGACGAGCTGTCGGTCCTGGCCCAGGTCCCCGGCGGGCTGGGCGCGGGGCTGTTCTACTGGGCGCCGGACTGGATCCCGGGCGTGCCGTGGGAACCCGGGACCGGCATCGGCACCCCCAACGCCAACCTGACGCTGTTCAACTCCCAGGGCGTGGCCCTGCCGTCGGTCGGGATCTTCCGGAACCCGGCTGCCGTCTGCCAGAGCTATGACCTCTGGGACGTGCCCTGTGTCGTGGGCGGGTGAGCATGGCGGGTGGCTGACTGTGTAAGCGGTGGCCCGGCAGCACGCTGCCGGGCCACCGGCCTGGCGGGAGCCGTGGATCAGCGTCGGGGCTGGCCAGATACGTGGTCAGGGGCGCTGAGCCGGAACAGGTTGATCAGCTGGCACAGCAGGGCCACGGCGGTGAGCAGGCCCATGACCAGGGACGCACCGTCTGATCCGTGGTTCACGAACGCCGCCCCACTGCCCGCCGCGCCCAGCACCGCGAGCAGGCTGATCGCCGAGGTCACCACGAAGAACCCGGCGCGCGCCAGTACGGCCCGGACCACCAGGACGATGGATCCGAGCAGGAGGACCAGGCCCAGTCCGGCGTGCGCCGCCAGCGCCGCCGGCCCGTTCGCGAGGGTCCGGCCGACGGCCGCCAGCACCCCGCCGCCCGCATCACGGGCAGGCACGGTGACGTAGAGGTTCAGCCACAGGCCTACGGCGTACTGCACGAGCAGCGCGACCGAGAGGCCCAGGCTCGACCGGCGGACGGCCTCATCACCGCCGGCCCTGGACCGGGGTTCAGGGCGTCCGGCCAGGGAGATTTCTGACGTGCCTGCGGTCTCGTGCACCGTCGTTCACCACTTCCACCGCGAGATAATGTCGAAGGTATATCGTGCTTAACAGAGATGATTGTAGATCGCAAGTATTGCGCCCGATGATAGTGTGCAGTGGTGGAAGACGCTGCTCAGGAGTCCGCGACGGATGGCGCGGAGCGGGACGCGGCCACCCGGCCCGGCGCGGAACCAGGCGCCGGGGCTTTCGATGTACCGGCAGATCACCTGTCCTTTCTGCTCGTCCAGCTCGGCCTGCATGGGGCCCGGCGGTACGGCGAGCGGCTGGCCCCGCTGGGCCTGGAGCAGCGGAACGCCGGGATGCTCATCCGCCTGGCCGCGAACCAGGGCCGGTCCCAGCAGGCCATCGCCGAGATGATCGGGGTGAACGCGACGCGGATGGTCTTCCTCGTGGACGAGCTGGAAAAGCTCGGCCTGGTCGAGCGCAGGCGCAACCCCGCCGACCGCCGCTCTCACGCCCTGTACCTGACCGACCAGGGCCTGGCCACGGTGGACCGCGTACGCGCGATCACCGCCGAGCACGAGGCGGAGTTCGGCGCCGGGCTGACCGAGGCGCAGCGGGCCCAGCTGGTCAGCCTCCTCCGCGTGGTGGCGCAGGAGCAGGGCCTGCCCGCCCGGGGGATGCCCGGCTCACCCCCGGACGCCGCGCGGTAGTCCTGCTTGACCCGGGCTATGCGCCGCCCGCTGGTCCGGGCCTGCTGGTCCGCCGCTGGCGGCGGCGGCCGGGCGGAAACGAGATGCCCCCAGGCCAGCCGTGCTGCTAGCGTGGCCGCGGCATGCTGCGGATGGATCTTTCGCCGCTGCGCGGCGCCGCGGATTTCCGTTGGCTACTGTGCAGCCGCACCGTCACCCTCCTCGGGACCGAGGCGAGCGAGGTGGCACTGCTCGTGCAGGCCAAGCAGCTCACCGGGTCGGCGTTTGCGGTCGGGCTGCTCGGGGTGGCGGAGCTGGTGCCGCTGGTCGTGTTCGGGCTCTACGGCGGGGTGCTGGCCGACCGGCTCGACCGGACCCGGCTGCTGCGCTGGGGCGAGGCCGCGCTGGGCCTGCTGGCCGCACTGCTGCTGGTCAACGCCTTGCTCCCGGATCCGGCGGTGTGGCCGCTGTACCTGCTGGCCGCCGCGATGACCACGGTCAGCGCGCTGCAACGGCCCTCATTCGACGCGGCGGTGCCCCGCACCGTGCCCCGGGACCAGCTGCCCGCCGCGGCTGCGCTCCTCGGCGTGTCGGGCAACACCAGCATGATCATCGGGACGGCGCTGGGCGGTGCGCTCGCGGCCGGCCCAGGGCCGCAGCTGGTCTATGGCTGGGACACGGCCAGCTTCGTGGTCTCGCTCATCCTGCTCACCAGGGTCCGGCCGCTCCCGGCCCCGGTGGGGGAGCTCAGCGGCCAGCTCCCGGCTACGGCCGGGAAGCCTAGTGGCCAGCTCCCGGCTACGGCGGGGGAGCCCGGTTCGCCCATCCCGGGCCGGGCGGATGAGCCCGCTTTTCTGGTCCCGGATCCGGCCGGGGAGGGCGAGCCGCCGCCGGGGATGGCGCACGGGCTGCGCGGGGTGCTGGCTGGGTTTCACTATGCGCGTAAGCGGCCGGAACTGCTCGGCTCCTACCTGGCGGACCTGGCCGCGATGACCCTGGCCTACCCGGCCGCGCTGTTCCCGTTCCTGTCCGTCCAGCTGCACGCACCGTGGTCGGTGGGGCTGATGTTCGCCGCGCCGTCCGTCGGCGCGCTGGCTGCCTCGGTGCTGAGCGGGTGGGCCGGGCGGGTACACCGGCACGGCCTGGCCATCGCACTGGCCGCGGCGGGCTGGGGCCTCGCCGTCACCGCGTTCGGGTTCGCCCCGGACGTGTCCATCGCCCTGGCCTGCCTGCTGGTGGCCGGGGCGGCCGACGAGATCAGCGGGATCTTCCGCAGCACGCTATGGAACCAGACCGTCCCGGACCACCTGCGCGGCCGGCTGGCCGGGGTGGAGATGCTCAGCTACAGCATCGGGCCGTCGGCCGGGCAGCTACGGGCCGGCGGGGTGGCCAGCCTGACCAGCCCACGTGTCGCGGCCTGGTCGGGCGGGGCGCTGTGCGTCGGCGCGGTCGGCCTGGTCTGCCTGGCGCTGCCCGGATTCACCCGGTATAGCTCCCGGGCCAGCCTCAGCGCTGCGTCTGACGAGCCAGCC
>Ga0208589_1000793_pt1 | contig 13961 bp, 11 predicted proteins | sample NGESurshal092012_2_FD_184486 | JGI IMG/M metagenome (GOLD analysis project Ga0208589, IMG submission 184486) | Arctic peat soil microbial communities from Barrow, Alaska - NGEE Surface sample F53-2 shallow-092012 (SPAdes) | ecosystem: Environmental > Terrestrial > Soil > Wetlands > Peat ... | reverse complement strand
GGTCCTGACGCCTCGACGCTGGCGTCAAGTTCTTGAGAAGCTAACGCTTCTCAGGGGCGATGGTGGCAAGAAAGCCCGATCACCAGGGAGAGCACGTATAAGTCGTAAAGCCATTGCGCAGGGAAGGCCGGACTGCCTCCGCTTCACCTGTATGCTCGTGTGCGCATCTCTTTGTGCATCATTGCACACGAGACCGCGGGTGCAGCGTGCACCCGGTCTTCCCTGCGCCCTTTGTTTTTATGGGGGCGAACGCGATTGCAAACCTCGGGCAAAGGCTGTCGCGAGAATGAGAAGTCATATCTTCACGTCGTCCCTGCGCACGCACGCAGGGACCCATACGCCGTGTACTATCTTTTAAGTGATGACGCAGATGCCTTCAGCCAACACAACCGCCAGGGGCTATGGGTCCCCGCGAACGTGCGCAGGGACGACAAAAGCGATGACGCTCTTGCTTTACCCCGCCGCCATTCCGGAGCGGATTTCGGCGCGCAGTTCGTCGATCAGCTTGAGGCCCTTCTTGGTCTCGACGTGCCAGAAGGTCCAGCCGTTGCAGGCGGGCGAGCCTTGCGCCACCGCGCCCATGCGGTGGATCGAGCCGACCTTGTCGCCGAGCATGATGGCGCCGTCGGCGCGGACCAGCGCGCCGTGACGTTTTCTGGAATCGACCAGTTTGGTGCCGGGCGAGATCATGCCGCGCTCGATCAGTTCGGAGAACGCCACGCGCGGCGCGTCGCGCGCGGTCATGAACGGCGCCAGCGTTGCTTCCGGCAGCGGCTCGACCGCGGCGATGCGGGCTTCGGCCGCCGCGGCATAGGTCTTGTCGCGCTCGAAGCCGATGTAGCGGCGGCCGAGGCGTTTTGCCACGGCACCCGTGGTGCCGGTGCCGTTGAACGGATCGATCACGAGGTCGCCGGGCTTCGACGACGACAGCAGCACGCGCGCCAGCAGCCCTTCCGGCTTCTGGGTCGGATGCACCTTCTTGCCGTCATCGCCCTTGAGCCGCTCCTCGCCGGTGCACAGCGGGATCAGCCAGTCGGAACGCGCCTGCACGTCCTCGTTGGCGGCCTTCAGCGCTTCATAGTTGAAGGTATATCCCTTGGCCTTTTCGTCGCGCGCGGCCCAGATCATGGTCTCGTGGGCGTTGGTAAAACGGCGGCCGCGAAAATTCGGCATCGGATTGGTCTTGCGCCAGACAATATCATTGAGAACCCAGAAGCCGAGGTCCTGCATGATGGCGCCGACGCGAAAAATATTGTGGTAGGAGCCGATCACCCACAGCGTCGCCGACGGTTTCATGACGCGGCGGCAGGCCAACAGCCAGGCGCGGGTAAAATCGTCATAGGCGGCGAAGGAGGAAAACTTGTCCCAGTCGTTGTTGACGGCGTCGACATGGGATTCGTCGGGGCGCTTGAGATCGCCCTTGAGCTGCAGATTGTACGGCGGATCGGCGAACACCAGATCGACCGAACCGGCCGGAAGCTTCGACATCTCGGCGACGCAATCGCCTATGATGATTTGGGAAGCGGATTCGGACTCAAATTTAGTGCGGGGCGCCCTTGCAGACGCCCCGCGACGCGACACAACCATGACTCAAATACTCTGACTCAGGCGACGCTGTCGGCGACGCGGGACTAAACAACCGACTGGCGATACATTGACCGGGCAAAGTAAAAATCGGCTTAACCCGGCAATTCTTTCGCGCTAGGCAATTTTTGCCGGGCGGGTTATTGATTAACGGAATGGAAATTCTCGGGCCTTGCGGCGTTGAAGGTCGGACGCGGCCTTGCGGGAATTGCCGGGAATTTCAATGAGGGAAAAGCGCGATGCAATACGATGATTTCCGCCGCAGCGCCGACATCGAAGACCGTCGCGACGATTCCGGCGGCGGCATGGGCGGCGGCCTCGGTTTGCCGATGGGCGGTGGTGGGCTTGGCATCGGCACCATCATCGTGCTCGGCCTTGTCTCTTACGCCTTCGGCATCGATCCGCGCGTCCTGATCGGCGGCGCCGAAATTCTCAACGGCGGCGGCCAGACCTCGACCACTCAGTCCGACCGCCCCTCGAGCACCACCAAGACCGGCGTGCCGACCGACGACATGGGCAACATGATCGCGGGCATTCTCGGCGAGATCGACGATCGCTGGACCGAGATTTTCCAGGCCAGCGGCCAGAACTATGTCGGCCCGAAGATCGTGCTGTTCCGCAATGCCACCTCGGCCGGGCGCTGCGGCATGGCGCAGTCGGCGATGGGACCGTTTTACTGTCCGCCCGAGCGGAAGATCTTTCTCGACACCGGATTCTTCCGCGAGGTCGAGACCCGCTTCCACGGCTGTTCGGGCAATGCCTGCAAATTCACCTCGGCCTATATCATCGCGCACGAGGCCGGCCATCACGTGCAAAATTTGCTCGGCATCCTGCCGAAGGTGACCCAGTTGCAGCAGCAGGCCGGCAGCAAGGCCGCGGCCAACGCGCTGCAGGTCAAGATCGAACTGCAGGCGGATTGCCTGTCCGGCGTCTGGGTCAACCACGAGGCCAAGAAGCGCCCGAACTTCCTCCAGACCGGCGACATCGACGCGGCGCTGACCACGGCCTCCGCGATCGGCGACGACACGCTGCAGCGCCAGGCCACCGGGCGCGTGGTGCCGGATTCCTTCACTCACGGTTCGGCAGCCCAACGCAAGCAATGGTTCATGACCGGCTATCAGCAAGGCACCGTGCAGGCCTGCAACACGTTTGGCGCGGGGGCGTTGTAGGAGAAGCCGTAGCCGTCGTCCCCTAAGCCGTCATCCTGAGGTGCTCGCCTCTTCGGCGAGCCTCGAAGGATGGCAAGAGAGAGTGAGTTCCTTGTGGCCATCCTTCGAGACGGCGCTTCGCGCCTCCTCAGGATGACGCTGGGGGATGGCGCCAAGGGGTTTCGCTGGCGAAAAGGTTGAACGAATGTCCTCCACCGATGAATCCAGAAACTTCATTCCGCTCAACATCGCGGTGCTGACGATTTCCGACACCCGTTCGCTGGCGGACGACAAGTCCGGATCGACGCTGGCGGACCGGCTGACCGCCGCCGGACATAAACTGGCGGCGCGCGAGATCATCGTCGACGACGTCGACGCCATCCGCGTCATCGTCAAGCGATGGATCGCCGATCCGGGCGTCGATGCCATCATCACCACCGGCGGCACCGGTTTTACCGGCCGCGACGTCACCCCGGAGGCGATTGAGCCTTTGTTCGAAAAGCGCATGGACGGTTTTTCGATCGCGTTCCACATGCTGAGCCACGCCAAGATCGGCGCCTCGACGGTGCAGAGCCGCGCCACCGCGGGAACGGCCGGCGCCACTTTCATCTTCTGCCTGCCGGGGTCTCCCGGCGCTTGCCGCGACGGCTGGGATGGAATTTTGGCAGCGCAACTCGACTACCGCACCAAACCTTGCAATTTCGTCGAGATCATGCCGCGGCTGGACGAACATCTGCGCCGGCCGAAGGCGAAGGGGGCGAGCGTCTGACTCTAAAACTTCAAATCCCAGGTCTCGCCGATCAGATCGACGCCAAAACTGTGATGCGGCTCTTCTTTCACCAATTCGAATCCGGCGCGGGCGTAGATGCCGCGCGCGGCGACCAGGATGCTCTGGGTCCACAGCGTGATCGAGCCGTAGCCGCTCTCTCTCGCAAAACGGATGCATTGCTCGACCAGCGCGCGGCCGACGCCGAGCCCGCGGGCTTTTTTGTCGACCAGCAGCAGGCGCAATTTTGCGATCTCGTCGGATCCCCTGACCAGGAAGATCGAACCGACCGGCTCGCCATTAGCTTCGGCGATCCAGCAATGCTCGCGCCTGGCATCGAAGCCGCGCAGGAATTGCGCGGTGATCTCGGCGACCAGCGCTTCAAAACTGATGTCCCAGCCATATTCCTGGGCGTAGATCGCGCCATGCCGCGATACCACCCAGCCGATGTCGCCGGGACGATGGCTGCGCAGCAGGAAGCCGGTGGGTTTTTGCGCCGGCGGCTGCAACGCCTGCTCGATGGCGGTCATGGCGCCGACCACGCGGGCGCGCCCGTCATCATCCAGCCCTCTCAGCAGTGCCGCGACCTCGCTGCGCGAGCGGTTGTCGAGTTCGACGAACGCCGCGCGGCCCTTTGCGGTCAGCACCAGCTCATTGGCGCGGCGGTCGGCCTTGGAGGGTTTTCGCGCCACGATCTGGCGGCGCTGCAGCGCGGCCAGAGTGCGGCTGAGGAAACCGGCATCGAGGCCGAGGCTGCGGACGAGATCGGTCGCGGTGCAGCTTTCATGCTGCGCGATCTCGTAGATGATCCGCGCCTCCTGCAGGCTCCATGGGCTGTCCAGCAGCTTCGGCTCGATAATGCCGAGCTTGCTGGTGTAGAACCGGGAAAAACCCCTGACGGTGGCGATCTGGCCTTCGAGCGCGGGGTCGGGCGAGCTATTTGATTTCATCAAGCGATTATTTGACAAAATCAAGTATATTGCAAGCTCTCGTTCAAAGCCAGTTGCCCTCAGGCGACGATGATCGGGCTGCGCAGCAGCGTGCGTGAGGAGCGGCCGAGCTGCCGCAGCAGCCGCGCCTCGGAGCGTCGGGCATCGGGGGCATAGCCGCCCAGCCGCTCGTAATGGTCGCGGGCGATCAGGAGCCCCTGTTCGGCGGAGGGGCCCGCGATCATCCGGGCGAGGTATTTTATGCCGTCACTCAGCTTGGGATCGGCATAAGGCGAGCGGGCGTAGCGAAAAATCCCGGCGCGGGGCCGATCGCTCGCCGATACGCGCTCGATGAATTGCGCGGTCTCCTCGATCCAGCCGCTGTCGAGCACAGCACCGGCGTGCAGGAACATCAGCCAGGGCCCGCGGGCCTGCCGGGCGCCGGCGGCAAGCGCCGCGGCACGGGTTGTTCCCTTGAAGGCGAGGAAGCGGCAACCGGCGACGTCGGCGACCCGCTCGATGGTGTTGCTGTCGGAGCGATCGACCAGCAGCACCTCGCGCACCACGCCCGCGGCGGCGCCCGGCACCAGCGCCGCAAGCGTGGCAACGGCGGGCTGCTCGAGGCCCTCGGTCGGAATGATGACGCTCAGCATGATCGCGGTTTTGCGGGCTCACATGGTGGAAACGCCGCAATCGTTATCACCTTGTCACATTCAAAACAGCCGCTGGCGTGCAGCTTTTTCAGGCAGGCGGAGCCCACCGCGTCGACAGAAAAATTCCGCACGCGTTGTGGATAGCACCGATGTTGTTCTTGATTTGTTCTAATGACGTGTTATGTTCCTTCCCATGAGCCGAGCATCCTCACATGCCCTCAAGCACCCGCCGGTCACGGCGCCCTCCGAGCCGGCGGGTGTAACTACCTCTTTTCCGGAACTGGCGGTGGCGATCGAGCGTGAACGGCGGCGTGGCCGCGGCGCGCAATCCAACGCCAGCGGCCGTTTCGAGGCCGAGGCCCGCGTCGTGTTCGACGACGGCTGGCAGAGCCTCGACGAATTGCCGCCATTCAAGACCACGGTCGCGCTCGACACCGCGCGAAAAGTCATCACCCGCAACGATTCCCCCGATATCGGCTTCGACCGTTCGATCAATCCATACCGGGGCTGCGAGCACGGCTGCGTCTACTGCTTTGCGCGGCCGACCCACGCCTTTCTCGGCCTGTCGCCGGGCCTCGATTTCGAATCCAAACTGTTCGCCAAGCCCGACGCGCCGGCGCTTTTGGAAAAGGAACTGGCGGCGCCGGATTACGAGCCGCGGATGATCGCGATCGGCACCAACACCGATCCGTATCAGCCGATCGAGCGCGACCGCAAGATCATGCGGGGCATTCTCGAAGTGCTGGAGCGGGCAGGACACCCGGTCGGCATCGTGACCAAATCGGCGCTGGTGACCCGGGATATCGACATCCTCTCGCGAATGGCGAAACGCAATCTGGCCAAGGTCGCGCTCTCCGTCACCTCGCTTGATCCGAAACTGGCGCGCACCATGGAGCCGCGGGCTTCGACGCCGCCAAAGCGGCTGGAGGCGCTGAGGCAACTGTCGGATGCGGGCATTCCGACCACGGTGATGGTCGCGCCCGTGATCCCGGCGCTGAACGATTCCGAGATCGAGCGCATTCTCGACGCCGCGGCGCATGCCGGCGTCAAGGAAGCGAGCTACGTGCTGCTGCGGTTGCCGCTGGAAGTGCGCGACCTGTTCCGCGAATGGCTGATGGCGAATTATCCCGATCGCTACCGGCATATCTTCACGCTGATCCGCGACATGCGAAACGGCCGCGACTACGATTCGCAATGGGGAACCCGGATGAAAGGCACCGGTCCGATCGCCTGGATGATCGGCCGCCGGTTCGAGATCGCCTGCGAAAAACTCGGTCTCAACAAGCGGCGCTCGAAACTGACGACGGATCATTTTGCCAGGCCCAAGCGCAGCGGACAGCAGTTGAGTTTGTTCTAGGTGCTTCGTCGTCCATGCGAACACGGGGCTCTGCCGAGGCGTGTTGGCGTTGGAATAGCGGGAATCGTTTTGAGTTCCCGGTTGCGCCGCGGGGTTGGCTTGCGCAAACCTCTCCGGCATGATTCGCAAGCAATCTGAAAAGGCAAAACTGCCCAAGGGCGTGATCGCGGTGGCGCCGCCGAGCTTTCGCCGCGAGCGCGCGCTGATCAAGCGCGGTATCTGGCCGGTGGCCGGTTGCGACGAAGCCGGCCGCGGTCCGCTGGCCGGTCCCGTGGTCGCGGCGGCCGTGGTGCTCGATCCCAAACGAATCCCGAAAGGCATCGACGATTCCAAGCGGCTCTCGGCCGAACGCCGCGAGGAACTGTTCGAGGAAATCTGCACCACCGCGTCGTTTGCGGTCGCCTTTGCCTCGCCGGCCCGAATCGATCGCGACAATATCCTGCGCGCGTCGCTGTGGGCGCTGGCGCGCGCGGTCCATGCGCTGCCCGAGATGCCGAAGCACGTCTTCGTCGACGGCCGCGACAAGCTCGATACGTCATGCGATTGCGATGCCGTGATCGGCGGCGACGCACTGGTGATGTCGATCGCGGCGGCGTCGATCGTCGCCAAAGTCTCGCGCGACCGCCTGATGTGCGCGCTGGCGCAGGATTGTCCGGGCTACGGCTTCGAGCAGCACAAGGGCTACGGCGTGCCGGGCCATCTGGAGGCGCTGAACCGGCTCGGGCCGACGGTGCACCACCGCCGCTTTTTCGCTCCGGTCGCCGCGGCCCGCGAAAAGCACCAGCCGACGATCATCGATGCCGGCGCAATCGTGACCGCGACGCAGGCCGATATCGAGATTTCCGCCGCAATTTGACGCCAGTTGCCTCGGCGGCTCGCGGGCTTTATCAGTTCGAGCCAACCGCTTCGATTGGGGCATCCCGGGCATTTCATGCGTTTCACCTCGCTGATCATCGAACTGATCCGCGCCCGGCCGCGGCTGGTGGTCTGGATCGTGGTGCTGCTGCAGGCGGCATTGTGGCTGATCCTGCCGCTGCTGCTGTATCGCAGCCCGCCCGGCGATCTCGCCACCGTGCTGGCGTTTGGCCGGGAATACCAGGTCGGCACCGATCTCGGGCCGCCGCTGGCATTTTGGGTCGCCGACGTCGCGTTCCGGGCCGCCGGCAATCACATCATCGGCGTCTACCTGCTGGCGCAACTCTGCGCGGTCGCTGCGTTCTGGGCGCTCTATCTCCTGGCGCGCGCTGTGGTCGGCGGCCAACAGGCGGTGCTGGCGATCCTGCTGACCATGACGGTTGCGGCCTTCAGTTCGCCCGGCGTCGAGTTCGGTCCAATGGTGCTGGCGCGGCCGCTATGGGCATTGTTGCTGCTGCATTCCTGGCAGTTGATCGGGCAGGGCCGCCGCAGCGCGTGGTTTGCCTGGTCGATCGAAGCCGGCCTGTTGCTGCTGACCACCTCGGCTGCGATCGGCCTCTTGCTTCTGGTTGCGGCATTCGCGCTGGCGACCGAGCGCGGCCGGCGCACGCTGAAATCGTTCGACCCGCTGTTTGCGCTGCTGGTGATCGCAGTGCTGGCGCTACCCTATCTGATCTGGCTGATCCGCGCCGATACGGTCGTGATGCCGCATTGGCCAGATCTCGCCGATCTCAGCGCAAGGGCTATGCACTGGGGCAAGTTGCTTGGCGGCTTGCTGCTGGCGATGTCCGGCATCGCGATTTTGGTCGTGCTCAACGCCGGCTGGTTCGATCGCAACAGCGAAGAGGCGCCGATCATCTATCGGCCGCCGGTCGATCCGCTGGCGCGCAACTTCGTCTATTTCTTCGCCATTGCGCCTGCGCTGGCCGGCAGCCTGATCTCGGGCCTGTTCGATCTCGATCGCGTGATCGGCGGCGCCGGCATCGCCCTGTTGATGTCGGGCCTTGCAGTGATCGTTGCCGCCGGCGATCTCGTGCAATTGCGGCACCAGCGCCTGCTGCGCTCGATTTGGCTGGCTGCGATCATCCTACCCGCGCTGGCGGTGTTCGTGTCGTCGGTTTTTCTGCCCTGGACCGGCGGCAGCGAGGCGGCGACGTCGTTGCCGGCAAGAGCGATCGCGCATTTCTTCGGCGACAGTTTTGAACGGCGCACCAATCTGCGGCTGCGCGCGGTGACCGGCGATGCGCAACTTGCAAGTCTGGTTTCGCTCGATGCCGGGCGACCGCACCTCTATCTCGACGGTGCGCCGGAGCGGACGCCGTGGATCAATATGGAAAAATTCAACCAGACCGGGGGCGTGGTGGTCTGGCGTGCCTCCGATACCGCCGGCACGCCACCGCCAGATATCGCAAGGCGTTTTCCGGGCCTCGTGCCCGAAGTGCCGCGCGCCTTCGAATGGCTGGTGAACGGCCGTCAGCCCTTGCTGCGGATCGGCTGGGCCATCGTGCGGCCGAAGGGGTCGTAAGGTTAGCCTCGTTGTCGTGGCGTCCTCACCCCGCCGCTGTCTGCTCCAGCGCCGTCGCGACCGAACGCAGATCCTGCCAGGCCATGCGCTTGTAGGACGGCGAGCGCAGCAGATAGGCCGGATGGAAGGTCGCCAGTGCGCGGATGGTCCGCGTGCCGGTATCGTAATCGAACCATTTGCCGCGCGTGCGCATGATGCCCTCGCGAGTCGAGAGCAGCGTCTGGGTCGAGGGATTGCCGAGCGTGACCAGCACGTCCGGGTTCACCAGCTCGATCTGACGCTGGATGAACGGCAGGCAGATCTGGGTTTCCTGCGGCGTCGGCGTACGGTTGCCGGGCGGCCGCCACGGAATCACATTGGCAATGTAGGCCTTGGTGCGGTCGAGCCCGATCGCGGCGATCATGCGATCAAGCAGTTTTCCGGAACGGCCGACGAACGGCAGACCCTCGATGTCCTCGTCGCGCCCCGGCGCCTCGCCGACGAACATGATGCGCGCCTGCGGGTTGCCGTCGGCGAACACCAGCCGGGTGGCGGTGAATTTCAGGGCGCCGCCGTCGAATTTTTCCAACAGCGCGCGCAGCGCCTCAAGCGAAGGCGCGGTCCGGGCGGCTTCGCGCGCGGAACTGATGGCTGCCTCAGGGGCTGCCGTTAGTTCGCCGCGCGGGGCAGGGGCGGGCAGCGGGGGCGCCCTCCTGGCAATTTGCGGCGCGGCCGGCTCGCTGGCCATTGGCGCTGCGGTCGCCGGAACGATGGCAGGGTCCGCGAGCCGGTCGATCGGCGCGTCCGCCAGCGCGCAATCGACCCCGGCCTCCAGATAAAAGGCCAGCAATTGCCGGACGGTAGGCGCGGGTTCAGGCGTCATGACGAGCGATCGGGGACATTGGCCTAATCTAGAGCATGATCCGGAAAAGTGGAAACCGGTTTTCCGAAAAGATCATGCTCAAACAAGAAGATGGCCAGTGAGCATGATTCAACCCTGTTGAAACCTGCGTCAGGCGCGATCGCGCCGTCACGAAATGCATTTCCATGGTTGTCCTGATCGGAAAAATCGGAAACAAACGATCTTTAGACCCGTTCTCAACAGGCTGAGATCAGATCATGAGCACCGAAGAATTGCCGCCGCGTGAGTCCATGGAATTCGACGTCGTGATTGTCGGCGCCGGGCCCTCCGGCCTGTCGGCGGCGATCCGGCTGAAGCAGCTCAATGCCGACCTCAGCATTGTCGTGGTCGAAAAGGGTTCGGAGGTCGGCGCGCACATCCTGTCCGGCGCGGTGATCGATCCGGTCTCGCTCGACAAACTGATCCCGGACTGGCGCGAAGATGCTGATTGTCCGTTGAAGACGGAGGTCAAGGACGACCGTTTCTACTGGGCGACCGCGACCAGTGCGATCCGGCTACCGAATTTCGCGATGCCGCCGCTGATGAACAATCATCACTGCTATATCGGCTCGCTCGGCAATGTCTGCCGCTGGCTGGGGCCGAAGGCCGAAGCGCTCGGCGTCGAAATCTATCCGGGCTTTGCCGCCGCCGAAGTGCTGTACGACGACAAGGGCGCGGTGCGCGGCATCGCCACCGGCGATATGGGCATCGCCAAGGACGGCAGCCACAAGGATTCCTTCACCCGCGGCATGGAGCTGCTGGGCAAATACACGCTGTTCGCGGAGGGCGCGCGCGGTAGCCTGACCAAGCAGCTCATTGCGAAGTATTCGCTCGATGCCAACAGCCAGCCGCCGAAATTCGGCATCGGGCTCAAGGAAGTCTGGCAGATCGATCCTGCCAAGCATCAGAAGGGCCTGGTTCAGCATACGCTGGGCTGGCCGCTGAACAATACGACCGGCGGTGGCTCGTTCCTCTACCACTACGATGACAACAAGGTCGCGGTCGGTTTTGTCGTACATCTCAATTACGACGATCCCTATCTGTCGCCGTTCGATGAATTCCAGCGCTTCAAGACTCACCCGGCGATCAGCCCGCTGTTCGAAGGCGGCAAGCGGCTCGCCTATGGTGCGCGCGCGATTACCGAAGGCGGCTACCAATCGGTGCCGCGGCTGACCTTTCCGGGCGGCGCGCTGGTCGGTTGCGCTGCGGGTTTTGTCAACGTGCCGCGCATCAAAGGCGTGCACAACGCGATGGGTACCGGCATGCTGGCTGCCGAACATGTCGCCGCCGCGCTCGGCGCCGGCCGCGCCAATGACGAACTGGTCGATTACGAGAATGCCTGGCGCGATTCTGCGGTAGGCAAGGACCTCTACAAGGTCCGCAATGCCAAACCGATGTTGTCGAAGTTCGGCACCATGCTCGGCATGGCGCTCTCCGGCTTCGACATGTGGTGCAACACGCTAGGCTTCTCGCTGTTCGGGACGCTGTCGCACGCCAAGCCCGACCGCAAGACGCTGGATCCGGCGAAGGCGCACACGCCGATCGCCGCACCGAAGCCGGACGGCAAACTGACCTTCGACAAGCTGTCGTCGGTATTCCTGTCCAACACCAACCATGAAGAGGACCAGCCGGTCCACCTCAAGGTCGCCGACATGAATTTGCAGAAGACCAGCGAACACGATGTCTTTGCCGGACCGTCCAACCGCTATTGTCCGGCGGGCGTTTACGAATGGGTCGAGGAGTCCGGCGGTCCGCGCTACCAGATCAACGCCCAGAATTGCGTCCATTGCAAAACTTGCGACGTCAAGGACCCCAACGGCAACATCACCTGGGTTCCGCCGGAAGGCGGCGGCGGTCCTAATTACGAGGCGATGTGATTGGGAGGCCTCGACCACGTTTGCGTGAGCCAGCCGCGGCCGACCGATGGCCACGATACCGCCACAGTGAAAGCGTTCTCAGGCGAGCCGGTTGAATTGACTGGCGAAATCGACGGTCGGCGGCGGCCTTGAGGTCGGCCGGTCGATCGCCCCTATCCTTGCGGTTGAGCGCCAAACGCGGCATTGTCGGATGGCTTGATACCGACGGTCAGGTTCGCATGAGAGACCGCGTGTAACACCTGCTTTCTGTAACATTCCGTCACAACATCCTGGAGCTAGGCGAATCGTGATGCTTTCCCTTCGTTTCAATCGCTGGACGATTGCCGCACTCTCCTTCGCGATGCTTGCCGGACCCGGCGCGGTCTCGGCGCAAACGCCGGATCATCCGTCGGACAATTCGGCGCAATTCCCCTCCAGCCACGATTTGAAGGGTCTGACCACCGCGGGCAGCTATCTCGCCGCCCGTCATGCCAGCGTCGAGCGCGACGCTTCGTCGGCAGCCGCCTTCTACCGCTCGGCGCTTCGCTCCGACCCGAAGAACAACGAACTGCTCGATCGTGCGTTCATTTCGTCGGTGGCCGACGGCGACATCGACGAGGCGGTAAAACTCGCCGACAAGATACTGACCGTCGACAAGTCCAACCGGGTCGCCCGCCTCGTGGTCGGCGTGCGCGATCTGAAGTTGAAGAAATACGCCAGCGCGCAGCTCAACATCAATCAGTCGATCCGCGGGCCGATCACCGATCTGGTCGCGACGCTGTTGTCGGGCTGGGCCGCCTACGGCGGCGGCGACACCAAGGCCGCGGTCGCCAATATCGACAAGCTGACCGGGCCGGAATGGTATCCGCTGTTCAAGGATCTGCACTCCGCCATGATCCTCGAGCTCGCGGGCAAGGAAAAAGACGCCGGCGTGCGGCTGGAGCGGGCCTACAAGCTCGACGATTCCATGCTGCGGGTGGCCGACGACTACGCGCGCTGGCTTTCGCGCAACAAGGACGAGGCGTCGGCGACCGCGATCTATGACGCGTTCGACAAGAAGCTGCCGCGCCATCCGTTGGTGCTGGAAGGCCTGCGCGACACCAAGGCCGGCAAGAAGCTGCCGCCGCTGGTCGACTCGCCGCAAGCGGGCGCTGCGGAAGCGCTGTACGGCATCGGCGCCACGCTGACCCGGCGCGGCGGCGAGGATCTCGCGCTGGTCTATCTGCAACTGGCGCTCTACCTCCAGCCCAACCATCCGCTGGCGCTGTTGTCGCTGGCGGATCTCTATGAGTCGGTGAAGAAGCCGGCGATGGCGATCAAGGTCTACGAACGCGTGCCGGCGAACTCGCCGCTGAAGCGCAACGCGCAGATCCAGCTTGCGACCGATCTCGATGCCGCCGACCGCAGCGACGAGGCGATCAAGATCCTCAAGGGCGTGATCTCGGACGACTCGAAGGATATCGAGGCGATCATGGCGCTCGGCAATGTCGAGCGTAACCGCAAGAAGTTCGCCGACTGCTCCGACACCTATGGCAAGGGCATCGATGCGCTGCCGGACGCGACCGACAAGACCAATACCGTCTGGTATTACTATCGCGGCATCTGCGAGGAGCGCTCGCACCAGTGGAGCAAGGCGGAAGTCGACATGAAGAAGGCGCTCGAGTTGCAGCCGGATCAGCCGCACGTGCTGAACTATCTCGGCTATTCCTGGATCGATCAGGGCATCAATCTCGACGAGGGCATGAAGATGATCAAGCGTGCCGTCGATCAGCGCCCCGACGACGGCTACATCGTGGATTCGCTGGGCTGGGCCTATTTCCGCATCGGCAATTACGAAGAGGCGGTGAAGAATCTCGAGCGCGCGATCGACCTCAAGCCCGAGGATCCGACCATCAACGACCATCTCGGCGACGCCTACTGGCGCATCGGCCGCACGCTGGAAGCCAAATTCCAGTGGGCGCATGCCCGCGACCTGAAGCCGGAGCCGGACGACCTGCCGAAGATCGAGGCCAAGATCCAGAACGGCCTTCCTGACGTGGCCGCGCCCGCGGCGACCGCCGAAAAGACTTCTTCGCCGGAGCAGAAGCAGGAAGACAACAAGAACGACGGCGCTGCCAAGGAAGAGGGCAAGGGCGGCTGATCGCGCAGGGCTTTGGGGGCGTGTCGCCGATGCCGGCGCTGAACGAGGACGGACGGGCCAAGGTCAATTTGACCCTTCGGGTGGTTGGCCGCCGCGTCGACGGCTATCACGACCTTGAAAGCGTGGTGGCGTTCGCCGATTGTGCCGATCGCCTCAGCCTTGTGGCCGGCTCCGAACTCGGCCTGAACACCACCGGGCCGCTGGCGCA
>Ga0208589_1000792_pt1 | contig 13976 bp, 18 predicted proteins | sample NGESurshal092012_2_FD_184486 | JGI IMG/M metagenome (GOLD analysis project Ga0208589, IMG submission 184486) | Arctic peat soil microbial communities from Barrow, Alaska - NGEE Surface sample F53-2 shallow-092012 (SPAdes) | ecosystem: Environmental > Terrestrial > Soil > Wetlands > Peat ... | reverse complement strand
AAACCCCGGCAAGATCCTGCTGGAACTGATCGAGGTCCAGACCGGGAGCTATCTGGGCGAGGACGACATCATCCGCATCGAGGACGATTATAAACGCTCCTGATTTGGATGCGCGCGCAAGCGCCAGCTGAATAGCATGCGTCCGATAGCTTGACTGCTGATGCATCACCGTTCGACCGGAGATTATGTTGGCGTCGATCGGCATCCGGTAGCAAGACACCTGAGGTCGGCCGGGCGAGCGATGCAAACAAGTGTTGATTGTGTTGCGATGCGCAGAACATCCATTGCTGGATGCAAAATTCATCGAGCCGAAAGAGCCGTGATTTCACTTTCGGCGAGAGAGTAGTGGAAAAACGCTAGCCTTTGGCAGATGCTTGGCAAATATACGAATAATATGCCTTTCGGCGATCGGTGTGGTGTCGAATATCTCAGAGGCTAATCCCTCGATCTGATCGCGAAATTGTTCAAACTGGCGACCTCGATCGTTTGGAGGCCTTTTCCATCGGTCGCCTGCCAGGTCGACCAAGGCAGCCGAGCTTATCGTACATTTTACAGGCTCGTTCCGATTAAACATCGTAAAAGAATGGGTCATGCTCTCGATGTCGTACCCCAGGTTTTCTCCCCGCGTTAACGGCATAGACGTTCCCCAAAATGACAAAACTGTTAGCTTTTGAGGCTTTTGTCCAGAGCGTCCGATAGCACGAGGCCCCGGCGGACAGCGGTTCAGGTCCTCTCGTTTGCAGGTCGCCTTTGCGGCGGGGAACAATGGACGTGTCCGCCGCGAGTGGCACGCGCATATACCTTTAGGCAGCTGCTCTGTGGGGTGCGGCTCCGGTCCCAGCCGCGCGGAATCTGAGCTGGGATGCCGTTGAGAATGCTGCAGGTTGAACCGAGGTCAGGGGAACCTGGCAGGCGTGCCACAGTTGATCTGCAGTGAGGAGCCCACCCATGACCCTTTTTCAACCGAGAATTAGATCGAGCACGTTAGCGTTAACTATTGCCGTATCGCTGGCAGCCACGCTCCCGCCAGTGTTGGCCGCAGGCGGCGGTAGTGGGGGTGCCGCGGCAGGGTCCACCGGTGCTTCGGTTTCCAGCACCACGGGCGCACTCGGCTCCGGCGTTGGAGCAGCAGGCATCGGAAGCGCTGCGGTCGGGGGCGGGCCTCCCGCGGGAAGGATCGGTGGAGGGCCGCCTGCCGGTGAGGTAGGCGGTGGTGTGCCCGGCTCGACGAACCCGGGCAGCAACGGTGCTTCCGGAACCGGCAATCCGAGTATCAACGCGGGTGGTGTAAGAGCTGTTTCGCCCGACAATCCGGCAGCGGGCTTGGAAAACGCTCCGACCACGGGTGGGGTGATCGGCGGAAATACGGGCGTTCCTGGCAACAGCGTCGCATCGCCAGCAGTCACAGAGCACGCGGTACAAGATTATCCCGCAGCTCCACGATCCGTCCAAGGCATTGCCGAACAGCCGCCGGCTGCAACGATTGGCTTGGCCAAGCCGGGCCCCGATGGCGTTTCCACCGAGACTGTTGCCCCCCGGCCTTGTAGCGCGGCCGCTCATGAAACTGACGGCACCACCACCTGTGTCGGCTTGCCGGCAAACCAATGACCAGCGTCGGGCAAGGGTCCAGCCTTCGGTTGTTCAGCTATCGCTGACTTTGCAGCTTAGGGTGCCCGCATAACCGGCTATTCGTGGTCCCTCCAACTTCGAGTGGCCCTTCGACCTTAATGGATCACCGGTCGGTGGTGTTGCGCATTGCGCGGAGGTCGCACGTCGAACGATTGATCAGCGGCCAGCAAACGCAGCGTCGATATTCCGGGCGTTGCCGATCGTTGTCACATCAGCTCATCGCCGTCCTTATTTCGTGGAGGCGTGCCGGCGCGTCGCAAGGCCCTGGTTTCGGCTTCCGCGACCTTGGCTCGCAATTCTTTCAGTTCAAGATATTGCCTGAGTAACTCGTCGAGAGACAATTCCGATTTTTGATAGGCGCGCCTTGATGTCATGATTGTTCTCGATGATCGTATTCTACAAAGCGTTTGTAGATCCAACGCCGTCCATCGTGCCGTCGCCAAACTCGGCCAATCAGCAGCTTGCCGGCGATGGACCGGCGCGGAATTGTCACCCTCCAAAGGTGCCAGACCTCCGCCCACGCCGGCTTTGATCGCGTGTTGCCGAGATCGATATTGATTTGGGTTTGGCGCATCTTCCGAAGCCTCGCCTGAGGTTACGACCGGGCGATGTACAAGTCCCGGATGCCTATGACGATAGCTCGCCGCCCGATGACTGCAACGAAACTCGCGTATTAAGCTTGATGTGCGCGCTGCGAGTTAATTCTGGAACCGAAGGCTGTCGCACCGCCGATCGCCCGAGGTGTTCAACGCGCCGGGCGGGCCTTGAACGGATGCTATCCTTGAAAGCCGCCCTCTAAGGGTGCTCCTCGGTGCTGATAAGCACGCGCTCGCCGGTGGCCGACGAACTGCGGAATTGCGTTGCTGCCGAGTTGCCAAATGGGTGGGCATGGTGATTAGACATCGGTGTGACGTCCGGTCGGGTCTTACATGCTGATCCATCAAAACGACGATCATAGGCCCCGGTAGGCCTTGTGCGCTGCAGAGCTGCTGATCTAACATTATGTCGGGGAGGCTGAGACCTTGTTTAGGTGGGCGCAACCAAAGAACCAAGGTGTTGCTAAACAGGTGCCTGACGCCGTCGGCGACCTCTTCGACGTTTCCGAACTCCTTACCGCAATTGATGCTGTTGTGCCCCGGTACCTCAGGAGAGTTGATCAGGGTGCGCTTGTTTACCCAGCGTGCAAAAGGAAGCTGACTGACCAAGAGAGTAATCTGGGCTCCATTTGGGCGCATACCAGGCTTGAGGCAGTGCGTTACATTACGATGGTGCCGGGGCGCGAAATCGGACTATTGGTCGAGCCCGCCCGCCAACCCGAAATTTTCGATGCGTTCCTGAGAAAACAGCCACACGAAAAAATCGTCATCGATTTTACGGGCGTTGCTGCCGACGATTTGGTAACGGCGATCATAGCCGGCCTGAACTGGCTAAACCACTGCGCATTATTAGCAGGCGTTGATCGCAACAGATTTTCTGGCACGCTGCGGAACTTCAGGAGGATGGCCGCCCTTGCTCAGCAATGGTGGTCGCTGCAAGGCGCAGAGGCCCGTTGCAGCCAGATGCGTGAAACAGGAGAAAAGCCTCCGTTCATGCTGCATCTCATCTGGCAAAACTATACGGTATTAGCCAAGGAGATCGCCGCGGCCGCGATGTTCGGGCCTTCGATCGAAAGAACCGTAGCGCGACGGCAGAAAATGCTGGAAGACGAATTAACAGAACGCCCGGTCGAGCTCGCCGCAGCCGTCGCTCAGTTGAAAGATACGATTTTCCGCTTCGAGACCGCCCGAGAACCGGATGACTTGCCCGGGAATAACAATCCGCCGGCACCGCCCGGATGAGCCGCATGCCCGATTCGTAACCTTAATCCTGCCTGTGTACCCGTTGAATAACGGCTTCTTCCGATATGCGGATTGCGCCTTGTTCGCCTTGGTGGAGCCTGCCAATCAGGTTCAGAACAGATTATTCCGCCTGCGTAAAAAGCAATTCGCGTACCGGCCCAGCCTCAGACGGCTTGGCGCGATGACATCGGTACGGCCCGGCCAATCGAGATTCTAAGATCCTCCAGGTCGATAAATGCGTCCGCCTGCCTGCGCAACTCGTCGGATAGAATCGGCGGTTTGGTCCGCAGCGTTGATACAACGGTCACATGGACTCCACGTCGTTGTATCGCTTCGACAAGCACGCGAAAGTCGCCGTCGCCCGCAAACAGTATCATGCGATCTACACGCTTGGCAGCTTCGATCGCGTCCATGGCCAGTTCAACAGCAATATTGCATTTTGTTTTTCTGCGACCCTCGCCATCATCGTAGTTTTTCGCGGGCTTCGTCCTGACAGCGTAGCCGTTATAATCAAGCCAGTCGATCAGTGGACGCGTCGATTGGAATTCGTCGCCATCCGATATTGTCGTGTAATAATAGGCGCGGACCAGAAATCCCCGTGTGCTTAGCTCTGTTAGCAGTCGTAGGAAGTCGATATCAAAACCGAGCGCTTTGGCGGAGTAATAGAGACTTGAGCCATCGATGAAAACAGCCAGCTTTCCGGAATCCGCCATCTTGGATAACTCCAATCGACAAAATCATCTTCTTTGAGTTTTCAGTTGACCAGCCGTCATCAGCGCAGGGTCGGAAAAAGCATTGGCTTCAGGCCATTAATTGACCTCTATATTGGCTTCCGCATACTGGCTTTCGCGTGCATTAAGATTCTATCAAATATCCTGCTCCGCGGAAGCAGCATTGCCCATCTTGCTAACGTTGGAGACGTTCATAGGATGGCTAGATGAAGACAATGAAACCAGGCGCGCGCGTGCTCGTAGCTATTTCCATGTGCGCCCCGCTGTGGTTGGCTGCGCCGACCTTTGCCCAGGAGGACGTCGACAAGACCACAAGAGATGAGTGGCAGGCGCAAGTTGACCGGGCTCGCCAACGAGTGGAGCAGATTCGTCGTGAGGGCAGGTTCGTCGACGAGGAAAAGCAGTCTCCACAGGAGGCTGCCAGAGAAATGCTGACGCGCTCGCTCGATGACGAGGATCTTCGCCCGGGCGATATCATATCGACCGAAGACGGCTTCCTTCGCTTCGAAGGCGTCTCGTCGGACAACAAGCGTATCTTCGTTAAAATCGAGGCCGGATTGAATCATCAACATTGACTGGGCCAGCAGGTTTGATGCTCCTGAAACTCGACCTCGAAGAAGTCGCAACGCAATTGGCTTACCGGGCAAGCTAGGCCAAGATCACGCTCGATATAACATCAGCCTCACAAGCGCTGGAAAACAACCAAGGCTATACCGAAGAGAATGATGAGGGCTGAGCCGACCAGCAATTCAATGGTCTCGCGATCTAGCATTTCCACTTCCTGATCGCCTTAATGGCGCATTCCACGCCGGGCCTGGGCGATAGTCAATCAGTTCGGAGCAAAAAGTGCAATTGTTTCCTGATCCTGAAGGATCGGCCAAAATGCCAATGGCCCAAATTTTGCCAATAAATCGACCCTCCGCGGGCATCCAAATAACAAACTGCGCGGGAGACTCAAGGGGCAACGCACAACAAGCGAGACAGCCATGAACAAACAGGAAATCGAATTCATGTCGATCGATGAACTTTGGTCTCTTCGCGAAAAAGTCAATTCGGAGTTGGCGCGCAAGATCGTGGCCGAGAAGGCGCGCCTTGATCATCGGTTGCAAAAGCTTTCCCTGAGTGCCTCCGCTGAAAAAATTGGTCCAACGCGCCGGGCGTATCCGCGCGTGTTTCCGAAATACGCGAACCCGTCGCAACCCCGCGAAACCTGGTCGGGACGCGGCAAGCAGCCCCGCTGGCTCGCCGCTCAGATTAGATCCGGCAGAAGGCTGGACGATTTCCGTATTCAGCCGAACTAGAAAGCGGCATCAGATAATAATCGGCCCGGTTAGCTGGTATCGCGAGATTGGCGCGAGGTGGATGGTCCGAAACACCCTAGAAGGCTCGGTCGGACGAAGCTTGGTCGTTATCACTTGTCGGCAAAAGGAAGCGCAAAGATGGCGCAACTGGGTGCGGTCAGTATTGGCGTTTCGCTAGGCCGAAAATTTGCTGGGCTGATGCCAGGCCAGAATCCGCTATGCCGAATGGCCGACATTTTGCTGCATAGCAGCGCAACGACGCTATGTGCCACAAGCCGATGTAGCCGGCAATCGGAGTGTGCGCAGCGAACTCAGTTTTAGGCGTTCGTGCCACCATCGACAGTAAGGTTAGCGCCGGTGACATAGGAAGCCTGCGGGCCGGCGACGAAAGCGACCATCGCCGCGATATCGTGCACGGTGCCATAGCGTTTTAGCGCAGTGTTTTCCTTTTGAGGCACGGCCCAATCGCCCGAAGCGGGGTTGAGGTCAGTGTCGATCGGGCCAGGTTGGATATTATTGACGGTGATGCCGCGGCCACCCACCTCGCGCGACAGCCCTTGCGTAAACATCCGGATCGCGCCCTTGGTCGCCGAATAAGCCACCAGCCCCGGGGTCATCATGCGCTCGCCGACGCAGGAACCGATGGTGATAATGCGGCCGCCGTTGTTCATGTGCTTGAGCGCGGCCTGCGTGGTGATGAAGACGCCGCGCAAATTGGTATCGATCACGCGATCGAGTTCCTCCAGCGTGGTTTCCTCGAACGGCTTCGGGATCGCGGTTCCGGCATTGTTGACGAGGATGTCGAGCTTGCCGAAAGAAGCGACCGCTTGGTCGATCGCGGCCTTCACCGCCGCGGGGTCGGTCGCATCCGCCTTTATCGCGACCGCCTTGCCGCCAGCGCCTTCGATCGCCTTCACGGTCTTGGCAGCGGCATCCGCATCCCTGGCATAGGTGATGGCGACCCGCGCGCCGCCGGTGGCCAGACGTTTGGCGATCGCAGCCCCAATGCCGCGCGAGCCACCGGTGACGAAGGCAACCTTGTTATCGAGTTCGTTTGACATGTGAAAATCCTTGTTTTGGCTTTGTGTGAGTTAGATCTTGGAGCCGCCGTCGACGCGCAGTGTGTCGCCGGTGATCCAGCGCGCCTCGGGTGAGGTCAAGAAGACCACGGCACCGCCGATGTCGTCCGCCTGCGCGATCCGCTTCAGCGCCTGCAGGCCGAGGGTGTAATCGCGGCCCTCATCGGTCTTGGCAAAAGATGACATGTCGGTTGCGACCACGCCCGGAGCCACCGCGTTGACGCGAATGCCGCGCGCGCCAAGCGCGGAGGCAAAATGCTTCACCAGCGTGTCGATCGCGCCCTTGGTCGCGGCGTAGGCCGGCAACGCGCCGACTGCGGCATGCGCCGCCAGCGACGACAGCAGCACGATGCTGCTGCCTTCATGCAGGATCGGCAGCAATTGCTGCACCAGGAAGAACGGTGCGCGGACATTGACCGCGAACAGCCGGTCAAAGTCCTCGATCGTGGTCTCCTCGATGCCGGCGGACTTGGCGACGCCGGCATTGGCAACGAGAATATCGAGCCGGTCGCCGACGATCGTGCGAACCTGCTGCGCCAGTCGGTGCGGGCCATCCGTCGCGCCGAGATCGGCGGCAACCGTATCGGCCCGGCCGCCGAGTTTGCGAATTTCGGCGGCGACGGCATCGGCTTCCCTGGCGCCGGTGGCATAATGCACCAGCACCTGGGCGCCCGATTTGGCGAGCGCCAGCGCCGAGGCGCGGCCGATGCCGCGCGAAGCGCCGGTGACGAGCGCGGTTTTTCCCTTGAGATCGGTCATGTTGTTCTCCTTGTCATGCGAAGCCTGGAAGCCGCCGCTTCACGTCCATCCGTCCCGGTCGAGGAACCTCGAGACTTGATCGAGGAACAGCGCCGGATACTGATAGAAAGGTGCGTGGCTGGAATCCGGATAGATGATCAGCTGGGCATTCGGCAGGTGCTGCTGCAAGATGAAGCCGTTGACCGTCGGGATGATCAGGTCGTTGTGGCCGTGCACGACGAGCGCCGGATGACGAATTTCACTCAGATAATCCAGAACGCCGTCGACCTTTTTGTTCGAATTGACGATCGCCTGAAACTGGGTGGCGGCAGATGCCTCGCTGACTTCAGGGCTGCGATCCTGGCGGCGGTGCTTGCGTTCGAGATAGGCGAGACCGGCTGCCTGGCCGGCGGGCGAGGGTGAGAAATGCGCGGCGATCCAAAGATGTTCGGGCGGATCGTACGTGGCAGAGAATATCTCCGCCGATTTGCTGGCGGTGGTGTCGGCGCCCCGCGGCCCGGTGCCGACCAGCACGAGCTTGCGTACCAGATCCGGCGCATGGACGGCGATCTCCTGGGCGATCTTGCCTCCGATCGAATAGCCGAGAACGTCGGTCTTGTTGATCCCCAGCGCGCTGGCGAAGGCGATCGCATCCCTTGCCATATCGGGGAAAGTCTCGGGCACCTCGCCCGAACTCGCACCGACACCCGCGTTGTCGAACAGGATCACTTCGCGGCGCTCGGCCAACCCGTCGGTGATCAGGGGATCCCAATGGTCCATCGTGCCGCGAAAGTGAATGTTCATCACGATCGGCACGCCGCCTGTCTTGCCGAAGCGCCGATAGGCGAAACGGATGCCGTTGGCTTCGACGAATTGCGTCGGCGCGGTGTAGTGGGTGTGAGTGGTCATGACCAAACTCCGATTGTCTTGAAATGAAAGAGGATGGCGTCAGCTCGCGGTCTTGCCGCCGTTGACGCGGATGATCTGGCCGGTGATGAAGGAGGCCCGCTCGGAGGCGACGAAGGTGACGGCCTCGGCTATTTCTTCGGGCCTGGCGCCGCGCTTGAGCGGCACCGCGGCGTAGAACGCGGCCTTCTTGTCCGGCGAGCCGGTCAGGCGATCGAGCATCGCGGTTTCGGTCGGCCCCGGCGCGACGGCGTTGACCCGGACGCCGAAGGCCGCGGCCTCAAGTGCTGCGGATTTGGTCAGGCCCTCGACGGCATGCTTGCTGGCGGCATAGAGCGCGAGATTCGCCGCGCCGCGCTCACCCATGGTGGACGAGATATTGACGATGCTGCCCGCGGCCTGCGGCTGCATTACCCGCAATTCGTGCTTCAGGCTGAGCAGCGTACCCAGCACATTGGTGTCGAACATCGCGGCGTAGCTCTCGGGCGTCTGTTCGGTCACAGGGCCCGGTTTGCCTTCGGTGCCGGCATTGTTCACGGCAATGTCGATTCGGCCGAAGCGCGCTACGGTTTGATCGACAAGATGGCGGATATCGTCTTCGTGGCGGACGTCGGCGGCGATGAAGGCGGCTTCGGTGCGGAGCCCGCGCAGCTCGGCCTCCAGCGCCGTGCCTTCCGCCTCGCGGCGACCGGAAACCACGACGATGTCGCCCCGGCCGGCGAAAGCCAGCGCGGTGGCGCGGCCGATGCCGGTGAGCCCACCGGTAATGAGAACCACTGATTTAGACATGGCTCGTCTCCCAGATTCCGGCACGAGCGGGCCCGTTCCCTGCCGAGGGGGCATGGGTGGGGCGGAGCGCTCATGTCGTGCTGCGCATAAGATGGCGCGATCTGGCGCAATTGAAAAAGACTTTGTAAGTTGCTTTCCATACCCGGGAGGCATGGGATGGAGCTCCGTCATCTCCGTTATTTCGTCGCGGTCGCTGAGGAAGGCAGCCTGACGGTCGCAGCCGAAAAGCGGCTGCACACGGCGCAGCCGTCACTCAGCCGCCAGATCCGCGATCTCGAATACGAGGTCGGCGTCCCGCTACTGACCCGCAGCGTGAATGGCGTGGAGCTCACCGCCGCCGGCCGCGCCTTCCTCGATCATGCCCGTCTTGCACTCACCCAGGCTGAAGCCGCCGCGGATGCCGCGCGCCGCGCCGCCCAGCCGGCCAAGCAGGTTTTCGCGATGGGTTTTACTACCGGCCAAGAGGTCGACTGGCTGCCGCGCGCCACCAGCCTGCTGCGGGGCGAACTCGCCAATATCGAGATGAGGGTGTCCAGCGATCACTCGGCGACGTTGGTAAACGAGCTCCTGCAAGGCAAGCTCGACATCGCCATCATCCGCGCGGAAAAAATCCCGGATATCGAAATCCGGGTGATCGCGCAGGAACCGCTGGTTGCGATCCTGCCGAGCGACCACAAGCTCACGCGGCTCAAGACGGTCGACGTGAAGGATTTCGTCGGCGAGACCTACATCGGCATCTCAAAAGTTCCGCGTGTGCTGCGTACTCTTATCACCGCCTATTTGGCGCGGCGGAAGGTCGACCTCACGCCTTCTTACGAGATTGATAATTATGCGATGGCGGTGTCGCTAGTGGCCTCGACCCGGGGGGTTGCATTGCTGCCAGCCTCGGCGCGGCACTTCCTGCCCTGGTCGGTGGTCAGCCGACCGCTGAAGGGCGAGGCGCCAACCATCGACGTTGCGGTCGGCTATCACAAGGCCAACAGCTCGCCGATCCTCCAGGGGTTTTTGTCCCGGATCGGCGATCTCACCACGGCGGGGTGATCACGTCAGCTGCGGTTCAATCGCTGCAGGGGCAACCCAGCACTAAATCCTGCCATGTCCGAAGTCGATTCAGAGCTTTAGCGGTTCCGCGATCAGCTATCGCGGCTTGATGGCCCTGCCCGAGACATGATTCAAGCTTCGAAACCGGAGCCTCGAATCATGCGCTACGAACTCAGCGACTACGAATGGACCGCCATCAAACCGATGCTGCCGAACAAGCCGCGCGGTGTTCGGCGTGTAAATGACCGTCGCGTGCTCAATGGCATCTTCTGGGTTCTTCGATCTGGTGCGCCATGGCTCCCGGAAACCTATGGTCCTCGCACGACCTGTTACAATCGCTTCGTTCGGTGGCGGCGGGCTGGCGTCTGGGACCGGATCATGGATGCGCTTGCTGCCGGTCATAACGCGGCGGTGCAGATGATTGATACCTCCATCGTCCGCGTTCACCAGCACGGGGCATGCGTGGCTGATAACAATCACCAAGACATGGGCCGCTCGCGAGGCGGCCTGACCAGCAAGATTCACGCGGTCGTGGACACCCATGGCCTGCCGGTCCATCTCGCTCTTACGCCCGGCGAGGCGCACGGATCATCAGGAAGACGCGCGACGTAAGGCTGCTGGCAAGAAGGAGATCGCCCTCTCGCCGATTGCGATCGAGATCGTGCGCCGCATCGAGCCCTCATCGTAATTGAGCGCTCGATCAATGGCCAAAGCGCCGACCACCGAAAGGCGTCCGCCAGGCGCAGAGCGCGCCGTTGGTTGCTGATCTGGAAGCCTATATGCGCGAGCAGTGCGCCAAGCTCTCCCGCGGTCACGATCTGGCAAAAGCCATGAACTACATGTTCAAGCGCTGGAGCTCGTTCACGCGCTTCCTCGACGATGGCCGCGTCTGCCTCTCGAACAATGCCGCCGAAAGAGCGCTGCGCGGCATCGCATTGGGCAGAAAGTCGTGGTTATTCGCGGCTTCGACCGCGGAGGAAGTCGCGCTGCCGCCATGTATAGTCTCATCGTCTCAGCCAAGATGAAAGAGGTCGACCCTCAGGCCTGGCTCGCGGATGTACTCGCTCGCATCGCTACCCACCCCGCTCACAGGCTCGATGAGCTGCTGCCCTGGAATTGGAAGGCTGCTCAATAGCCAAGGCCTCGCGATGCAGGCGGCTTGATGGGGCACGTCAACAAAGTCAGCCACGTGTTCACTCTCGGCCATGTCGCCGAGATGCTTGGGGAAGACGAGGAATGGCTGTTCGATGTCGCCGAAGAAATGGAAACCGAAGATGGCCAGTTATGGGTCGTCGGCGTCGGTGAGGACGGCGTGATGGCGTTCACCGATGATGGAATCGACACCCTCGAAAATCTGATCGCAATCCACAAAGCCGAGCCCAGCATCATTCAAAAACGCCGTCAAACGCTCGCTGCGATGATGAAGCCGAAAACCGAAGAGTCCGGCCAAGTCTAACCATTAACTGGACAGATCAGCGCGCCAGCGGCCTACCGCGTATGGTTACCAATCACCCTGGTCGGTGTCAATTTCAACCTGCGTCCGGAATTCGCGGACAATATCGACGAGTGCCTCGCGGAACGCGATCGCCTCACTGTGCGACGTGGATCCGGGTGCGAAGTTCAACATCGCATTCCAGGGTCGGAAGCCGTAAACAGTAACTGCAACGCCTCGCTGTGGAAAATCAGGAATTTTCCAGAGGCTTTCGAGAATGAGCGACTGTACTTTGTCCGTCGACAGCGTGCGTCGCTTTACCGGGAGCGGCTGCGCGGCGAATTGCAATTCCGGCTCTGCCAGCTCTTTTTGAACTGCCGATCCGAGCAGCTCTTGGGGTGGCCCCATCACATCGACGTCAGATTCGGGCGGGGATTTTTGTTCGCGGGCCGGAGCGATTTCGAATTTGAAATCATCCGCCGGCCTGGATAGAGCTCTGCTGAGCATACCCAAAAGGCCACGGGTCTCGTCATCGTATTCGGTCAAATTCAAGCCCCGATAAAGCCAACCCGCTTCAATCCGCTAACATCCTATTTGCCGGAAAGTTGCAGCAAAAAGCAGGAAGGCGACCTCAAGCGTCTTGGACCAGACAACTTATAAGAGGTAGCTCCCGGGACACCAGCGCCTGAGCGCGACGTTAAGTGAGATCAGGGTTGCTCGAAAAGCATGGTTTTTGCGGCCAGCATCGTCGCGGGCGCCCGAAAGCCAAAGGGGCAGGGAGGCCGCGCTGTCCGGACCGCGGTTCCAGGTCTACCTCCGGTCATAGCTTGTCTGTGGCCGATGCAAGAAACCCTGGTTTATGGGTTTCGATTCCGGCATCGGGACTGTCTGGCCGCGAATCGGATGACAGTGAGTCCGCGGTCAGTTCCTGGCGCATCGGTAATTCAAGTTTTCCTTGTAAAATGGGAACTTCTCGGAAGTTTGGCGTTGAGCGCGCAACCGGCGAATTTCAGGATGCGATAAACACAGGCTCCCGCCAGCTACGCGGCCGATTGCAAAGCGCGATCCCGCTGCACGTGATCGCGGCTACTCGCCAGCGACGTGGCTGAGCTCAGGAAGTTCGACGACAGTCGGCGGACATTCGCAGCGAAACTATCGGCCAATGCGGAAGACCTCGAAGTGGACTATGCTAAGCCCGATCGAGCGCTCCTTGACGCCTGGATCCTTTGCGTAATTTACTACTGCAGGTGGCGCAGAACGATGTTCCCGATACGAAATGGAGCGTATCTAATCGAGGAAGTCTGCCACTTTCCTCGAATGACGATCGTTGTTTTTAGGATCATGGTCACCGCCACTGGTATTGCCGGAGCGTCCTTGGCGGCGCGTCGCGCAGCACGAGGGCGGCCCCGGCCCCAACTGTCCTTCCGTTTATCATACTCCTCGTGGCTGTCGCTCCGGGTTTACCTCGGCAGCAAAGCTTCCCATATACAGACCTACCGCAAAGAGCCTGTCGTTCGCCGTAATCGGCTTCGAGACAGGCGCTTTGCCTGAAACTGCCGTCAGACAGGATCGATCGATGCCTATCGGGTCTTGGGATGAGAATGATCGTCGCAGGATCGGGATGTTCGAACCGACCGATCGCATAACTTTCCTTACACAGATTGCGGAAGTAGATAAGGATTGGTGGGTCGCCGAATTCTATGATCAGCATGGCTTGACGCCAGAGAATGTCGGCGACCGACTTTCGGCTGCGTGGTCGGGTGAGAAGCGCATGACCGTGTCGGAGCTTGATGGACTTAAAAGATCCTTCGAGATACACGTCCAAGGCAGCTTCGGCGACGGTACATTCTGGGCACACGACAGAATTTTAGACATAACGGGCGGAGTTCTCCGCGCAGAAGGCATGACCATTCCCATTGCCCAACAAAAGCAAGGTCTTGGTCGTGCCTTCATGCAAAACGCTGCTGATCTCTGTATCTCGATCGGGATCAACAAGATACATTTGGCGGCGGATGACGTTGGCCGCTATGCTTGGATAAGGTGGGGGTTCCTGCCGGAACAAGGTAGCTGGGACATCCTCCGGCGTTCGATGATGCCGAAATTGATCGAACTGCAGGAAGACTTGCCTTCCGAGCGCTTCGTCGAAATCATGATCATGCTTCGTGATCGAAGACCAACAACTGCACGCCTGATAGCTGGCCTGTTGGACCCCGTTCGGACACAGATTCCCACGGAGCAGGGGGGTATGCTCGTGTCGCTGGGTCGCGTGTTATTTCTTGATGGCGGCGCAATTTGGCAAGGAGATCTGAACCTAAGCGACGAAGAATCGATGCTCTTGTTGAAGGGGAAATAGCCGATGACTGTAAAGTTCTTCAGTACCAAATGGGGGGCGTTTGCAGACAACCCAAACTCGCCGCTGCTCGACATGGGAAACGAAGCTGTTTGGGACCAAATGTATGAGCGGGAGTTGAAGGAATTTCGTAGACGACAAC
>Ga0208589_1000790_pt1 | contig 14001 bp, 4 predicted proteins | sample NGESurshal092012_2_FD_184486 | JGI IMG/M metagenome (GOLD analysis project Ga0208589, IMG submission 184486) | Arctic peat soil microbial communities from Barrow, Alaska - NGEE Surface sample F53-2 shallow-092012 (SPAdes) | ecosystem: Environmental > Terrestrial > Soil > Wetlands > Peat ... | reverse complement strand
TGCAAATTGGTCTCCGCCAGGAGCAGAGTCGTCAGGTCCGAATCACCGCTTTTGTAAGCCAGTTCGGCCTGTGAACGCTGACTCTGAAGCAGCGGCACCAGTCGGTCCTGTGCCGTGTGCAGCGAATCCATCGCGGCGGCGTACGCGGCGCGGGCGGAGCGCACATCGGCGATGACATCCCAAATCCGCTGCGTCAGTTCATGCTCGGCGACCTGCCTCTGCGCCCTGGCCTTGGCCTTCGCCTCCTGGCCCATATCAAAGATCGGAACGGGAATCGACAAATCCGGACCGACCGCCCAGGCCTTGTCGCGCTCGGCGAATACGCCGATCTGATCACCGTTGAATACTGAAAGATCGGCTATCTTCAACTCTTCGCCGAGGGCCGCAAGCTCCCATATTTTGGAGGAAACCTCCGGACGATGAGCCAATGCCGCGTTGACCCACGTGGATTCCTCGCCCTGCAATCCCGTCGGCGGCTGCCATGTGTCAAGCTGCCAGTCGGCGGCCGATCGCGGCTGGCCCGTGAGCTTGGCCAGCGCCAACATTTCCTGGCGGCTTTGCAATTGCACATCGGATAAATCCAGTTCCGCCTGCACCGACTGCGCCTGAAGAGTCAGGACATCGAGGCGAGTGCCTTCTCCCGCATTCAGGCGCTTGCCGGATAAATCGAACAACTGCTTAAGAACCTGCACGCGATTCCGAGCCGCGTCGAGCTGAGCCGTCAGCGATTGCGCGGTGGCGTAGGTTTCACTCACTTCCTCAACCGCGTCCAAGATGACGGTGATGGCATCCGCCGCCGCCTGCCGGAGCCGGTCGTCAGCGCCTTTCACCTGCGTTGGCTTTTGCAGCATGGCGATGAGATCGACGGTGGGAATGATTTCAATGGTTGGCGGCGCCGCCGCGGCTTCGGGAAACCGGTAATCAATCTGCAATATCGGATTCGGCAGCAGCCGGGCCTGCCGGGCGTCGGCCTCGGCAACGCGAACGCGGGCAAGGGCCGCCCGGATTCGCTGATCATGCAGAAGGAGCAGCTTGATGGCCTGGGCCGCCGAAAGCGACGACGAATCCTCCGCGGCGGGTGGAGTCGGATCATTAATGCGGATGGCGTCGGCAATACCCGTGAGGCGAACCGAATCTTCCGCCACCTGCACGCGCGGCATGCTTTCGCACCCAAGCAGCGACGCACTCAGAAGCAGCACACACCAACCGCCTCCTTTTTTATACACTCCGCCGGAAAGACTCATAACGGGGTTAAGGTAGCCGGGGGAAGATGAATTTGCGATGAAGGGCGAGAAGGGCCATGAATAAAGGGACATGGCCATATTTTGTGGCGGCGCATTCCTCTTACCCCCTTCGCCTTGTAAGCAGGGTTGGGGTGAGGGTTCCTCGCGTGATGCCGCAGGAACAAGGCCATGTCCGAGAATGGGCGCAGTCACGAAAAGATATGTCGGAGCGGATGCAGTCGCAACGAATCAAATGCTACGAAAATACGTTAGAATGACGCCATGGATCCCCTTGCCCGACGCTGGCCGCCGGTGATTGAGGTCATTGATGAGGAGATGGCCAGAGTGATCCGCGCCAAGAGCGGGGCCGAACGGTTGGCGATCGCCGATGCCATGTTTTCGGACGCTCGCAAAATGCTCATGAGCCAGTTGCGAGTGGACCACCCTGATTGCGATGTCGCGCAAATTCAGCGCGAGGCCGCATGGAGGATGTCGCATGGAGCGGTCTGACCTGCTGCAGCATGTGGCTGGCGTGGCGGATCGCATGGGACTGCGGTATTTCGTCACTGGCTCGACGGCGACCATTTATTATGGCGAACCGCGACTGACCAACGATATCGACGTCGTTGCAGACCTCGATGAATCGCGCGTCGTGGAATTCTGCCGGCAGTTTCCCGCGACCGAGTTCTATGTGAGCGAGCCGGCCGCAATCGATGCAGTGCGCCGCCGATCGCAATTCAGCATTATTCATCCGGTGTCGGGTTTGAAGCTGGATGTCATCGTGCCGGAGAAGAGTCTCTTCAATCAGTCGCGTTTCTCCCGTCGCCGTCGCATCAGGACTGCTGACGATGGCGAAGCCTGGTTCGCCTCGCCGGAAGATGCGATTCTAAAGAAACTGGAATTCTATCGCGAAGGCGGCTCGGAAAAACATCTGCGGGATATCCCGGGAATCCTCAAGACGAGTAACAGCCAATTGGATAATGGATACATCGAGCACTGGGCCAACGACCTGGGCCTGGCCGACATCTGGAATGCCGTGATGCAGCGCGCCGCGGAGAGTTGAGGCGAGCAATGGCTAACAGCCTGTGGCATATCCAAAGTCCGCCGCGTTTCGGCCGCGATTGTCAACGTTGCAATGTCACTCCCATCAGACCAACGACAATCTCATACGATTCGCAGTGGAGCGTGAGGCTCTTGAGTTCCTTGGTTCGATCGAGCGGCAGGTCGAGGACGGTGGCGGAGCCGCCGGGGGAGTTGGATTCGTCTTCGGGGAGGTAGGCCTGGGCGGTTCGCAGATTGACGCGGAGCGGAACCGGGCCGGGGCGCGGGAAGGCGTAGCTGTCAATGCGGTAGTTTTTCTCGATGGGCCACCAGTTGTCGGGGTTGATCAGCGGCAGGCGGTCGGCGCTGCCGTCGGTGTAAGTGACTACTATCTCGCCGTTCTCCAGGCGGGATTCCATCGGTGTCGTCGAGCCGGCGACCAGGAAATAGGCGTGGGAGGCATGGCCGCTGAGCGCGACCGAAGCGCGATGGGGGAAGTTGTCGAATTGGGAGGTGAAGAGGATGTTTTTGTCGCCTTCCTTGCCCGGCGTTTGGAAGGAAATGCCCTGCGGCAGACTGAATTCTCCTGCGCTGCCAGCGGCGCGGCGCAGGCCGGAGTCATCGACCGTGTATTTAAGGTCGGGGTGGGTCCATTCGCCGATCAGGTGAAGCGGGATTTGCAGGGAGACAGTCTTTGGCCGCGGCGTGAGGTAGTCGTTGAGGAAAATGCGCGTGACCTGATCGTTGAAGGCGGCGGTCATGTCAACCGGCTCGAAATGCTCTGAAATCGCTGCCGATTGCGGATGAATTGTCCAGTCGAGCAGATCGGCGTCGCAATTGCCGGCGGGACAGGCGATATGCAGGCGCGTGGTGCCGGCGAGAGAGCCGCCGACGGAGAGGGACAATTCCTGAGATTCCGTGAACGGCGGAATGTGGAGATTCATTTCTATATTTTGATCGGCGTAGGCGAAGCGGACGGGGCCGTCGATGGGGGTGGTGGTGTTATTGCTGAGGCGCACGTGGAAAGCCTGCGCATCCTGGGCGGCGGTTTGCGTGATGTTCAGCGCGGAGCGGATTTCAAATTCGATGGGCAGCCACCAGGTGAGGTCGCCCTGCTTCACCCTGGCGAAAGCAGTGCGATGGCCAATCAAGCCGGCGGCTCGCGCGGTCAGCTCATTGTTTTGAATCTGAGCGCCGGCAAGCGCATTTTGGGGATCAGAAAACTCTAGAAGTTTGGCGGCGCCAAATGTCGCGGTGAGGGCCGAGCCGGCGGCGACGATTTTCGGCGCGGAAATTTGCGCGATGTCTGAAGCATGCCAGTGAATGACGATCTGGCAATGGGCCGCGGCATCGGCAGTGATTTCAATCGCGGGCCGGCCGATGCTCGCGTCGAGGTTGGTCCACTGCGAGGTTTGGCCGTTCACGGTGAGCGATTCGACGGCGTCGCCGCGCGCGGGAATATGTAGAACCAGTTTCAGCGGTTGGGCGAAATGCGAATCGATGGTCCAGGACTCAACGTTGCCGTCGAGTTTGAATGAATAGCTCAGATCGCGTGTTTTGATTGCGGCGTGATCCCACGCGCGTGGAAAGCCCGGGCGGATGAGCAGCGTGCCGGCGAGGGCGTCGGGTTGAATGCCGAAGAGGCCTTCGGTGAAGGCGCGGGAGGTGATGCCGGTGGGATCGCCGAAATCGGTATAGGATTCGCCGCGATATACATCATATGCGGAGAGATTGGCGATGTTGCCGGGGGTCATGCCCAGGTACATCGTGTCGAGGATGGTGCTCTTGAAAAGCTGGAAGGCCTGCTCGCTGCGGCCGCCTTCCCAATTGGCCAGGGCCGTGTGCTGATTCTCAGCGGGGACGACGTTATTCAGCGACCATTCGTAGGGCATCCAATTCGATTCGGAAAGAACCGAATAGTTTCCTTCGGGCACGCCCTCGCCGCGAACAGGGATGTGGGGGATGGAGGTGTCGATGTAGCGAAGCGATTGCCACGCCTGCATGGGATCAGGGACGCGGGAATCAATCGTGTGGTAAATTGACCAGAGGGCGGCGGCGGGGTGAAGCTGTTTCTCGCCGAGGGCGTCCTGATATTCGGCATACCAGCCTTGAGCGGGCATCCAGAGGCGCGATTGCATGGCGGCGTGAATGCGGTCAGCTTCGGCTTCATATGGCGCGGGGTTTTCGCCGACGAGACGCGCGACGCGCGCGGCCATGCGGTTGTGGAATTCGTTGTACGCCGAGCCATGCGCGGTGCCGCCGCCGTCGTATTCGAGTGCGTCGCTGGCCCAGATGGCGGCGTAAGCTTCGTAGAGGCCGTCGCGATCAAAACAGCGCTTTTCCCAGGCGAGATGGCGCTGGATCGTGGGCCAGAGTTTTTTGGCTTCGGTAAGGTCGCCGGTCCAGAGGAGATGGCGGAAGAGCGTGTCGATGTACACCAGATTCATGTCGTAATGGCTCTGGGGGATGGAGCCATTGCTGTGGAGCATCTTGCCGTCGTTTTCGGATAATTCGCGCGCCGGGTTGGGGACGGCGACGGTGGGAAAATCATCGGAGACATTCTGCTGGCCGGCCCAGTAGGCGAGGTAGTCGGACGCGCGATCGTGCCAGCCGATTGCGTCAGCCATGTACGGCCCGCGCCAGCCGAGCAGGCGGCTGCGCCAGGAGACGGCGCCGTGAACGTAGTACGGCGGATTCCAGCAGGCGTCGGCCGCGACGGCGAGTGCGCCGGGGACAGCGTTGATGAATGGGTCGGGTGTATCGATTGTGATCATCTCCGCGACCGAGCGGCGATAGGTTTCGGCGGCGGCAAACAAGGCTTGAGGGTCGGGCGTTGCTTTTGGTTGCCCGCGCAACAGTGCGAGATAGACGGGCGATGTCAGCGGAACGCAGGCGGCGGCAAGCGGCGCGTCGCTGGCGGCCGGCGAAATGAATGCGCCGGGAGAGGGAAGTTTGCCTTCGCCGGTGGCGTAGAACGAGCCGGTGGAGATGGAGCCGGAAACGGATTCGGCACCGGTGCTGCCGGTGCTGACCGTGAATTGGTTGCCGTTGATGGCGAGTTTGTTGCCCTGCGAATCCTGCGAACGGAACATGAGTTGGGGCTGCAAATCGCGGCCGCCGTTTTCATCGACGGCGCGAACATTGCTCACGTTGCCGCCGAATTTGGTGAGTCCGCCGAAGACGAAGAGAAGCTGGGCGGAGGTAGCGCCGCCGGTGGATTGGGCCTGGAGGACGATGCCTTCGGCGTCGGCGGCGCTTTGGACGGTGAGGTGCAAAGTGGCGTCAGCGAGGAGCGGATCGCGGATGTCGTAGAGGATGGAGCCGGCTCGATAGCGAGTGGTGATGTGTTGGGCGTCGGCGAGCCATTTGGTTTTGTCGCCGCTGACGAGGGCAAGGCGAAGTACGCCGTCTTTATTGGTGGAGTTAATGAGGGCGAATTCAGGCTTGTCGCCGCCGTCGGTGCGGAATGGCGTGTGGGGGCCGAACAAGGGGCGGTTGAAGAAGTGGGAGCCGTTTTCGATGACGAAATCGCCGCCGTCGGGGTGATAGCGAAGGGGACGATTGGCGGTGATGGGGAGGTCAGGGTCGGCGGCGAGGGCGGGCGCAATCAACAATGGAATGAAGAGCAACACAAGCCCCCACCCCAGCCCTCCCCCGGCATACCGGAGGAGGGGGAACAGGGAACCCTCACCCTTGCCCTCTCCCTGAGTACAGGGCGAGGGGGAATTCGGGGGAATCAATTTCGTCTCGAATAATGCAGTCAACGGGCGGTGGATGGACATGATAAAGGTAAGAGGACACACTACCGAGACGCTTCTGTCAATCGGCGAAAGGAACAAATCATGCGGAGTGCCAAATCAAGCGAACTGAGCCGGCGGAGATTCCTGCAACAGACCGCAGCGGCCTGCGCGGCGGCGGCACTGGTGAAGACGCCAGGGGCGACCGACGGTGGCGATTCTGCATGATCCGGGCGACGCCGTGGCGAACTCGGGGCCGGCACAATGGGCGATTTCGCTGCTGCGGAAGCGGCTGGAGGCGGCTAATTTAAATGTGCGGATGGATGCGGCACGGCCGGGGGATTTTACCATTACGATTTCGAGCGGCGGGGATTTGGCTGTAAGTCCGAAGTCCGGCGGCCTTGCGGTATCGTCGCGCGATGCGGAAGTGCTGGTTCATTCCTTGACGGACCTGGCAGATCAGGTGGCCTACGCTCAAAATCCGATTCAGACACTCGGCTCCGCATCTGAAAAGGCTGTTTCATCGCCCAACCGCATCCGCTCCATCATGCGCATGTTTGTCAGCGACGTGGAAGACAAGGCCTGGTTTCAGTCCAAAGATTTCTGGCCCCCCTACCTCGACATGCTGGCGACTCATCGCTTCAACCGATTCAATCTTTCCTTCGGCCTCGGCTACGACGCGGCCAGCCGCTTGCGCGATACCTATCTTTATTTCGCTTATCCGTTTTTGATGGATGTGGCGGGGTACAAAGTGAAGGCGGTCGGGTTGCCGGATAAAGAGCGGGATTTGAACTTGCAGATGGTGCGCTACATCAGCGACGAATGCGCTGCGCGCGGCATGCAGTTTCAGATGGGGCTGTGGACACACGCCTTCAAATGGATCGACAGCCCGCAGGCGAATTACGTCATCAACGGCCTCACTGATGAGCTGCAAGGCCCCTACTCGCGCGATGCGATCCATCGGCTGCTGATGGAATGCCCCAACATCACGGGCGTAACGCTGCGCGTGCATGGCGAGAGCGGCGTGCCGGAAGGCAGCTACGATTTCTGGAAGATGCTCTTCGGCGGGATCGTCGCGACCGGGCGGAAAATTGAAATCGACATGCACGCCAAGGGAATGGACCAGCAAATGCGCGACGTGGCGCTGGCGACCGGGTTGCCGGTGAAGGTGTCGCCGAAATTCTGGGCGGAACATATGGGATTGCCATATATGCAGGCCAGCATCCGCCAGCAGGAGATGCCCCCGGCCGTGGCGCGCACGGGAATGTATTCGCTGAGTTCAGGCTCCAGGAGCTTTCTGCGCTACAGCTTTGGCGATTTGCTTAAATCCGATCGTAAGTATGGCGTGTTGCATCGCGTCTGGCCGGGTACACAGCGATTGCTTCTGTGGGGCGATCCGGGATTTGCCGCGGAGTATGGCAAACTTTTCAGCTTCCTCGATACCGACGGCGTGGAATATTTCGATCCGCTTTCGTTCAAAGGGCGGAAGGGATCGGGGCTGCCGGGCGATCGCGGCGGATACTCGGACGCATCCTTGCGCACGGAGGGATCGTGGCCGAAGTATGAATATACTTATCGATTGCTGGGGAGAATGGCGCAGAATCCGGATTGCGACCCTGACGTCATCAGACGGCAACTGAACAAGAGTCTGGGCGACGGGAACACAATTGCTTATGCGCTCGCATACGCGAGCCGCATCTTACCACTCATAACAAGTGCGCATGATCCGTCGGCGGCCAATTCCAATTACTGGCCGGAGATGTATCTGAACATGTCGATGGCGGATGCGGCGGCGGGTGGGCCGTATACCGATACGCCGCGGCCGCATGTGTTTGGCACGGTCAGTCCGCTTGATCCACAGATCTTCGCCACGATAGAAGAAAGCTCGCACGCAATTCTCCAAGGGGAATCACTGGCGAAGGTGACCGCGCAGGAAGTGGCGCGTGAATTAGAACGGCATTCGGCGCTGGCGATCAATATGCTTGCGCCATCGAACAAGCCGCCTGACATCTCGGACCCCGCCGTGCGTCGCGCAATGATTGATATCAAGATCGCCGCCGGTATTGGAGAGTTCTTCTCACACAAAATCCGGGCGGGATTGCTCTGGACGATGTTTAACGCCACCGGCGATGAAGCCGTGCGGGCCGCTTGCGTGGCGGAATACAAGAATGCACGCGACGCGTGGGCTAAGTTGTCAGACGACGCGTCAGTTTACGCATCCGATCTAACTTTCGGCCCCGAGGCGCAGCTTCGCGGGCATTGGAAAGACCGCCTGCCGGCCATCGATGAAGACATCGCGGCGGTTATGGGCCATGTTGCGGCGGCGAAAGGCGCCAACCCAACTGATTTGATGCTGCGGGAGATTACTCAACCCCGCCAGCGGCCGGAGATCAATGTCGGGCCTTCCGTTCCCGGCACCTTCGCGCCGGCACAGCCAATAAGGTTAACCATCAAATCCACCGACGGAACACTCGCCAGCGCCAAACTTTGGTACCGCCACGTCAACCAGGCCGAGACCTTCCAATCCCTTGAGGCAACCCAGACTGCCGATCAGTTCCAGGCGGTCATCCCGGCGGCTTACGCGGAAACCCCATTTGCCATTCAATATTATTGGGAACTTCGGCACAAAGGCGGTCAGGTCCGGCAATATCCCGGTTTCCAGCCGGGGTTCAGCGGAGTCCCCTATTATGTGATGAAGCGGGCCTAATCGGAAAGATTTTTTGCCTTTCAGCCCAAAATGGGGGTAGAGTGTTAGTCCCAGGCAGGTAGGGCGGGAGATGCGTCCGCTTTTTTGGGCTTGATTCTGTTGTAAACACATTAATCAGCCACGCTTATAGCGTTTTTATGTGGGTCCCACGGACCGAGAGGGTAGAATGCAGCGCGGAAAATCGCGTTTGGCGCGAGCGGTGTTGGCTGTATGCGCACTGCCGGCGGCTTCTTTGTTTTTGAAGGCGGGTATCGCCCAGGCTAATCCCGGTGACGTGAACTGGTCTAATCCAGCCGGCGGGAATTTCAGCGGCGGCGGTAACTGGCAAGGGGGCAATGCGCCCACTTCGGCGCAAAATGCCGTCTTCAATCTTGGCCATTTCCCCAGCAGCTATACCGTCACCGTTCAGGACGGCGAGCAGATTTCCAATTCGCAGATGAGCGATCTCTCGGACAGCGTTTTGCTCAATCTGAACAACTTCGGCGATCTGACTCAGGTCAGTCTCAGCGGCGGCCTGCAAGTCGGGCAGACTTCAGGCGGCGGAGCAAGCCTCACGCTGCAAGGCCCTGACACGCTCAACTCCATTTTCCAGGTCGCGGGAACCACCGACATCAAGGCCGGCGGAACGCTGGCGATTAACGGGGCGCAATTTTCCACCGGCTCGCTGGTCCGCGAAACGGGCGGCACATTTCTCTTCAACTCCGGCGCTGTGGAGATCACCAACGCGGCGCAGAGCATTGTCATCGACACCGGCGGGCTGCTGGCCTCGTCGGAATCGTCCAATGGCTCGGTGCTGACCATCCAGGAGGGAACGCACATGTTCCTGTCGGTGGCCGGCGCCTTGATTGTCGGCGACACCGGGCAGGGAACGCTGAACATCGAAGACGCCAGCTTTGATGAGAACAATACGTTTAACGGGGGCGTGGCGAGTTCGTCGGTGACCATCGGCAATCAATCGGGTTCGACCGGAAATGTCACGATCGGCCGGCAGATGAATAACGGCTTGATCGTAAGCGGACAATGGATCACGGACGGCACGGCCAACCTCGGCGCCAGCGCCAACGCGACGGGAAACGTGAGCGTGGACTTCGGCGACTGGACGGTCAACGGCGATCTGAATATCGGTGGAACCACGGGCGGCGCAGGGGGCGCGGGCGTCGTCACCATCAATGCCAATGGAACCGTCAACGGCTTCTATGACGGCGCGCCCAATCACACCGTGCGCGTCTATGCCGGCGGACAAATCAATCTCAACGGCGGCGTGCTCAACGCCGGAACGCTGGAGAATGACGGCGGAACAATTAATTTTCACACCGGCACTCTGAATGTTTTTCACGGCAATCTGGAGCTTGGCGGGCTGGGGGATCTGATCAATTCAGGATTCTCCTTATTCCCTGGCAGCAGCATCGGAGTTGAGGGCGGAAATCTCAACATCAATTCCAATCATCTGGTGGTCGCGGGCGGCACGGTCACGGCGAATACACTCAGCGTATCCAACGGCGGGCTGCTGGATTTGCGCGACGGAATGGTGCAGATCAACAGCGGCGGAGCCAGCACTTCGGAATTCAGCAACGGCGGCGATTTCTCGGCGGATTTCGCCATGGACAGAGGTTCGCTCATCTTCGGAAATAACGGCCTCATCACGGTTACGAACGGAAAATCGTTCCATATCAACGGCGGCAGCGTCGAGGCTGGGTCCATCAGCGACGCGAGCGGCGGATTTCAGTTCAACGGCGGCTCACTGCAATTGGATAATCCGGCGTTCGGCGTGACGGTTCAGCCGGGCGGATTGATCAAATCTTCCTACTCAACCAACGGCTCAAGCCTGGTTGTGAACACTCCGCTGCAATTCCTGTCGATCGCGGGGCCGTTGACGGTGGGCGACACCGGAGCGGGGTCTATTGAAGTGGACCTGGCGGGCTTCGCGGGCGACGCATTTTTCCATAATTTCACCCTGACCAGCGGCCTGGTGACGGGAGCCGCGACGATCGGAAATCAATTCGGAGCCGTCGGGCAGGTTGTGCTGGGAGCGGCGGATCATTCCACGACCGGATATTGGGTCGCCAACGGCAAAGCCGACATTGCTGCCCATACGGGTGCGCATGGCTCGGTTACGCTCAACTCTTCGGACTGGGACGTGTACGGCGATATCAATGTCGGCGGAACGACTGCCGCCGCCGGCGGCACGGGCGTTCTGACGGTGAATTCGCTCGGCTCGATCAACGGGAATTTCAACGGCGCCAACGGAAATACTCTGCGCGTCTATCCCAACGGAACATTGAATCTGGACGGCGGCGTCATTAACACAGGCTATCTCGCCGGAACCGGCGTCTTTGACTTCAATTCCGGCACGCTGAATATCGTGCAGGGCGGCATGGACATCGGCGCGGCAGGCGATCTGCTCGGCGGAAACTATACGCTCGGCGCCAACACCGCCCTGTCGGTACAGGGCAATATCAACGTCGACACGCATCAGTTCCGCATTCACGGCGGCAGCGTTGCGACCAGGAGCGGCCTGACTTTCAGCAACGGCGGCAGCGTTGATTTCACGCAGGGAAGCCTGACGGTCGGCACGGGCGGAATTAACACCGCAAATTTTACCAACTCCGCGGATCCATCCGGCAGTTTTGTTCTGGATAACGGCCAGACGCTCAACTTGCAGGGATTCGGTAAAGCCACCATTCCGTCGGGCAACTCGTTCATCATGAACGGCGGCACGTTTGTCGTCGGCTCGATCGTCGATCCGGGGCTGGGGTTCCAATACAACGGCGGAAATCTCACGATCTATGATCCGTCGGTTACGTTTTTCGTGGACAGCGTGGATGGCACACTCCACTCCTCGGACAACCCCACCGGCGGCAATCTCTTAATCGGCAGCGCGGTCAGCTCGCGGCAATTGTTTTCCGTGGCAAGCCCGATGGTTGTCGGCGACGGCGCGACGGGAAGCGTGACCGTGCAGGGCGCGGACGCGGGAGCGTTCAGCCTTTTGAGCGGAACTTTCGTCGTGAGCAAGGGCGTCGTCAGCGGGCCGCTGACGGTTGGCAATGTGTCGGGTTCCAATGGCCAGGTTGTGATCGGCAATTCCTCGGGCACGGCGCCGGGGTTGTGGCTGGTGAACGGCAACGTCGATATCGCAACCGGCGCAGGCGCGACCGGTGGCGTCGCCGTCAATTCCGGCGACCTCACGGTATTGGGCGATATTACCGTTGGCGGCAGCTCTTCGGGCGCCGGCGGAACCGGCGTGTTGACGGTTAACCCGCTCGGCACGATCAACGCCAACTATCCCGGAACCGATAGCAATGCCCTGCGCCTCTTTGCCGGCGGCACCATCAACCTGCACGGCGGCACCATCAACGCCGGCTTCATCATCGACCCCGGCGGCACCTTCGACTTCACGGCCGGCACGCTGAATATCGCGCAGAATCTTGATGTGGGAGCCACGTCCGACGTGTTCAGAACCTCGCTTTCCCTGGCGGCGGGCATGAACCTTAATGTCGGCGGCAGCACCAATATTCAGAATTTCCCGCTGCAAGTAACCGGCGGCAGCTTCAGCAGCGGCGCTCTTACCTTTTCCAACAGCGGCATCATCAATTTCACCGCGGGAAACGTAACGCTGACCAACAGCTCTTCCATTGACGTTTCACATTTTGAAAACCTGAGCGATTCATCGGCCAACCTGGTGCTGAATGCGGGCCAGACAATGAATCTCCTGGACAACTGCCAGGCGATTGTGCCGGCGGGATTCACCTTCCGCGTAAACGGCGGCGCGCTCACGACAGGCTCGATTTCCGACCCGTCGGGCGGGTTCCATTTCGACGCGGGAATGTTGAATCTCACCAGCCCCGGAGTCGAAGTGGATATCGACAGCGGCGGCGTGATTCGCTCCAGCTATTCCACGGCGGGCAACAACGTATCCATCGATCAGACGCGGACACTTCTGACGGTTGGCGGACCACTGGTGGTGGGCAATACCGGGGCGGGCACGCTGACGATCACCAACAACAATTCCGCCAACCTCGGCGGCAATTTCACGCAGACGGGCGGCGTGATCAGCGGAGCGACGGTGGTCGGGTCGCAGTCGGGATCAACCGGCAGCGTCACGGTCGGCGATAGCGTACATAATATGCCGGGCCTGTGGACCACCAGCGGAGAAGCCGACATCGGCGCACAGACCGGCGCCACCGGCAGCGTCGTCGTCGATTCCGGCGACTGGACCGTTCACGGCGACATCGTTCTGGGCGGAAGCAATTCCTCGGGCCAGGGCGGCGCGGGATCGCTTCAGGTGAATCCCAACGGAACCATCAACGGTCGTTATTCAACGAACAATTTTAATGCCCTCTCTCTATACCCCGGCGGAATCGTCAATCTGGATGGCGGCGTGATTAACATCGGGTCTCTCAACGGCACGGGCGGCGTGTTCAACTTCAACAGCGGCACGCTCAATGTCGATCAGTTCCTGGATGTCGGCAATGACTTCGACTTCTTCAATACCGGGCTGACCCTTCCGGCCGGCAACACGCTCAATGCGATGGGCGGCCTGAACGTCGATACCCGCCTGCTCAGCGTGCATGGCGGAAATCTGATCGCCGACAACCTGGGCGTTTCCAGCGGCGGGCTGGTCGATTTCACCGCGGGAAACGTGACTGTCAACCACTTCGGCGCCGGCGCCGGCAACTTCACGAATTCCGCGGATCATTCCGCGACCCTTCCGCTCAACGCGGGCCAGACGCTGACGCTTGCCGATGACGGCGAACTCACCATTGAGACCGGCGAGAGCGTTCATGTGAACGGCGGCACGCTCACCGCGGGATCGATTGTCGAAGCCGATCCGTCTGAGTTTCAGTTCAACAACGGAAAGTTGTTCCTGACCAATAGCGACCTGACGGTCGGGTCCGGCGGATTGCTCGGCGGCAATTTCAGCCTCAGTTCGACGATGACATTGTCTGTCTCCGGCGACACCACCATTAACGGCGGCAGTTCGCTGACCGACGCGGGCAGCTTCACCACTCACTCGCTGACCATCAATGGCGGCGGACAGTTTACGCTGGCCACACCGGGGGTTTTGAACACCGGCATCATCGACGACGAGGGAACGTTCACGTTTAACACCACGGGTATTTCGACGTTCGCCATCCCCATCAGCGGCGGCGGCGCGATCACCAAAAACGGGGCCGGCACGGTCGCGCTCACGACCGCCAACACCAACACCGGCGGAACCACCATCACGGCCGGAGCCTTGCAGCTCGGCAACGGCGGAGCCACCGGGTCCGTCACCGGAGCCATCGTTGATAAC
>Ga0208589_1000788_pt1 | contig 14042 bp, 13 predicted proteins | sample NGESurshal092012_2_FD_184486 | JGI IMG/M metagenome (GOLD analysis project Ga0208589, IMG submission 184486) | Arctic peat soil microbial communities from Barrow, Alaska - NGEE Surface sample F53-2 shallow-092012 (SPAdes) | ecosystem: Environmental > Terrestrial > Soil > Wetlands > Peat ... | reverse complement strand
TCACCACGCGCCAGCCAGCACGAACTGGACGATGCGGCCCGTTCGATGCAAGCCACCCGCGATCGCCTGCAACCCTTGCTGCAGGCGCTCACCCAGGCCCAGAGAGACCTGAACAGCGCCATGCGCGAACACATTCGACGCGAATCCGATACATGACGCCATCCCGACTGGTGCTGGGCTCCACTTCGCGCTACCGCGCCGAGTTGCTGCGACGGCTGTACCCGGATTTCGAGCAATGCGCCCCCGGCACGGACGAAACCCTGCTGCTCGGTGAGATACCGCCGGCACGCGCGCTGCGACTGGCCATCGCCAAGGCTGAAGCGGCGGCAAGCGGATTGCACGACGCACTCGTGATCGGTTCCGACCAGGTCGCCGAACTGGACGGGCTGATCCTCGACAAACCCGGTACGCCCGGGCGTGCCCGCGCCCAGCTCACGGCCAGTTCCGCCCGCGAGATGCACTTCCATACCGCGTTGTGCGTGCTCGACACCCGCGATGGACGCCGGCATACCCACGTCGATCACACTCGCGTGCGTTTTCGCAGCCTGAGCGCGGTGGAAATCGCCCGCTACGTCGAGAACGAACAACCGCTCGATTGCGCCGGCAGCTTCAAATGCGAAGGCCTCGGCATCAGCCTGTTCGAATACATCGACAACCGGGATCCCAGCGCACTGATCGGATTGCCGTTGATTGCGCTGGCGCGGCTGCTGCGCGAGTGCGGCAGCACGCTGCCATAAGACTCAAAAATGCACAACGCTGGCTACACTCGCTTCGCATGAGTCATGCCTCGTTTCACTCATCACTGACCACCGAAGAAATCATGTCCGTCATTCCCTCGTTTCGCGATGAAAATATGCAGCAGCGCCTGGACGCCGCGATAGCCCAGGTCAACCGGGTGCTGCTGGGCAAGCCGCGCCAGGTGAAACTGGCGTTCACCTGCCTGATCGCCGGCGGCCACCTGCTGCTGGAAGACGTGCCGGGCGTAGGCAAGACCACGCTCGCCCACGCGCTGGCGGCAACCTTTGCACTGGAGTTCCAACGCGTGCAGTTCACCAGCGATCTGCTGCCGTCGGACATCATCGGGGTCAGCGTGTACGAGCGCGAGACCGGCCAGTTCCGTTTCCATCCCGGCCCGATCTTCACCGGCCTGCTGCTGGCCGATGAAATCAACCGTGCCAGCCCGAAGACGCAGAGCGCGTTGCTGGAGGCCATGGCGGAGGATCAGGTGACGGTGGACGGCCAGACGCACGTGCTGGCGCAGCCGTTCTTCGTGGTCGCCACGCAGAATCCGCTCGACCTCAACGGCACGTTTCCCCTGCCCGACTCCCAGCTTGATCGTTTCATGCTGCGGTTGTCGCTGGATTACCCGGATGCCGCGGCCGAGCGATCGCTGCTCACCGGCAGCGATCGCCGCGACCTGCTGGCCCAGCTGACTCCGCAACTCGACGGTATGGCGCTTACCGCGCTGTCCCGACAGGCGCAGACGATCACCGCCAGCAGCGCCCTGCTCGATTATCTGCAGGCGTTGCTCACCGCCAGCCGCCGGCATGCCGAGATTCGGGTAGGCCTGTCGCCGCGCGCCGGGCTCGCCCTGCTCGGCGCGGCGCGCGCATGGGCAATGCTCAGCGGCCGCTCGCATGTGTTGCCGGAGGATATCCAGGCACTGTTCGTGCCGCTGGCTGCGCACCGTCTGCTGCCTTCGCGTGGCGCCAGCGGCAACATACTGGCGCGCAAGCTGCTGGCCGAGGTGGCGGTGGATTGATGCGTCGCTTAGAGCCTGTTCATGACCTCCCGGTAGCCCGCGCTGGGATCTGTTGGCGCGCAGGCCAAGGAAGAAAGAGGGAATGTACGTCCGTACACGACCGAGTGATGACGCCGGCCTGCACGCCAACAGACCCAGCCCGCAGGGTTGTCGTTGAGTGGCCGCCATGCGTCAGCGCGCGGCTTGGCCTGACGGCCAGTCAGGCGCTGCGCCACGCATTACCACCTGACGGCCACTCAACGACAACGCGGGCTGCGGGGAGATCATGAACAGGCTCTCACTGCAGCGCCTGCAACGATGGGCAGAACGCCGGCTGCCCGCGCTCACCCGTTACCGCCGCCCCGAGAGTCTGCCGATCGAACTGCATCGGCGCCGCATCTATATCGTGCCAACTGGCTTCGGCCTCGGTTTTTCCGTGTTGCTGCTGGTGATGCTGGCCGGCGCGCTGAACTACACCAACAATGCCGCGTTGCTGCTCACCTGCCTGCTCGGCGCAGCCAGTTCCACCAGCATGCTGGTGGCGTTTCGCTGTCTCGATGGCTTGCGCCTGAGTCATATCCGCGCCGGCCATGCGGTCGCCGGCCAGCTGATCGAACTCACGCTGGCGTTCGACTCCACCCGCCCACGCCAAGCGATTCGTCTCGACCTTGGGGAAACCTCCGTGGCATTCGCGCTTGATGCGAACGCAACGGCCCTCGTGAGGCTGGCGTTGCCGACAACCCAGCGCGGCTGGCAGGCGCTGCCGCGCCTGCGCTTGTGGAGCAGTTGGCCATGGGGCTTGTTTCGTGCGTGGAGCTGGCTGCATCCCGATCAATCGGTGCTGGTGTGGCCACGGCCGGAAGCTGCCGGACCACCACCACATGCACCCGCCGACGATGCCCGCCACATGCGTCTGCATCATGGCGATGAGCTGGCCGCACTGCGCGATTACCGCGTCGGCGATCCGCAACGACACATTGCCTGGAAAGCCAGCGCCCATCATCACAGCCTGCTGGTGAAGGATTTCGAGCAACCGCAAAGCCGTCCGCAATGGCAACTGGACTGGCGCCAGCTGTCCGGGCTGGACAACGAGGCACGCATCGCGCGGTTGGCACGCTGGCTGGATGAAGCACAGGCACAGCGGTACAGCTACAGCCTGTGGCTGCCCGGCACCGACATCCCCTCCGGCAGCGGCCCGCTGCATTACGCGCACTGCATGAGCGCCCTGGCGCAACTGCCATGACGCCGCCGCGACTGCACAGGAAACCTGTTGATCCGGCGGTCGACAATCGCGTTTTCGATCTGCTCAGCCTGACTACCGCGCTCGTGCTGGGCCTGCATGCGCCGCACCTGCCATGGTGGCTGAGCATCGCACTGGCACTCACGCTGGGCTGGCGCTGGTGGCAGCGACGCCAGCGCAGCGGCCGCGTATCGCGCTGGCTCAAGCTGCCGTTGCTGGCGCTGCTGACCCTGGCGGTGATCGTTTACTACGGCAACATCTTCGGCCGCGAACCGGGTACGGCGCTGGCCGTCGGCTTGCTGGTATTGAAGCTGCTGGAAAGCGAGAGCGCGCGTGACGTGCGTTTCGGCGTCAGCTTTGCCTTTTTCGCGTTGATGACCGCACTGTTGTTCGACCAGGGACTGCTTGCCACTCTGGTGGTTGTACTGGGTCTGTTGCCGGCATTGGCTACCTTGCGGGCACTGGAGCCGGCGCAGCCAGAGACCAGTCTGTCGCGCACCTTGCTGCCCGGCCTGCTCTTGCTGGCGGCGGCACTGCCGCTGGCCCTGCTGGCGTTTCTGCTGGTGCCGCGTCTGAATACGCCGTTATGGGGCACGCCGTCGGCAAGGGAAGCTCAAACCGGCCTCAGCGACAGCATGTCGCCGGGCAACTTCACGGATCTGCTCACCGACGATCGCCCCGCGATGCGAGTGAGTTTCGATGGCCCGCCACCGGCAACGGACCTGCGTTATTTCCGCGCCTACGTCATGTGGAACTACGACGGTCGCAGTTGGCGTTACATCAGGACCTTGCGCACCGGGGCACTGGCACCGATCGAGGCCAGCGCCGCAATCAACTATCGCATCGACCTGGAACCAACTCATCAGCGCGTGTTGCCCACGCTGGACGTGCCTCTGGATGCACCAGCACAGGCGAGCCTGCGGCCCGATCATGAAGTGCTTGCCGACAAGCCGGTGAACGATCCGCTCAGTTATCAACTGCGCTCGGCGCTGCATTATCGGCTGCAGCCCACGCTGGACGACCGCTCGCGCCGTCTCGGCCTGCTCCTTCCGGTCGGTTTCAATCCACGCACGCTCGCACTGGCCAGCCAATGGCGGCAACGCTATGGCAGTGACGACGCCGCGATCGTGCAGGCCGCGTTGTCGCTGTTTCACGATGGCGGCTTCCGCTACACGCTGACGCCGGCACCGCTAGGGCGCGATGCGGTGGACGATTTCCTGTTCGATACCCGCGAAGGCTTCTGCGAACACTATTCGTCGGCTTTCACTGTGCTGATGCGCGCAGCCGGTATCCCGGCACGGGTGGTCACCGGCTACCAGGGTGGCTACTGGAACAGGCTCGGCGGTTACCTGCTGGTGCGCAATTCCGATGCCCATGCGTGGAGCGAGGTGTGGCTGGCCAGGCGTGGCTGGGTGCGCGTCGATCCTACGGCCGCGGTTCGTCCGCAGCGGGTTGAACTGGGCGCGGCCGCCGCCGCTGGCGACCAGCTGACCTGGTATCGCAACGACTGGCTGTTGGGCCTGCGCAATCACTGGGATATCGTCAACCGTTGGTGGGCCCAAGGCGTTATCGGTTTTGATGCGTTACGCCAGCGCGGCCTGCTGACTCCATTCGGTATCCGCAATACCGATACGACGCTGCTGGCCGTGTTGCTGGCGATCGGCAGCGTGTTGTTCGTCGCAATCGGACTGGCGTGGGCCTTGTTGCGGCGGCAGCCGCGCGACGCGCTGCATGTGGCGCTGCGCGAACTGGAACGGAAACTGGCGTGCAAGGGCATCGAGCGCCGACCCGGCGAAGGCCCGCAGCACTTCCTGCGCCGCGCTGCACGGGCGATGCCCGGGCAACGCCATGAACTTGCCACGCTGATGAGGAGTTATCTGGAATTGCGTTACGCCCATGACGAACCGTCGCCTGAACCATTGCGCGCATTTCAATGCGCCGTGCGGGATTTCCGGGCCGCCAACGTGGTCAAATGAGAGCCGACGCGATGGCGCATGCCATCGCCCATGATGGAGAAGACACCATGTTCATGTACCGCCCCCTCACCGTCGCTGCCGCCCTCGCCTTGCTGGGTGGATGCGCCACGATACCCCCGCCGCTCCAGGGCACCTACGCCAATGTCTCGACCGCCAGCGCCCAGCAGGGCGGCGCCAGTGGTAACCACGTACGCTGGGGCGGCACGATCATCAAGACCGAGCCGGGTCCGCAGCAGACCTGTTTCTATCTGATGTCTCGCCCACTGGATAGTGAGGCACGCCCCGTACGCGGCAATGCTGGCGAGAGTCAGGGCCGTTTCGTCGCCTGCCACAGTGGTTTTTATGATCCGGAAGTATTCACCCGCGGACGCGAGTTGACGGTTACCGGCGCACTGCAAGGCGCGATCTCGCAGAAGGTCGGCGGGTACGATTACGCTTATCCGCGAGTGGAAGCCGATGTGGTCTACCTGTGGCCCAAGCGTCCCGTCTACGCGGGTTACCCGCCGGGTTACTACGATCCGTTCTGGGGTCCGGGCTACTACGGGCCGTGGGGTGGACCGTATTGGGGTGGCGGATATTGGGGTGGTCCACGGGTGATCGTCGTGCGGCGACCGCCGGCCACCAAGTAAGCACCGAAAACGCCGACTTCATGTCGGCGTTTTCATGTACGGCTCTGCGTTGCACTCACCCCGGCGGCCAGCTCAATCGACGCCCGGCCAGCAAATGCACATGCAGGTGGAACACGGTCTGTCCGCCATTCTCGTTGCAGTTGATCACTGCGCGGTAACCCTGCTCGGCAAAGCCTTCCCGTTTTGCGTAGTCGGCTACGGCCAGCAACAGTTTGCCGAGCAATGCCGCATCCGCCGGAGTGGCCTCGTTGAGCGTGGCCAATGGCTTCTTCGGAATGAACAGCACATGCACCGGTGCCTGCGGATTCAGATCGCGGAAGGCCAATACCTCATCGTTCTCGTAAACGATATCGGCCGGAATCTCGCGGCGGATGATCTTGCTGAAAATGGTGTCGCCCATCGCCTGTTCCCCGTGATGAATCAATCAAGCAACTGGCGGCTGCCGAACGCATGCGCCAGGGTGCCGCGGTCGACATATTCCAGTTCGCCACCGAGTGGTACACCGTGCGCCAAGCGGGTCGGCCGCACACCGCCGGCGCGGGCCAGCTGCGCCAGATAGTGCGCCGTGGCCTCACCCTCTACCGTGGGATTGGTGGCGATGATCAGTTCCTCGATCTCGCCTTCGCCCAGACGCTGGGTCAGCTGCGCCAGCCCCAGCTCTTCCGGCCCCAGCCCGTCCAGCGGCGACAACCGCCCCATCAGCACGAAGTACTGGCCGCGAAAACCAGTGGCCTGTTCGATCGCCGCCAGATCGGTCGGCGACTCCACCACGCACAGCAGCTGACGATCGCGGCTGTTGCTGGCACACAGTGCGCAAAGCGGTTGCTCGCTGAAGTTGCGGCAGCGGCTGCAATGACCGATGCGCTGCATCGCCTGCTCCAGCACGGCGGCCAGCTTCAGCCCACGCTCGCGCTCGCGTTCCAGCAGATGGAAAGCCATCCGCTGCGCACTCTTGCCGCCCACACCGGGCAGGCAACGCAGCGCCTCGATCAATTCGCTCAACAACTTGCTCATGGATTCAAGGAAACCGGCTTATCAGAACGGCATCTTGAAGCCAGCCGGCAGATTCATCCCGGCGGTGACGCCGCCGAGCTTGTTCTTGCTGACCTCGGCCACCTTGTTCACCGCGTCGTTGATGGCGGCGGCGACCAGATCCTCGGCCATCTCCGGGTCATCGGCGAACGCCTGTCGGTCGATCTGCACGCGGCGCACCTCGTGGGCGCCGGTCATCACCACGCTGACCAGGCCGCCGCCGGCGCTGCCGGTGACTTCCAGCTTCGCGATCTCTTCCTGCGCACGCTTCATGTCTTCCTGCATGCGCTGGGCCTGCTGCATCAGCTGACCGATCTGTCCTCTCATGACGCTGCTCCGGATTCATTGCCAAAGGGCTTGATGGATTGCGGTACCACGCGCGCGCCGAATTCGCGTTTCAACGACTGCACCAATGGATCGCCTTCGATCGCCTGCTCGGCAGCCGACTGCGCCGCATCGCGCAACTGTGCTGCGCGAGCCGCTGGAGTTTCCGCCGTCGCATCCTGGCTGTTGCCGACAAAACGCAGACGGATCTGCTCGCCAAGCGCGTGGCCGATGCGTTCCGCCATCTGACTGACCATCGGTTCCACCGCCATGTGCATGTGCGCCTGCTGCAACGCGAGCACCAGGGTCTGCCCATCGCGCTCACGCAAGACGGCATGCTGGGCAAGCATGCCAAGCGGCCCGCGCAAGGCCGCCCGCTCGATCAGCGACCCCCAATTCGGCAAACCGCTGGCATCCCGAAGCACCGGCACCTCGGTCGGGACGACTGCCGGGTGCAGTGCCGGCGCTGTATGCGTCGATGACGGAGACTCCGTCGGACGTTCGGTAACGGCGCCACGGCGTGTCGGTGCCGCCACGGTCGACCGTGATGATGCCGATGCCGGCTGCATTGCGTTGCTGGCAGCCGGGCGCTCGGCAAGCACAGTCGGCGCACCATCGCCCGGTCGAAAAGCCAGCATCCGAAGCAGCGCCATTTCGAAGCCGGTACGGGCATCCGGCGCCAGCGTCAGATCACGCCGACCCGAGGTGGCGATCTGGTAATACAGCTGCACGTCTTCCGGCGTCATGCGCTCGGCCAGTGCGACCAGCGCACCATCGTCATCGCTGCCTTCGTCCGGTCGATAGCCGGGTATCAACTGGATCAGCTGCAGCCGGTGCAGCACGCTGGCGATGTCGTCGAGCACGCCACCGAAATCCGGCGAATACGAGGCAATCTGGGTGCATTCGGTGAGCAGTCGTTCACCGTCGCCCGCGGCCAGCGCGTCGAGTACGCCCAGCACCTGCCCGCGCGCCACGCTGCCGAGCATGGTGCGCACGTCGTCGGCATGCAGCGCGCCGCCACCGTAGGCGATCGCCTGATCGAGCAGCGACAAGCCGTCGCGCAATGAACCGTCGGCAGCACGCGCCAGCTCGTCGATCGCATTGTCTTCGTAGGCGATGTTTTCCGCACCGAGGATGTGCCGCATCTGGCCGGAGATCTGTTCGGGCAGCAAGCGCTTCAGGTTGAACTTCAGGCAGCGCGACAGCACCGTCACCGGCAGCTTCTGCGGGTCGGTGGTGGCGAGCAGGAACTTCACGTGCGGCGGCGGCTCTTCCAGCGTCTTCAGCAGCGCGTTGAACGCGTTCTTCGACAGCATGTGCACCTCGTCAACCAAGTACACCTTGAAGCGGCCGCGCGACGGCGCGTACTGCGCGTTCTCGATCACCTCGCGCACATCGTCCACGCCGGTATTGCTGGCCGCATCGATTTCCAGCAGATCGACAAAGCGACCTTCGTCCACCGCCGTGCAGACCGAGCATTCACCGCAGGGATCGGCCGATTGCCCGCGCTCGCAGTTCAGCGACTTGGCGAAGATGCGCGCGATCGTGGTCTTGCCGACGCCGCGAGTGCCGGTGAACAGATAGGCGTGATGCATGCGCCCGGTATCGAGCGCATTGGTGAGCGCGCGCACCACATGTTCCTGCCCGACCAGCTCGGCGAACTTGCGCGGGCGCCACTTGCGAGCGAGTACCTGATAAGACATGCCTTAGAGCCTGCTCATGACATTCCAGTAGCCCGCGCCGGAAGCTGTTTGCGCGCAGGACAAGGAAGAACGAAGGAGTGTATGTCGATACACGACTGAATGATGACGCAGTCCTGCGCGCAAACAGACCCGGCCCGAAGGGTTGTTTCGCTCAGGCTGCCATGCGCCAGCGCGCAGCTTGATCAGGGAACCACCCTGACCTGCGCCACGCACTACCACCTGGCAACCTGAGCGAAATAACGCGGACTGCTGGAATGTCATGAGCAGGCTCTACACCTTGGGGCGAAGGTCGATTGTGCCAAGTCGTGGGCGGTTTCGGTAGGAGCGGCTTCAGCCGCGATGCCTAGTCAGCCGGTCGCGGCTGAAGCCGCTCCTACAAAGCACCCTGAAAAGGCGGCAGCCCCGCCAGCCACACCCCGGCACCCGAATCATTCGCTACCGTTGCTTCCTTCCGGACCTGGCGGAGTTTGCGAACTATCGTCGCGGGGGGACCGACAGGGCCACCATAGACGTCAAGCGATAATGCTTGCTGGTTTTGCTGTTGCGCCAGCTTCAAGCTGTCGCACTTGTTCAGAAACTGGCGGAGAGAGCGGGATTCGAACCCGCGATACGTTTTACCGTATACACACTTTCCAGGCGTGCTCCTTCAACCACTCGGACACCTCTCCGCATAACTTTTTCGCACCACGGCCACCGAGCGGAAACTCTGGCGGCTGTCTTGTCGTTCCAGACGAATTTGTCGAACTCGCGATACGTTTTACCGTATACACAACTCCAGACCATCCTCACACAACCACTCGGACACCTCTCCGCATGTGAAACCTTCCTTCTCGGGCGATATCACCCGACAAAGAAGCGGAAGGATAGCGGCAGGCCCGGATACAGGCAAGCCAACGCCACCCTGATTCAGCCGGCATCGGCCCGCGGCTTGGCTGGGGCAGGCAACACAACGCGCCCATTCGCACTGGCGATGTGGTAACCACATGCACCCAGTGCAGCGCCATCCGCGGCACTCCCGTAGTGGTACAGCAACAGCCGCGAGCGCAGCGTCTCGGGATACTCGCGTTCGATATCGTCGATGCCGGTGTGCGAGGGATTGCCGACCAGACTGCAATCGTGCGCGATCAGTTCATGGCCGCCTGCATAGTGGGCAAGCATTTCGGGAATCGGCCGCGTATCGCCGGTGTAGGCGAAGCTGCCGGCCAGCGCGAGGCCATACGACGTACCAGGCACATGATGTCGGGTAGCGAACACGTCGAACCACAGCCCGTCCAGCCAGAAGCCGCGCGTGCACGGCAGCAGCCGGAACGCTTCCCAGTAGTTGACGCCGCCTTCGGCCAGCGCGCCAGGGTAATCGGCCAAACGCGTCTGCAACCACGGCAGCAGCCCGGCATGCACAAAGAACCTGGTAGTGCCGCACAGGCGTTCGTCAAACCACAGCTTGAAGAACAAGCGTTCCAGCCCAGCCACATGGTCCATGTGGGTATGCGTGATGAACACGGCGCGCGGCGGTGCGCCGTAGGCAGCCAGATAGCGATCGAGCGTGTCGGGCCCGCAATCGATCAGCAGCACCGGTTCGCCATCGCGCTCCAACACTGCCGCGGAGGAACCAAGCTCCACCGCATGTGCCGCACCGACGCCAAGAAAATGCAGATGCCAGTTCATGCGTTCAATGTACGCCCGTAGCGATAAAGCAGGGGCTGCCAGATCGTTTTTTCGAACTGCGCCCCACCCTGCGTGGCGGCGCCCAGTTTCAGCAGCGAACGGCGCAGTCGTCGCAGATTGGCCAACCGCCATGCCTGCGCTGGCACGCGCAAGCGGCCGCGGTCAAAGTCGATCAGGTAAAGCTCGTCCGTGGTCACCAGCACGTTGTGCGCATTCAGGTCGGCATGCCAGATGCCCGCGCGATGAAAGCGTGCCACCAGCGCGCCAACTTCTTCGGCCAGTTCACTATCCAGTTGTCCCGCCGCCAGACACTCGGCAAGCGTCTGCGCATGGGCGATGAAGCGCGTGATCAGGTCGGCGGTGTAGAACAGGCCATGTCCGCAATAGCGCGCGGCCACCACCGACGGTCCGGGCAGGCCGAGTCGGGCGATCGTGGCAAGCAGGCGGAACTCCGCGAAACTGCGCGTGCGATCGGTGCCGGACCACAGATAGCGGTCGCTCATCAGCGCAGCCACCAGACCGCCGCGATGGTAATGCCGCAACACACATTCGCCGACCGGGCTGGCGATGATCGCCACGCCACCTCGACCACCGGCTTGCGTGCGCAAGGCGCCCTGTCCGCGCCAGTAATCCGGTGCAAACCAGTCATGATCGACTTGTGGCGACACCGCAGCGTCGAACAGAATCGCAGCACCCGCGTCTTTATGTGTTCGTTCCTGCATCATCATGCCCAGTGCTGCCGGATCTTCGTCACCGTTCAATCTCCCGCGATTCTAGCCCAAGCCCCATGACAGTCCCTGCCTCGATCTGCCTGCTGCGCACCTCCGCCATCGGCGATGTCACCCATGTGGTGCCGCTGCTGCGCACCGTGCAGCAGGCGTGGCCAGGCACGTCACTGACGTGGATCATCGGCAAGCTGGAACGCAAGCTGGTGGGCGATCTGCCCGGCGTGGAGTTCGTCACGTTCGACAAGGCTGCGGGCTGGGCCGGCATGCGTGCGGTGCATGCGGCGTTGCGCGGGCGACGTTTCGATGTGTTGCTGCAGATGCAGGTGGCGCTGCGCTCCAATCTGCTGAGCCTCGGGATCAAGGCCGACCGACGCATCGGCTACGATCAGGCGCGCTCGAAAGACCTGCATGGTCTGGTCATCAACGAGCGCATCCCGGCACGCACTGGCGAACATGTGCTGGATGCCATCGGCAGTTTCTGCGAACCGCTCGGGCTCAGGCAGACGCAAGTGCGCTGGGACATCCCTATACCTGATGAAGCCCATGCCTGGGCAGCCGAACAGCTGCCCGGTGACGCGCCAATCCTGCTGGTCAGCCCCACCTCCAGTCATGCGCTGCGCAACTGGCGGCCGGAACGCCATGCCGCGGTGATGGATCATGCCACCGCACGCGGCTGGCGCGTGGCGCTGGTCGGTGGCCCTTCCGCGGACGAACGCGCGATGGTCGATGCGGTGCTGGCGACGTGCAAACGCACGCCGCTCGACCTCACCGGCAAGGACACGCTGAAACGCCTGCTGGCCATGCTCAGTCGTGCGCAATTGCTGCTGGCGCCCGACTCCGGCCCGATGCACATGGCCAACGCAGTCGGCACCCGGGTGCTGGGCCTGCATGCGGCCAGCAACCCGGATCGCTCCGGCCCTTACTCCGACCGCCGCTGGTGCGTGAACAAGTACGACGAGGCCGCGCGCAAGTATCTGGACCGGCCAGCCAGCGAGATTCCATGGGGCAGCAAGATCGAGCGCCCCGGCGTAATGGATCTGATCGGCGTCGACGACGTGATCGAGCGCTTCGAGGCGGCAACGCGCGATCTGGGCCTGGCATGACTGTAGGAGCGCACTCTGTGCGCGAAAAACCTACGGAGCGGTAACGCCGTAGCCCCTTTCGCGCACAGGGTGCGCTCCTACATGCTTATTACACCACGCGATAATCCTGGTACGACTTTTCCTCGACCAGCTGCGAGCCGAGCTTGAGGTTGATCTCGCGCTTGAACGCCGCGCGTTCGTCGTTGCGGAAATACACCGCGCGTGCCAGCTCGATGAACTCCTGGTCGAACGCCCGCGCGCGTTCCTTTAGCCGGATCTTGTCCTCGATATCCCATAGCAGTTCGTTCACCGCGAACAGACGCGCGCGCTCGTCACCGATGTCGTTTTGTGAAGCCAAGTGGTTGGCCCAGGTCGCATTGAGCAGATCCAGCTCGTTGCGCACGTTGGCCAGTTTGGCGGCATCGGTGATCCGTCGCGACTTGATTTCGAGGATGGTGATCTTGTCGATCAATTCGCCGTACGACACAGGTGTTTGAATCAGGCTCATGGGTTTGCTTCCATGGGTGAGGATGAGGGGTCAGGCCGTGCGCGCCTGGTGAAACGCGCCTTTTTGCAGCAGCGTGCAAACGGTGCGTACGTCACCATCCATCGCACGATCGCGAGGCATGAAGCTGATGTGCTGGCGCAAAATCGCATGGGCATCGCGCACGCTGCTACTGGCATGGAAATCGCCGGCATTGGCCAGCGCTGCAGCGAGTTGCTGCACCTCGGCAACGAACTGCGCGTAGTGCGGCTGATCCTCGCGCGGTGCGTTGGCCATCTTCGCGGCCAAGGCCTGCCAGCCGCCACGCTTGGCCAGACGACGTGCGGCATTCAACATGGTCTGACGATAATCCAGCGCCTGCGCGGCGGTATACAGCTCCAGCGCCAGCACATGACCGAGATCTTCGGTCATCTCCAGCACATGCCGCGCCTCGTTCGCACCCATCGAGACGTGATCCTCCGCGTTCGCACTGGTCGGCATCGAATACACGCTGGCCGGATGCGCGCGCGTGGCCAGATCGTTGACCAGCGCGGCGGCGGTGTACTGCACGATCATGAAGCCGGAATCGGTGCCGTCCTCGTTGCCGGTGAGAAATGCCGGCAGGCCGTCATTGGTGGCCGAATCGACCAGCTTGTTGAGGCGGCGTTCGGAGATCGAAGCGAGCACCGGGATGGCCGCCTTCACATAGCTCATCGCCAGCGCCAGCGGCATGCCGTGGAAGTGGCCCGCCGAGATCACTTGTTCCTCGATGAACTGCGCGTCCGGCGCATCCGGGAAGATCAGCGGATTGTCGGTGACCGAGTTCAACTCGATGTCGATAACGCGACACGCCTGCGCCCAGGCGTCGCGCACCGCGCCATGCACCTGCGGCATGCAGCGCAGACTGTAGGCATCCTGCGGCTGATGTTTCTTGCCGCCCTTGAACGGCAGGAAGCGGCTGTAGAACGCCTCGCGACCATGCCGCTGGTTGGCCGGCACCCAGTCCCAGCTGATGTCGAAACTGAGCGCCTGATCGTCCGGCTCGCTCCACGCCTCGGCGCTCCACGATTTGAAGCGCGGCACCAGGTGATAGGGAATGTCGACCAGGGTGGAACCGGCCAGCAGTTCACGCATATGCGCGGCGGTTTCCACCTGTCCCGGATGCGGACGCAGCGCATGCACTTCCGGACGCAGCGCGCCGCTACGGCCAGCAAACGCATCCAGCGTCATCGCGGCGGCCAGATCGGCGCTGTCCAGCAGCCGCTCCAGCACATCCAGCGCCAGCGCCGCGGTGGCCAGCATCTGCGCGGTGCCGTTGTTGAGCGCCAGACCTTCCTTGAATGACAGACGGATCGACTGCAGTCCGGCGCGCTTGAGCGCTTCTGCGCCCGGCATGCGCTCGCCCTGATAAAACGCCTCACCACCCCCGAGCAGCACG